>ERZ1370068.8435-contig-7289_pt1 | contig 25568 bp, 39 predicted proteins | sample MGYA00561227_ERZ1370068 | MGnify/ENA primary metagenome ERZ1370068 (study PRJEB38410, sample SAMEA6850437) | metagenome | study: Metagenomic assessment of the ecological functions of the soil: analysis of the soil microbiota associated with the...
GATACTATGATTTCATCGCGGACGCTGGCAACGTGAAACGGCAGGGCGCTCAGTGCCGACAGATTAACGGGATCGATGCAGCGCGCGATCAGACGGACGAATCGGCGGCGGGCGAAGCAGGTCGAGTTCAACTCCAGCGCATGGATCCACGCCGCGCACGATCGAAAAGGAGTCGCACGACATCGTGGAGGGTGCGCACGCGGTGCACCACGCGCGCGCAGCGCGTGGCCGTGCCAGGGTGGCGGAGAGGGCGGCGCCTGCGCGCGCGTCTCTGCGCCCGCCGACCTGGCTCGCGAGATCGAGCGCCTGGAGAAGCAGGATGTTCACGCCGCGCGCGAGCTCGAGTTCGGAGGAAGCCGCGCGGCGCGGCGAGATCGCCCGGCTCAAACGCGGGGGCGTTGAGCCGGGGACGGATCCGGCCCCGACGCCGGTCTACGATTCCTTGCCGGGCCGGCGACCGTTCCCGCCATTCTTCCGCCCCTTCCAGGCGCGTAGCTCAGTGGTAGAGCACTACGTTGACATCGTAGTGGTCGCTGGTTCGATCCCAGCCGCGCCTACCAGTCTCTGACAGCGCCTAGATCATCGCATGCCGAACATCACTCTTCCGATGACGGCAGCCAGCGCCGCTACGACGGCGCTGTGACGCCTGGCCGACCATCGCTGCCGACATCGGCGCCGGCCTTGCGCGCGCCGCGCCGGCTGCGCGCGTCGACGGCAAGCTCAGTCGATACCTCGTACGTCATCGATCGCGACGCGAAGGTTGCGCTCGATCACGCCGAAGGATGCCGACAGGCCTCGAGGTCCTGCGCCACTCGACCGCGCACCTGCTCGCGCAGGCCGTGAAGCAGCTCTTTCCCGACGCGCAGGTCACGATCGGTCCGGTCATCGAGGACGGCTTCTACTACGACTTCGCCTTCAAGCGGCCCTTCACGCCGGAGGACCTGGCGGCGATCGAGCAGCGCATGAAGGAGCTCGCGCAGGCAGGACGAGCCGGTGCACGCGACGCGTGATGCCGCGCGACGACGGCCGTCGCGCTTCTTCAAGGCGACTCGGCGAGCACTACAAGGCGGAGATCATCGCGAGCATTCCCGACAGGGACGAGATCAGCCTGTACGGGCAGGGCGACTGGGATCGACCTCTGCCGCGGGCCGCACGTGCCGTCGACCGGCAAGCTCAAGGCGCTTCAAGCTGACCAAGGTCGCCGGCGCGTACTGGCGCGGCGATTCGCGCAACGAGATGCTCCAGCGCATCTACGGCACGGCCTGGGCGGACAAGAAGGATCTCGACGCCTACCTGCACCGCCTCGAGGAAGCGGAGAAGCGCGACCATCGCCGCATCGGCCGCGAGCTCGACCTTTTCCACATGCAGGAAGAGGCGCCGGGCGCCGTGTTCTGGCATCCGCAAGGCTGGACTCATCTTCCAGACAGCTGATCGCCTACATGCGCGAGAAGCAGACGCGCCGCCGGCTACGAGGAAGTCAACGCACCGGAGATCATGGACGCGTCGCTCTGGCGGCAGTCGGGCCACCTCGAGAAGTTCGGCGAGAACATGTATCTGACGAAGACGCCCGACGAGCGCGTCTACGCCATCAAGCCGATGAACTGCCCGGGCCACGTGCAGATCTTCAAGCAGGGCCTGCGCAGCTACCGCGAGCTGCCGCTGCGGTTCGCGGAGTTCGGCAAGGTGCACCGCTACGAGCCGTCGGGCGCGCTGCACGGACTGCATGCGCGTGCGCGGCTTCACGCAGGACGACGCGCACATCTTCATCACCGAGGACCATGATCACGGAGGAGACGGTGCGCGGCATCGAGCTGCTGCTGTCGATCTACCGCGACTTCGGCTTCGACGACGTGCAAGGTGAAGTTCTCCGACCGGCCCGCCAAGCGCGTCGGCGGCGACGATGCGATCTGGATCAGGGCGGAAGCGGCGCTCAAGGACGCGACGCGCAGCGGCCGGCATCGAGTACACCCTGAATCCGGGCGAGGGCGCCTTCTACGGCCCGAAGCTCGAGTTCGTCCTCAAGGACGCCATCGGCCGCGACTGGCAGTGCGGCACCTGGCAGGTGGACCTGAACCTGCCGGAGCGGCTCGGGGCTCACTACGTGGACGAGCACAGCCAGAAGCGCACCCCCGTCATGCTGCACCGGGCGATCTTCGGGTCGCTGGAGCGCTTCTTCGCGCATCCTGCTCGAACACTACGCCGGCCGGCTGCCCGCTGTGGCTCGCGCCTGGTGCAGGCGGTCGTCCTGAATATCACGGACCGCCAGGACGCCTATGCCACGCGAGGTCGCGGACTCCTTGAAAAACAAGGCTTTCAGGCCGAGGTGGACTTGAGGAACGAGAAAGATCGGCTTTAAGATACGCGAGCACACGATCCAAGCGGATCCCGTATCTCCTGGTCGTCGGCGACCGGGAGCTCGAATCACATTCCCTGGCCGTGCGCACGCGCAGTGGGGAAGATCTCGGTCGCATGGACCTGCCAGCGTTGACCGAGCGTCTTTCCCGCGAAGTCGCGAGCCGCGGCCGTGTTCTATCGGAGGGTTAGAGTATCTCGACCACAAAACGCGCCCGGCGCAATGAGGAGATCGACTCCCGCGAAGTGAGGGTCGATCGGTGCAGAAGGTGAGCAGATCGGCGTCATGTTGACCGAGGAAGCTCGCCGCAGTGCGCCTCGACCAGGGCCTCGATCTCGTGGAGGTTGCGCCGAACGCAGAGCCGCCGGTCTGCCGCGTGATGGACTATGGGAAATACTTGTTCGAGCTGAACAAGAAGGCCCATGTCGCGAAGCGCAAGCAGAAGCAGATCCAGGTCAAGGAAATCAAGCTGCGACCTGGAACTGACGAGAAGGCGACTATCAGGTCAAGCTGCGCAACCTCGTGCGCTTCCTGACCACTGGCGACAAGGCGAAAGGTGACGTTGCGCTTTCGCGGTCGCGAAATGGTGCACCAGGAGCTCGGGGTAGAAGTGCTCAACCGCGTGCAGGCCGATCTGGCCGAGATCGCGGTAGTGGAGCAGTTTCCCAAGCTCGAAGGTCGCCAGATGGTGATGGTCTTCGGACCAAAGAAGAAGTGAGTTCCTGAAGCGGGACTCCGCCTGAGCCGGTCAATGTGATCGCGCCGGGCTACAGACATAGGAGAGACAGATGCCGAAGCTCAAGACGAAGCGCGGCGCGGCGAAGCGCTTTCGCAAGACGGCGAAAGGCTTCAAGCTACGCGCAGTCGCAACCACAATCACATCCTGACCAAGAAGAGCTCCAAGCGTAAGCGCCACTTGCGTCCGAACCATCAGGTGGACGCGACGGATATCGGGCCGCGTCACGCCAGATGCTCCCGCACGCCTGAGGAGACGAACATGGCCAGAGTGAAACGTGGTGTCACCGCACGCGCACGACACAAGAAAGTCCTCGACAAGGCGAAGGGCTACTACGGCGCGCGCCGGAAGGTCTATCGCGTCGCCAAGCAGGCGGTCATCAAGGCCGGCCAGTACGCCTATCGCGACCGGCGCCAGCGCAAGCGCGAGTTCCGCGCGCTGTGGATCGCACGCATCAATGCGGCGGCCCGCACCTGCGGCCTGTCCTACAGCAAGCTGATCGACGGCCTGCAAGCGCGCCGGGATCGAGATCGACCGCAAGGCGCTCGCCGATCTCGCCTTCCACGAGCCGGAAGCCTTTGCGGCCGTGGCCCAGCAGGCACAGGCTGGCGCTCAGCAAGTCCGAGCAGGGCGCGTCACGCTCGCGCCGCGCGGTTGACGCGAATCAGGGCTGGCGTCGGGCCTCATCGTCGTCGGGAGACCGTGCAGGAGCTCACCGAGCTGCTCGAGCAGGTGGTGCGCAGATCCGCAGCCGCTGCGGACCTCGCAGGCTCGATGCAGTGTCGCGTGCGCGTGCTCGGCAAGAAGGGCGTGCTCACGGACCAGCTCAAGACCCTGGGCAGCGCTCCCGCCCGAGGAGCGCCGCGCGGCCGAGGGCGCGCGCATCAACGCCGCCAAGGACGCGATCGAGGCCGCGCTCGCGGCGCGCAGGCCGAAGCTCGAGCAGTCAGCGCTCGACGCCGAGCTCGCCGCAGAGGCGCTCGATGTGACGCTTCCCGGCCGCGGTCAGGCGCCTGGCGCGCTGCATCCCGTGACGCGCGCGCTCGAGCGCATCGAGCGCATCTTCCGCGGCATGGGCTTCGATGTCGCGCACGGTCCGGAGATCGAGGACGAGTTCCACAACTTCGAAGCGCTCAACATTCCATCGCACCATCCGGCGCGCGCGGAGCACGACACCTTCTATCTCGCCGAGCGGCGTGCTCCTGCGCACGCACGTCGAACGTGCAGATCCGCGCGCGATGCGCGCCGGCAAGCCGCCGTTCCGGTTCATCGCGCCCGGGCGCGTCTATCGCTGCGACTCGGACGTGACGGCACACGCCGATGTTCCACCAGATCGAAGGATTCGTAGTGGACGAGGGCATCAGCCTCGCCAATCTGAAGGCGGTGCTGCATCAGTTCGTGCAGACCTTCTTCGAGCGGGAGCTCGGCCTGCGTTTCCGTGCGTCGTACTTCCCGTTCACCGAGCCTTCCGCCGAGGTGGACATGCCAGTGCGTGATGTGCGGCGGCGGCGGGCGCGAGTGCCGCATCTGCGGAGGCACGGGCTGGCTCGAGGTGGCCGGATCCGGGGTCGTGCACCCGCAGGTCTTTCGCAACGTCGGCATCGACCCCGAGCGCTACACGGGCTATGCCTTCGGCATGGGGCTGGAGCGTCTGGCGATGCTCCGCTATCAGGTGAACGACCTGCGGCTCTTCTTCGAGAACGATCTGCGCTTCCTCGAGCAGTTCCGTTGAAGCACGATGGCGTCAGCGACATGAAGCTGAGTGAAGCGTGGCTGCGCGAGTGGGCGAATCCGCCGGTGTCGGTCGCGGAGCTGTGCGATGCGGCTCACGCTCGCGGGTCATGAGCTCGAGCCGTGCGAGCCTGCCGCGCCACCGTTCTCGGGCGTCGTCGTCGGCGCGGTCCTGGACGTGCAGCGCCATCCGAACGCGGACAAGCTCAGCGTCTGCCGCGTCGATGACGGGCGCGGGCACGAGCTCGGCATCGTCTGCGGCGCGCCGAACGTGCACGCCGGCATGCGCGCGCCGCTCGCGCTCGACGGCGCCACGCTCCCGGGCGGCGTGAAGATCCGGCGCAGCAAGCTGCGCGGCGTCAGCTCCGGAAGGCATGCTGCTGCTCGGCGCGGGAGCTCGGTCTCGGCGACGACGCCGGCGGCATCATCGAGCTGCCTGACGATGCCGAGATCGGGCGCGACCTGCGCGACTACCTCGGCCTCGACGACCGCATCATCGATCTCTCGATCACGGCGAACCGCGGCGACTGCCTCAGCATCGCCGGTATCGCGCGCGAGGTCGAGCGCGCTGTACGCGACGCCGCTGCGTGCTGCCGGAGGCTGCGCCGTCGTCGCACCGGCGCACGACGACGACCTTCCCGATCAGGCTCGAAGCGCCCACTGCATGTCCGGCCTATGCGGGCCGGATCGTGCGTAACGTTCGGCTCGACGCGGTGACGCCGCTCTGGATGCGCGAGCGGCTGCGGCGCGCAGGCCTGCGTCCGCTGCAGCCGGTCGTCGACGATCACGAACTACGTCATGCTCGAGCTCGGGCAGCCGCTGCACGCCTTCGACTTTCGACAAGCTGCAGGGCGCGATCATCGGTGCGGCACGGACGGCGCCGGCGAGCGCTCGTGCTGCTCGATGGACGCGAAGTCGCGCTGACGCCGGACGCTGCTCGTGATCGCCGACGAGCGAGGTCCGACCGCGCTGGCGGGCATCATGGGCGGCCTCGCGTCCGGCCGTGACAGCGCGAGACGCGGACGATCTCTTCGAAGCGGCGATACTTCGCGCCGACGGCGGTCTGCCGGGCGTGCGCGCGCGCTCGGCATGGCAGACGGATGCATCGTTTCGTTTCGAGCGCGGCGTGGATCCGATGCTCAACGTGCGCGCGCATCGAACGCGCCACTGCGCTGTTGCAGGCAGATCGCGGGTGGTGACGCCGGGCCGATCAGCCTGGGGCTCACGGAAGAGGAGCTGCCGGCGCGGCCTGCCTCGTCTGGCTGCGCCGCGATCGCCTCGCGTTGTTGCTCGGCACCGAGGTCGCAGACGAGCAGGTGACGGCGATCGCTTGCAGGCCTCGAGTTGCCGGTCATCCGAGACAGGCAAGGCGGGCTGGCTGGTGACGCCGCCGAGCTTTCAGCTTCGATCTCGCGAGCGAGCGAGGATCTCATCGAGGAGATCGCGCGTGCACGGCTACGCGAACGATTCCGGAGCGCATCGGGACGCGCATCGCTGCTGCCGAGCCTGCGAGCCGAGGATCGCGTGGCGCTGGCTCGAGATGCGCTCGGCACTGGTCGATCGCGGCTACTTCGAAGCCATCACGTACAGCTTCGGCGAGCCGGCGATGCAGGCGTTGTTTGCGCCGGATGAACAGCCGCAGCGCCTCGTGAATCCGATCTCCTCGGAGCTTCGCGGTGATGCGCGTGTCGCTGTGGCCGGGCTCCTCGGCGCGGTCAGGCAGAATGCGGAGCCGCCAGCAGAGCCGGGTGCGACTGTTCGAAATCGGGCTCGAAGTATCTCAAACAAGGCTGCTGAGCGGGTTGAGGAACAGGTCGTCGCCGGGATCACGCGTCGGGGCTGCTCAGCCGGAGCAGTGGAGTGCCGCCAGCGCAAGCTGCGGATTTCTACGACCTCAAGGCGGACGTCGAGGCGGTGCTGCGGCTCACCGGCGGGCACCAGATCCTTCACGTCCGAGGCGGCCGCGCACCCGGCACTGCATCCCGGGCAGAGCGCGCGCATACTCCGCGAGCGGTCGGGAAGCTGGGCTGGCTCGGCGCGCTTCATCCGCGCATCGTCCAGGAGCTGGAATTGCCGGCAATGACCTCTGCTTTCGAGCTGCAGCGCGCAGGCTGCGTAGGCCGGCACGCGCCGGCTTTCCAGCCCGTTTCGCCCTATCCGGCGGTGCGCCGGGACCTGGCGATGATCGTCGACAGAGGCCGTCACGGCGCAGCGGTTGCTCAGCGCGGCTCGTGCCGCGGCGCCACCCTGGCTCAGGGACATCCGCATGTTCGACGTCTATCGCGGCAAGGCGAGTAGAATCCGGTAGAAAAGCATGGCCTTAGGCTTGATTTTTCAAGAGTCTTCACGCACCCTCACGGACGCCGACGCGGACGACGCGGTCCGCTCGGTCGAGATCGAGAGCTGGAACAGGCATTCAAGGCAAGAATACGAGACTAACCTGCATGGCACTCACCAAGGCCGATATGGCCGAGTCGCTGTACAACGAGCTCGGCTCGAACAAACGTGAAGCGCGCGAACTCGTCGACACTTTCTACGAAGAGCTGCGCGCCGCACTCGCAAGCGGAGAGGCAAGTCAAGCTCTCCGGTTTCGGCAACTTCGACCTGCGTGACAAGAATCAGCGCCCGGGACGCAATCCGAAAACCGGCGAAGAGATTCCGATCACGGCGCGCCGAGTCGTGACCTTTCGTCCGGGCCAGAAGCTGAAAGCGCGAGTGGAAGCCTATGCTGGAACCCGCGAGCAATGACGATCTGCCCGTCATTCCGGGCAAACGTTATTTCACGATCGGTGAGGTGAGCGAGCTGTGCGGCGTGAAGCCGCACGTGCTGCGCTATTGGGAGCAGGAGTTCCCGCAGCTCAAGCCGATCAAGCGCCGGGGCAATCGGCGCTACTACCAGCGTCAGGATGTGCTCGTAATCCGGCAGATTCGCAGCCTGCTCTACGATGAGGGCTTCACGATCGGCGGCGCCCGGCAGAAGCTCGGCGGCGAGGCGGCACGCGAAGACGTCGACGCAGAGTCAGCAGATCATCAAGCAGCTGCGGGGCGAGCTCGGAAGAGATCCTCGAAGATCCTTCGCCGCTGACACCTGCGGCGCTGACAGGGCGCGTCACATTCCGGTATTATCGCGCTGCACTGCGCAGATGTGTGCGCGTGGGGTCGATACGGTCGGGGCGTGGCGCAGCCTGGTAGCGCACTTGCATGGGGTGCAAGGGGTCGAGAGTTCAAATCTCTCCGCCCCGACCAGCTTACCGATCCCGATGCCTGCGCACCTCTCCGCGGTAATCGGAGCTCGGGCGGAAATCGACAGGAAGCCGGTGTCGAGACAGGGCGACACGGCGATTCGATCCAGCGAGGAAGCAATGGAATGTTGATTTTGAGCCGCCGTATCGGCGAAGCCATCGTGATCAACGAGAACGTGCGGGTTCTGGTGCTGTCCGCTTCCGGGGGCACTGTGCGTATCGGCATCGATGCGCCTCGCGAGGTCGAAGTGCATCGTGAAGAGGTCTATCGCCGCCTGAAGGGCGAGCAGCCCAGCGGAGTCCGATCACGAATCGTCCTGACTCGCCTGCCTTTGCGGCTTGGCGTCCGGCCGCGGCTTGATGCATCATGCCGAAGGAGCTGGGTAGCGGCGGTCGCGATGGCAAATCTCATCACCCTCAGCCGCCTGCTGCTGCTGTTCGTCGTCGTCGCCATCGCCTATCAGCCGTCCGACCTGGCTGGAAGCTGATCGACATCCCGCTGCTGATCTTCGTGTTCGTCACCGACGGGCTCGATGGCCACGTGGCGCGCAGGCGCGGCGAGACGAGTCAGTTCGGCGCGATGTTCGACATCGCCGTCGACCGCATCGTCGAGCTCACGCTGTGGGTCGTGTTCGCTCACCTCCACCTGGTGCCGGTCTGGGTGCCGCTGGTGTTCGTAGTCCGCGGCAGCATCGTCGATGCCATCCGGGCGCAGCAGGCGCGCCCGGATCGTGTCTCGCCTTTTGATGTCATGCGCTCGCCCATCGCGCGCTTCCTCGTCGGCGGGCGGTTCATGCGTGCGTTCTATGCGGTGATGAAGGCGATCGTCTTCTGCTGGCTCCTGCTCATGCAGCCTCTGCCGGACCTGCTGCCGTCGATCTGGGCGCAATGGTCGTGGCTGCTGGATGGCGTGACCGCGACGCTAGTCGTGGTTCGTCGTCGGTCTCTGTCTCGCGCGCGGGCTGCCGGTGATCGTCGAGTTCCTCGCCGAGCAGCGCAGTCGTCGTGGAGCCGCGCTGATGCGCCTCGTCATCTTCGATCTGGATGGCACGCTCATTCATGCGAGCAGCGAGCGGCTGTTCGCGCGCTATCTGTACGAGCACGGACGCCTCGGCTGGCGTCAGGCGAGTGGCGTTCACGACGTTCGCGCTGCGCCACGCCTTCACCTTCCGCGGCGCCGTGTTCAAGAAGGACAAAGCCTACCTCGCGGGCCTGCCGCAGGCTCGGCTCGAGGACCTGGCCCGGCTCTTCGTCAGTGACCGATTGCTCGACACGCTCTACCCGCCGGCGCTGGCGCGCCTCGAGCGTCACCGCGCCGATGGCGATCTCGTGTTGTTGCTCACGGGGACACCGGATTTCATCGCGCGGCCGCTCTGCGAGCGCCTGGGCGTCGCAAACGTCATCGCGACGGAGTGCGTCACGCGCAATGGCGTCTTCACCACGGCGATCCCGCTGCAGCATCCCTTCGGCGTCGACAAGCTGACGCTGGCCCGGGCGTTCGCCGATGCGCACGATGTCCGCCTCGACCACGCGGTCGCCTATGCGAACGCGCGCGAGGACTCGCTTCCCGCTGGCCGAGGTCGGCGAAGCGGTTGCGGTCAGGCCGGATCTGCGCCTGCGCGGCCTCGCTCGCCGCGCAGGCTGGGAGATTCTCGAAGCACCGACCTAGGCGGTCAGTGCACCATCGCTTGCACCACCGAGCCCACGAGCGCGCCGACGAAACCGCCGACGGCGCCACCGATCAATGCCGCACGCGCGACGTGAGGCGGCTTCGGAACGTCGCCTCCGGAATCGTCGGGCTGTGGATCCTGGGGTAGCTTCTTCTTCGTGACATCCTGGTCTGTCGTTGGGCTCAGTGACTCGTCCTCCGCTGGCTGGTCAAAACGCCGCGTAGTTTAGCGCCGGGCTCTCAGCCTCTGCCACCACTCGACACGCGACACGCATCTCCGTCGCGCACTCGTGCCATCGCGCCGAGATGCTCGCTGATCGAGCCCTGGCGGGCCGGCCTGCTAGCATAGGTGAGTCGCCGATGAGAGAGCCCCTGACTTGGAGATGACGCAGGAGCGGTTCGTCCGCCTGCAGGTCCTGTTCGAGCAAGCGGCTCGCGCTCGCGCCGGAGGATCGGGACGCGTACCTGGCGCGTGAGTGCGGGACCGATACGGATCTGCGCGCCAGGAGGTCGAGGCACTCCTTGCAGCGGAGCCGGCGACCGATCAGGGATTCGGTGAGCTCATCGGCCGCGCGGTGCGGGACGCGCTCGAATCCGGCACCGACATCAACGGCCGGCTCATCGGTCCGTATCGCATCGTGCGCACGATCGGCCAGGGCGGCATGGGCGCGGTCCATCTCGCCGAGCGCGCTGACGACGCAGTATCGCGGCACACGTCGCCATCAAGCTCTGCAACGCGCTGTTCGCGACGCCCGTTGCGATGGACCGCGCTGCGCGCCGAGCGGCAGATCCTCGCCAATCTCGATCATCCGAACATCGCGCGCCTGCTCGATGGCGGCACGACCGCCGAGGGCATGCCGTATCTCATCATGGAGTACATCGAGGGCGCGCCGATCGACGTGTATGCGATCAGCGCCAGCTGCTCGCTCGACGCGAACGCCTGTCAGCTCTTCCGCGACGTGTGCGCGGCCGTGCACTACGCGCATCAGCACCTGGTCGTGCATCGCGACATCAAGCCGAGCAACATCCTCGTCACCGCCGACGGCGCGCGTGAAGCTGCTCGACTTCGGCATCGCCAAGCTGCTCGACGAAGCGAATCGCGACGGGCTCGCGAGCCAGTACACGGTCGCCGAGCAGCGCCTGCTGAGTCCTGAGTACGCAGAGCCCGGAGCACATCATCGGTCGGCCCATCACGACCGCGAGCGACATCTATTCGCTGGGCGTGCTGCTGCTACAAGCTGCTCGCGGGCCGGCTCCCGCACGACTTCGAAGGCGCAACGCTGCTCGACCTCGAGCGACTCGGTCGACGACGGTGACACCGGAGTCGCCGAGCGCCAAGGCGGTGCAGACGATCACCCGAGGACGTGCCGCCGCCCGGCGGTCGTGCGCGCGTGCCCGCCGTATGACGCCGGAGAAGCTGCGTGCGCGCGCTCCGCGGAGATCTCGACAACATCGTCATGCTGGCGCTGCGGACGGAGCCGGAGCGGCGGTATCGGTCGGCGAGCCAGTTCGGCGATGACATCCGGCGCTACCTCGCGGGCCTGCCCGTCGCCGCGCGACGCGATCACCTGGCGCTACCGCAGCGGCAAGTTCGTGCGCCGCCATCCCTTCGGCGTGGGCGTGGCCGATTGCGTCGGTGCTGCTGCTGGTCGGGCTACGCGGCACGCCTGGACGCAGAACGAGCGCATCCGCGCCGAGCAGCGAACGGGCCGAAGCGGCCGCGGAATTCCTGGTCGGCCTGCTGGAGCATGTTCGATACCGCGCCAGGCGCAGGGTCAGGCGATCAGACCCGTGAAGATCATCCTCAAGAAAGGCGAGGAGCGCGTCGACCAGCGAGCTCGCGCGCGCAGCCGGAGCTGCAGGCAGTGCTGCGCGATGCGCTCGGGCCGCGCTGTACTACAGCTACGGCCATTACGATGAGGCACGCGTACTGCTCTGAGCAGGCACTCGCGGAGAAGCGCGCCCAGCTCGGCGAGCAGAACCTGAGCTTCGCGCAGACCCTGAGTGCGCTCGTCGGCAGCGTATTTCGAGCGAGGGCGGCGAACCGCGTCGCGGCCGCGGAACGAGATGCAGCGGCAGGCGCTCGACATCGTCTCGCGCGCAGCTCGGCGCGGGCGTCGCTGACGACGGCGAACAGCATGGTGCAGCTCGGACGCGTGCTGCGTCAGACGCAGGTCAGCTCGACGGATGCCGGAAGCGCGCTGCGTCAGGCCATCCAGATCCTGGAGCAGCGGCGGCGCCACCGGCGAGAGCCTGAGCGTGGCGCAGAACTTCCTCGCGAGCGTGCGGCTGCTCCAGGGTGATTCGCAGGAAGCGCCAGGAGCTCGTACACGACGATGCTGGCGCGCGATCGCGCCGATGCTGGGTGCGGATCATCCACTGGTGCTCAAGAATCTCGCGAGTCTCGCCGTCGTGCTCGGGCGAGCGCGGGCGACTACGGACGGGCGCGCTGCACCTACATCGAAGCGCTGGACGGTATGCGTCGCGGTGCTCGGCGATCGAGCATCCCGACATAGCCGACACACTGCAATGGGCTTCGCCTATGTACTGCTGCAGCTCGGCGATCTGAACGGCGCCGAGACGCAGCTGACGAATGCGCCATCGACGATCGATCGCGCGCGACGTGGCGTGCGACACGACAGTCGCCTACGACGACGCGAACCTGGCATCCGTGCTCGCACGAGAGCGGTCGCATTCGCGGAGGCCGAGGCCGCGTATCGCGAAGCGCTGGCCGGACTGACCGCAATCCCGGGAGCGCTGGCCTACGTCGCCGTCCGCTCAGCAGGGCCTCAGCGCAATGTGCTGGTCGATCTCTGGGCCGCCTCGACGAGGCGCAGGCGATGCTGGCGGCCGCCGAGGCGAGCTTGCGGTCAGGAGTCCGGCAGGGTGAGCGGACTCCGGCACGCTCGCAGTCGTCCATGCGTGGGAGGCCGCCCTGGCGCTCGCGTCGGGTCGCTATGCGAGACGCCGCGACGCTGCTCACGGCAGCGCTCGAGCAGCTCGAGCGCGAGTCGCGATCACAAGGATCTTCAGGTCACGGCGCACGCTGCGGGCGCTGGTTCGAGCTCTATACGCGGAGCGGTGAGCCTGCGCGCGCCGAGAAGTATCGCGTCGGCGCTCGCGGCGAGCGGGGGCCGAGATCGCTCAGTTGGCGTCGGCCGACTGCGCGCCCGGCGGATCGGTGCGCGATGACGCGAACTCTCCAGCGAGCACGCGATCCGCTTCCGTCGAGCAGCTGCACGCGCCATTCGCCGGTCTGATCCGGGCCGCAGGTCCTGTGCGCGAATAAGCTGCGCCAGCGCCAGCTCGTGCCGACCGGCCATGCGGCATCATCGGCCTCCAGATGTCCGTCGCGCAGCCAGCGATAGCGCAGGCTGCTGACCGCGAGAGGCCGCGCACCTCCGTGAAGAAGAACACGTGCTGAACGTCGTCCGCGATCTCCGCGCACCTCCGGGACCGATCGCGTCGACGGGCTCACGCCTGACGACGTCGCTCGTCAGCACCGCGCGCGCGACGTGCGTCGTGTCACGAGCCTGGTCCCGCCAGCGATTCGCCGTCGAACTTCGGCGCGTCGTGCGAGGCGATGCTGCGGCAGCAGGCGCGATGCAGGAGCCGTCGCCGCGGTGTCTCGGGCGCGTGCCGGTGTCGGCAGTGACGCATTCGACGGCACGGCTGCCGCGTGTCGATGGCTGAGACACTGATGCCGATCGCCGGAATTGAGCGCCTGCGTGTCGCCGGGCGTCGCTTGCGTCGCCTTCGCGTCGGCCGAGGTTCGCGGTCGAGCGGTGCCTCGAATCGGAAGCGCTCTCGCCGGGTGCGGCCCGATGCGGAGGTCACTGACGACGACTCGCGTTCACGCACGCCGCGTAGGCGGTCCGGCTGCGATGCCAGCATGTGCACGACGATCGCGAGCGCCTGCCAGCGCGAACGCAGCGACGGCGATCTGTCGATGCTGCCGCCGCCCGGGCTCGAGGCGCGTCGCAAGCGGCCTGCGCGCTGCGCTCCATCGCCTCCTGCAGGCTGCGGCGCGTCAGCGCGCGCAGCGCCGCGAGGCTCGCGCGCGCTGCATCGAGCCCCATGTCCGGATACGACGCCGAGCGTACGGCGCTGCAGAGCGTCCGTCCTGCTCGTACACGTAGACCCACGTCGTTGATGCCGTTCGGCAGCACGCTGACGACGAAGTCCTGCCTCGATAGGGACGATCGTAGCGGCGCGCCTGCGGCTTCAGGTCGTCGATGCTCGCGTCATGCTGAAAGCGGTCATGGGAAGGTGGATGGAGCGGGACGACTGGAATCTTACACCACGCGCCGCGGCCCGCCGGCGCGACGAGTCGCGGAAGCGCAGACGTAAGAGCGCGAAGTCGTGCAGACCGTCGACTCGGGCTTTATAGTCTGCGCGTGCATGACATGCCGCACTCAGATCGCCTTGCCGCCGCGCTCAGTCGCGGCTCAGCGGCGTCATGTTCACGATCAGCTGGCATGCGTGCGTGTCGAGCGCACACTGCCGGACGGACGTGTCGAGCGGGTGCCGCGCGCAGAGCTGCCGTCCTACGCGCAAACGGTGTTCAAGCATCGCAACGCCGTGTCGACGAGATTACCTCATTCGGACGCCGGAGATCGCAGACGGCGATCCCGCAGCGCAGCGCGGAGCCTCGACGCGGCCGAGCGTCGAGATGGATGACGCCTGCGCACCGGTCGACGCCTGGCGATTGCTTATCGCGATGGGCAGCGAGTTGGGCTTGCGGGCAAAGCTCCATGCTCGCGCAAGCGCTCGGAGCCTGCGCGAGCAGCAACGACCGCAGCCGAGCAGGCACTCAGCGGATGCTGCTCAGCAGCGCCGGAGTGAGCCTCTACAAATACAACAGGTTCTCTACGTAAACCCATGTTGCCGTAGAACAATAAGAACGCACTAGCCAGACGCCGGCGCCGATCAGGACTGCGCTTCGCCGCGCCGGCGTCATCTCAGGGGCCGCCTGCTGGTGCGCGGCGACTGTCCGCCGCGGGCGGCAGGAACTCGAGCGCGCGATGCGCCCTCACGGCGGTCGGTGCCTGCCACGCCTGGCAGGTCGGTCATGAGCATGCCGAGCGTGGCCTCGCTCGTCAGCGCGCCGTGCGTCCACTTCACCGGACCGACGATGGAGCGCGCGAGCAGCTCAGGCCCGCGCGCCGCAAACATGTAACCGGCTTTCGCAGCGAGCACAGCACAGACGCCGGGTAGCGGACATCCTCGAAGCCGCCGGCGATCCGGTGCAACGCATCCGGATACGGCGCGGTGAAGGTCTCCAGCAAACCACCAGTCGTCCGGGAACCACGACTGACTGCGAATCGTGTGCACGCGTGCGCAGCACGTCGACGATCGGCAGATACGGCAAGCGGATCGCCGCGTTCGGCGCGATACGACCACTGAGTCTCCGCGCCGACGCTCGCGTCGCAGGATCTGCGCCTGACCCGAGGGGCCGCGCACCGTCCAGCCTGCACCGTCGGGACGCACGCACAGATCGACGCCGGGCACGTCCGTCAGGACCTGAGCGGCGCGGCGCCTCGTCGCCGGGCCAGGTGTGCACGAAGAAGAAGGTCAGAATGCCGAGCGGAACGAAGATGGCGTCGCCGGCTTGCGCTGAGCTTGCGCGCGTCGTGGAATCCGGCGTTCTGCATCGCTTCGCGCACGGCCGGCCACGCGTTGACGAGCTTCGCTGCCGCCGGCCATGCCGTGATCGGAGACGAGCACCGTGTAGAAGGGTCGATCGGGTGCAGACGCGCGCAGGTCGCTCGAGAGCGCGTCCGTCGACGTCGCTCAGGAACTCGGCGAGCGCGGTCGGCCCATACTCGTGCCCCATAGCGTCGGTGGACAGGATGTAGAGCCAGAAGACCGGCTTGTCCGACGCCGCGAAAGCCTGCAGTCCCTTCTCGAGCTCGCTCGTGCTCGAGCGTCGCGAGCTGCCGTACGCGACTGCCTTGAGACGAGGCCATCCAGATGCCAGTCGAAGAAGTTGAGCCACGGCGCCTCTTCGTGCTCCGCGGAGGCGATGCCGAGCACGCGGTGCTCCTCCTCCGATGGTAGTACTTGCCGATGTATCCCGGCGATGCTTCGACGCCGAAGCGGCGCCAGCAGGCTGGACCACGCGGGATATGACGTCGAAGGGAAGCTCGACACGACGGCGGTCGGGCCCTTCATGCCACTTGAAACAAGGCGTGCGTCGCCGAGCGCAGGATCCGGTCGACCGCCGCTGCGACGAGTAGGGGATCGGCATCGATGCCGAGCACGAGGATGCGCGGCTGCGCTCGCCGGCTGGCGCCGACGCTCGTCGCGAGCAGCGCGAGGATCGCGACAGCGACGATGTGGACGGCGCGCGCGCTCACAGTGTCGCATCCAGGAAGCGATAGATCTGACGGCGCATGTAGTTGGAGCCCGAGTGGCGTCATGGCGAGGAAGGACTTCTTGTGCCCGTAGTGAAAGCTGATCCGCTGCGGCTCTGCCGAGCGTCTTCCCAGAAATCGTCACGCGCGTGCTGCGGCATGCATTCGTCCGCGCTGGGCGTCGAACATCAGCATGCGCCTGTGCATCGATCCGCGCGGGAAACTGGGTCGGATTCGAGCCAGCTCCAGGTGTCTTCCACGACCGCAGTGGTACTGCTCCTGCGTCCAGCCGAAGCGGGCCAGCACCTCTTCGCGCACACGCCTCGAAAGGGTCCGTTGCAGTTGGCGATGATGTCGTGCAGGTCCGCGCCTCCCATGACTAGGGCTGCAGATCGTACACGGTCGTCGCTGCCGCGGACGCAGGCCGCCGGCACGACCGCGCTCATGCTGAATCCGACGCAGGCCGATGCGATGCCGGTCGATCTCGGGCCGCTGCTGGCGCCCAATCGAGGATGCCGGCGGACGTCGATGACGGTCACGCGCATGCGCTCGCTCATCTGCGCGCGTCGCGCGCCCTGAACGTTTCCGGATCCGGGCGAGGACGCCAGCTCGTCCCAGTCGAAGAGATAGCGTTCGCCGAGCACGCGCAGCACGTGCGTGTCGCGGGATCCACGGTCGCGGATGCCCTCGGCGATCTTCTGCGGCGGGTAGGTGTACGTGCCCCACAGCGGCAGCACGATCACGAGCGGATGAGCGCCGGGAAGGTTGCTCTCGAAGTACTCCGCGGTGACCTGCATGCCCGGGCTGCCCGTTGTCGCCCACCGACTGCCAGGCGAGCTCGTCGCGCCGTGTGCGTGCGCGTGTCGAGCTCCGGGCAGCATGTGGTTGGCTGAGTGGCTGCGCGTCGGCCGTGTACTGGAAGATCTCCGGCACCGGCCCCGCTGGCGGGTGCGCCGCGCCGCCGCTGCGTCGTAGGCCGCGTCGTTCGGACCGCGCATCCGGCGAAGCAGGTCGCTCCCGCGCAGAACGGGGCGGTGAGCGAGCCGCTGCCTGCTCACGGCGTCTCGGCAGCGCGCGCGCGCAGGCGCTCGGTCTGCTGGAGCCAGCTCGTCGAGAAGCGCCGGAAGGCCACCGGCGTCCATCAGGCGTCCGTACTCCGGCGCGCTTGAGCGCGAGATCGCTGACGCCGTCGACGACGATGTTGACGATGCGCCACTGCTCGCCGTCCTGGTGCAGCATATGCACGAACTCGTGCTGTGGCGCCGCTTGCCGTCGTGAGCACGCTGCGTACGCTGTGCTCGTCTTCGGACTGAGCGTCTGCTCCTCGGCGACATCGAAATGCTCGCCCGCGTAACGTGCTGGAAGCGGGCGTGTAGTTGGCGACGCTGCAGCGCGCTCGAATCGCGTCGATGAACTCAGCCTGCTCGTCGGCGCTCAGGTCGCGCCAGTGGCGTCCCAGCACGACGCGGGCGATGTAGCGCGAGGTCGTGCGTCGTCGTCGCAGGCAGCTTGCGTGACGGCTGCAGTCCGTGCAGGACCTGCATCAGGGTCATTCGATCGCATCAGTGCGATCAAGGCCGTCCTGCAGCCGCGTGACCGTGGTCGATGCGCCGGCGTGGCGCTCTCCGGATCCGGCAACGCGTCGAAGGCGGCAGCAGAGCGAGTCAACGAGCACTGAAGGATTGCGCGCATCGCCTCAATCGACTCCGGCAACGGAGCGCCGGTTCCGCTCGTCGTGCGTAAACGCGTCCCTTCCACGCTGAGCGTGTTCCACGCCAGTAGCGCAGCGCCGAGCTCCAGGTCATGGCGAGGAACAGGCCCGACGAGCGGAATGAGCGTCGGCGCGCGCAACGCGCTCAGACCGTAGTAGCGCAGCACGGGCAGGTAGCTCGCCGCACAGCGCAGTGGCAGCGACAGCAGCCGGCGCATGCGCGCCGCAGGCTCGGCGCGCCATACAGACACGGCAGATCCGGCACCGCGAAGGCGAGCAGCATGAGCAGCGTGCAGGCGCGACGAGCCACGTGACGGCCGAGTAGCGCAGCTGCGTGAATGCCGTGCGGGCGACCATGCTCCCAGATCGTCCCGCAGGTGCGCGCTGTCGCACGCTGGCTGCGCGCGCGCGCGCGTGAGACCGATCCAGGTGCGAAAGCCCGACGGCTTGGCTGCGGCGCGCCAGCGTGCAGTCGTCGATGAGCGCGCCGCGCAGCGCGGCGAAGCCGCCGATCTGCTCGAAGCACGCACCGATCGAGCAGCACTGCATCCGCCGCGCCGCCGCGGCGACGAGGCGGCGAGGGCTGTTGGCGAGGCGGAACGGATACAGCAGCTTGAAGAAGTAGACCAGAATGCCGGGACAGCAAGCGCTCCCAGAAGCTGACGCAGGTGCGGCGCCGCCATGAGCGAGACGAGCTGCGCGCCGCCGCGTCATCCGAGCTGCCTGCGTAGCGCGCACAGCGTTCCCGGCGCGAGCAGGATGTCCGGCATCGAGGAGCAGCGAATAACGACCGTGCGCGTGCGCGATAACCCTGCTCGAGCGCCCACAGCTTGCCGGTCCAGCCGTCCGGCAGGAGGCGCTCGTCAGGACCTCCGGCGCCCGCTTCGCGCGCGCGCGATGGCCGTGTCCGTCGGTCGGATTGATCGTCGATGACGAGGATGCGCAGCGCCGTGCCCTGCTGCGCCAGAGCGCGAACAGTGTCACCGATCAGCGCGGCTTCGTTGCGTGCGCGGAATGAGCGCGCTGATCTCCGTCGAGATGCGCCTGCGATCGAGCCTGGATCTCGTCAGGATCGGCTTCGAGGCGCTCGCGCGGTGCGCCAGGGCCGCCATGGAGCGCAGCAGGACGGCGAGCCAGAGGCAGGCCGCGACTGCAGCGCCGACTACGCATCCACACGCTGGAGTCCCGTGCGCCGCCGCCAGCCATGATCAGTGCGCGCGATCGCGCATGCCGATCTGCTCTACGGGCATCGCGCACGCGCCGCGGCGCTCAGCGCGATCGCCGCGACAGCAGCACGGGCAGCTCCGGCGCGAACTCACCGCGTGGTGCGCGGACCGCGCAGGAATGACCAGAAGGCGGTCAAGGGTCGCGCAAAGGTGCTCGTTGACCGCCGTGCCTTCGTAGCCGCAATGCGCCATGCAGTTGTCGCACTTCGGGATGACGTCCGACGCCGTAGCGATCCCAATCCGTTTCGCGCATGAGCGCGTCGAAAGTCCGGCGCATAGCCCTCGTCCGACGAGCAGATAGCAGGGCTTCTGCCAGCCGAACACGTTGTAGGTCGGGTTGCTCCACGGCGTGCACTGGTAGGTCTTGTTGCCGGCCAGGAAGTCGAGGAACAGGCTCGAATGGTTGAAGCGCCACTTGCGCCGCCTTCTGCCGACGCTCGAAGATGGCAGCGGAACAGCTGCTTCGACTTGCGTGCGGCCCAGGAACACGTCCTGGCGCGGCGCATGCTGATAGCTGTAGCCGGGCGACATCGTGATGCCCTCGACGCCGAGCGTCATGGCGTAGTCGAAGAACTCGCGCCACGTCCTGCGGGATCCTCGCCGTCGAACAGCGTGCAGTTCGACGTTGACGCGAAAGCCGCGCGAGCGCGCGCGGCTTGATCGCCGCCACGGCCTTGTCGAACGCGCCGTCGCGGCACACGGACGCGTCGTGGCGCTCGCGGTTGCCGTCGAGATGGATGGAGAAGGTGAGGTACAGGCGAAGGCGCGTATTCGTCGATCTTCTTCTCGAGCAGCAGCGCGTTCGTGCACAGGTACACGAATTTCTTGCGCGCGACGATGCCGCTCGACGATCTGCGGCAGATCCTTGTGGATCAGCGGCTCGCCGCCGGGGATCGAGACCATGGGCGCGTCGCACGCGTCGACCGCGCGCGAGCGCGTCCTCGACGCTCATGCGCTTGCGCAGGATCTCGTCCGGATAGTCGATCTTGCCGCAGCCCGCGCACTCCAGATTGCACTGGAACAGCGGCTCGAGCATCAGCACGAGCGGATAGCGGCTGTCTCGCCCGTGAGCTTCTGCGCAGGATGTAGCGCACGCGACCTTGTGACTGTTGTACTCACGTCCGTGGATGCCCATGCCTGGTTCCTCGCCGCCTTCCTTGAGAAAATCCTTGCGGATGCGATTCCACTCCAGCTTGAACCAGGGTGTGAAGCGCTCGGGCGCGGCGCGCAGCTCGGCGTCGAGGGCCGCCGGCGTCACGAAGCGCCAGCGCTGCAATCTCGTTGCGCGTTGGTCGCGCACCTCGTCGTCCGGTCGTTGCCGCGTAGACCAGCACAGCTCGTGCTCGGCGCCCGAGGTCCTCGTAGATGGCGTGGTAGGTGAACTTGTAGAGAAACCTGAGCTCGGCGCGCAGGCGCAGCTCCTGATACAGGCAGCCGATGTGCGGCGTCGTCCACTCTCTCGCCGCGGCGGGGATGGCCGCAGCAGCTGTTGGACCAGTACAGCGGCCACAGGCGCTTCTGCGCGCTGCGCTGCTGGAGGAGGACTCGTCCGCGCCGGTCGAACACGAAGAGCGAGAACGCGCGATGCAGCACGCCGTTGCCGTCGTGGGCACTCGCGCTCTTGCTGCGATGAGCCGATCTCGCTGATCCTGCGGATCGACGAGGATCAGCTCCTCGCTCTCGAAGGAGACGACCTCTGCGCTCGACCTGCGACGCGCCGCTCGTCAGCCAATCTGCACCTCCATCGCCTGATAGCCTGGCGTCGTCGCATCGCCTGCACGACGCGATCCGCGCCGTTCGCGGACACACGGCGATGATCGATCCGCGCCGCCGCCGCCGGTGAGCTTTGCGCCAAGAGCGCCGTGCTCGCGCGCGATCTGGATCAGCTCCTCGACCTCCCAGCAGTCGACACCTGCAGAGGCGTTGAGCAGACCCTGGCAGATGTTCATGAGCTCGCCGAGCTGCTCGAGATCATAAGCCTCGATCGCCTTCAATGCCCTGCAGCGTCGAGCGAGTCGATGTCGTCGAAAATGCGCTCGTAGACGCTGCGGATTGCGCTCCCAGGCCTGCGCGCACGCCGCGCACCATCTTGGCCGTCAGGCTCTCGACGCCGCGGTCATCCCGATGACGACCGGGATCGGCCTCGCGGATGATCGCGGCGCGATCGAGGGGCGGGTCGCCGGGCTTGTACATGACGAGCAAACGCCCGTAGCGTCGCGAGCGGTATTGTCGATTCCGGACGGCGTCCCGTGCGCCATTTTCTCCGACTCGAATGCGAGTGCGTTGACTTCGTGCGTCGCTGAGCGCGAGGCTGAAATGCGCGTTCGAGCGCGCGGATGATCGCGACCGCCACGGCCGCCGAGCCGCCGAGGCCCATCGCCGCGCGGCACGTTCGGGAACACCTCGATGCGCATCGGGCGGCCCATGAGCCCGAGCTGCTCGAGAATGACGGCGCTCGGCTTGTGGAAGAGCCTGCCGCTGCTCGGCGTCGCACCTGCAGGCGCTGCTCGACGCCCCAGCGCGGAATGATGAGCTGACACGCCTTCGTCGGCAGTCCTCGACGCGCGCTTCGATCGCGAGCGGAATCGGCGCCGCGATCGGCGTGACGGCCGTACACGACGGCGTGCTCGCCGAGCAGGATCACCTTGCCGTAGCCGACCGCCGCATCGCGCGCTTGCCTTGCCGGCGCGCGCGCTTCGCGGCGCAGCCGCGCGCTGCGCGCGTCCGAGCTCCGGCGATGATCTCCTGCGCCTTCCAGACCTTGATCTGACGCCGCTCTGGATCAGCCGCTCGACGCACCTCGTCGAAGATTTCCTGCGGCGCGCCGGCGGCCGTCGACGACGCTGCGCGCGTGCAGCGTCATGTGGCCCCTGCTGGATGCCTTCGGTCGCGAGCGCGCGAATCGCGGCGAAGTTCTGCGCGAGACCGACGGCGCCCATGACCTCGCGCGAGCTCGCGCGCCGATCTCGACGCCGAGCAAGCGCAGATTCACGCGCCACCGTCGGATTCGACTCGCAGCGGCCGCGCCGACGATGCCGACCTTGATCGGCATCTCGATGCGTGCCGACGAGATTGCCCGCGTCGTCCGCCTACCAGCTGCGTCGAGCGACGTGTAGCGGCCGCCGCGCGCGGCGTACGCGTGCGCGCCGGCTTCGATGCGCGCGCCAGTCGTTGCCGGTCGCGATCGCGAGCGGCGTCGATGCCGTTCATGATGCCCTTTGTTGTGGGTCGCGGCGCGGTAGGGATCGACGGCAGCGAAGCTCGCCGGCGACGATGATGCCGTCGCGCGACCTGCTCGCCCGTGTAGCCCTTGCCCGCGAGCTCGCTCGACGGGAATCGTGCCACGCGCCCGCACGAGCGGCGCGATCGGTGAGATTCGACAGGATGCGCAGGAACACCTCGCCGCCCGTGATCGACTCGACGAGCGGCGCGACGCCCTCGCACATGCCGTTGACGAGGTTCGCGCCCATCGCGTCGCGCGTGTCGACGAGCAGGTGCACGACGAGCATTCGCCTGGCCGCTCGACGGCAACGGATGCAATGAACACCTCGATGTCGCGGCGCCGCCGCCGCGGGCCACCATGTTCGGATGCAGGCTGTTGGCGAGGTTGATGATCTCGTGCGCGCTCGCTGCAGCGCGCTGCTGCGCGCCTTGCTCGGATGCGGCACGTTCGACCATCTGGATCTGGCCGATCAGGATCGGATCGGTCGCCTCGGCGTCTGAAGCCGCCGCAGCTGCGAACCAGCTTGCGGCCGCAGCCGAGCGCCGCGACGATCGGACGGCTCCTCGACGACCATCGGCACGACGTATTCGCTGCTCGTTGACGACGAAGTTCATGCCGAGCCCGAGCGGCATGCCCATCACGCCGATGACGTTCTCGATCGAGGCGATCGGCGTGTGGATGGACCTTCAGCGTGTGCTCACCGGTCGAGCGCCGGCGTAGTCGCCCGAGCGCATGCCCTTTCCCCGCGGACCTGCGGGTGGATACGGTCCGCGACGGACAGCTTGTAGAACTCCCGATGCGCGAAGTTTGAACGGCCTACCCAGGTTTGGTTGACTTGCAGACCGATCGGATCCGCGAGTAGTGGTGCGGAAGCCCGCGTCCTGGTCGACCGGCGGCGAAGTGCCAGCAGAGCGACGCGGAGGTCAGCCGGAGCAGGCGATGATGCCGGGCCGCCACTGGGCGCTGCAGGGGCTTAAAGGCGAAAAAGAGCCTGCGGCAAGGAGCGAGGCGATGCGCTGATGCGCCGCGCTGTAGATGTCACTGCCGCTCGCCGCACCGAAGCGGCGGAGCACCTCGTAGGAAGCCAGCGGTGGCGAGCAGGCGACCGCAGTCGCCCGCGTTCGCCGCATCGTCCGCGCCGTCGCGATCTCTTTGACAGCTCGCTGAGCGCATTCCGATGGGCGGCGGGCTCTTCGCCCGCCATTGCTCCGAGACGCTCGAGGGCGACTTCGGTGGATGCCGGAATGTCTGGCCCAGATGGCAAGCACGTGGAGTAGGGAAGCTGGGGAAGGCGGCGCGGAGTCACTGCTGTAGGCCTGTCCACCGGCACCGCTCACATTCGATAACCGATAACGCCCCTGACACACTCGCGGCGATATCGAGCCCGCTGCCCCGACCGTTCTGGAAACGCCGGCACTGATATCAGCTCGGCTAACCGCGTTGCTCCTGACCCTTCAAGCGGCCGGTATATCCTTTCATGAGCCGAAGCGAATGCAACCGTGAGTGCCGCGCTCGATCCCAGCCCAGAGCTGGCGTTCGGCGCCATCTTCGCTGAACGCTCGATGAACGGCGTGTCGACGTCGGCGACGAACGGGGAGATCCGGCGAGGTCGAGCTCTTCGGACAGCCTCACCAGATCGCGTCGGATCGTAACGGCAACGCGCCGGCCCTGCGCGCCTGGCGGCCGTGTGGTCGTCGAAGCGATACGCGTCGGCGCCGGCCCCGTCACGGCTGCAACGACGCTTGGCGACCGCCGTGCGGTGCAATCACGCGAAGGCGCTGGTCGGCGGGCGATCAGGCCGGCGCGCTTCCCGCCAGCGACGGCGGGCCGCCGATCGTTAATGACTTTGCCCGGTGCCGACACCGTCAGACTCCTACGTGGATGCCTGCATCGGCTCGGCTCTCGAGCAGGCGCGTCACCGCCGAGCTGCGGGCATGCAGGACGGAGCGACACCGGGAACCCGCGGTAGCGCCGCGACCCGCGGCGCATCGCCCGGCACACAGATCGTCACCCAGGGACCTGCGTCAGGTTTCCGGTGAAGAAGACTGGCGGCGCTGGCGCTACCGAAATGCGCGGACTCGGTGCAGTGCTTCGACGGTGGCGCCATCTAATAGACCAGCGCGGGCTTGCCGATATTTTTAGCGCGCGCGCATCTTGAGACAGCTGTGTCGCCCACTCGGCGAGTCTTCGAAGTCCGGCGCGGCGATATTGCGTTACGCGCCTGCGCCAGGTCTTGCTCGCTGGTCTGCACCCGCGCCTCGTGTAGGAGAGGTTTGGCGAGCGTCATGCCCTCCGGATCTGACACTTTCTTCTGCCGTGCTCGTGATGGCGATGACGCGACCGAGCGGCCACGCATCCGCGCGTGAGGGAGCGGGACGGCATGGGCATGTATCCGTCCGGGGCACTCCCGTTCATTTCGACGAAGCTGCCGTAGATGGAACGCGCGGCCGAGCCTGCGGCCTGGCGCGCGATCCGTGAAGAACCCGGGGCGGCGACGCCAGGCACGGCTCGCCGCCAACCCGAGCAGTGCCGGAAGCGGACAGACGCGAGGCCCCGGCACCGGTCGGGTAGTTGCTCGCGCCGACCTTCACGCCGCACGGTGCTGTTGGCAAATGCCAGCAAGCGCGACTGGCGGTTTCATCGATGGACGGCTTTGGACGCCGCGCGAAGCTGCTCGGAGGGCGCGCTGTGCGCCAAGGCGAGCGCCACCGTGGCGCGATCTCGCCGTCTGGTCACGTCCACGAGCGACGCGCGTACGCGTCCCACAGGCTCTCGAGCGTGATGGAGAGGCCACCGCGGGAGGTTGTCGCCGAGTCCCGTTTCCCAATGTTTGCACGAGGAGGCGATGTTCCGGTTTTGAGCCTGCGCGAGGGCCTGCATGCCGCGTCCTGCGTGATCACACCCGCGGGCGGCCGAAGCCGTCGCGAGCCGGATGTTGCGGCGAACATCATAACAAAAGCACCCCTTTGACGGCTCAGGAGCCCCAAGGCCCTGGTCGTCGAGGTAATGACTACGCGTCAGCCGGCCCCGCTGGCGCTCCTGAGGCCGGCGCCGCGGTCCGCTACGGGCACGGCGAGGGCGCTGCGGTCGCCGCCGCGGCTCGGGTTGCGGTTGGAGGTAGCCTCAGCTCGCGGAAGCCCGCGACTGCCGCCCGAGGGGTCAAGCCGTGGCAGCGGTAGCCGAGCTCGTGCTCGGCCCGCGTGCTCGCGAAGTATGTGCTGCGCGAGGCGCAGGCTGTCGACCGTGAGCAGGGGCTCGCGATCGACGCCCGCCCAGGCCTCGGCGCCGCGAAGAGCAATACGTAACTGAACGAAGTATTAC
>ERZ1370068.5015-contig-4058_pt1 | contig 25565 bp, 33 predicted proteins | sample MGYA00561227_ERZ1370068 | MGnify/ENA primary metagenome ERZ1370068 (study PRJEB38410, sample SAMEA6850437) | metagenome | study: Metagenomic assessment of the ecological functions of the soil: analysis of the soil microbiota associated with the...
TCCAGTCGGCGCCGCGCGGCAGCGGCAGCGCCTCCAGACCGCACCGCGTACACGCCGGGATCGTCGACGCCGGGCGGAACCTCGCCGCGTGTCTCGCAGGGCCCGGGCCGCGTCGATCAGCCGCCTGCGAGTGCGGATGATCATCTGGTCGCTGCTGCCGAGGCGCTCGTTCGTGCGGTCGTAGATCGGCCCCATGCTCTCGGTGACCGCCTGGTCTTGCAGGAAGATGCTGTCGATGCCCGTGTAGCTCGTCCGTCTTCTGCGCCGCCCGATCGATCAGGTAGTCGTTGCCCTGGTTCGCGACGCAGCGGAAGCGGCCGTACCAATCGGTGGTGTTCGGCCGCGTCTCCGGCGGCCGCACGACCTGACGGCCCGCGGTGCGGGTGCCGCTGCGGGCTTCGCGGGCGATGGAGATCGCCAGCGTGTGCTCGTCGTCCATGGGCACCCAGGCGCGCACGCGAACCTCGAGCCCCAGCACGCCGCGTCGGCACCATTGCGTAGAACGGAAACAGGAAATTGGCGATGCGCCAGTAGTCGGTGCTCGGTCTCAGCCGGCCGGTAGGCGCCGTACATGACGCCGAAGTCCATGTCGGCCACCGCGTACCGCGGCGCGCGATCGCTCGAGCGCGTAGTGAGCCCAGGTGCCGGGCGTCACCGTCGCCCGCGTCGACGCGGCCGAGGTGCAGGAACACGGTGTGACAGGTGTCGATGTCGCCCTCGAGCGCCTGCACCCAGTTACACTCGCGCTGATAGACCTGCACGCTGCTGTCGGCCAGCATCGTGGGCTCGAGGTCGGGCAGCGGCGGCGGCGTCTCGCGCGCGTCCGAGATAGGCCCAGATGAGGCCGGCGCGCTCGACGGCGGGATACGCGACGGCTCTCACTTTGCCCCGGAAGCTACTCTCCGCGGGCTCGCTGGGCATGTCGACGCAGCGCCCGGTCACGTCGAACTTCCAGCCGTGATAGACGCAGCGCAGGCCCTCGTCCTCGTTCCGGCCGTAGAAGAGGCTCGCGCCGCGGTGGGGACAGCTCTGCGGATCAGGCCGACCGCGCCGGAGGAGGCGCGGAACGCGATGAGATTCTCGCCCAGCAGGCGCACCCGCAGCGGGGCGCCGTCGCGCGCCGGCAGCTCGCTCGACAGCGCCGCGGGCACCCAGTACTGGCGCATCAGGTCGCCCATCGGCGTGCCGGGTCCCACTCGACAGAGCAGCTCGTTGTCTTCCCGACTCAGCATGGCGCCGCTCCTCTCCCGGATGACGTGACGTCACGAGACGTTAGCATATAATCCGGCGCACTCGACCCGCACACTCGCTGAGGGGATCCCGCCAGCGGCCCCCGGGAGGCACACTCATCATGATTCGCGCGCTGCCCTTCGCTCTCGTGCTGGCGCTGCTCCCTCACCGGATCGCCCCTCGACGCCCCGGCGCAATCGGAGGGGCCGCCGATCAAGATCGGCTTACGCCATCTCGCGGACCGGACCCTTCGCGCCGGGCGCCCAGGTCACCGCAGGAGCCGGAATTACCTCCGCAGTGGGCCGAGCAGGTGAACGCCGCCGGCGGGCTCAGCGTCAAGGGCAGCAAGCGCAAGATCGAGCTGATCAGCTCCGACGACCGCAGCGACGTCGAGACGCTGCGTGCGCACCTACGAGAAGCTGATGACGGTCGACAAGGTCGACCTGATCCTGCCGCCGTGGGGCTCACCGCCAACTTCGCGGTCGCGCCGCTCGCCAACAAGCTTCGGCTACCCGCTGCTCGCGCCGACCGCGCTGTCCGCGCAAGCTGGTCGACATGAAGCTGCCCGTACTTCTTCTCGATGCTGCAGCAGCCCGACGTGATGATGCAGGCGCGCTGGTCGACATGCTGGCGGCGAAGCGGCGTCGAAGACCATCGCCGTCATCTACATGGACGACCTGTTCGGCCTCGAGAACATCGCGCGCGCTCGAGCCGCGCTGTGAAGGCCAGGGCATCCGAGATCGTCGAGCAGCAAGAGCTATCCGCTCGGCGTCAAGGACCTGTCGCCGGTGCTGCGCGCCGATCAAGGACAAGAACCCGGATGCCTTCGTGGGCCTGCACCTACCCGCCCGACACGATCCTGGCCAGCAAGCAGGCGAAGGAGATCGGCTTCAACCCCGCAGTGTTCTTCACCGCGGTCGGCACCGCCTTCCAGCTCTACAAGAACGTGATGGGCGCCGACGCCGAGGGCGTGATCGGGCATGGGCTCGTGGAGCGTCGAAGACCAGCCCGGCCGCCAAGCGCGTACTTCGAGGCCCACGTGAAGAAGTTCCAGAAGGAGCCCGACCGCTGGGCCAGCGGCCCACTGCTGGGCAGGGCTTGCAGATCCTGCAGGCAGGCGGTCGAGAAGGTCGGCGTGGACCGCAAGGCGATCCGCGACTACATCGCCGAGCAGCGAGCACGCGACGATCCTCGGCCCGATGCGCTTCAGGGCAGCGAGAACGTCCTCGATTCCCGGCACCGTCAGCCAGTGGCAGCGGCGGCGACTTCGAGGTGGTCTGGCCGCCGACCGCGCCACCGCGCAGAGCTGATCGCGCCGAAGCCCGCGTGGAAGTACGAGTGCGACTCGGCTGCTGGCTCGAGCTGATCGCCTCGCGGCCTCATCACCGGGGGCATCTACGCGCTGGTGGCGATCGGGCTGAACCTGCAGTACGGCCTCATGCGCATCCTGAACGTCTCGCACGGCGAGTTCCTGATGCTCGGCGCCTACCTCACCTACTGGGCGCATCTGGACGCGCGCGCGAGCCCGTTCGCCGTCCTGCCCGTCGTGCTGGTGGCGCTCTTCGGGCTCGGGCTCGTCATCCACCGCCTCTGCTTTCGCCGCCTCGCCGCGACGACGCCCGACGGTCGAGGCGTTCGAGGCGAAGAGCTTGCTCGTCGGCTTCGGCCTCATGTTCTTCGGTCAGAACGTGGCGCTCCTGATCTGGGGCGCCGATCTTCGCGGCTACCAGTACCTCGCCGGCACGGTGTCGGTCGCCGGCTTCGCGCTGGCGGCGAATCGCCTCGCCGCGTTCGTCGGCGCGCTCGTCCTCAGCCTGGGCCTGATCGTGCTGCTGCGAACCACGCTCACCGGCAAGGCGGTGCGGGCGATGATGCAGTCGCCGACGGGGCGCTGCTCGTGGGCATCGACGTTCGCCGGATGCACCCGGCGGTCTTCGGCGTGGGCCTGGCGCTCGCCGGCGTCGCCGGCGCGCTGCTCTCGATGGTGTACGAGATCTCCCGTCGATGGGCGAGCCCTACACCGTGACGGCGCTGATCGTCATCACGCTGGGCGGCCTCGGCAGCGTCAGCGGCAGCCTGCTCGGCGGGCTGCTTCTGGGCGTCGTGGAGGCGGTCGGCATGCACCTCACGAGCCCCTCGCTGAAGATGGTGCTCTCCTACGGCGTCTTCATCGGCGGTGCTGATCACCCGGCCCAACGGTCTCTTCGCGCGCTGATGGTGCGGCCCCGGCTCCTGGGCGTCGTCGCCTTCGTCGCGGTGGCCGGCGTCATGCCCGGTCCTGCTCGATGATTTCCTGGTCTCGCTCGCGCTCGTGCCTGATGTACGTGGCGCTCGCCGTGAGCTGGGCGATGTTCTCGGGAGCGACGCGCTACCTCTCGCTGGGCACGTCGGCCTTCTTCGGGCTGGGCGCCTACGTCACCGGCGTGGGGCGTGGCGAGCCTGCCGTGGCCGCTGCGTTGTCCTGGGCGGCGCGTCGTCGCCGGGGCATTCGCGGCCCTGGCCGGTAGCGCCATCCTGCATCTTCGCGGGACCTACTTCGCCGTGCTCACCTTCGGCATGAGCGAGCTGGTGCGCCACGCCATCACGTACGGCGAGAAGCAGTACGCCGGCACGGTCGGCCGCGTGCTCACCACGGCCCCTCGAGCTTGACCGTGTACTACCACGCTGCTCGCGGTCACCGCGGCCGCGCTCGTGACCGCGATGCTGGTCCGCGCCAGCCGCTTCGGCTCGCGCTCGACGGCATCGGCGCCGACGAGCAGCGCGCGCAGACGCTCGGCGTACCGACCCGATGGGTGAAGGTCGGCGGCTTCGCGCTCAGCGCCGCGTTCGCGGGCGCCGCCGGCGCGACGATGGCCGTTCGGTGGACGTACATCGACCCGGCCGCGGTCTTCAATCCGTTCATCGGCCTGCAGACGGTGCTCATCGTCATCGTCGGCGGCGCGACGAGCGACCTGACGGGGCCCGTGCTCGCCGCCGTCGCGTTCAGCCTGCTGGCGGAGTTCCTGCGCCTGCAGCTTCCGTACCGTCTATCTCATGCTGCTCGGCGCGGTGCTGATCGTCGCCGTGCTCTACCTGCCGCAGGGACTGGCCGGCCTCTGGGTGGCCGCGCCGTGCGTCCTGGCGCCAGGCGCCGCGTCCGTGACCGCGCCGCTCCTGGCGGCGCGCGCCGTCGTGGTCCGCTTCGGGGGCCTCGACCGCCGTGGATCGGGTGAATCTCGAGATCGAGCCGGGGGCGCTGGTCGGCATCATCGGCCCGAACGGTGCCGGCAAGACCACGCTCTTCAACGCGCTCTCCGGTCTGGTGACGCCCACGCGCTGGCCGCCTCGTCGCGGGCGGCGAGGACCTGACCGGCAAGCCGGCGCACGTCTTCGCGCGCGCAGGCATCGCGCGAACCTTCCAGACCCCGCGCGTGTTCGCCGGCATGACCGTCGCCGAGCAGCGTGCGCTTCGGTCTCGAGTTCGCCGGCCGCTGGCGGCGCGCGAGTCCGCGACGCTCACCGGCGTCGCGCCCATCCTCGACTTCCTCGGGCTCGAGCCGTCGGCGTCGCTGCCGGCCCGCGCGCTCACGCCCGCTCGCCAGCGCCTGCTCGAGATCGGGATGGCGCTGGCGACGCGACCGCGCGCGCTGCTCCTCGACGAGGTCGGCGCCAGGCCTGACTGCGGTGGAGGTGATGGCGTGGCGCCGTCTGGTCCGCCGCTGTCGCGACGAGCTCGGGCTCGCCGTCGTCTGGATCGAGCACGCCGTGTCCGTGCTGCTGCCGGCGGTCGAGCGCGTCGTCGTGCTGCACCAGGGACGCACGCTCGCCGACGGGCCGCCGGCCGCGGTCACGCGCAATCCGGAAGTCATCGAGGCCTACCTGGGCGAGCACGCGGGCGCCGCCGAGGACTGGCCGTGAGCGCGGCTCTCACGATCGCGGGACTCGGCGCCGGGTACGGCGGCATTCGCATCCTCGACGGGCTCGATCTCGAGCTGACCGCCGACCGCATCACCGCCATCGTCGGGCCGAACGGCGCCGGAAAGAGCACGCTGCTCAGGGCGCTCGCCGGCCTCCTGCCCCGCGATGGGCGGGCGATTCTCGACGGGCAGGAGCTGGCGCCCGGGCTCTGCCACCGCGGCGGTGCGCGGCGGGCTGATCCTGGTCGCGGAGGGGCGCCATCTCTTCCCGCGCATGACGACGTGCCTGCGAGAACCTGCAGCTCGGCGGATGGCTGCTCTCTCGAGTCCAGAGCGCGCCGCGCGCGTGGACCGGGCGCTCGCGCTGTTCCCGCGGCTCGGCGAGCGGCGCTCGCAGCTCGCCGGCTCCATGAGCGGCGGCGAGCAGCAGATGGTCAGCGCTGGCGCGGGCGCTCGTGGGCCGCCCGCGCCTGCTGATGCTCGACGAGCCGTCGCTCGGCCTGGCGCCCCGTCTCGTGGACGAGGTCTTCGCGCTGGTGCCTCGCATCCGCGACGAGGACGTCACGGTAGCTCCTGGTCGAGCAGAACGTCGCGCGGGCGCTCAGGGTCGCCGACGACGCTCACGTCCTCGAGCGCGGCCGGCTGGTGGCGAGCGGCCGCGCGGCCGATCTGCTCCGCTCGAACCTGGTGCGGGCGGCCTATCTCGGAGCGCGCTAGGCCCGAGAGTGGTAGAGTCTCGGCACGCGACCGCTGAACGACAACACTTTCGGAGTCGGAGGCCTGCATGGCGAGCAATGTGATCCGCGTCGGCGATATCGAGATCACCCAGCTGTCGGACGGGATGCTCGAGTTCGACCTGTGCAACTTCTTCCCGACCATTCCCGAGGACAACTGGACCGAGTACGAGTCGCACCTGCACCGAGGCACAAGGTGCGCTTCAACCTCGGCTCGTACCTGATCCGCGGCGGCGGGCGGACGATCCTCATCGACACCGGTCTCGGGCCGAAGCCCGCCGAGACGCCCGACGTCCCGTGGGGCGAGCTGATGCGCGACTTCAAGGCCAAGGGCGTGCGGCCGGAAGACGTGGACATGGTGGTGATGACGCACCTGCACCGCGACCACGTCGGCTGGAACCTCATGAGCGAGGGCGGGAAGTATGTGCCGACCTTCCCCGCGCGCGCTACTGGATGAGCCGGACGGACTGGGACGCGTGCCACCAGGCCGACGTGCAGCCGACGCGCTTTCCCAACGCGCCGACGTGCGTCTGGCCGCTGGCCGATCTGGGGCTGATCGAGTTCATGCAGGGCGAGCAGAGCCTGACGCGCGAGCTGACGGCGGTGCCGACCCCGGCCACACGCCCGGGCACATGAGCATCCTGATCACCTCGAAGGGCGAGCGCGCGCTCGTCCTGGGCGACGCCGCCCACAGCCCCGTCCAGGTGCTCGAGCCGGACTGGGTCTCGCGCGCCGACATGGACCCGGATCTGACGCGAGAGACGCGCAAGGCGCTGCTGGACCGGCTCGAGCGCGAGCAGATCCTGGTGGCGGCCGGGCACTTCGAGGCGCCCGGATACGGCCGGATCATCCGGCTCCAGGGCCGGCGCTACTGGCAGGGCCTGTAGCGCCGCGCGCGCTACGCGGCGACCGCTTTCCTGCTCGAGCACTTTCTTGCCCATCGGCGTGTCCGCGAGGCGGAAGTAGCCGAGCATGTTGCCCGCCCGCGATCTTGAAGGCCTCGTCGGCCGGCACGCCGGCGAACAGGCGCTCGGCGAACGGACGCGTGTTGGGCCAGTCGCACTCGATGTGCGGAAAGTCGCGTCGCGAACATGATGCGCTCGACGCCCATGTGGTGCCGGAGCTCGATCGCCACGCGCTCCACGTGCTGCACGCTGAAGAAGATGTGCTCGGCGCACGTACTCGCTGGGCCGCTGCTTGAGCGGCTTGAAGTTCAGGAGCCGCGCGGCCCAGTGGCGGTGGCCGCTCGTACCAGTAGTCGGCCTCCTCCATCCAGAACGGCACCCAGCCCAGACGCGTCTCGGCGAAGAAGATCTTGAGGTCCGGGAAGCGATCGAAGACGCCCGAGAGGATGAGCTGGGCGAAGCTCATCGACGGCGCCGTTCCGAGGAACGGCAGGGCCACCCACTCGACGAGCTTGCGCGGCCCGATCTTCGCGAGGATGTCCGGCGAGACGCCCGGGTACTCGAAGGTGGGCTGGGTCGCCCGGGGTCCGAGGCGGTCGAAGCCGACGTGCACGGTCAGCGGCAGCTTCATGTCGACGGCGGCGGCCCAGAAGCGATCGTCCTCGGGCGTCGGGTAGCCCTTGCCGCTGGGGAACACGCCGAGGCGCCACGCCCTTGAGGCCTAGCTGCGCGCAGTGCTCGAGCTCGGCGATGGCATCGCTCACGCTTGGTCCACGGAATGACGCCGAGGCCGATGAGCCGGTCGCGCGACACCGCGCAGTACTCCTCGCCGAGCCAGTCGTTGTAGGCGCGCACCGTCGCGCGGTACACGTCGTCGTCCGCGATCGTGCGCCAGAGGCGCGGGCCCACCTGCATGTTGGGAAAGAGGACCTCGGCATGCAGCAGGTCCATGTCCTGCTCCCGCAGACGCTGCTCCGGGCGGCCCGACTCCGGCCGTGTCGTCGACGGTCACGCCCAACGGCGACCAGGTCTCGTTGGTGCGCCCGGCCCGGAGATCGAGGAAGGGCGCCGGATAGGGCGGCTGGCCTTCGACCAGGATCGCGTCGCCGCCGTCCTCAAGCTTGATCGTCCGCGGCGCGTGGTCCCGATACTTGGCCGGCATCCGCGGCGACCAGCGCTCCGGGCGGACTTCCAGGTGACCGTCGCTGGAGATCAGCGGGGGACCGCAGGAGCTGTCATGGGGACTCTCCTTTTCTCCAGGGATGGTACCATCGGGCCGCTGGGGCTGGGGCCCCGTGTGTGAGGCGAGACGACGGAGGCCACCTAAGGAGGGCGAATCATGGGCGCGATTCTAGGGTCTCGGCGTGACGCACTATCCCCCGCTCTGTGGCCGTGACGAAGACATGGCGCGCATCCTCAAGCGCGTTCTTCAAGATCCGGGGCTTCCCGAGCAGTACCGCCAGCCGGCCGGATGGCCGGCGGGGATGGCCGAGGAGTACGGCGCCGACCAGGGGCTCGGCGCGGCGCGGCGCCACCGCGAGGCCCTGATCAAGGGCTTCCGCGAAACCCGCAAGCGGCTCGACGACTTTGCGCCCGACGTCGTGCTGATCTGGGGTGACGATCAGTACGAGAACTTCAAGGAAGACGTCATCCCGCCTTTCTGCGTCCTGGCCTACGAGTCGATCGAGCACCGGCCGTGGGCGGAGCCGCGGTGGAAGAAGTCCGGAAACGCGTGGGACGAGGCGAGCGACGCCACCTTCGTGTACAAGGGCCACCGCGCCGCCGCGAAGTCGCTGGTGACGGGGCTGCTCGAGAAGGGCTTCGACGTCTCGTACGCGTACCGGCCCCTGCATCACCCGCTGGGCCACGCCTTCATGAATACGCTTCTCTACCTGGACTACGATCGGCAGGGCTTCCCCTACCCGGTCGTGCCGTTCTCGATCAACTGCTACGGTCGCCGGGTCATCTCGCAGTACGGCGGCGGCATCGACGTTCGCCGACCTTCCGACTGAAGCGCAGCTCGACCCTCCGTCGCCGTCACCGGCGCGCTGCTTCGACCTCGGCCGCGCGGCCGCTGCAGACCCTGACCGGGAGTCCCGTGGCGAGTCGCCCTGATCGCCTCGTCGAGCTGGTCGCACGCCTTCCTGACGCCGAAGCATCACCTGCTCTATCCCGACGTGGAGGCCGACCGCGCGCTCTACGACAAGCTGCGGGTCGGGGACTACGAGACGTGGCGGCGGACGCCGCTGGCGGCGCTCGAGGAGAGCGGGCAGCAGGAGATGCTGAACTGGATGTGCCTGGCGGGCGCGATGTCGGAGCTCGGGCGCCGGCCGGACGCGGCGAGCTTCGTCCAGACCTACATCTTCAACTCGAGCAAGTGCTTCGCGGCGTTCAGCGGGTAGCTGCCGGCGGAAGTGAGGCTTGACCTCCTTCGCGAACCAGGCGAGCTGCTCGAGCATCACGCTCTGGGGCGTGCCCATGCTGTTGCTCACGTGCACGTGCTCGAGGCCCGGGAACCGCTGCTCGAGCGATTTCAGGTGCGCCACGAACTCCTCGGGCGGGCCCGCGAACCACGCGCCGACCTTCTGGTAGTGCTCGACCGTCGGCACGCCGGCCGCGCCCAGCCGCCGCGCCGCATGGCGGCGGCGTTCTGCTCCGGCGTGAGCCCGGGCACGAAGCCGAGCGGGCCGAACATCTTCACGTGCTCCTCGTACCACGGCGTGATCTCGCGCACGGCTCGCTCGCGCGACTCGGCGATGTGGAAGAAGATCCCGAGGCTCAGCCCCTCGCCTAGCTTGTAGCTGAGCCCGGCGCGCTCCGCGGCCTCCTGATAGGCGTGAATGGAGCCGCTCGGCCATCGGTCGCGGCGCCGCCGCCGATCAGGCCCTTGATGCGGTGCTTCATCATGAAGTCGAGCCCGCGCGCGCTGGCGCTCACGACCGGCTGCCAGCATTCCACCGGCTGCCGCAGCGGGCGCGGCACCAGCGTGAGCTCGCGGAGCTGGTAGCCGCGGTACGGGACGGCCGGCGGCAGCGTGTAGTGCTTGCCCTGGTGCGAGAAGCTTCTCGGGTGGAACGCCTTCATGATGATGTCGACCTGCTCCTCGAAGAGGCGCGCGGTTCGCCTCGGCGTCGAGCATCGGGCCGCCGAACGTCTCCACCTCGCGCGTGTGATAGCCGCGGCCGACGCCGAAGACGGTGCGCCCGCCGGTCAGGATGTCGGCGGTGGCGAAATCCTCGGCCAGCCGCAGCGGATGCCACATGGGCGTGATGTTGAAGCCGCAGCCGATGCGCAGACGCGACGTGACGTGCGCCAGGTGGACGGCTGCCATCAGGACGTTGGGGATGCACTCGTAGCCCTCGTGCTGGAAGTGGTGCTCGGCCAGCCAGAGGATGTGGTATCCGTGCTCGTCCATGCAGCGCGCGATCGCCTCGGTCTTGTCGAAGACGCGAGGCCAGGTGCTCGTTCGGAGTAGCGGCGCTCGTTCGCGGGCGTGGCCGTCTGGCCCATGTCGCCCAGATCGACGTGCCCGGCATAGACGGTCGAGAACCTGGAAATCATGTCGTCCTCCGCGCCGCGCAGCCTATCAACCCCTTGTTCTGACGTCAAGACAACCCATGTCCGCACGTCAAGACAACCCATTGTCTGCACGTCAAGACAACCTGCCCACGCGCCGTCGGCTCGGCGTAGGATATGCGCAGTGCGCCTGGCCTCGGTCCCGTTCCTCCAGCTCTGGCGTCATCGCGACGCGCGCTGTCTGCCCAACCTCGGCGTCTTCTTCCATTCGCTCAGCATGGTCGGCGAGCAGGTCGTCCTGGGCTGGTTCATCCTGGAGCTGACCGACTCGGCGCTGATGGTCGGCGTGGCTCTGGGTCTTCGCAATCTTCCGCTCCTGCTGGTCGGCATCCCCGCCGGCGTCGTCGCCGACCGCGGCGATCGCGTCAAGCTCCTGCAGGCTTCCGGGCATCGCGATGGCCCTGATCACCACGACGCTCGGGTTTCTCGTCGCGCTTCGAATCGCCAGCGTGTGGCCGATCCTGGCACTGACGTTCATCACCGGCTGCGCCCGGGCCCTCCACCAGACGGCCCGCCAGGGCTACGCGCACGACGTCGCCGGGCCCGGCAGCCTCGTCCACGCGCTCGCGCTCGTGGCCTTCACCTCGCGCGTCGGCGGGCTCGTCGGCTCGCTGCTGACCGGCTTTCTGATCGCCCGAAGCGGGAGCGCCGTCGCCTACCTGGCCGTGGCCACCGGCTACCTCGCGAGCGCGGCGGCGATGCTCCCGGCCCGCTCGAACGGGCGTCCGAGCGGGGCCGACACGGGCTCGGTCAGCGCCGACGTCTTCGACTTTCTCGGGACCATTCGGCGCGACCGCGTCCTTGCTGCACCTCATGAGCCTGACGGCGGTCGCCGAGGTCCTGGGCTTTTCCCACCAGGCGCTGCTGCCGAGCCTGGCCCGCGACGTGTTGCGCGTGGGGCCGGAGGGCCTCGGCGTGATGACGGCGGCCCGTCAGGTCGGCGGGCTCATCGGCATCGCGCTCACATCGACGCTCGGCGCGGCGCGCAGTCTCGGACCGCTCTTCCTGACCGTGCTCGTGGCCTTCGGGGCGTCGCTCGTGTCACTCGGCCTGGCCGGGACGTTCGTGGTGGTGGTGCTGATCCTCGTCGGCACCAACGCGCTCGGCGCCGTCACCGACGTGCTCGCCCAGACGCTGATCCAGCTCACCGTCCCGGCCGACCGTCGCGGCCGCGCCGGCGGCGCCTGGGTGGTCGCCATCGGCATGGCGCCGCTGGGTCAGTTCCAGATCGGCGCGCTCGCGTCGCTCTCTTCGGCGTCGGCGCCGCGCTCGGCGTGCACGGCATCGCGCTGATGGCCGTCGGCACCGCCGCGGCGCTCCTGGTGCCGAAGCTCCGCAAGCTCTGATGGCGTCCAGGAACGTCAGGTCGCGATCGAGTGCGGCGCGGGCGGCGGGACAGCTCCTCCACGCCGAGCTCCGCGCCGCCCATCGCATCGCGTTCAAGGGCACCTCGACCAATCTGGTGACCGAGATGGACGAGCGCGCCGAGGAGCTCGTCGTCGGCCGTCTCGCCGAGGCGTTCCCCGACGACACGATCCTGGCCGAGGAGCGCGGCGCGGCCCGCGGCCGCTCGGGACGACGCTGGATCGTCGACCCGCTCGACGGCACCACCAACTACGCGCACGGCGTGCCGATCTTCTGCGTGTCGATCGCGCTCGAGGTCGAGGGCCGCGTCGAGCTCGGCGTCGCGTACGACCCGAGCTTCGACGAAGCTCCTACGTCGCCGAGCGCGGGCGGGGGCCACCGTGAACGACGAGCGCCTCGCCGTCTCGACGACGGCCACGCTCGACGAGAGCCTGCTCACGACGGGCTTTCCCTACGGCATCCGCGAGACCTCGCGACACGAATCTGCCGGAATACGCGGCGTTCGCGGTCCGGTGCCGGGGCGTGCGCCGCTTCGGCTCCGCGGTGCTCGATCTCGCGCTGGGTCGCGGCGGGCCGGTTCGACGGATTCTGGGAGCTGCGCCTTGGATCGTGGGATGTCGCGGCGGGCAGTCTCTTCGTCGAGGAGGCCGGCGGGCGGGTGACGAACCTGGTGGGCGGGGCGCTGGACCTGAACGCGCCCGCCGTGGTCGCGAGCAACGGCCGCATCCACGAGGCGATGCTGACCGTGCTGAGGCAGACCCGGCAGGCTTGAGCCGTGGCGCGAGCCGCCGCTCAGTCGGTCTCGCGGGGACGGACTTCGAGGCCGCCGAGCGGGTCGGGGATGCCCGCAGCGTGATCTGCACTGGACGACCGCGAGTCCGGCTCGATCCTACGACCACCACGTCGACATCGACACCATCGGCCGTCCTCAGGACCTGGTCGAGCCACTGCAAGAGTCGGCCTGCTCTCGAACGGTGTGCGCGTCATGCTGACCCTCGTCTTTCTGTCGTGAGACGGAACTGTCTTATAATGCGGCCAGTTATTGGCCATGATCGCTGCACCAACATTGAACGCTCCCCTCTGGTATGTGGTGCGCACCCGCTCGCGTCATGAGAAGCGCGTGCGCGATCAGCTCCAGACGCGCGAGGTCGAGACCTTCCTGCCCACGGTCGAGCGGTGGAGCCGATGGAAGGACCGTCGCAAGAAGGTCGCTTTCCCGCTCTTCCCCGGATATTGCTTCGCGCACTTCTCGCTCGTCGACCGCCTCCGCGTTCTCAACGTGGCCGGCGTCGCCGATCTGGTCGGCGTGGCCGGCCGTCCCAGCCGGTGCCGCGACGCCGAGATCGAGGCGATCCAGCGGCTCGCGCGCACGACGCTCCAGTACGACCCGCATCCGTTTCTGATGGAAGGCATGGACGTCGAAGTGGTGCGCGGCCCGCTCACCGGCGTTCGCGGCAAGCTGCTCCGAAAGGACCGGGTGACCCGGCTCGTTCTCGCGGTCACGCTCATCCGGCAGGCGGCCGTCGTCGAGATTCATCCCGCCGACGTCGTCCACGTCGGGAGCGCCTAGTTGCGCAGCAGGGACCCGCGCCTGGCGAGCCGCGACGCTCGCCGGGTAGTCCTTCACGACCCGCTCCCAGGTTCGCTTGGCCCGGCCCGCGTCGCCCAGGCTCTTCTGGCACTGACCGACCTTCAGGAGCGCGTCGGGCACCCGCTCGCCGCGCGGGACGGCGGCGATCAGCGCTTCGAACTCGGCCAGCGCTGCCCGATAGTCCTTCTGCGTGAAGTAGATGTCGGCCACCAGAAACTGGGCGGACTCGCGCAGCGGATCGCTCGGATACGTCACGATGAGGTCGTAGAAGCTCAGCGTCGCCGCGTCGACGTTCTTCGCCTTGAGCTGCGCGGTGCCCGCCCGGTAGAGCTCGGCGGCCGGTGTCGTGGTCGCGGACGCCAGCAGGGTCGCTCCCGATGACGCCGCCGGTGATGGCGGCGGCGACGGCGCGAAGCCGCTGGGCGCGCTCGGCAGCTGGCGGCTCCCGCTCTGCGATTCGAGCGCTTCGAGCCGGCGACGCAGGAACGCCAGCTGATCCTCCTGCTGCCGCGACGCCACGATGAGCTTGGCCATGGCGTTCTGCAGCTCGCTGAGCTCCCCGGCAACGCGATTGACTTCGTTGATGCGCGCCTGCTCGGCTGTTCTCGACGGCTGGTCGGCCGCGTCCGCCCCGGACCGCGCCGGGGTCTCGACGCTCGCCGATGGCTTGGCGACTCCCCGCACCCGGTCAGGGCGAGGCGCGACCACCACCATGCGGCACGCCGCCGACGTCACTTCACTCCGTTGGTGCTCACGGCTAGCGACGCGAGCGGCCAGGCGACCGGGGAACGAAGCTGAAGCGTCACCGTCGCCTCACGGCTCAGCGGCACCTGGACGATCCAGAGCCACCCCTCGGGAACCTGCAGCGACGGATAGCTGCGGACGACCTGGCCCCGCGCGAACACGGGCGCGCGCGCCGTCCGCCGCCGTGTGGACGCGCTCGCCCAGAACGAGGGTGCCGCCGCTGGTGACGCAGGAAGAGATAGTCGATCTCCTCGGGCGGCGACGCGCGGACAGCGGAGGGCACCGGGCCGACATTCCGGGGCGAGCCGATGCCGGCGTAGATCTGCTCGATCGTCGAATACGCGACCGGCGCCTGCCGCATCACGATCATCTCGTTGCCCTGGCTCTGGACCCGGATGACCGCCTGGTCGAGGGCGGCGGGCAGGCGCGGCTGGCTCTCGGCCCGCGCGACGACGGCCAGCGCGAGCGCGACGATCGACACGACACGAACCATCTCATCGGATTTCGGATCCTTCTCGAGCGGTCGAGCAGCGTTTGGAGCGAGGCCTTGCGCGGATTGACCGCGACGCTCGCGACAGCTAGAAGATCGCCACCAGGGCCGCGACGCCCAGGGAGCGCCGCGCCGACGATCGTCGGCGATATCGCGGATCGTCGACAGCGCGCGAATCTTCTCCTCTTCCTTGGGCGGAACGATGACGACGTCGCCCGGCTCGATGGTGCGGACGTTCGTGAAGCTCGAGATGGCCGAGCCGTCGGCCTTCACGCAGGTGCGCTTCCTTCTTGTCCGCTTCCTTTGAAAAGCCCCCGACGCGGTTGATGTAGTAGTCGATCCCGGCGCCTTCCTTGTACTGCACCGAGGTCGAGTTGCGCACCGCGCCGATCCACGAGCACCGACTGCGGCGGCTCCGGAACGCTGAGCGTGTCGCCGTCGAGCAGCACGACGTCGCTCTCGGCGCCCTTGAGCTTGTCGGCCGTCTCGAGGTGCACGACCATGCGCCCCAGCACGACCTTCGAGGCCAGGAGCCTGAGCATTTCGCGCCGCGCCTGGAGCTGCTGCTGCTGGGACGCGACCTCTTCCTTGTCGGCGCCGACGACGACCGTGGACGCCGCGGCGAGCACGCGCTGCTCCTGCAGCTTGAGGAAGGCGTCGAGCTGCTCCTGCTCGGTCTTGCGGAGGGCGGACCGCGTGAACAGGGCGCCCTTGAGGGAAGGCGCGGTCGGTGAAGCCGCCATGGCGCGCTCGAGCACCGACGACAGCTTCTCGCCGGCCGAGATCGTGTAGGCGCCGGGCCGCACGATCTGTCCGCCGAGCTCGATCGTGCGGGCCGCCTTGAGCTCCGTGCGCACGGTGATCTCGTCGAGCGGCTTCAGGAGCAGATCCTCGGCTCGGCGTCGCCGCTCCAGGCTTTCTTGAGGTCGACCGCCACGATCTCCATCGAGAGGTCGGGCCGGCGGCGGGCCACCTCGACGCGCTCGACGTACGCCTCGGGCAGGAGCTTGTCCGCCGGCAGGAGCTGGCCGATCGCATCATCGGCTTCAGCTCGTACGCGCTCGGGATAGCGCACGGCGCCCTCGACCTTCACGATGTTGTAGACGCGCGGATCGCTCCGGTGGATGAGAATGAGGTCGCCGGCGTTGACCGGCGGATTGCTCGACTCGTCGCCCTTGCAGGTAGATAGCTCGTGAGGTCGACGTCGAGCGTCGCGCGCTCGCGCGTTGGGCAGCGCGCGGACGATCTGGACGCGCCTGAGATAGCTGGTGGGCGTGACCCCGCCCGAGATGGTGACCACGTCGGCCAGCCGGGTGCCGCTCGCGATCTCGTAGATCGCCGGCCGTTTCACCTCGCCCGACACCGCCACCACGTCGCCGATGGTCGGCACGAAGACCGTGTCGCCCGACTCGAGGCGATAGTCGCGCGTGCGGTCGCCGCGCTGGAGGAAGTCGTAGAGGTCGATGCGCGCGACCTGAACGTTCCCGCGCAGGAGCCGCACCTCCGCGCAGCGGAGCCGAGCTTCGTCGGGCCGCCCGCGCTGTAGAGCTGCGTTCCGTCACCGTAGCCAGCGAGCTCAGGGTGGAGACGCCCGGCTGACAGACCTCGCCGACGACGTGCACGCTCACCGTGCGCAAGCGTCCCATCGTCACGCTCGTCTGGAAGCCGCGGAAGAACCGGCCGAGCTCGTCGCGGATCAGGCGATCGGCCTGCGAGAACGTGAGCCCCCAGATCCGAGGTCGCCGACCTTCGGCAACAGCGATGCGCCGTTCCGGTCGACGGTGCGGACCAGGGTGCTGTCGACCGCGCCCCAGACGTTGATCGTCAGATCGTCGCCGGGGCCGAGCACGTAGTCGGGCCCGACGGGAATGTCGTCGACCGGCGCGAACGTCGACACGTTGGCCGCGAACATCGAATAGCCGATACTGGCGAAGGGCGTGCCGGAGAGGGGCCGAGGTAGCCCTGCTCGGGAAATGCCAGCCGCCGCCGCGCCGCTGGCTGCGGCTGCGACCTGCACCTGGATCGGCTGACCCGCGCCACCTGGGGATCGGCTGACCCTGCACCTGGATCGGCTGCTGAGGCGTGCGAGCCGTCGCGTGGGCACCAGGAGCAGGCCGCTGATCTGCTGGACGCGGACGGGATCCAGGTTGAAGCCCGCCTCGATGCGGGAGAGCTCGTCGACTTCGGGGCACCGCCATCGGCGCGCTGGTGCCGAGCGCCCTCGCCTCGGTCGTCGGCTGCAGACTGGTCGCTCGCGCGTGGAACGCCCGGAGCGCTCTGAGACACGGTGACCTGCGTCACCGTCCCGGCGGGCTGCTGCATCGGCGGAAGCGGCTCGGCCGGCCGTGTCCGTGGAATCGAGACCGTCCTGATACGTCCGCCCGCCGCCGGGCCAGCACGCGTTCATCGGTGTCGGGCCGACGGCGCGCTGGATCGACCTGCGGCTGCGTGGGAGGGTGCGCCAGCGGTGGTTGCTGCGGTTGCTGGGGCCCGACGTAGGGAGCCGCTGTCGCGCTCGCCTGGGAGCATCCGGCCGTAGCCGCCAGTCCCCGCCGCCCATCGAGGGCATCATCGGCTGGCCGTTCCCATTGCTGGGCGCCTGTCCGAGCGCCGGCGAGACCGCAATGGCAGATCCGAGCCCAACAGGGCTCCAAGCGCCACAGCGGCGACGAGCTTCCGCGTTCGCATCGCCCTACCCCCAGAGGCCCCAGATTCTAGCGAACGATCGCCAGAAACGGAAATTGCGGCGCAGGCTCCGGTCATCGCGGGCGAATCCCTGGACCGCCCGACGCAACCCATGCCGGCGGCCCGGTCAGGCGCTCGTCCACGAGCCGGACGGAGCCCTTGCGGCCGTCCCGGAGGGTTCCCGGCGCGAAGAACGCGAGCCTCGAGATCGATCAGACGCTGACATAGGCGAGCCACGCCTCTGGCTGGGTACGCTGGAGCCCTGCGAGCACCTCACTGCACGGCGCGCTCCCGGGCAGCGCCGTCCCCATCGAGCTCAGGCGCAGCTGCACCGCGGTGTCAGGGTCGCGCTCGAAGAGCGCCGCCTGCCAGTCGTTCACGATCCCAGGCACTTGTCGCAGCAGGGGCTCGAGAGTCGGGGTGGAGAGTTGCCCCACGCGCACGACACCTGCTCGTCGAGCCGGCCGCGCAGCGTGAGAGCCGGCGAAACGCGGCAGCCCGCAGGGACACGGCTCCGGGCAGCCAGCGGGCCACGTCGCCGGTGCGGTAGCGGATCAGCGGCATCACGCGCCGGCTGGCCGTGGTCAGCACGACCTCGCCGTAGCCCGTCGGCGTCCGCGTCGACGATCTCCACGCAGAAGTCGAACTCGTTCAGGTGGTACCCGCCCCGCGGTGCGTGCACTCGAAGCCCAGGATGGTCGCCGCCTCCGTCGAGGCGTACGCTGCGTCATGCAGACCAGCGCCCCCAGAACGACTCCAGCTCGGCGCGGGTGCGGGGCGTGATGCGCCCTCCCGCCCCCGACGAGAAGCTTGAGCGGCCCCGGGCGGCCCCGCTCGCGCGCGATGTCGGTCAGGCGCGCCAGCCAGAAGGGATCGCTCACGACCACGTTGAAACGGTATTCGGCGAGCCGCTGGTAGGCCTCGCCCGGATCGACCCGGCCGACGACCATCGCGAAGCACGGCGTGTGGCGCACGAGCCGCCTCGACGAGCAGGGAGCCGAGACCCCAGTCGAGGCCCGAGCGTCGAGAGGATCCGGTCACCGTCGCCCCCAGGCCGTAGAGACCGAGCGTGAGGCCGCCCCTGCCGCGCGTGTGTACTCGAGCTCCTTGCGGCTCAGATAGACGCGGGTCACGCGGCCGGAGGTGCCGGAGCTCTCGATGGCGAGTTCGGCGCGCCGGCCAGCAGCGCCTCAGGCCGGGTCTTGAGGATCTCCGGCGCGAGAAAGAAGCCGCCGAGGTCCTCGGGACGGCGAGCCCGCCGGACGTCGACGCGCGCGGCGGCGAAGGCGTCGCGGTACCACGGCGAGCGCGTGGCGTAGCCGTGAACGTCTCGCGCAGCGCCGGGCAGCGCAGCGCGTGCAGCGAGGAGAGCGGCATCGCGCGCGGGAACGCCACCGGCAGCCGCGGGTGGCGGCGGCCCAGGGCGAAGAGGACCTCGGAGGCGGCGCGGAGGTTCACGCGTGCGGTGACCTCGGATGCCGCCGGCGACTCTCGAGGGCGATAGCAAGGAACGTCCTGAACACAAGGCTGACGCCGACGGCAAGCCCGCTGTTCAGAGCGGCGCGAGGGGCGTGCGTAGCGCTCGGCGGGCACCGCCCGGTCCAGCACCTGGACGACCGGCGTATCACGCGCCTCCGCGATCCTGGCTTGCCTCGAGCTGCTGGGTCAACAGGGTTACGAGCACTTCCTGGATTTTCACGTCGCGGGTCAGTCGGACGAGCTCGAGCCCCACCTCTGGAACCTTCGCGAAGGGCACCGTGAAGTCGCCGCGATCACGACTCCCGGGCTGCGCGACGGTCGCACTACCGTATTGCATCTGCGCCAGCTGACGATTCATCTCGTCGACGCGACGCCGAATCGCAACGACCTCCGGATTGGCGTCGGTCGCGAAGTTGCGCATCACCTGCAGCTGCACCTCGGCCGCCATGATCTGCCCTTGAGTCGCGCCGCGGCTTCGATGGCGCCCTTGGTCTGCTCCTGGAGAACGATGGCCCGGTTCTGTTCCCTGGAACCGGCGCAAGGTCTGCTCCGCCCCATCGAGATCGACGCGTGACCGCGCGAGCTGGCGCGTCAGGAACGTTCGTTGACGCCCGGCCTCGCCCGTCCCGTACTGCCCGACGAACTGGTCCAGAACCTCGACGTAGTGATTCGCCATGGCCGCGGCCAGCGCGGGGTCACGATCCTCGACCTTGACCGAGATGACACCCTCCTCGGGAGACGGCGATGGTCGTCGCACTGCGCAGCGCGTTGATCGTGTCGTCGAGATATCGGGCGTGGTACCGGTCGCGGAGGCCGAACCGATCGACGATCGCCTGCGCGAGCGTGCGACTCTTGAGTACGCCGATGAGCAAATCGCGATTGGGCGTGAATGACGGCAGCGAAGGGAATAGACAGGCCGGGACCTGCTGCAGGAGACCCGGTGGCCGCGAGTCCTGCGAGACTCCCGGTGCCTTCCTTCGGCGTGACGACGGTCGCGCTCGACTCGTACACTTTCGGCATCCAGCTGGGATACTCCGAGTGTGACGATACCGGCGGCCGCGCACAGCGCGACAACGAGCCATCGGCGACGCCAGACCATTCGCGCGAGATCCGGAAGGGTCAACTCGGACGGCTGCGCTGTCATTCGCGAGACCCTCCGGGCCGGTAGGTTGGCACCAGCTTACGGAGCACGTCGATCACCGCCCGTATCGTCGCCCGTGTCGGCCAGGCGCTCGAGCTCGGACGTGAGACTGAGGAACTGGGACGCATTCCGAGGGCGCCGACAGCTGCACTCTCAGAACCCCCGACGCCGACGTGGGTTCGGCGAGGCTCATCGCCGCCGACCAGCTCCTCGGACAGCTTCTCGCCTGGGCGGAGACCCGTGAAAGTGATAGCGATATCCTGGTCCGGGACCAGCCCGGACAACCGGATGAGATTCCGTGCGAGATCGGTGACCCGGATCTGCTCGCCCATTTCGAGGACGAAGATGTCGCTGCCCTTGGCCAGCGCCGCGGCGTGCAGCACGAGGTGCACGGCCTCCGAGATCAGCATGAAGTAGCGCCGGACTTCGGGATGGGTCACGGTGACCGGACCGCCGCGCTCGATCTGCTCGACGAACTGCGGGACGACACTGCCGTTGCTCGCGAGCACGTTACCGAACCGAACCGCAGCCGAGCAGACGCGCCCCTGACTCATGGCCTGCACGAGGAGTTCCGCCACCCGCTTGGTCGCGCCCATCACGCTGAAGGGGTTGACCGCCTTGTCGGTCGAAATCAAGACGAACCGCTCGACCCCGAAACGCTGCGCTGGCTTAGCCACCATGATGCCGCGTTCCGCGGACGATTGTTCTTGACCGCCTCGCCGCGTTCGCCTCCATCAGTCGGCACGTGCTTGTGCGCGGCGGCATGGAAGACGATATCGGGTCGATGGGCCGCCAGCAGCGCGGTCGTCTGATCCGACGTTGGTCGCATCGCCGACGACCACCCGGACCGGATAGTGCTGCTGGCGCCAGCGCGAGTTCGATCATCGAGCGTGCAGGCCGTTCTCGTAGCGGTCGAGCAGGACGAGCGCCGCGGGGCTCGAGGACGCCGATCTGACGAGAAAGCTCCGAGCCGATCGAGCCGCCGGCGCCGGTGATCAGCACGCGCTTGCCCTCCACGAGGTCGCGGACCCGTTCGACGTCGAGCCCGACCGGCACTCGCTCGAGGAGGTCCTCGGACGGAAAGCCTGCGGATCTGGCTCACTGTCACGCGACCATTGAAGAAGTCGCGCAGGTTCGGAAGGGTCTGGATCGGCACCTTGAACGGCTCGAGGGCGTGGTACGATCCGAGCGCGTCGTCTCCGGCTCCGCCCGGGGAACCGCGACGAGGACCATGTCGACCTTCTCCGTCGCCATCACGTGCGCGAGCGCCTCTCGCGTGCCGAGCACCTTGACGCCGTGGATGCGCCGTCCAACCTTTGCCTGGATCGTCGTCGATGGAAGCCCATCGGCTCGTACTCGTAGTACCCGTTGTTGCGCATATCACGCACGATCATCTCGCCCGCATCGCCTGCCCCGTACACGAGCACGCGCTTTTCGGGAATGAGCCGCGATACCCCGCTGTGGATGCGGCGAAGCAGCCGAACGCCACCGGTGAAGAAGATCAAGAGGAGCGAGTCGACCACGAGCGCCGTCGCCGGGTACTCGACGAGCCCGAGTCCCCAGCGAGCCCATCCGTAGAAGGCGAGGGAACTGGAGCGTCACCGCGCCGACGATGTTTCGCAGGTCCCAGATTCCGGTGTAGCGCCAGAGCCCCCTCGTAGAGCCGAAACGGGATGAGGAACGAGCATCCGGATCGCGACCAGCCAGGGTAACCCGTCCAGGAACAGGCTCGACGCGTCCAGCGAGATCTGCCCACCGAACCGGAGGAGGAAGGCGAGGTAGCTCGCGAGCAGCACGAGACCCGCGTGGAGCAGCACGATCTCCACCCGGCGATACCGATAGGCGAGCCTCGAGACGGCCCTGCCGCATCCTCCTCATCCTGTCAGTGTGGCGCGGGCCTGACTAGCGGCGCGCAAGAAAATAGTCGGATCGACCTCTGCAACGATCTCGACGCGTGCTCGGGTGTGGTCTCGGCGCTCATGGGTAGCGAGATGACCTCACGGCAGGAGGCGGCTGGTCTCCGGCAGCACAGGATCGGCCAGCCCAAGCCCCTTATGCTCCCACATCGGCCGGGGCCAGTGCACCAGTGTCTCTACGCCCTCGCCCCGGAGGAACTCGCGAAGGGCGATCGCGATGGAGCCGTTCGCACGACGTAGTTCTGGAAGCTGTCGAAATGCCGGGATTCGCCGAAATGCGGCAGGCGCAGATCGCCCGACGCCGGTCAGCGCCTCATCGATACAGGGCGGCGATGCGGCGACGGTGCGTGATCCAGTCCGGGAGGTGGCGAAGCTTCACGTCGAGGACGGCGGCGTTGACGTTGTCGAGCAGCGCCGTGTAGCCGTGGACGTGAAATTCACCGGTCTCCCGATCCTCGCCGTTGAAGCGCAGCAAGCGTGACCATCCGTGCGACGTCCGGGTCGTTTCGTCGTGACGAGCGCCGCCGTCGCCGAGCCCGCCCAGCGCGCTTGAGCGGATAGAAGCTGAAACAGCCGCTGAGGCCGAACGACGCCGGCCATTCGGCCGTCGAACCGCGCGCCGAGCGCCTGCGCCGCGTCCTCGATCGACGACCAGTCGATGCGCCGACGCGACGGCCTGCACGCGGTCCATCTCGCACACGCGACCGTTCAGGGTGCACCGGAACGATCGCGCGCGTTCTGGGGGTGATCGCGCGCGCCAGCGCGTCCGAGGTCCATGTTGTGATCGTGGCCCGACGTCGATCAACACCGGAGACGCGCCGACGTGAACGATCGCCGACACCGTCGCCGCGAACGTGTGGCCGACCGTGACGACCTCGTCGCCGGGACCGACGCCAGCGGCGAGGGCGGAAGTGCAGCGCGTGATATCCGCTGTTCACGCCCACCGCATACCGGGTGCCCACGAACTCCGCGAAGTGCTGCTCGAAGTCCCGGAGCTGCTGGCGGAGGACGAGGTCGCCTCGGGCCAGCGTGTCGTGTGAACGCGGCGTCGATCTCGGCCTTGAGCCGCCGGTAGTGCTCCCGCGGATCCACGAACGGGACGCGATACGGTCAGAGCGACTCTCCTTCTCCAGAGCCACGACTTGAGCGACTCGAACACGGCGGCCGGCGGGAGTCCGTGCATCGCGCGCGAGGTACTCCTGGCTGCCGATCTCCGGAGCGAACGCCGATGGAACATGCCGAGCCGCTTGAGCCGACCGCGCCCCGCCTCGACTCGGCGAGGACCTCGGCGACGGCGCTGCCGAGGCCGCCGATCACGCTGTGCTCCTCCAGGGTGGCGATCGCGCCGGTCTCCGCGCGCAGCGCTGAGGACTTCGACTTCGTCGAGCGGCTTGAGCGTGTGCATGCTCACGACTCTCGCGTCGATCCCCGCCTCACTGAGCAACTCGGCGGCTCGCAGCGCGGTTTCCAGCAGTCCACCGCTCGAGATGATCGTCAGCGCTCGGCCTTCCCGCACGCGGATCGCCGCGTCCGAGCTCGAACACGGACGCCCGGTCCATGGAGCCTGGGCTCGCCGGCCCGGCCGAAGTCGCAGGTAGCAGGGCCCGGGCTGCGCGACGATGGCCCGCGTCGCCTGCTCCACCTCGAACGGATCGCCCGGGGCCACCACGACCATGCCCGGCAGCACCCGCATGATGGCGAGATCCTCGACCGCGTGATGGGTCATGCCGAGGGGGCCGTAGGCGAAGCCGCCGCCGACCGGCGACGATCTTGACGTCGGCTCCGGTGATAGCAGATGTCGTTGCGAATCTGCTCGAGACAGCGGATCGTCGAGAAGTTCCCGATCGAGTACGTGAACACGATCTTCCCGCACAGCGCGAGGCCGGCGGCGACGCCGGTCATGTTCTGCTCGGCGACGCCGGCATTCAAGAATCGGTCGGGAAAGCGCCGGGCGAACGGCTCGACGACACCGAACCCGAGGTCGCCCACCACCAGGTGGATCCGCTCGTCGCCCTCGGCCAGATCGCAGCAGCGTGTTGAAGAAGGCTGCTCTCATGGCGCCGCGTCCAGCTCGGCCAGCGCGCGCCACTCTCGGTGGCGTCAGGCGCGCGATAGTGCCAGAGCAGCTCGTTCTCCATGAAGCTCACGCCCTTGCCCTTGACCGTGTGCGCCACCACGCACGTGGGTCGACTCGCGCGGCCAGGGGAATCTCGCGACAGCGCGCGGTGGATCTCGGCTGACGTCGTGGCCGTCGATCTCGCGCACTGCCCAGCCGAAGGCGCTCCATTTCTCGGGCGAGCGGCTCGAGGTCGAGCACCTCTTTGACCGCCCCCGAGGCTCTGGATCTTGTTGTAGTCGATGATCGCAGACCAGAGTGTGTCGGGCGGTGATGGGCGCGCGAGCAGCGCCGCCTCCCACGTCGCCCCTTCATCGCACTCGCCGTCGCTCAACAGCGCGAATACTCGGAAGCGTCGGCGGTCTCGCCGGCCCGGCGAACGCCATGCCGCACGCGATGGACAGTCCAGCTGACCCGAGCGCGCCGGTCAGAGACCTCGACGCCCGGGACGCCCCCGTGGGTGACGTGACCGGCCATGCGCGTCCCGTCCTGGTAGAACTCCGCCAGCCGGGCCGAGCGGGAAGAAGCCGCGCTCGGCCAGCACCGCGCGTGAGACCGGCGCACCCGTGGCCCTTGCTCAGCACGAAGCGATCGCGGTCCGGCGACTCGAGCGTCGCCGGATCGACGCGAAGGGATTCCACCGTAGAGGACGGCGAGCAAGCTCCGCCATCGAGAGCGACGATGCCGACGTGGCTGGCCTTCGCCTGGTGCGTCATCTGGACGACGTGGCGTCGAACCGTGCGGGCGAGCGCTCGGGTGCTTCGGTGTCGAGCCCTCCGTCACCGCGAGGCCTCCGCCGACGACGGCTCGCAGCGTCGCGACGCAGGATCCTGACGTCGGTCGCGAGCGATGCGGCTGCGCACGTATTCGAGGGCGAGCCGCATCTTTTCCGGGGCGGATCACGCGGCGATAGAGTCTCGTGAGGGTCCGCCGCTCCGTGCAGGATCGCGCCTTCGTCGCGGAAGTCGGATCGAGGCCCAGTCCGTAGATGCCGGGACGGATGCCCAGCAGCGCGCGCTCTTCATCGGAGTACAGCGCCACCTCCTGCGCGACCTCGGGCCGGGGACCGACGAAGCTCATCTCCCCTTCAGAACGTTGAGCAGCTGGCGGCAGCTCGTCGAGCTTGGAGCGACGAAGCCAGCGACCCGTCTTCGTGATCCGCGGATCGTCGTCCGCGGCCGATGGGCCACCGAGCCGGTCGGCGTTCACGACCATCGTGCGGAACTTGCAGATCCGGAACGGTACCCCCGCGACCGACTCGCACGCCCCGGTAGAGCACCGGCCCGCCGTCGTCGAGCTTGATCAGCACGGCGATGGCCAGCAGCAGCGGGCTGAGCAGCGCGAGCGCGCAGAGGGCCAGGATCAGATCGAGCGCTCGCTTCAGCACCGGCCCTCAGGCGGGCGATGGCCGGCCGCCATCACGAACTGGCTAAGCAGGGCGGAGGCCCCACCGCTGCTGCGCGGCCCGTGCCGATGGGGACGAACCCGGACTTCTCGACGGTCAGAATGGACGCGTTGCCGCCGCCCGTCCACGACAGCTGCCAGACATGCCGACCGCGCCTCGCCTTCCGCGCCGACGAGCTCTTGCAGCGCAGGTGGCGCGAGGCCCCGGTTGCGTGCTCGGGATCGGTCACACGTCGCCAACCTGGAGTGTCCTCTCGCCATGAACGGAAAGCGCGCATAGCGTGGAAACAGCC
>ERZ1370068.10160-contig-8881_pt1 | contig 25551 bp, 31 predicted proteins | sample MGYA00561227_ERZ1370068 | MGnify/ENA primary metagenome ERZ1370068 (study PRJEB38410, sample SAMEA6850437) | metagenome | study: Metagenomic assessment of the ecological functions of the soil: analysis of the soil microbiota associated with the...
AGTTACGCATTGCCTGAGCTCGTCCGAAGAGGTGATCTCCGGCAGCAGCTCGTTGACCTCCCGTCGCACAGGAGATATCCCTCCTTGCCGATGTTGATCAACTGCCGGACTTCGTCGCACTTCTCCTCGATGGAGAGGTGGTCCTCTACCTCAGTTCCTCGATGCGATGCAGTAGGTCTTTTCCGCCGCTATAAGCTCAATCTCGTCCCCGTGCTCGGGGGCGCCTAGCTGTTGAAGTCGGTTGATTTCGCGCTGAATCGCTGCCTGCTCCCGGTCAACCGCAGAGCTTGAATTCCCGAACGCAGTTGATGACACCGTGGCCGGTGGGGCTTTTGTCTGTCGCGATCCGAGTCACTAACTGAGCGTTCATCGCGTACTTAGACGCTGAAGAAGTTATCGAGGGTAAGAGTTCTGGCGGTTGATTTTGCAGGGTTCGGGCCAGCTGGAACACTTCCCGGGTCGCCAGGTTTTCCAGGTCCGCATCGTCAAGGTCGCCCAGGGCCTCGACCGCCTCGTCCGGCCTGTTGATTAACCGCCACCAAATCAACGCCTTTTTCCGCGTCTTTGAGCGTCCAAACGACGGTGGGGTTCCTGGGCCGTCGATAAGCCGTCCGGCGGTTGACTGCGGCTTTTCGGATTTCGGCACGGACCACCTCTTCTGTAATCTGCGCCTTGTGAGCGATGCGATCGGCAATGGTCACGGGCCGCGGCATCCGGATGTGCGGCCGGCCACCTGGAGCATCTTGCCCAGAAACTGACGCCGGTTGTCGTCGTGCTCCGAAATCGAGGCCAGAGGCGGCCTGATCGAGCAGGGCATTTCCAAATACGGCTGCGAACTGCGCAATCTTTCACGATACCCGTCGGGGCCCTTTCGTCTGATGAACGTATCGGGATCTTCGCCCTTGTCCAGCACGACGACGTTGACGTCAAATCCTTCGGCGACCAGCATTTCGCACCGATCTCGACGGCCGCAGCCCTGGCCCGTCGTGCGTCCAGGTCGAGGCTGATGCACCACTTTTGACGTGAATCGGCGAAGCGAGCTGCGCCTGCTGCGGCGTCAAAGCGCCGTCCCGCACGAGGCGACACGCTCGGCGCCGCCTGCGGACTGGAAACAAGCTGGCGCAAAATCGAAATACCCTCCGACGAGGACGGCGAACCCGGCCTTTCCGGACCAGCCGCCTTCGACAGGTGCAGGCCTGGCACAGCGTCCGGCTCTTCGAGTAAACCGGCGTTTCGGGGCGAGTTCAGGTAATTTGGGCACCTGGTCCGGCGTCCATGGACCGGCCCCGAAGGCGATGACCGGATCCCGGTGTCCCGGCAGATTGGCACGATCGGCGGGCGGTTCCGAAACCGATCCAGCGACCTCGCCACCGTCTCAGCTGCACAGACGAGGCCGCTCGTGCAGCAGCATGCCCTGCGCGAACCCTTCTTTGTTTCAGCAGGCGAGTCTTTCAAGCCGTCCCGTGAATTCAAGAACCCCAGGCCGAGCTGATCGATCGTCTCGGCGCGACGTCGCGTTCCTGGAGCTGCTGCCGCGCGCGCGCGCCGGCCGGTCCGGCCAACTGCTCGCGAGTTTACGCGGCCGCGATCCGTGCATCTTTCACCAGCCCCCTCGCGAAGCGACGCATCGCGCCGGGCGCTTTCATTTCCCGATCGTCGCTCAGCTCGGGCAATGCGACGCCGAACTTCTGCGCCAGCATCTTGACCTGCGTCCGGAAACGCCACCTTTTCGTGCAGCTCGATGAACTGAACACGTCGCCGCCGCGACGCCGCAGCCAAAACAGTGGCAGAACCCGCTTTCCAGATCCGGACGTGAACGACGGCGTCTTCTCGGAATGAAACGACACAGTCCTTTACAGTCCGCGCCCGCGCGCTTCAGCGGACGTACTCCTGCACCGACCTGCGCGATGTTCGCCTGCAGGCGCAGATCGTCGATGAACTGCTGTGGAAACAGACCCATATAGAGCCTGTCAGCAGCTGCGGCTAGCTGACTAGCAACCAGCTACCCCTTTAACTCCACAACCGTGACGCCGCCGCCACCCTGTTCGGGCGGTGCGTGCAACCGTGCCGACCAGCGGATGCCGCTGGCAGGAATCCGTGAGCGCGCGCTTCAGCTGACCGGTGCCGTAGCCGTGAATGCAGCCGGATGACGCGCTGATCGGTCGAGCAGCGACTCGTCGAGAAACCGTTCGGCGCGCGCGATGCGCTTCGTCCACCGTGCAGCCGATCACGTTCAGGATCGAGCCGTCGTCGCTCGCGCGGCTGCAGCTCGACGTTGACGCTGACCGCGCGCGCCGGCGCCGTCGGCGCGCCGCCGATGACGCGCAGATCGCGGACGCTCGCGCGCATGCCGCTTGCCGCGAACGTCGAGATCCGCCGTTCCGTCGTGCACCGACGTGACGATCGCCTCCAGCCCAAGGCCGCCGACGATGACGCGGTCGCCGACGGCACGCGGCATGCGTGACTCGGCGGCGGCTGCGCACGACGGCTGCGTCGCCTTCCGGCTGACGGAACCGCTGACGACGGCGTCGACGGCCGCCCGCGCGTCGCTGCGCGCGGCGCCGGTGTCGCCGGTCGTGACGCCTGGCGCGGCCGCTTCGGCGATCGCGGCCGCCTCGCTTTCAGCGTCCGCGATCACGTCGTCGATTTCCTGGCGCGCCTGCCGCACCTGCGTCTCGAGCTCTCGTTCAGCCGGCGGCGTGAACGTTTCCTCGCGCTGACGCAGCGCGTCCTCGCGCTGACGCATCCGCGCTTCGGCTGCGCTCGAGCGTCTCGCGCTCGCGCGCCGCGAGGCGCTGCTCGTGCTCGAGCGCGCGCATGTCGCGATCGATCTTCGCCAGGTGCTCGGCGAGCTGCGCCTCGCGCGCGCTCAGGTTCTCGCGCGCCGCGGCGATCGATCGACGGGTTCAGCCCGAGGCGTGCCGGCGATTTCGAGCGCCAGGCTGCGGCCCGGCGATCCGTACAGCAGCTGGTAGGTCGGCGCGAACGTGTCGGCGTCGAAGCCGAACGCCGCGCTCGCCACGCCGTCGGTCGTCGACGCGTAGGTCTTGAGCGCGTCGTAGTGGCTCGTCGCGATCGATCGTCGCGCCGCGCCGGCGGAAGTGATCGACGATGGCGACGCCGAGCGCGCCGCCTTCGATCGGATCGGTGCCCGAGCCGACCTCGTCGAGCAGCACGAGCGCCGGCGTCGCGAGGCCGCGGTCCATCGACGCGATGTTCGTGATGTGCGCCGAGAACGTGCTCAGGCTGGCGTCGATCGACTGCTCGTCGCCGATGTCGGCGAACGACGCGATCGGAACACCGGCAGCGCGCGATCCGTCGGCCGCCGGAATCCGCAGTCCCGCCTGCGCCATCAGCGCCAGCAGCCCGGCGGTCTTGAGCGCCACGGTCTTGCCGCCCGGTGTTCGGCCCGGTGATCGAGCAGGCACGGTCGCCGGCGGAATGACCTTGATCGTCACCGGGCACCGCGCTCTTGACCAGCGGATGGCGCGCCGCCTGCAGCTCGAACGCGCCGTCGGTCGACAGCGCCGGCTCGATGCCGTCGATCGACTCGGAGAACCGCGCGCGCGCCTGCAGCACGTCGAGCTCGGTCGCGGCGTCGATCGTCCGCTGCAGGTCGCCGCGCGCGCGCGCGAAACGCGTCGGTCAGCGCGAGCAGGATGCGCCGGACCTCCTCGGCTTCCTGCTCCTCGAGCGCGACGATGTCGTTGTTGATTTCGACCGTGCTGAGCGGCTCGAGAAACAGGCTCGCGCCGCTCGTCGACGCGCCGTGCACGATGCCCGGAATCGACGCTGCGGTGCTCGGCCTTGACGACGAGCACGTAGCGGCCGTTGCGCTCGGTGACGACCTGATCCTGCAGGTATTTCGCGGTCTCCTTGCCGCGCAGGTACGACTCGAGCGTGCCGCGCAGCCGCGCGCGCTGCTTGCGCAGGCGCTCGCGAATGAGCTTCAGCTCGGGGCTCGCGTCGATCGACGACCTCGCCCGACGGGTCGATCTTGTCGCGCGACCTGCGCGGTTTCGCCCTTGAACGACGCGGCGCCGCCGCTGGCCGCGCTCGAGCAGCGGGAACGAGTCCGGCGCGCGGCGGATGGCCGGCGCGCGCTTCGTCGACCGAATCGAGAAACGCGGCGAGCGCCAGCAGCCGCAGCGGCTTCGAGCGCGCGGCCCTCGACGGCGAGCGCCGCGAGGATCTGCGGCAGCTCGGCTCGACGCGCGCAGCGGAAACAGGCCGTTGCGCGGCGAGATACCGCGTCGGTTTCGCGTCGTGGCGGCCAGCCAGCTGCGCCACTTTCTGCGGGTCGGTCGGACGGCGCGAGCCGCGCCAGCCGCTCGTCGCCCATCGGCGTCAACGCGAAGCCGCGTGACGGCCTCGACGATGCGATCGAATTCGAGGGCCCGCAGGGCGCTAGATTGCATAGGAGGGGAACCCTCAATCCTAGCGCATGGACAGGGCATGATAGCGCGAGCTTCAGGCGTCAGCAGGGCTGAAAGCCCCGCCCCTACAAGCGCTCTAGTCCCTACAAGTGGTTGATCAGAGACTGCGCAATATTGGCGGCGCCGAAGCCGTTGTCGATGTTGACCACCGACACGCCCGGACGCGCAGCTGTTCAGCATGCCGAGCAGCGCCGCGATGCCGCCGAAGCTGGCGCCGTAGCCGACGCTGGTCGGCACGGCGATCACCGGGCACGCTGACCAGGCCCGGCGACGACGCTGGGCAGCGCGCCTTCCATGCCGGCGACGACGATGATGACGCGCGGCGGCCGTCGAGCGCTGCGCGCTCGCCGAGCAGCCGGTGGAGGCCGGCGACGCCGACGTCGTACAGGCGCTCGACGTCGTTGCCCATCAACTCGGCGGTCAGCGCCGCCTCCTCGGCGACCGGCAGGTCCGACGTGCCCGCCGACGCGACGACGATGGTGCCCTTGCCGGGCGCGACGTCCTGCTGACGAAACGTGATGAGCGCTGCATCGGCGTGATACGTCGCGCCGGGACCACGGCACGCACGGCGTCGTAGGCCAGCGTCGGTCGCGCGCGTGACCAGCAGCGTGGAACCGCGGCCGACGATCTCCGCGGCGATCGCCGCGATCTGGGCAGGCGTTTTGCCGAGGCCGAGGACGACTTCGGGGAACCCCTGGCGGATGCCGCGGTGATGATCGACGCGGGCGAACCCGAGATCCTCGAATGGACGGGCGCGCAAGCGTCTCGACAAGCCGCTCGTGCGCGGTCGTCGGCGTCGAGCTCGCCGCGCGCGACCTGATCGAGCAGATCCTGGAGCTGTTTGTTTGACGTCATTCGGAACCCAACAGTAATATAAATGATTGCGGCCGCTAGAACATGACGCCTCAGCTGAAACCCTCACGCTCGCGGCATATTTCTTCGTCCTGATCGTCCTCGCGGTCTACGGCTGGCACCGGTATTACCTCGTGTATCTCTACATGAGGAACCGCGACAAGGAGCCGAAGCCGCGGTCCGCCGCTCGATCCGCTGCCGGTCGTCACGATCCAGCTGCCGCTCTACAACGAGATGTACGTCGCGGACCGGCTGATCGACGCGGTCTGCGCGCATCGACTATCCGCGCGAGCTGCTCGAGATCCAGGTGCTCGACGACTCGACCGACGAGACGCGCGAGCATCGCGGAGCTCGCGGTGCGCCGCTTCGCCGCGCAGGGCATCGACATCAGCTACTTCCACCGCGCCGATCGCACCGGCTACAAGGCCGGCGCGCTCGAGGCCGGGCTGCAAGGTGGCGCGCGGCGAGTTCATCGCGATCTTCGACGCCGACTTCATCCCGACCGCCGACTTCCTGACGCGGACTGATGCCGCACTTCACGCGATCCGAAGGTCGGCGATGGTGCAGGCGCGCTGGGGCCACATCAACCAGGACTACTCGCTGCTGACGAAGATCCAGTCGATCCTGCTCGACGGCCACTTCGTCCTCGAGCACGGCGGCCGCAACCGCGCGGGCGCTTCTTCAACTTCAACGGCACGGCCGGCGTCTGGCGCCGCGCGGCGATCGACGACGCCGGCGGCTGGCAGCACGACACGCTGACCGAGGATCTCGACCTGAGCTACCGCGCGCAGCTGCGCGGCTGGCAGTTCGTGTTCGTGCCCGACCTGATCGCGCCGGCCGAAGTGCCGGTCGAGATGAACGCGTTCAAGTCGCAGCAGCACCGCTGGGCGAAGGGCTCGATCCAGACCTGCCGCAAGCTGCTGCCGCGGATCCTGCGCGTCGAACCTGCCGCTCGGCGTGAAGGCCGAAGCGTTCTTCCACCTCACGGCGAACTTCAACTACCCGCTGATGGTGCGTGCTGTCGGTCCTGATGTTCCCGTCGATGGTGATCCGCTACAACATGGGCTGGTACGAGATGCTGCTCATCGACGTGCCGCTGTTCTTCGCGGCGACGTTCTCGGTCTGCAACTTCTACATGGTGTGCCAGCGCGAGACTGCACAACGACTGGCGCGCGCGGATCGAAATACCTGCCGTTCCTGATGTCGATCGGCATCGGCCTGTCGATCAACAACACGCGCGCCGTGTTCGAGGCGCTGTTCAACAAGCAGAGCGAGTTCGCGCGCACGCCGAAATACCGCATCGAAGGCGACGCCGACGAGTGGGTCGGCAAGAAGCTACCGCCAGTCGGTCGCCGTGCAGCCGCTCATCGAGCTGGCGCTCGGCCTCTACTTCACGGCGACGGTGTTCTACGCGCTGGCCAACCAGATCTACGGCACGGTGCCGTTCCTGGTGCTGTTCCAGGTCGGCTTCCTCTACACGGGCCTGCTGTCGATCGTCGCAGCAGTACGCCGGGCGACTCCGACGGCGTCGCGGCCGAAGCTGCAGCCCGGGCCGTCAGGGTCAGTGAAGTCGAAGGTCGCGGTCCTCCGAGTCACGCCCGACACGATCTTCCACAGACATCGATCGCCTCGTCGACCTCGGCCGGCGTGTCCAGCGCGCTCGCCGCCGGCAAGACGACGATCCTCAAGGACAACATCTCCTGGCACTTCCCGTTTCCCGGCGGCGAACACCACGCCGTGGCAGCTCGAGGGCACGATCCAGGCGCTGCGCGCGCCGCGGCTTCACGCGATCAGGTCTGCGTCCAGAACAAGACGGTCGTCACCAACGCGTTCAAGGGCGAGGACCTGAACCACTACGTCCCGATCTTCAAGCGCTACGACATCCCGGTGCTCTACAACTTCAAGGACGAGGACATGACGTGGGTCGCGCTATCGAGCCGAAGGCGCGGATGCGCGTGCTCGACCGCATCTTCCCCGAAGGCATCCACATCCCCGACTACTTCTTCGGCAAGAACATCGTCCACCTGCCGACGACGAAGTGCCACATCTACACGACGACCACCGGCGCGATGAAGAACGCGTTCGGCGGCCTGCTGAACACGCAGGCGCCACTACACGCATTCGTGGATCCACGAGACGCTGGTCGATCTGCTGGCGATCCAGAAGGAGATCCACTCCGGGCTGTTCGCGATCATGGACGGCACGACCGCCGGCAACGGGCCCGGGCCGCGCACGATGTATCCCGGTCGTGAAGAACGTGATGCTGGCGTCGGCCGACCAGGTGGCGATCGACGCGGTGTCGGCGAAGATGATGGGCTTCGATCCGATGTCGCTCGAGTACATCCGGCTCGCGCACGAGGACGGCCTCGGCGTCGGCGATCCGCGCGACATCGAGATCGTCGGCGACGCCGACGCGGCCAACGAGAACTGGCAGCTTCCACGTCGGCAAGAACCTCGTGCGCGTCGGCGGCGGCGATCTGATCTGGTTCGGCCGCTCGAAGCGCTTCCAGAAGCTGTTCTTCCACACGCCGCTCGTGAACGGGTTCATCCTGGCCAGCGACGTCTATCACGACTTCTACCGCTGGCCGCTGGTCGATCGCCGCGTGTTCGAGCGCTGGTGCGAGACGACCGAGTGGGGCCAGATGTTCCTGCGCTACGCGCAGATGGGACCCCAGGGCCAGCCGCTCGACGTGCGCGCCGCACGCGACGTCCGACCGTCTCCGAATTCCTCTCGCATTCACTGAGACGACCGCGTGCGTATAGTCCGGGCGCAGACTTACGGCCACACCTTCGAGAGGAGTGCGCCATGAACTACGGTCGCCTCGCGTTCGCCGCCGTCGCTGCCACTGGTCGTCGATGCGCGTCCTACGGATTCGCCGGTACGGCAACGTCCTCAGCAGCGAGTTCGCGCAGTATCCCGTCGATCTACCGGTCCGAACGAGACTCAGACCAGCGTTCTCTGCCGCTGATGTTCGTCGGCGCTCGTTCGCGATGCTCGTCGCGCGAGCTACATCTACGCGAAGGGCTACGAAGGCGGGAGCGGCGTGCAGGAGGGCATGCGGTTCGGCGCGCTGATCGGACTGTTCGATGGTGGGATACGCCGCGAGCGTCGAACTACGCCATCATGAACATCGGAAGACGCATGGCCGCGTATTACGCGTCTCGCCGCGTCTCGTCGAATGGGTGGTCGTCGGCATCGTGATCGGCTCGGTTCTACCGGCCGAGCGCCAGCCGCCTGCGGCGAAGTCCGCCGACCGGAGCCGGGGTATGATCGAGCGTGTATGACCACGGCCGCGACGCCCAAAGCGGGGCTCGAAGACACCGTCGCCACCTCGTCGGCGATCTGCTATCTCGACGGCGATCGCGGCGTGCTCGCGTACTGCGGATTCGACATCCACGACCTGGCGCGACACGCGACCTTCGAAGAGGTCTGCTTACCTGCTGTGGCACCGCCGGCTGCCGACACGCGACCGAGCTCGGCGACCTGCAGTCGCAGCTGGCCGCCGGCGCGCGCGCTGCCGGACGGCGTCATCCGGCTGATGCGGTCGCTGCCGCCGGGCAACGGCATGGACCTGCTGCGGACGCTGACGTCGGCGCTCAGCCACTACGATGCGGACGCGGCCGACAACTCGCCGGCCGGCGAACTATCGCAAGGCCGTCCGCCTGACCGCGCAGATCGGGTCGCTCGTCGCGACGATCGGCCGTATGGCGAGCGGCGGCGGACCGATCGATCCGGATCCGGTGCTCGGCCACGCGGCCAACTTTCTGTACATGCTGACGGGCGAGCGGCCCGGCGGCCTCGCGACGCGCGCGTTCGACGTCGCGCTGGTGCTGCACGCCGACCACGAGCTGAACGCGTCCACGTTTGCCGCCCGCGTCGGCGGCCGCGACGCTCACCGACATCCACTCGACGATTGTCGGCGCCATCGGCAGCGCTCAAGGGACCGCTGCACGGCGGCGCGAACGCCGACGTGATGCGGATGCTGCTCGAAATCGGGCCCGAAGCCGGCCCGACAAGGCGGCGGAGGTCGTGCGCGCGAAGCTGGCGCGCAAGGAAAAGATTCCGGGCTTCGGCCACCGCGTCTATCACACGGAAGATCCGCGCGCGACGCACCTGCGCCAGATGTCGCGCGACCTTGGCCAGCGCACGGGCCAGCCGATCTGGTTCGAGATGTCGCAGCGGATCGAAGCGGTCGTCAAGGCCGAGAAGAAGCTGAACGCGAACGTCGACTTCTATTCGGCATCGACCTATCACTCGCTCGGCATCGAGACCGATTTGTTCACGCCGATTTTGCCGTGAGCCGCGTTTCTGGCTGGACGGCGCACGTTCTGGAGCAATACGCGAACAACCGGCTCATTCGTCCGCGCGCCGATTACATCGGTCCCCAGTACCCGCAGCGCTACGTCCCAGTCGACGCGCGATAGACCATTGGATCCGCAGAAGATTCGCAATTTCTCCGTGATCGCGCACATCGATCACGGCAAGTCGACGCTCGCCGACCGCTTCCTCGAGCTGACCGGCGCGCTGCAGGCGCGCGAGATGGAAGCGCAGGTGCTCGACGCGCATGGACCTCGAGCGCGAGCGCGGCATCACGATCAAGGCGCACCCGGTCCGCCTGAACTACACGGCGGACGACGGCGAGCAGCTACGTCCTCAACCTGATCGACACGCCCGGGCCACGTCGACTTCTCGCTACGAGGTCACGCGGTCGCTGGCGGCGTGCGAAGGCGCGCTGCTGCTCGTCGACGCCTCGCAGGGCGTCGAGGCGCAGACGCTGGCCAACGCCTACCTCGCCGTCGAGAACAACCTCGAGATCATCCCGGTCATCAACAAGATCGATCTGCCGGGCGCGCAGCCCGACGAAGCGCGGCGCCAGATCGAGGACATCATCGGCCTCGACGGCGACCGGCGCGATCCTGGCCAGCGCCAAAGATCGGCACCGGCGTCCCCGAGATCCTCGAGGCGATCGTCGCATCGGCTGCCGCCGCCGCGCGGCGATCCCGACGCGCCGCTCAAGGCGCTGATCTTCGACTCCTGGTACGACGCCTATCGCGGCGTCGTCATCGTCGTCCGCGTGATCGACGGCGTGATCCGGCCGGGCATGAAGATCCGGCTGATGGCCGAGGGGCAGGACTACGAGGTCGCTGCAGCTCGGCGTGTTCACGCCCGAAAGCGACGGTCGGTCGGACGAGCTCGGCGTCGGCGAGGTCGGGTTCCTCGTCGCGAACATCAAGAACGTCGGCGACGCGAAGATCGGCGACACGATCACCGAGACCGCGCGGCCGACGCTCGAGCCGTTTCCCGGCTTCAAGGAGCTCAAGCCGATGGTGTTCGCCGGGCTTCTATCCGGTCGAGGGCCATCGAGTATCCGGAGCTGCGCGACGCGCTCGAGAAGCTGCGGCTGAACGACGCGTCGTTCTTCTACGAGCCCGAGACGTCGGTCGGCGCTCGGCTTCGGCTTCCGCTGCGGCTTCCTCGGCCTGCTGCACATGGAGATCGTCCAGGAGCGGCTCGAGCGCGAGTTCGACATGGACCTGGTCACGACCGCGCCGGGCGTGCTGTACCGCGTGACGACGACCGACGGCGTGGTGCAGGAGATCGACAGCCCGGCCAAGCTGCCGGACGCCGGGCGCATCGAGCAGATCGAAGAGCCGGTCATCACGGCGATGATCCTGACGCCGGCCGAGCACGTCGGCGGCATCCTCCAGCTGTGCCAGGACAAGCGCGGCGTCCAGAAGGCGCTGGAATATCTCGCGTCGGACCGCGTGCTCATCACCTACGAGCTGCCGTTCAACGAGGTCGTGCTCGACTTCTACGACAAGCTGAAGACGATCTCGCGCGGCTACGCGTCGCTCGACTATCATGTGACCGGCTACTGGCCGTCGCCGCTCGTCAAGCTCGACATCCTGGTCAACGGCGAGCCGGTGGACGCGCTGTCGATCATCGTGCACCGCGACACGGCCTACGAGCGCGGCCGCGCGCTGGCGTCGAAGATGCGCGAGCTGATTCCGCGGCAGATGTTCGAGGTCGCGATTCAGGCGGCGATCGGCGGCCGCGATCATCGCGCGCGAGTCGGTCAAGGCGATGCGCAAGAACGTGCTCGCCAAGTGCTACGGCGGCGACATCTCGCGCAAGCGCAAGCTGCTCGAGAAGCAGAAGGAAGGCAAGAAGCGCATGAAGCGCGTCGGCACGCGTCGAGATCCCGCAGGAAGCGTTCCTCGCCGTGCTGAAGATGGGAACGGACAGACGAATGACCGGCAGCGACTTCAAGAAATCGACGCTGCGCGAGTACTTCGAGTCGATCGTCATCGCCGTCATCCTGGCGCTCTTCGTCCGCACGTTCGTCGTCCAGGCGTTCAAGATTCCGACCGGCTCGATGGAGAACAACCTGCTCATCGGCGATCACCTGCTGGTCAACAAGTTCGTGTTCGGCCCCGACGCCGACCGGCGCTCGAGCGCGCCGCTGCTGCCGATCGGGACCGATCAAGCGCGGCGACGTCGTCGTCTTCAAGTATCCCGAGGAGCCCGAGCGCGACTTCATCAAGCGCGTCATCGGCCTGCCGGGCGAGACCGTCGAGCTGCGCGACGAAGAAGGTCTACATCAACGGCCAGCCGCTCGACGAGCCGTACGTGCACTTCCTCGAGCCGGCCGGCCATCGGGAGCTGCCGCGAGGTCACGTCGTTCGACGTCCGCGAGCGGTACGGGCCGGTCACCGTGCCGCCCGACCAGTATCTTCGTGATGGGGGACAACCGCGACAACTCGCAGGACAGCCGCTACTGGGGGTTCCTGCCGCCGCGATTACATCAAGGGCAGGGCGCTCGTGATCTACTGGTCGTACGAATCCGGCCGCGAGGACTACGAAGATGAGTCGGCCGGCGCTACCATCAGAGGGCTGGCATCGGTCGTCGCGCACTTTTTCACCCGGACGCGCTGGAGCCGGATGCTGCACGTAATCCGCTGACGTGAAGACCCTCATCAAGCTCATCGTGGTGGCGCTCCTGGCCAACGCGCTCTGGCGCGTCGGAACCGCCTACGCCGCGTTCTACAAGTTCAAGGATTCGGTGACCGAGGCGGCGATCAGCAGGGGAAAGCGACCGAGGAGGAGCTCCGGCAGAAGATCGTCGAGCTGGCGTCAGACCTACGACGTGCCGCTCACCGCAGACGATCGTCACGGTCACCCGCGAGGTCCACCTCACCGTCGATCCGCGGGATCGTGCAAGAAGCCGGCGTCGCCGTGTTTCCTGGGGTTCGAGTACTCCGGTGGCCGTTCAACGATCGACCTCGACGCGTACCGATACGCCGCCGACCGCGCGCAGGGGCGACCTGATCAAACCCTGAACGGGGAACCGCGCTATTCGTTGACGGCACGTGGCGCTGCCGGCGGACGGATCCGCGTTGCGCGGGCGGTGGAGGAGGATCTTCTCCTCGCGCTCCCTGACTTCCTGCTCCCGCACGTATTCGAGCGAGTTGCGCAGCGTCTGGATGGTGCGATTCGAGCGAGGTTTCCACGTCGCGGCGCTTCAGCTTGAGGCCGTCGATCTCGCGCTGAACGTCCTCGAGCCGCGCACTCGCGTCTTTTCGAGCAGCAGCTCGCGAGCGCATTGCGGCCTCGCGGACGACGCGGTCGGCCTCCTTTTCGGCGGTCGCCTTGATGTCGTCGGCGAGCTGCTGCGCGGTCAGTCAGCGTCGTGCTGCGAGGCTCTTCTCGTGCTCGCGATGCTCGTTGAGCACGGCCTCCATGTTCGCCAGATCCTGGCGCAGGCGATCGGTTTCACGCAGCGCCTGCTCGTAGTCGTCGGCGACCGCGGCAAGAAACGAGCTGACCTCGATCTTGTCGAAGCCGCGGAATCGCGGTGCGGAAGCGCTGCTGGCGCAGGTCGAGCGGGCTGACGTTCATGAGGCTGGTTTCTCCCGATGGCTTATCGGCGGATCCGCGGATGCGGCGACAGGGTCAGACGAGCGGTGCCGGCTCCCGAAAATGGCCGTGCCCACGCGGACAATGGTCGAGCCTTCCTCGATGGCAATTTCGTAATCGTGGCTCATCCCCATCGACAGCTCGGCCAGCATGGCCGGGCTCGACGCCAGCGGCCAGCAGACGCATCGCGACAGCGGCTCGCAGCTCGCGGAACCACGGACGCGCGCCTCCGGGTTCTCGACGGCGGGCGGCAGCAGTCATCAGGCCCGACAGCCGGACGGCTGCGCAGCTCGCGCGCGGCCTCGAAGATGGCGGGCAGCTCCGTCCTCGCGGGCGCCGTGTTTGGTCGGCTCGCCGGCGAGATCGACCTGTACGAGCAGCTCCAGCGACGTGCCGCGGCGCCGCGGCCGCCGCATCGATCTTCCGCACGAGCGAGCCGCATCGTCGATCGAGTGAATCACGTCGAAGCGGGCCGCCGCCTTCGCCGCCTTGTTCGATTGCAGGTGGCCGATGAGATGCCAGCGCAGCGGAAGGTCCGGCCGTCTCGCGCCGCTTCCGCTGCGCCTCCTGACTTTGTTTTCGCCGAAGTCGATCTGTCCGGCGAGCGCGGCGGCGCGCACGTGGTCGGCGTCGAAGGTTTTGGAGACGGCGACGAGGCGGATGCGGGAGGGTCGCGTCCGGCCCGGTCGGCGGCGCGCGCGATGCGATCGCGAACGTCCGCCAGCCGGAGCGCGGCGAGATCGGCAGCTACTTCGGCACTGGCGTTCGCTGTAGCTGCGCGACCAGAGCCTTTGCCGTCGCGGCGTTGGGACCGTCGGGCGCGAGCTTCAGATACGTGTTGAACTCCGTCGCCGCGCCTCGCCAGCTTGCCCTCGTTCACGAGCGCCATGCCGAGCTGGTAGTGCGACTCGGCGTGGTTCGGCGTTCGCGGCGATCGCCTGCCTCGAACGCCTCTTCGCGTCGGCGAATCTTGCCGGCGTTCCAGAGGATGACGCCCTGGTTGTAGAGCGCAGTCGGCGTTGCCGCCCGCGCAGGCCGCCGGCGCGCGACGCCGTCAGCTCGCGACGCCTTCGCGCTGGCCGCTGCCGCCTGGTCGAACTTCCGCTGCGCGTTGTAGATGTTGGCGAGCCCGTTGTAGGCCTCGGCGTAGTCCGGCTTCACCTCGATCGCCTTCTTGTAGTTCTCCTCGGCCTTGTCGTAGCTCCTTCTTCTGCGCGTACGCGTAGCCGATGTTGTAGAAGCAGTCCTGGCAGTTCGGGTTGACGGCCAGCGCCTTCGTTGAACGACTCGATCGACGTCGTCGTACTTGCCGGCGCGGCTCTGCGGCGACGCCCTCGTCGAACGCCTTGCGCAGTTCGGCGGTCTTCGCGGCCACGGTCGGATCGTTGGCCCGCGCCGCCGCCGATGACGAGCCGCACGTTCGGCGGTCCGCGCTGGCTGACGCGCGTGCTGGCGGTCGCGGTGCCGAGCTTGTCCTTTTCGGCCGTGACCTTGTAGCGGGCCGACTGCAGGCCGATCTGAATGAACGCGCCCTTCTTGTCGGTCTTCGTCTCGAACTTGCGGGTCACGCCGTCGGTCTGCTCGATCGTGATCTTGGCGCCGTCGACCGGCTGCCCCTGCGCATCGACGCACCGTGCCCGTGATCATGCCCTGCGCGGCGGCCGGCAGCGCGAACAAGCCGAGCGGCCACGCATGGCCAACGCGATCTGCCCACGCAGGCGGCCGATAGATCGGCGGATCATTGCGAACCCTCCTGAAGATTACCGGAACCCTAGAGCGAGAAACAGTTTACACGAGATCAGCAGCGAGAAAAGCCGCGACGGCGTCGAGCTCGTGGACGACCGGCGCGGGGGCAGCGAGGCCAGAAACCGCCGGCCGTAGCCCTTTGTCCGCAGACGGGGATCGAGCACCGCCAGCACCCCGCGATCGCTGCCGGTGACGGATGAGCCGCCCGAGCCCCTGCCGGAGCGCCAGGATGGCCAGCGGCACCTGATACTCGCCGAACGGCTCGCCGCCGCGCGCCGCGGATGGCTTCGATCCGCGCAGCGGTGATCGGGTCGCCCGGCGAGGCAAACGGCAGCTTGTCGATGATGACGCAGCTCAGGGCCTCGCCGACGACGTCCACGCCCTGCCAGAAGCTCGACGTGGCGAGCAGCACGGAGTGCGGCGTCTCGCGGAACTGCTTCAGCAGCTGCGACCGCGGCGCGGTGCCCTGAACGAAGATCGGGTAGTCGAGCGCCATCTCGGCCATGGCCTGCACCGCGCGCAGCGTGGCGTAGCTGGTGAACAGCACGAACGCGCGGCCCGCGCGTCCGCCTGAGGATCTCGATGACCTGCGCGGCCGGCGGCGCCGGCGAACTCCGGCGATCGCGGATCCGGCATGCGCGGCGGCAGGTACAGGACCGCCTGCCGCTCGAAGTCGAACTCGGACGGCAGGCGGATCTCGGCGGCGCCGCGGATGCCGAGCCGGTCGCGGATGTAGCCGAACGCGCCGTCGACGGTGAGCGTCGCCGACGTCAGCACCGTCGTGCGCATCCGATCGAACAGCAGCTCGCGGACGATCGCCGACACGTCGATGGGCGACGCGCGCAGGAACACGCCGCGCCCGCGGAACTCGACGAAGTAGACGTAACTCGGATCGCCGCGCGCGCAGCAGGAACCGCAGCTCGGTCGCGCAGTCTCGCCGGCGCGGCGCGACCAGCGCGCCGCGATCCGTTCGGACGGCGTCCGCGAGCGCCGTCGTCGATCGTCGTGCGGCTCTCGAGCGCGCCGGACGCAGCGCGAGCGTCGCTTCGACCAGGTCGAGCGCGCCGGTCGAGATGCGCCGCGGCCTCGCTCGCCTGCGACAGCGACGTCGGCGGTCGCGCGGATCCGCTCCTCGCCGCGCGGCCGGTCGTCGTGCCGGTGCGCGTGCGCGAGCTCGGTGAAGAACGCCGCGCGTCGGTCGCGCAGCCGGTCGACGGCCTTGTCGACCTGGTCGCGTCTCGGCAGTCGATCGAGCGCGCCCGTCGCGGCCAGCCGCTCGACGTCGCGCGCCAGCTCCTCGACGCGGTAGGTGCTGACGCTGAACGCCGAAGTACTGCGTCGCGACGTCCTCGAGCTGGTGCGCCTCGTCGACGATCGCGTGGCTGCACGCCGGGATCACCTCGCCGAAGCGCGTGCTGCCTGACCGCGGCGTCGGCGCACAGCAGGTGATGGTTGACGATCACGACGTCGGACTCGGCCGCGCGCTGGCGCATGCGCGTCACGAAGCAGTCGTCGTAGCGCGGGCACTCGGTGCCGAGGCAGGTCTCGGCGGTGGCCGACGACGTCGTTCCAGAACGGCGATGTCCTCCGGCAGATCCTCGATCTCGGCGCGATCGCCGGTTTCGGTGCGTCGCCGACCACTCGCGGATGATCGGGAGAAAGACGTCGTGCAGCCGCTGCGATGGGGCCTGCCTCGCTCAGCTGATCCAGCCGATGCAGGCACAGATAGTTCGCGCGGCCCTTCATGTAGGTCGCGGTGAACGGGACGCCGAGCGCGTCGCGCAGCGCGGGAATGTCCTTGAAGTAGATCTGCTCCTGGAGATTCTTCGTGCCGGTCGAAATCAGCACGCGCTGGCGGCTGAGGATCGCCGGCACCAGGTAGGCGAGCGTCTTGCCGGTGCCGGTGCCCGCCTCGGCGAGCAGGACGCCGCCGTCCTCGAACGCCCGCGCGACGGCCGCGGCCATGTGCCGTCTGTCCGTCGCGCGGCTCGAAGTCCGGCAGCGTGGCCGGCCAGCGGACCATCGGGCGCGAAGACGCCGCGACCGCATCGGCCAGGTGGCGCCGGCCGTCAGGCTTGCATGTCCGGGTACAGCGGGAACTTCTGGCACAGCGCCTCGACCTCGGTCCGGACGGTTCCGAGCGCGCGGTCGTCCTCGGGCGTCTTCAGCGCGCGCGCGATGAGATCGCGCGATGACGTCCATCTCCGGCTTCGCGCATGCCGCGCGTGGTGACGGCCGGCGTGCCGATGCGGATGCCGCTCGCCACCATCGGCGGGTTCTGATCGAACGGGATGGCGTTCTTGTTGACCGTGATGCCGGCCTTGCCGAGCGCGGCCTCGGCGGCCTTGCCGGTGATGCCCTTCGAGAACACGTCGACGAGCATCAGGTGGTTGTCGGTGCCGCCGCTGACGAGGCGGAAGCCCGCGGCCGACAGCGACCGCGGCCAGCCGCGCTCGCGTTCGCCACGATCTGCCGCTGATACGTCGGCAAACGCCGGCTCCGACGCTTCCTTGAAGCAGACGGCCTTGGCCGCGATGATGTGCATCGAGCGGGCCGCCCTGCAGCGCCGGGAAACACGCGCCGTGTCGAGGTCCTTCGCGTACTGCTCGCGGCACAGCACCATGCCCGCCGCGCGGTCCGCGCAGCGTCTTGTGCGTCGTCGTCGTCACGAAGTCGGAGTGCGGGACCGGGCTCGGATGGACGCCCGCCGGCGACCAGGCCGGCGATGTGCGCCATGTCGGTCACCATCACGCGCGCCGACGCGCTTGCGCGGCCGCGCGGATGCGCGGGAAGTCGATGACGCGCGGGTAGGCGCTCGCGCCGACCATGATCATCTTCGGCTTGTGCTCGTCGGCGAGCCGATCGAGCTCGTCGTAGTCGATCCGCTCGTCGTCGCTTGCGCACGCCGTAGGGGACGATCGTGTAGAGCTTGCCCGAGAAGTTCAGCGGGTGGCCGTGCGTCAGGTGGCCGCCGTGCGCGAGGTTCATGCCGAGCACGGTGTCGCCCGGCTTCAGCAGCGGCGAAGTACACCGCCATGTTCGCCTGCGCGCCCGAGTGCGGCTGCACGTTGGCGTGCTCGGCGCCGAACAGCGCCTTCGCGCGCGCGATGGCCAGCGCTCTCGACGACGTCGACGAACTCGCAGCCGCCGTAGTAGCGGCGTGCCCGGATAGCCTTCGGCGTATTTGTTGGTGAACACCGAGCCGGCCGCTTCGAGAATCGCGCGGCTGACGAAGTTCTCGGAGGCGATCAGCTCGAGGCCGCTGTTCTGCCGGTGCAGTTCGTCGCGCGACCGCGTCGCGCGATTTCCGGATCGGCTTCGGCCAGCGTCCGCATGTCCATAGTCAGCCTGAATTACCCTTCGTGGTTGTCGCTCGGCCTCGCGAATCTGATCGATGCGGCGCTGATGGCGTCCGCCGTCGAACGGCGTCTCGAGCCACAGCGTCAGGATCTCGTCGGCCAGCCCGAACGCGACGATGCGGCCGCCCATCGAGAGCACGTTGGCGTCGTTGTGCTGCGCGCGACAGGCGCGCCGTGTAGAGATCGTTGCAGAGCGCCGCGCGGACGCCCGCGACCTTGTTGGCGGCGATCTGTTCGCCCTGGCCGCTGCCGCCGAGCACGATCCCGCGATCGGCGCGGCCCTCGGCGACGGCACGTCCGACGCTGAAGCAGATCGGCGGGTAGTCCACCGACGCTTCGCTGTCGGTTCCGTGATCGTCGACGGTGTGGCCCAGGCGCGTGAGCGTGTGCTTGAGGTGTTCTTTCAGCAGAAAGCCCGCGTGATCGGCGCCGATCGCGATGCGCACAGAGCGGATTGTACTATGGTTCAAGGTTCAGGTTCCAGGTTCAGGTTCGAGCGCGATCGCGCGTCCGTGTTCAGACCTGAACCCTGAACCCTGAACCCGAACGCATGTCCCCACCGTCACCATCTCCGCGCGCGGCGAGAACCGGCTCGCGGCGGCCATCCGTGGATCTACCGCGCCGACGTCGGTCGACGTTCAGCGCCGGGCCGGCGACCGCGTGCTGGTCGCGCAGCGCCCGCGGGCGAACGCGCTGGCCATGCCTTCTACAGCGACCGCTCCCAGATCGCGCTGCGGATGCTCACCCGCGGCGAGGAGCCCGGCCGACGATGCGCTGATTCGGCGGCGGATCGAGGCGGCGCTCGCGTTTCGCGGCACGCTCGCGATCGACGCGACCGGCCTACCGCCTGATCCACGGCGAAGCCGATCTGCTGCCGTCGCTGATCGTCGATCGGTACGGCGACTACCTCGTGGTGCAGACGCTGTCGCAGGGCGCGGATCGCCTGCTGCCGCTGTTCGTCGTCGACGCTGCAGGAGCTGGCTGCAGCCCGCGAGGCATCCTCGCGCGCAACGATCCGCGGACGCGGGCGCTCGAAGGGCTGGAGCAGAAGGTCGAAGTGCTGGCGGGCGAGGTGCCGGACGCGATCGCCGTCACCGAGAACGGCGTCGAGCTACGACGTCGACGTCCGGCGCGGCCAGAAGACCGGCCTCTTCCTCGATCAGCGCGAGAACCGGCGCGGCCGCGGCGCCTGCTATGCGCGCGGCCGGCTGCTCGATTGCTTCAGCTACCACGGCGGCTTCGCGCTGGCGCTCGGCGGGCCGGTGCGAGGAGACGATCGCGATCGACGTCTCCGAAGACGCCGTCGCGCGCGTCCGGCAGAACGCCGCGCGGCAACGGCGTGGCGATCGACGCGCGCGTCGGCAACGTGTTCGACGAGCTGCGCGGGCTGGAGCGGCTCGGCGAGCGGTTCGACACGATCGTGCTCGACCCGCCGGCGTTCGCGAAGAACAAGGCGGCGGTCGACCAAGCGCGCAGCGCCGGCTACAAGGAAATCAACCTGCGCGCGCTGAAGCTGCTGAACCCGGCGGCACGCTCGTCACCTGCAGCTGTTCGTACAACGTCAACGAAGGCGATGTTCGCGGAGATCGTCTACGAGGCGGCCGTCGACGCGCATGGCCAGCGTCACCGTCGTCGAGAAGCGGATGCAGGGCGCGCGACCATCCGGTGCTGCTCGGCGTGCCCGAGACCTACTATCTGAAATGTTTCATCCTCAGAAAACTGTAGCCGCGCAGCCGCGCGCCGAGCGCCGACGCGCGATCAGGCGGCTGGCGCGGCCCGGCCGGCGACTTCGACGCGAGCCGCTACTTCCGCGGCGAGCACAACCTCGGCTTCTACAACACCGGCACCGGCCCGATGCGCGGCGCTGGCGCGGTCGATCTCACGCCGCGCACCGCGAGCGCTGGGACGTGGACGACGCGATGGCGGTTTGCCGACGCGCTCATGCCGATCGCTATCTCGAGGTGAAGGCCGTCGGCATCGAGGTGCGTGGCGCGTTATCGCCGGGACTTCACGCCGCGCGCTGCTGGCGCGATGGAAACGCTGGCTCGTCCGCGACTACTCGGCCAACTGGGCGACGACCGACGCGATCGTGCGGGTCGCTGATCGGCCCGCTGCTGTTGCACGATGCCCGACGCTCGTCGCCGCAGATGCGCTGCGTGGTCGAAGCCACCGCAACATGTGGGTTCGGCGTGCGTCGATCGTCGGCTCTGCTCCGTCCGATGCGGCGAGGCCATGGCGCGTCGATCTCGTGTACGAGATCGCGACGCGCGTCTGCATCCCGACGAGAACGACCTGATCCACAAGGCGGTCGGCTGGCGCTGCGCGAGGCCGGGAAGGTCGACGCGACACGCCTCGAGCGGCACCTGCGCGCCAACGTCGCCGTCATCCCCGCACGACGTTCCGCTACGCGATCGAGCGGTTTCCGAGCCGCCGACGCGCCAGCGGCTGCATGCGGTTGCGTCCCTAGCCCCAGCCCCTAGCCTCCAACCTCCAGCCTCTAGCCCCTGTTCTTGGATATAGTCGCAGTTTAACCGCCAGGGGTATCCCGCACGCGGATTGAGAGCAGACCCTTGGAACCTGATCCGCCTTCGAGACCGGCGAGAGGGAGGAGCGGCATGTCAGACTTCAGCACGGCGTTTCCCAACTCCAGCAAAGATTCTTCGTCGACGGCCCGCAGGACGTCCGCGTGCCCGATGCGCGAGATCGCGCTCGACGGCGGCGAGCCGCCGATTCGCGTCTACGACACGAGCGGCCCGCAGGATCACGACGTCGAACGACGGGCCTGCCGAAGCTGCGCGACGCCGTGGGTGCGGCCGCGCGGCGACGACGCGAGGCGCATGCCGTGACGCAGCTGCACTACGCGCGCAAGGGCGAGATCACGCCCGAGATGGAGTTCATCGCGATCCGCGAAGGGCTGCCGGCCGATTTCGTGCGCGACGAAGTCGCGCGCGGCCGCGCCATCATCCCGGCCAACATCAATCACCTCGAGCTCGAGCCGATGATCATCGGCCGCAACTTCCTGGTGAAGATCAACGCCAACATCGGCAACTCCGCCGTCTCGTCGTCGATCGAGGAGGAAGTCGAGAAGCTGCGCTGGGCGACGCTGTGGGGCGCCGACACGGTGATGGATCTGTCGACCGGCAAGAACATCCACGAGACGCGCGAGTGGATCATCCGCAACTCGCCGGTGCCGATCGGCACCGTGCCGATCTACCAGGCGCTCGAGAAGGTCGGCGGCCGGCCCGAAGATCTGACCTGGGAGATCTACCGCGACACGCTCGATCGAGCAGTGCGAGCAGGGCGTCGACTACTTCACCGTCCACGCCGGCGTGCTGCTGCGCTACATCCCGATGACCGCCCGCCGCGTCACCGGCATCGTCTCGCGCGGCGGATCGATCATGGCGAAGTGGTGCCTCGCGCATCACCAGGAGAACTTCACCTACACGCACTTCCGCGAGATCTGCGAGATCATGCGCGCCTACGACGTGTCGTTCTCGCTCGGCGACGGCCTGCGGCCCGGGCTCGATTGCCGACGCGAACGACGAGCCGCAGTTCGCCGAGCTGAAGACGCAGGGCGAGCTGACGAAGATCGCGTGGGAGTACGACGTCCAGGTGATGAACGAAGGCCCGGGCCACGTCCCCATGCATCTCATCAAGGAGAACATGGAGAAGCAGCTCGAGTGGTGCGGCGAGGCGCCGTTCTACACGCTCGGCCCGCTGACCACCGACATCGCGCCCGGCTACGACCACATCACGTCGGCGATCGGCGCCGCGATGATCGGCTGGTACGGCACGGCGATGCTGTGCTACGTCACGCCGAAGGAGCACCTCGGCCTGCCGAACCGCGACGACGTGAAGGCCGGCGTGATCGCCTACAAGATCGCCGCGCACGCCGCCGATCTCGCCAAGGGCCACCCGCGCGCGCGCGAGTGGGACGATGCGCTGTCGAAGGCGCGGTTCGAGTTCCGCTGGGAGGATCAGTTCAACCTGGCGCTCGATCCGGTGACCGCGCGCGCCTATCACGACGAGACGCTGCCGGCCGACGGCGCCAAGGTCGCGCACTTCTGCTCGATGTGCGGGCCGAAGTTCTGCAGCATGGAGCTCACGCAGCAGGTCCGCGACGCGAAGCCGCGAAGCGCGGCATGGAAGAGAAGTCGCTCGAGTTCCGGAAGCGCGGCGGAGATCTACGTCGACAGGCGTAGCGACCGGCTTCAGCGGCCGACGATCTGCCTGAAGCCGGACCTACTTCCGATCACGGCAACGATCTGAATGATCGTCGGGAACCGGGCGGGCTGGCCGCCCGGTTTCGGGTTCGGATAGCCCTGCGACACGTCGCGACTGGAAGTCCTTGATCGTCACGCCCGGCGGAAACGCCATCGTCTCCTCGTCGAACCTGCCGACGTCGAACTCGTGCGTGGCCGGCACGTCGAAGACCAGCTCGCCCTTCTGCTTGAGCGACGTTGCGGTAGTACGTCACGAGATCGACGAACGACGCGGCCGATGCCGAAGATGATAGTAGCGCTGTCCGCGGCCGGCGTCGTACGACGCGATGAACTGCGCGCCCGGATAGATCGGCACGCCGAGCATGGCTTCCGTCGGGCCGCGGCCGCGCTGGCGGCCGGCGTCGGACGGCTGGCGCGCCGGCGCGGCGGCAGCCGGCGGCGACGGCTGAGGCTGGTCGCGGGCGGCGGCGCCGGCGCGGCGCCGGGCTGCGGAAACGGCTGCGGTGCCTGGCGCTGCTGCGCGCAGCCAGCGACGAGCCGCCAGCAGCGACAGCGCCAGCATGCGATCGATTATACGCCGCGGTCCGGAACCGCTGCGCGAGCTCGGGGCGTCTGATAAAGATAGAGACCCATGTCCAACACCGTCAAGACCGCGCTGCTGCTCGGCGCGCTGAGCGCGCTGTTGCTGTTCATCGGCGAAGCCCTCGGCGGCGCCCAGGGACTGGTCATCGGCTTCCTGTTCGCCGTCGTCGACCAACTTCGCGTCGTACTGGTTCTCGGACAAGATCGTGCTGACGATGTATCGGCGCGCAGGAAGTCGGACCCGACCACCGGCTGTACCGCGTCGTCAGCGCGCCTGGCGGCGCGCGCCGGCCTGCCGCATGCCGCGCTGCTACGTCATTCCCGAGATCGCTCGCCGAACGCGTTTGCGACGGGCCGCAACCCGGAGCACGCGGCGGTCGCGGCGACCGAGGGCATCCTGCAGATCCTGAACGACGACGGAGCTCGAAGGCGTGATCGCGCACGAGCTCGCGCACGTGAAGCACCGCGACATCCTGATCAGCTCGGTCGCGGCGACGCTCGCCGCCGCGATCATGATGGTCGTCGCGCTTCGCGATGTTCTTCGGCGGCGGCGGCGCGACGATCGACCGGAGGGCCGAATCCGATCGCGCTGCTCGGCGACGATCATCCTCGCGCCGATCGCGGCGATGCTGATTCAGGCGGCGATTTCGCGGTCGCGCGAGTTCGACGCCGACGCCGGCGGCGCGGCGATCGCCGGCATCGCCGCACGGGCTCGTCAGCGCGCTGCGGAAGATCGAAGCGGCCTCGCGAGCCGTGCCGCTCGACGCCAACCCGGCGACGGCGCACATGTTCATCATCAAGCCGTTTTCGGCCGGCGGTCTGATGGGCGCTGTTCAGCACGCATCCGCCGACCGAGCAGCGCATCGAGGCGCTGCTGCACCGCGGTCAGCGCACGCGTACGTCCGGACAGTCTGCAAGCTCCGTCACCAATCTGAACGCTCGACCTGCTCGTGGCCTGGTCCGACGCCCGGCCTGCGGCTCGCGCCGCGGCCGGCGGGTCCGCGTCCTCCGCGCTGCGCGAGCCGCGTAGCGGTCCTGCAGCACGCTGCACCATCGCCTGCACCTCCTTGCGATAGGCGGCCGGCGCGTATTTCTGTCGCGTACAGCCGCTCGAACCGCGGCAGCATCGCCGGAAACTCGCGCTCGATGAAGTTCATGAAGTGGGTGCGGGTGCCGTCCTGCAGGTGCATCACGTTGCAGCCGACGAAGCGCGCGCCGTGGTCGGCGATCGCCTTGATCGTGCGCTCGAGCTTTCGAGCGCGACGAGGTGAAGCCGGGAACGATCGGCGCCATCAGCACGCCGGCGTTGATGCCGGCGTCGATCAGCTCGCGGACGGCGCGCAGCCGCTGCAGCGGGTGGGCGGTGCCGGGCTCGAGCGTCCGCCAGGCGTCCTCGTCGACCGTCGGGACGCTCATGTAGACGGTGCAGCCGGCGCGCGCGTCACGTCCAGCAGCACGTCGCGATCGCGGACCACCATCGGCCCTTTCGTGATCGAGCGCCGACCGGCGTGCGCGCGCGCGCGAGCGCCTCGAGGCGACCGCGCGTCAGCCGGTAGTGCCCTTCGATCGGCTGATACGGATCGGTCGCGCGTGCCGAACGCGACCATGCTCGCGCTGTCCACGACGGACGATCGAGCTCCGCGCGCAGCACGTCGACGAAGTTGCCGCTTCACGAGGATGACGGACGCGAACTCGTCGCCGGCATTCATCTCGAACTGCGCGTGATAGCGGCGCGCGAAGCAGTAGTGGCAGCCGTGCGTGCAGCCGCGGTAGACGTTGAGCGTCCAGTTGAAAAACGGCATGCCCACTGCACGCGGTTCAGCGCGGACCGGCAGGAGACCTCCTGGTAGCGGGCGTGGTCGGCGCGGAGGTCGGCGCCAGTGAGGGCGCTTCGGCGCCGCCGGTTTTGACGGTCAGCGCGATGTCCGCGCGTGGTGGTTTAGCGCTGCCGAGGTCGAATAGTGGCATTTCGCTTATATTCGCCTGCTATAGTGCCGGGGTGGTCCGGCCTCGAGTCAAGCCGGCGAGCGCTTTCTCCAGTCGTCCGGCAGATCGTCGAGCGTCTGATCGAGCGGGATCTCAGGCCGGGCCGAGCTCGGCGTCTGGATGCGGGTGGGATCCCCGAGGAGCAGCGGCACGTCGTTGGGACGCAGCCGCGCCATCGACGCACGCGAATCGGGCACCCGCGCCGCGCGCAGAGGAGGCGGTCGAGCAGCTCGCGAATCGTGATGGCGTGCCCGGAGCGCACGTTGTATGGCACGGCCCGGCGTGCCGCTGCTCGAGGATCAACGTGGCAGGCGCGGATCGTGTCGCGGACATCGGTGCGATCGCGCCGCGCGTCGAGGTTGCCCACCGCGATCTCGGGCTCCCAGCGGCCCGCCTCGATGCCTGCGATGCGGCGCGCGAACCCGGACGCGGCGAAGCAACATGCGTAA
>ERZ1370068.3255-contig-2371_pt1 | contig 25545 bp, 28 predicted proteins | sample MGYA00561227_ERZ1370068 | MGnify/ENA primary metagenome ERZ1370068 (study PRJEB38410, sample SAMEA6850437) | metagenome | study: Metagenomic assessment of the ecological functions of the soil: analysis of the soil microbiota associated with the...
AACGTGATGCCTAGGCGATGGAAGGCTCGCTCCGCCTCCTCGCGCTTGCTGGGCGATCTTGTCGGCGGGCGTTCGCTGTCGCAGCCAGTCTGAAAAACGCCCTGGTAGTGGGCCCGCGACGGCCGTCGCCCGCCGCTGCATTTCGTCGTAACAGAGACGGGACACAGCGGACTTATCGGTGGATATCGACTGTTTCTGCAAGACTTGAGCCAGCGGGAATTTTGCTTTTACGCCTATAAGCTTACCTAAATTCGAGCTCGGGACAGGCGGCGCCCGCGCGCCTGTCCGGACCCAGAAATTTGCCTCAAACGGGCTCGTTTTTGTCCATGACACGCCATGGACAAAACTGGATTGCCGGTTTGACCCTCGCATCGGCCCGCGTGCTTAAATACTCGCTCCTGTCTGAGGTTCGCGCGGGCGGTTAGCTCAGCGGTAGAGCATTGCCTTCACACGGCAGGGGTCACTGGTTCGATCCCAGTATCGCCCACCATGGAACCAAGGGGTTGCACGCAAGTGTAACCCTATTTTTTGCCCGCATTCTGCTACGCACATGCGCGATCGCGTGCGCAATTTTTGCATAGCGATGATCGCGAAATCCGGCCGTGAGGTGCGACGATGATTGAAAATTCCGGCCGGCCGCATGTCGGTCGATGCGCTGGTTTTCGACGCCTACGGCACGCTGTTCGACGTGCAGTCGGTCGGCGGCGACCGCCGAGACGCTTGTTCCCGGCCGCGGCGCAGCGCTGTCGCAACTTTGGCGCGGCAAGCAGCTCGAGTACACCTGGCTGCAAAGCCTGATGCAAAGCCCACGCAGCGGCGCGAGGACTTCGCCGCAGTCACCGCGCATGCACTCGAGTTATGCAGTCGGAAGCGCTGGCCTTGCCGCTGCCCGCGCCGCCGGCATCGCCTGCTCGACGCGTATCTCGATCTGTCGCGCGTTCCCCGACGCGGAGCCGGCGCTGGCGCGCGCTCGCGCCGCTGCCGGCGACTGATCCTGTCCAACGGCACGCGTGAAATGCTCGAGCCGCTCGCTGCGGCGACGGGGCTCGCGCGTCATCTCGACGCCATACTGTCGGTCGACGCTGCCGGCATCTACAAGCCGAGCCCGCGCGTCTATCAGCTTGCCGTCGACGCACTCTGATTGCCCGCCGATCCGCATCGGCTTTGTGTCGTCGAACTGCTGGGATGCGATCGGCGCCAAGGCGCTTCGGATTCACGGTGTTCTGATCAACCGCTCGGGCGCCCCGCTCGATCGCCACGGCCCGCCGCCGGATTGCATGATCCGCGACCCTGGCCGACTTGCCCGCGCTGCTCACTGCCGCGTAAGCATCGGCCGGCACGCGGTGGCGCGTTCGCGGCAGTCGCCGACGGCCGGGCGCCGGCGCTACGGCATGTACTGACCGCCGTTGACCTCGATCACCTGTCCGGTGACGTAGCCGCTCATCGCGTCGGACGCGAGATAGATGAACGTTCCGGCGCATTCGTCGGCCGTGCCCAGCCGATTCATCGGGATCGTCGCCTGCATCGCCTTCAGCTGCTCGGCAGTCGAGTAGCGCTCGTGGAACGGCGTGGTGATGACGCCGGGCGAGACCGCGTTGACCCGGATGCTTGTCGCCGACGACTTCCTTTGCCCAGCCGCGTGGTCGCCGTCGAGATGAAGCCCTTCGCGCCCGCGTAGATGATCGCGCCGCCGCCGCCGCCATGGCGCGCGGCGATCGAGCTGACGTTGATGACGTTGCCGCCGCCCTGCTTGCGCATCGACCGGGATCACCTCGTGCATGAACATCGCGACCTGGATGACGTTGAGCGTCGAGCACCTGGTGCAAGAAGTCTTCGCGTGTAGTCCTCGATCTTGGTCCGCTGGACCAGGCCGCCGGCGTTGTTGATCAGCACGTCGATGCGGCCGAAGCCGGCCAGCGCGTCGGCGACGATGCGCTTGATGTTGGCGCTCCTGGTGACGTCACCGCCGACCAGCAGCGCTTCGCCGCCTGCCGACGCTTGACCTCGCGCGCGACTTTCTCCGCGGCTTCGCTTGCTGGCGTTGTAGTGGACGACCAGCTTGCTGCCTGGCTCGCGCGAACGCGCGAGCGCCGCGGCGGCGCCGATGCCGGTCGGATGCGCCGGTGATCAAAACGACCTTGCCTCTTGAGATCCGAAGCCATGTCGTTGCTCCATTGTTGGTCGAATGCAGATCCCGCGCGCGGAGCTCGCTGCGCGGACGCGCTGCTCGCGCTGCCGCTCGTGCCGCGGCAGGCCGCGACGGCGTCGCGGATCGCTGCGATCGCGGCCGGGCCGCGGAAAGCTCTTGCGATAGCGCGAGCGCAATGCGCCGCGAAGGCACCGGCTCGCGAGAACGGCACCGGCACGACCAGCCGGCTGTGGTATTTCGGGCGTCAGCGCGTCGCGCGGCAGCACCGACACGCCGAGCCCCGAGGCGACCATGTTGCGCACCGTCTCCAGCGAGTTGGTGCGCGTGACCGGCGCGCCGGCGCGATTGAGCTCCGGGCAGGCGTCGAGCACCTGGTCGCGGAAGCAGTGGCCGACGTTGAGCAGGATCGTGTGCTCGCCGGCAAGCTCGGACGGGTCGATCGACTTGCGCGTCGGCCCACGTGTGGCTCTGCGGCACGACGACCTGGAACGGCTCCTCGTAGAGGAACTCGGTCGCCACGCCCGGCGGGTGCGAACGGCAGCGCGATGATCGCGGCGTCGATGCGGCCCGCCTTCAGCGCGACGTCTCGAGCTTCTCGGTCAGGTTCTCCTCGATCTCCGAGCGGCATCTGCGGCGCGCGCTCGTTGCAGCGCCGGAATCAGGTCGGGCAGCAGGTACGGCGCGACCGTGTAGATCGACGCCGAGCCGGAACAGCGCCGACCAGCTGGTTGCGTCCGGCCTGCGCGATGTCGCGGATGCTGCGCCGCTTCCTCGAGCACCTTCTGCGCCTGCTCGACGATGCGCTCGCCGACCGGCGTTACCGTCACCTCGGCCTTGCCGCGCTCGAACAGCTGCGCGCCCAGCTCCTCCTCGAGCTTCTGGATCGCCACCGACAGCGCCGGCTGGCTGATGAAGCAACGTTGCGCCGCGCGGCCGAAGCTGCGTTCCTGCGCGACGGCGACGATGTAGCGCAGCTCGTTGAACGTCATCGCGTACGCGCTTCGCAGGAACTCGCGCGAACGCCGCGCCGACCTCCGGGATGCTTCAGCGCCGAAGCTCGACCGTCGCCTCCGAGATAGCCGAGCTTGCTGCCGCAGTCGTAGCGGCGGCCCTCGAACTCGTAGCGCCAGCACCTTCTCGTCCTCGAGCAGCCGCGCGATGCCGTCGGTGAGCTGGATCTCGCCGCCGGCGCCGGGCGGCATCGTGCGCAGGTGATGGAAGATGCGCGGCGTCAGCACGTAGCGGCCGACGACGCCGAGCGTCGACGGCGTCGTGCCCGGCTTCGGCTTCTCGACGATGCGCGAGATCGGCCGACGCGACCGCTCGGCGGTCGCGTCGGTCTCGACGATGCCGTAGCTGCCGACGTCGCGCGGCCGGCACGTGCATGACGCCGATCACCGAGTACTGCTCGCGCTCGCGCGACCTCGGTCATCTGCCGCATCACCGGCACCTGCGGCGTCGATCAGGTCGTCGGCGAGCAGCACCGCGAACGGCTCGTCGCCGATCACCGGCTCGGCGCACAGCACCGCGTGCCCGAGCCCGAGCGCCTCGGTCTGGCGGATGTAGATGCAGTTGATGCCCGCCGGGCGTCGCCGACTGCACCGTCTCCAGCAGCGCCGTCTTGTTGCGCAGCGCGAGCTCGGTCTCGAGCTCGTAGGCCTTGTCGAAATGGTCCTCGATCGCGCGCTTGTTGCGGCCGGTGATGAAGATCATGTCGGTGATGCCCGCCGCCGCGGCCTCCTCGACCGCGTACTGGATCAGCGGCTTGTCGACGATCGGCAGCATCTCCTTCGGGCTCGCCTTGGTCACCGGCAGGAAGCGGCTGCCGAGCCCGGCGACCGGAAACACGGCCTTGGTGATCTTTCCGAACGCCATTTATCGCTTTCCTTCGAGAGTCTGAATTCGTCTTCGTCGAGCACCGGCACGCCGAGCTCGTCGGCGCGTTGTCGAGCTTGCTGCCCGGCCTCGGCGCCGGCGACGACGTAGTCGGTCTTCTTCGACACGCTGCCGGCGACCTTGCCGCCCTGCGCCTCGATCAGCTCCTTCGCTTCCTCGCGCGACAGCGTCGGCAGCGTGTCCGGTGAGCACGAACGTCAGGCCGGCGAGCGTGCCCGCCGGCGCGCGCTGCGGCGCGCGTCTCCGGCCAATGTACGCCGGCGGCGCGCAGCTGCGGCGATCACCTCGCGGTTGTGCGGCTCGGCGAAGAAGCTGCGCGAATGCTCTGCGCGAGCACCGGGCCCGACGTCGCGCACCTCGAGCAGCGCCGCTTCGTCGGCGTCCATCAGCGCGTCGAGGTTGCCGAAATGCCGCGCGAGGTCGCTTCGCCGTCGTCTCGCCGACGTGGCGGATGCCCAGCGCGTAGATGAAGCGCGCCAGCGTCGTGTCGCTTGCTCTTGTCGATCGCCGGCGACGACGTTGGCCGCGGACTTGTCCGCCATCCGCTCGAGCGCCGGCCAGCGCGCGCGACGCCGAGCTTGTAGAGGTCGGCCGGCGTGCGCACGATGCCGGCATCGACCAGCTGGTCGACCAGCTTGTCGCCCAGGCCCTCGATGTCCATCGCGCCGGCGGCCGGCGAAGTGCAGCAGCGCCTGCTTGCGCTGCGCCGGGCAGACGAGGCCGCCGGTGCAGCGCGCGATCGCCTCGTCCGGCAGCCGCACGACCGCCGAGCCGCATTCCGGGCAGCTGCGTCGGCATCACGAACGCGCGCGTCGCGCCGGCCGCTGCTCCGTCACGCACGCGGACGACTTCCGGGATCACGTCGCCGGCGCGGCGCACGATCGACGGTGTCGCCGATGCGCACGTCCTTGCGCCGGACCTCGTCCTCGTTGTGCAGCGTCGCGTTGGTGACCGTGACGCCGCCGACGAACACGGGCTTCAAGCCGCGCGACCGGCGTGATCGCGCCGGTGCGCCCGACCTGGACGTCGATGTCGAGGACCTCGGTCGGCATCTCCTCGGCCGGAAACTTGTGCGCGACGCGCGCAGCGCGGCGCGCGCGAGACGAAGCCGAGCCGCTCGCTGCTAGCGCGAGTCGTTGACCTTGTAGACGACGCCGTCGATCTCGAACGGCAGCTCGCGCGCGCGCTCGCCGATGCGCCGGTAGTAGTCGAGCAGGCCGCTCGAGCCCGTGCACGACGCGCGCGCTCGCGTGCGACCGGGAAGCGCGAGCGCCGACAGCCAGTCCAGCAGCGCGTCGTGCGTTCGCGGCGGCGCGTCCGCGCCCCATTCGACCGCGCCGACGCCGTAGGCGAAGAACGTGCAGCGGCCGCTGCGGCGGTCATCCGCGGATCGAGCTGGCGCAGGCTCGCCGGCCGCGGCGTTGCGCGGATTGACGAAGGTCTTCTCGCCCGCCGCGGCCTGCGCGCGCGTTGAGCGCCGCGAAGTCGCGCTTGCAGCATCAGCACCTCGCCGCGCACCTCGAGATAGCGGCGGAGCGCCGCCGCCGCGCAAGCTGCAGCGGAATCGCGCGCGATCGTGCGCAGGTTGGCGCGTGACGTTCTCGCCGGTGTAGCCGTCGCCGCGCGTCGCGCCGACGCGCGAAGCACGCCGTCCTCGTACGCCAGGCTGATCGCCAGGCCGTCGAACTTGGGCTCGGCCGCGTATTCGACCGACTCGACGCCCGAGCGCCTCGCGCGCGCGCGCGGTCGAAGGCCTCGACTTCGCTGCGTCGGCGAAGGCGTTGTTGAGCGACAGCATCGGCACGCGGTGCGTGACCGGCTCGAACGCGCCGGCCGGCTCGCCGCCGACGCGCTGCGTCGGCGAATCGGGCGTCGCGAGCGCCGGATGCTCGTGCTCCAGCGCCTGCAGCTCGCGAAACAGTGCGGTCGTACTCGGCATCGCTGACCGTCGGCGCATCGAGCACGTAGTAGCGCGTGGTTGTGCGCGCTCGATCGCCGCGCGCAGCTTGCGCGCGCGCGCTCGGCGGCCTTCGCGCGGGACGGCGGCGCGTGCGGACGGCGCCTAGGCGCTAGCCGAACAGACGCAGCGCGCGCGGGCCGCCCGGTTCGATGTTGCGCTTCGCGCAGCGCCGACCGCGGTCGCCTGCACCTGCGGCGCGGATCGCTGCCAGCGACGCATCGTTCAGCGGGCGCCGATTGTCGTCGACCAGCACGCCTTCGAGCGTCTGCGCCATGCGCTTCGCCGCAAGCCGCATCTGATCGAAGACCCGCACCGGATCGGCGACGCGCGGCACGTCGAGCAGCGAGCACGACGCCCGGCGTCGGCAGCTGCGCGCAGGCTTTCGACGCGTGAACAGGCTCCCTGCGTGTAGTTCTGCAGGCTGTAGAGCGTCGCGCCGGTCTCGTCCTGCAGGCAGTCGAACTGGCCGGTCGGCGTGTCAGCCGGAAGCCCGCCGCCTCGGCGACGCCGCGCAGCCGCGTGCCGGCGATCTGGCCCTGCGTCGCTCTTGAGGATCGTCAAGCCCGATCTGCACGTCGAGGTCGGCGCAGAAGCGATCGAGCGCCTCGGCGCGCGCCGCCTCCGCCGCCGGATCGGGCCAGGCGACACGCCGCCGGCAGCGCGTGCGCGAGCTCGCCGATCGCGCGATGGAAGCGCTCGATCTCGCCGCGACGTCGCCGCGCCGCTGCGATTGGCGAGCAGCATGCACGCGGCAATCTCCGCCCACGGTCCGGCTCGCGCGCCGTGTCGATCGCGCTGCCATGGCGACGCGCGTCGCGCCGCCCGAGCCAGCGCAGCGGCTTGGCGGCGAATTCGGCGGCGACGCGCATCGGCCAGCGAATCGCCGCGCACCGGCTGCGCAGGCTGCAGCATCACGACGCACTCGATATCGGCGTCGGGCGCGGCTCCGGCGCTCGCTGCGCGTCGCGGGCCGGACATCGCGGCAGCGGCTCGGCGATCGCTTCGGACTGCATCGGCGGCGGATCGTCGGCGCTGGTCGTCGGTCTGGATTGCGTCGCGACTCGACCGCCGTGCTGCCGCCCGCGCGTCGCAGCCGCGGCTCGACACCGGCTCGCGCGTCGCAGCATGCGCGTCGTCCGCGCGGCTGCCGCGAACGCCGCCTCGATGCGGCGGCGCGCGCGCCGCTCCTGCACGCCAGTTGTAGACGACCACGCCGATGGCGACCAGCGCGACGCCGGCGGCGAGGCAGGCCGACGAACAGCGGGTTCATATCCGCGCCGGCCGTGCCTACTGCGGCACGCGTCTCCGGCGAGCTCGAGCGCCTCGGCGATGTCGACGGCGACGACGCGCGAGACGCCCGGCTCGGGCATCGTGATCCCGATGAGCTGGTTCGCCATCTCCATCGTGATCTTGTTGTGGCTGATGAACAGGAACTGCGTCGCGCTCGGCCATCGTCGCGCACCAGCGCGCAGAAGCGGTCGGTGTTCGGGTCGTCGAGCGGCGCGTCGACCTCGTCGAGCAGGCAGAACGGCGCCGGGTTGAGCTGGAACAGCGCGAACACCAGCGCGATCGCCGTCAGCGCCTTCTCGCCGCCGGACAGCAGGTGGATCGACGTGTTGCGCTTGCCCGGCGGCTGCGCGAGCACCTGCACGCCGGAGTCGAGGATTTCCTCGCCGGTCAGCACGAGCCGCGCCTGGCCGCCGCCGAAGAGCGTCGGGAAACAGCTTGCCGAAGTTCGCGTTGACGGTGTCGAAGGTCTGCTGCAGCAGCTGCGCGCGATTCGCGGTCGATCTGCCGGATCGCGCTTTCCGAGCGTCGTCATCGCCTCGGTCAGGTCCGCGCGCCTGCGCGTCGAGGTAGTCCTTGCGCTCGCGCGCCTGCGTCGAGCTCGTCGAGCGCGGCGAGGTTGACCGCGCCCAGCGCGGCGATCGCCTGCGTGCAGGCGCTCGATCTCGGCCGGCAGCGCGCTCGCGCGGCCCCAGGCCTTGAGCTGCTCGGGCAGCGCCGCGAGATCGGCGTGCGCCTCGGCGAGCTGCTCGGCGATATTGCGCTCCGGACAGCGTCGGCCGCCTGTTCCTTGAGCCGCATCTCCTCGATCGTCGCGCGCGCGCGGCTCGAGCTTCTGATCGCGCGGCAAGGCGCGCTTCCTCGGCTGCGCGCAGCTCGCGCGGCGATCGCCTCGCTGACGGTCGCGCGCCGCGGCGAGCGCCTGCTCGGCGCCGCCGCGCGTGACGAGCTGCGCCTGCAGCGCCTGCTCGACCGGCGTCCAGTCGATCGCCGCTGGCGCTCGGTCGCCAGCTGCGCGAGCAGCGCCTGCTGCTGCGCGACCTGCGCGGCGAGCGCCTCGCGCCGCCGCGCGAGCTCGGCGATGCGCTCGCGGCACGAGCGCTCGGCGAATCCGGCTTCCTGCGCCGCGCGCTCCGCCGCCACGCGACGCGCTCGCGGCCGCGAGCCAGCGCGACTTCCGCTTCGTCTGCGCATGCCGCGCGCGCATCGCGCTCGCGACCTCGTCGTGCAGCGCCGAGCTGCCGTGTCGGCGACCTCGCGCGTCGATCGCCGCCTGCGCATCGTGCTCGGTCGCGTTCCTCGCCGGCGCAGCGCTGGCGAGCTCGTCGGCGATCTGCGCCGCGCCGCTGCTCGCGCGGCCTCCGCCGCCTGCTTCAGCTGCAGCAGCTCGAGCTCGAGATCGTGGCAGCGCCGCTGCTGCGAGCGACAACGCCATGCTTTCGCCGTGATATTCCTGCTGCGCGCGCCTTGAGCTCGCTCTCGGCCGGTCTCGCGCGCGCTCGCCGCGGCGCGCTCGGTCGCGGCACGCGCCGACGCAGATCGCATGCTCGAGCTCGGCGAGCTCGCGCTGGCGCGCCAGCACGCCGTGCAGCTCGCTGTCGGGTGCGAAGAGACCGACCGACCTGCGCGGTGACGACGATGGCCCGCCGGGGTCACGAAGGCTTCGCCGACGACGAGCGCACTCGCGATCGCGCAGCGCGCGCCGCGAGGTCGTCGCGGCAGCGCACGCCGCGCAGCCAGTCGGCCAGCAGCGCGCGTCGAGCTCCGGCTGCCTGACGCGCACCTTGCGCGCAGCCAGCGCGCATCGCCTGCTCGCCGGCGTCCGCTGCCGCGCCGCCGCCCGGCGCATAGGCGCGCGATGCGGCCCGGCAGCGCCGCCGCCGCCAGTCCATCCAGCGAGCGCGCGTCGAGCGCGCGGCAGCTCGAGCGCATTCGAGCCGCTCGCGCAGCACGCGCTTCGAGCGCGTCCTCCCAGCCCGGCTCGATGTCGAGTCTGCTGCCACAGACGACGCGCGCTCGTCGAGGCCGTGCGCGTGCCAGCCAGCCGCGGCAGTCCTTGCCGCTGCCGATCTTCGCCTGCAGCGCCGCGAGCGCCTCGCGCGCGCGCTTCGCGATCGGCGAGCGCGCTGGCTCGTCGCGCTGCCATGCGTCGCCGGCTGCGCGTATGCGCCTCCTGCAGCGCCTGCACGGCGTCGCGCAGCGCGGTCGAGCGCTGCCTCGCGCGCCGGCGAGGTCGGCGCTTTCCTGCGCGAGCTGGTCGGCGACGTGCGCGATCTGCGTCGTCGACCGGCGCGGCGAGCTCGCGCGATCTCGGCGTCGAGCCGCTCGCGCCGCTGCGTCGAGCGCGCCAGCAGCTTGCGCGGCGTTCTCGCGCCGCGTCTCGGCGACGCGCGGATCGACTGCTCGATCTCGGTATCGCGCTGCTGGATCGCGGCGAGCGCGCGCGACGCGTCGGCGACCGCGGCCTCGAGCGCCGGCAGCGCCGCCGTGGCGGCGCGTTCCTCGTCGCCGGCGGCGCTCGCGCCGCGCCAGTGCCGCCTCGACGCTCGGCGCTCACCGCTGCGCGTCGGCATGCGATCGCCGCGCGCCAGCTGCGCGGTGAGGCGGCGATCTGTTCGGTGATCTGCGCGACCTGCTGCGACAGCCGCGCCTTCGCTCTCGCGCGCGAACGCGAGCTGCTGCTCGAGCCGCGTGACCTCGGCGTTCGCCGCGTAGAACGCGCCCTGCTTCTCGTGCAGCGCGTCGCCGGCCGCGTAATGGTCGGCGCGCAGCGTCTCCAGCCGCGTTCTCGGCGGCGCGCAGTTCGGCCTGCAGCGCCTCGAAGCGCCGACGGTCAGCGTTGGCGATCTCGGTCGCGTGCCGCTCGCGCGACGCGCACCGCGTCCTGCTGCTTGGCGAACCACAGCAGGTGCTGCGCCTGCTTGAGCCGCGCTTCGAGCTCGCGGTATTCGGTGGCGACCTGCGCCTGCGCTTCGAGCCTGCCGAGCTGCGCTGCCGAGCTCGACGCGGATGTCCTCGACGCGCGCGAGGTTCTCGCGCGTGTCGGCGAGCCGGCCCTCGGTCTCCTTGCGCCGCTCGCTGTACTTGGACACGCCCGCGGCTTCCTCGAGGAACACGCGCAGCTCCTCGGGCTTCGCCTCGATGACGCGCGAGATCATCCCCTGCTCGATGATCGCGTAGGCGCGCGGCCCGAGCCCGGTGCCGAGGAACAGGTCGTGGATGTCGCGGCGGCGCACCGGGATGTTGTTGATGTAGTAGGTCGAGTCGCCGTCGCGCGTCAGCACGCGCTTGATCGACGAGCTCGGCGTACTGGCCCCACTGGCCGCCGATGCGGCCCTGGCTGTTGTCGAAGTACAGCTCGACCGACGCGCGGCCGACCGGCTTGCGCTCGCCGGCGCCGTTGAAGATCACGTCCTGCATCGACTCGCCGCGCAGCGCGGACGCCTTCGACTCGCCGAGCACCCAGCGCACGGCGTCGATCACGTTCGACTTGCCGCAGCCGTTGGGGCCGACGATGCCGACCAGCTGTCCGGGCGTGCGCGATGGTGGTCGGATCGACGAACGACTTGAAGCCGGCCAGCTTGATCTGGGTGAGGCGCAATTCGGAGTTCTTCTGGACGTGCGCGGCGGCGGCCTGCGCGAGGACGACCGCGCGAGTCGACGCGACTTGCGGCCGCATCGATGGCGCCGGCGCGCTGCTCGCCCGATGCCGCGAACAGGCGAATTATAGCCGATTCGACGCGCGGCCCGCTGTCGCGACCAGTGTCGCTGACACGCGGTGCCAGCGCGGCGCAGGCGGCCTTCCTCGACGGCGTGGCAGGCCGCCATGGCGCCGGCGCCCGGCGCCAGCGCGCCTGAGCACCGGTACTTCGCGCGGCAGCGCTCGTTCGCATGCGGACAGCGCGGATGGAACGCGCAGCCGGGCGGCGGGTCCAGCGGGTTGGGCACCTCGCCGGCGACCGCGGTGCGCGGCTTGCCGGTCAGCGCGAGGTCCGGCACCGCGTCGAGCAGCATCCGCGTGTACGGGATGCTGCGGCGATCGCGAACAGCGTCGCGCGTCGGCGCGAGCTCGACGATGCGGCCCAGGTACATGACGCCGACGCGATCGGCGACGTGATGCACGACCGCGAGGTTGTGCGAGATGAACAGGTAGGTGAGGCCGAGCTCGCGCTGCAGCTCGCGCATCAGGTTCAGCACCTGCGCCTGGACCGACACGTCGAGCGCCGACGTCGGCTCGTCGCAGACCAGGAACGCCGGGTTGCGTCGCCAGCGCGCGCGCGATCGAGATGCGCTGCCGCTGCCCGCCGGAGAACTGGTGCGGATACTTGCGCGCCGTCGGCCGCCGGCGAGGCCGACCTGCTCGAGCAGCGCGGCGACGCGCGTCGTCGATCTCGCGCGGCGTTTGCGCAGTACCGTGCGCGCGGATCGGCTCGGCGACGATGTCGCGCGACGCGCCAGCGCGGATTGAGGCTCGCGTACGGATCCTGGAAGATCATCTGCATCGTGCGCCGCAGCGCGAGCTCGGCGTCGGCGGCATCGATGCGCCGGCCGTCGAACGAGATCTTCCCGCGCGTCGGCGCGATACAGCCCGACGATCAGCCGCGCGACGGTCGACTTGCCGCAGCCGGATTCGCCGACCAGCCCGAGGGTCTCGCCGCTTGGCGATCGCGAAGCTGACGCCGTCGACCGCCTTGAGCGATCTGCCGCGGCTTGCGCTTCGAGCACGCCGGTTGAGCCACGGCGGCGAAACGTCGAAGTAGCGCGGCGACGTCGATCGAGCTCCAGCAGCGCGCGTGCGTCATGCGGCGTCATCGCCGCGGTCGCGTGCAGCCAGCATGCCGCCAGCGCTGGTCGCGCCGCGCTCATCAGCGTCGGGCGCTCGCGGCGGCAGCGATCGAACGCGTACGCGGCAGCGCGGATGGAACGCGCAGCCCGGCCGGAATCGCCGTCAGCCGCGGCATCGCGCCGTCGATCTGCGCCAGCTGCGTCGCGCTCGTCGACGATCGACGGGATCGAGCCCATCAGGCCGACGCGTGTACGGATGCTGCGGCCGATGGATGACGTCGGCGACGGGCCCGACCTCGACGATGCGCCCGGCGTACATCACCGCGACGCGGTCGGCGGTTTCGGCGATCACGCCCATGTCGTGGGTGATCAGCATCACCGCGGTGCCGTGGTCGCGGCACAGGCGCTTCAGCAGCGCGATGATCTGCGCCTGGATCGACACGTCGAGCGCCGTCGTCGGCTCGTCGGCGATGATCAGCTTCGGGTTCGCGCGCGAGCGCCAGCGCGATCACGACGCGCTGGCGCATGCCGCCGGAGAACTGGTGCGGATAGTGATCGATGCGTCGCTCCGGCGCCGGGATGCCGACCTCGGCCAGCAGGTCGAGCGCGCGCTGCCGCGCGGCGCTCGCGCGACATGTCGAGGTGCGTGCGTGATCGTCTCGATCAGCTGGCGCGCCGATCGTGTAGCAGCGGGTTGAGCGAGGTCAGCGGATCCTGGAACACCGCGCCGATCTCGCGGCCGCGGACGCGGCGCATCGCCTCGGGCGGCAGATTGTCGATGCGCCGGCCGTCGAGCAGGACCTCGCCGGCGCCGATGCGCCCGGGCGGATCGATCAGGCCGATGATCGCCGCGCCGGTGAGCGACTTGCCCGCGCCGGATTCGCCGACGACGCCGAGCACTTCGCCCGGCGCGATCGAGAACGAAACGTCGTCCACCGCGACCAGCGTGCCGCGGCGCGTCGGGAACTCGACGCGCAGGCCGCTCGACCGAGAGCAGCGCGCATTTATCGCAGTCTCGGATTCGAGCGCGTCGCGCAGCCAGTCGCCCAGCAGATTGATCGCCAGCACCATGATCACCAGCGCCGCGCCCGGAAAGATCGTGATCCACCACTCGCCGGAGAACAGGAAATCGTTGCCGACGCGGATCAGCGTGCCCAGCGACGGCTGCGTCGGCGGCACGCCGACGCCGAGGAACGACAGCGTCGCCTCGGTGATGATCGCGGTCGCGATGTTGATGGTCGCCAGCACGAGCACCGGTCCCGAGCACGTTCGGCAGCAGATGACGCAGCATGATGCGCGAGCGGCCGGATGCCGATCACCCGCGCCGCCTGCACGTATTCCTTGTTCTTCTCGACCAGCGTCGAGCCGCGCACCGTGCGCGCGTATTGCACCCAGTTCGAAACGCCGATCGCGAAGATCAGCACGAACAGCGCGATCGGTCCGCCGTGCGTCTCGCGCGGCAGCACCGCGCGCGCGACGCCGTCGATCAGGAGCGCGATCAGGATCGCCGGAAACGACAGCTGGACGTCGGCGACGCGCATGATGAACGCGTCGATCTTGCCGCCGACGTAGCCCGCGATCAGGCCGAGACTGACGCCGAGCACCATCGCGAAGATCACCGAGGCGAGCCCGACCAGCAGCGAAATGCGCGCGCCGAACATGATCGCCGACAGCACGTCGCGTCCCTGGTCGTCGGTGCCGAGCAGATAGCTCGGGTCGCGCGCCCGCCATGCCATGCGGCGGCGACAGCGCATCGAGCAGGTTGAGCGTCGCCAGGTCGAACGGGTTGTGCGGCGCGACCCAGGGCGCGAACATCGCGCCGGCCGAGGCAGATCGGCCAGCACCGCGGCCGACACGACGGCGACCGGCGAGCGGCGGAAGCTGTACGCCAGGTCGCTGTTCGCGCCAGCGCGCGAGGCGCGATGCGCGAACGGTCATGCCGCAGTGGTCATCGCCCTGTGCATCGCGGTTGGGTCACGGCATCACTTCGACCACGGTCCACTTCAGCTGGTTGATGTTGTCGGCCAGCTGCACCGAGCTCGATGTTCTTCTTGACTCCCCAGGCGAGCGCCTGCTGATGCAGCGGCAGATGTGCCGAATTCGTCGCCGTGGATCTTGAACAACTCGGCGATCATCGCATTGCGCTTGGTCTGGTCGAGCTCCGACTGGCGATGGCCTTGCCAGCTCGTCGACGCGCTTGTTGCTGTAGCTGCCGAGATTGAACAGGCCCCTGCCCGTTCGGCGCAGGAGTCATCAGCAGCGCGTAGATCGCGTTTTGCGCGTCGTACGAATCGGGCGTCCAGCCCAGCATATAGAACGAGGTGTTGCGCGACAGGATCTTCGGAAAGTACGTGACCTTGGTCTCGGCCATCAGGTTCGACCTTGACGCCGATCTGCGCCAGCATCGCGGCGATCGCCTGGCAGATCGACGCGTCGTTGACGTAGCGGTCGTTCGGGCAGTTCATGCCGACCTCGAAGCCGTTCGGATAGCCGGCCTCGGCCAGCAGCTTCTTGGCCGCGGCGGTGTCGTAGCGGCAGGCGCTTGTTCATGTCGGATCGAAGCCCTGGATGCCCGGCGCGATCATCAGGTTGGTCGGCGTCGCCGCGCCGCGCATGATGCGGTCTTGCGATCGCCTCGATGTCGATCGCCTGGTAGAACGCCTGGCGCACGCGCTTGTCCTTGAACGGGTTCTTGCCCTTCGATGTTCGAGAACAGCAGCTCGTCGCGCGCCTGGTCCATGCCGAGAAAAATCGTGCGCAGCTCGGGGCCCTGCAGCACGTTCAGCGCGGGCGCCGCCTTGAGCTTGTCGATGTCCTGCAGCGGCACCGGCTCCATCATGTCGATGTCGCCCGAGATCAGCGCGGCGACGCGGGTCGCGTCGTTCTTGATCGGCGTGAAGATCGCCTCGGTGACGTTGCTCTCGACCTTGCTCCCAGTAGGCCGGATTATGGACGAATACCGTGCGCACGCCGGGCTCACGCGACTTCAGCATGAACGGCCCGGTGCCGTTGGCGCGCAAGCGTCGCCGCGTTTTCCTTGCCCTTGCGCACGTCGACCGGTGCGGTGGCGTTGTTCTTCTCGCACCACGCCTTGCTCATGATGTAACCAGGTGTTGAGCGTGTCGGGCAGGATCGGGAACGGATCGTTGGTCGACGAAGTCGACCGTGTGGTCGTCGATCTTCTTGCATCTCCTTGACCGTGGCGATCTTGGTCTTCATGTCGGAGCCGTCGGCCTTCGAGCGCTCGTACGAGAAGATGACGTCGTCGGCGGTGAACGGCGTGCCGTCGTGGAACTTGACGTTGCGGCGCAGGTTGAATCGCCACACGGTCGGGCGCGGTCTGCTTCCACGAAGTCGCCAGCAGCGGGACGAGCTCGAGCTTCTTGCCGCGTCCGACCAGCGGCTCGTAAGATGTTGCCGACCAGCGAGTCAGCTGCAGCGACTCGTTCAGCGAATGCGGATCCATCGAGATCGCGTCGCCCTGGTCGGCGAATTTGATACGTCGCCGCATGCGCCGCGGCGGCAAGCCCCGCAGCGAGCAGTGCGAGCAAGGCTGTCAGCATGCGGCGAGCGGTCGGATTCATCGTCGTTTCCTCCAGGAGCATGAGTTTTGTACTCAAATGTCGGCCGATGCGCGGCGCGAGTTGACCAATCGCCATGCAGGCATGCGTCGCGCGCCTGGGCATGGACCATCGGCCTTCCAGTCGTCGGCATCGATGTAGAAACGTCTCGCGATCGCGCGCTTGATTTCGTCGCTGCTGCGTCGGCGGGGCTTCCGGATGATTGTGCAGCCAGTGCTCGGCGCGAAGCGCCTGCAGCATCTGCTCGATCGGATAGGTGCCGTATTCGAGCGCGATGCCGGCGAACTCGGCATCCGGACACTCGTCGGACGCCGCGTAGCCGTTGACGCCGGTCAGCGGCGCCGACGTCGACGTGCCGTCGAGAACGACGTCACGTGCGTCGCCCCACCAGGCTCTGGTGCGGGCGATGTCGGCGGCGACGTCTGCCGCCGGCGTAGATCATCTCGCCGTGTCCGCGCGGACCCAGCCCGGTGTGAAAATCGATCCAGCCCAGCGAGCTGCGCGTTCGCCGCATGCTCGCGCAGCACGCCGCGCAGCACGCGGTTGCTCCACGCCGGACCGGCGCCGCCGTAGAACATGCCGTCGGCGAAGCTGGTATTGGCCGCCGCTGACGGCCGCCTGGTACGCGGTCGGCGCCCGTGCGCGGCGACCCAGGCGCCGAGCTGCCGCTCGCTGTCGACCGGCGGCGGCCACGATGCGGGCAGCAACAGCGAATGGATTTCCTCGTAAGCCGGCATTGACCGGCAGCGGCGCGCCGAAATCGATGAAATTGCGGTTGAGGTCGGCGTTGTCCTCGTTGACCCGGCGCAAATGCGAGAAGCCATACGGGATTGAGCGCATGCAGCATCAGCACGCCAACGCCGGTGCGGCTCGATATCGGCCCGAAAAGTCGTCGTCGTCGAGCAGCGCCACCTGGCAGCCGGAGCCGCAAAAGCCTTCGGCGCCATGCGTACCCGAGATCAGCAGCAGCAGACCCGGCGCACCGGGTTCGCCGACGATCGCCAAGTCGATCGACAGCTCCTCGCCTTCGGCGCCGCGCTCGGTCGGATGCACGTGCCGCGAAACTGGTCGCGCCGCGCAGACTCGGCGGCAGACGAAACTTGTCGCGCGCTTCGGCGTAGCTCTGCGGCGAAATAGGCGGCCGGGTTCATCGCGTCGGCACGTTCAGGCAGCGCCGCTCTCGGCCAGCGCCGCGAGATAGCCGGCGCCGAGCGGGATCACCTCATCGTTGAAGTCGTAGCGCGCTGTTGTGCAGGAAGCAGCCGCCTTCGGCGCCGCCCTGCCCGAGCCGCGCGTACGCGCCGGGCTGCGTTGCAGCATGAACGAGAAATCCTCCGAGCCCATCGACGGCTCGAGGTCGCGCACGACGTTCTCGGGCCCGACCAGCGTGTCGGCGACGTCGTGCGGCGAACTCCGCTTCGCGCTCGCTGTTGATCGTCGCCGGATAGACGCGCTCGTACTTGAGCGTCGCGGTGGCGCCGAACGCGGCGGCGATCGGAGTGCACCAGCTCGTGCAAGCGCGCGCTCGATGTGTCCTGCGTCGCGGGCGGAACGTGCGCACGGTGCCGACCAGACGTCGCGTCGCGCGGAACGACGCTCATCGCGCGCGAGATTGCCGGCGTGCATCGCGCACAGGCTGACGACCGCGGTGTCGATCGGGCTCACGTTGCGCGCTGACGATCGACTGCGCGGCGGTGATGATGTGGCCCGGCGACCAGCACCGGATCGATCGCGTCAGATGCGGATGCGCGCCGTGGCCGCCGCGGCCGTCGATGTGGATCTCGATGCGATCGGCCGCGGCCATCATCGGCCCGGGCGCACGGCGATCTGTGCCCGGCGGCAGGCCCGGCCAGTTGTGCAGCGCGTAGATCTGCGTCGGCGGGAAAGCGCTCGAACAGGCCGTCGTCGATCATCGCCTTGCCGCCGGCGAAGCCTTCCTCGCCGGGCTGGAAGATGAGGTACGCCGGTGCCGTCGAAGTTGCGCGTCGCGTGCAGATAGCGCTGCGGCGCCGAGCAGCATCGTCGTGTGCCCGTCGTGGCCGCAGCCGTGCATCCGCCCCTTGAAGCGAGACGTGCGCGAACTCGTTCTCCTCGTGCATCGGCAGCGCATCCATGTCGGCGCGCAGGCCGATCGCCCGGCCGCTGTCGACTGTCGCGCCCGCGGATCACCGCCGACGACGCCGGTCTTGCCGATGCCGCCGTGATGCTCGACGCCGAGGCGCGTCGAGCTCGCGCGCGACGACTCGGCGGTGCGATGCTCCTCGAAGCCGAGCTCCGGATGCGCGTGCAGGTCGCGCCGCAGCGCGGTCAGCGCGGCGTGCGTCGCGGACGTAATCGACGGGTTCATGCGCTGTCAGCGGCCGGTGCTGCGACTCTGTGCGACTCATTGCGCATGCCGCGAGGCGCTCGATGCGCAGCCGCGGGTCGACCGCGTAGTACAGCAGATCGACGATCAGGTTGATCAGCACGAACACGAGCGCGATGAAGCACAGGTACGCCGCCATCACCGGGATGTCGGCGAAGCTGACCGCCTGGATGAACAGCAGGCCCATGCCCGGCCACTGGAACACGGTCTCGGTGATGATCGCGAAGGCGATGATCGCGCCGAGCTGCAGCCCGGTGATCGTGATCACCGGCACCAGCGTGTTCTTCAGCGCGTGGCCGAAGTGGACGGCGCGGTCGGTGAGCCGCGGGCCCGCGCGAACTTGATGTAGTCGGTGCGCAGCACCTCGAGCATCTCGGCGCGCACCAGCCGCATGATCAGCGTCATCTGGAACAGCGACAGCGTGATCGCCGGCAGGATCAGCGCCTTCAGCCCGCCTTTGGTCAGGAAGCCCGGTCGTCCACCAGCCCGAGCGCGACCGTCTCGCCGCGGCCGAACGACGGCAGCCAGCCGAGCATCACCGCGAAGACGAGGATCAGCAGGATGCCGATCAGGAACGTCGGCAGCGACACGCCGATCAAGCGACACCGCCAGCAGAACTTGCGAGAGCCACGAGCTGTCGCGTCGCAGCGCGGTATAGACGCCGGCCGGGATGCCGAGCACGCAGCGCCAGCAAGCGCCGCGACGTAGGCGAGCTCGAGCGTCGCCGGCAGGCGTTCCTTGAGCAGCGTCGACACCGGCCGTCCCTGGCGCAGCGACAGGCCGAAGTCGCCCTGCACCGCGCGGCCGACGAAGCGCGCGAACTGGACGTAGAACGGCTGGTCGAGGCCGAGATCGGCGCGCAGCCGCGCGCGTCTCTCCTGCGTCGCGTCCTGCCCGACCATGAACGTCACCGGATCGCCGGTAAAGTTGAACAGGCCGAAGGCGATGAACGCGACCACCGCCATGACGGCGACGGACGATTGCAGGATGCGGCGAAGGATGAAGGCGAGCACGAGACGAGCTGCGGTCGCGCCCGATGTGGTGAAGATCAGTCGACGCTCGCGATGATGCCAGAGCTCGGGCAGCGTCAATCGGCGCTGCCGCGAGCCGGCGGCGACAGCCGTGGTCGAGATCCGCAGCTAGCGATCTCGGCGGCGCGGTGGCGACCAGGCACCTCGCCCAGCGGCTCGAGCGCCGGCACCTCGACGCGGCAGCGTTCGATCGCGTACGGGCAGCGCGTGTGGAACGCGCAGCCCGACGGCGGACTGAGCGGCGACGGCGGCTCGCACCTGCGCGCGTGATGCGATCGCCGCTCGCGGCGCGTCGCGGCGTCGAGCGACCGGCGTGCTCGCCAGCAGCGCGCGGTGTACGGATGCGCCGGGCGCGCGAACACCGCGCCTTCGGCCCGTATTCGACGATCTTGCCCAGGTACATCACCGCGACCGTCGTCGGCGATGTGGCGCACGACCTGCAGGTTGTGCGAGATGAACAGATAGGCGATGCCCATCTCCTGCTGCAGGTCCATCAGCAGGTTGAGCACCTGCGCCTGGATCGACACGTCGAGCGCCGACACCGGCTCGTCGGCGACGACCAGCCGCGGATGCAGCATCAGCGCGCGCGCCACCGCGATGCGCTGCCGCTGCCCGCCGGAGAACATGTGCGGATAGCGGCCGGTAGTGCTCGGGCCGCAGGCCGACCTGCGCCATCATCGCGCGCGCCGCCTCGCGCCGCGCACGCCGCGTCGAGCTCGGTGTTGATCGCCAGCGGCTCCTCGAGCAGCGTGCCGACCTTCTTGCGCGGATTGAGCGACGCGTACGGATTCTGGAACACCATCTGCACCAGCGGGCGCAGCCGCTTCAGCGCGCGCCGCGTCGGCGTGCGCGACATCGTCGCCGTCGAGCATGCAACTCGCCTGCGGTCGGGCGCTCGATCATCGTCACCTGGCGCGCCAGCGTCGACTTGCCGCAGCCGGATTCGCCGACCACGGCCAGCGTTTCGCCCGCGCGCACGCGTGAACGAAACACCGTCGAGCGCGCGCACGAGGCCCTTCGGCCGCAACAGTCCGCGCGACACGCGGTAGTGGCGCGCCAGCGATGCGCGCTTCGAGCAGCGGCGCGGCCGTCGTCATCGCTGCCGGCGCTCGCAGCTGCCGCGGCTCCGGCCGCCATCCGCGCGTCGGCCGGCCCGTCGCATCGAGCGCGAAAGTGGCAGCGCGCCTGCGCGCCCGCCGGCACCGGCCAGCGGCGGCTGCTCGCGCCGGCAGCGCGCCAGCGCATAAGCGCAGCGCGGCGACAGCAGGCAACCGGCCGGCCGGTCGTGCTGACCGGGCACGACGCCGGGAATCGCCTTGCAGCCGCGCGCGACCGACGTTGTGCTCGGGCAGCGCCGCGAGCAGCGCCTGCGTGTACGGATGCTGCGGCGTCTCGAAGATCGCCGGCACCGGGCCCGGTCTCGACCTGCTGCCCCGCGTACATGACGATCGACGCGCTGCGCCGTCTCGGCGACGACCGCGAGATCGTGCGTGATCAGCAGCAGCGCCATGCCGCGCTCGCGCTGCAGGCGCAGCGAGCAGGTCGAGCATCTGCGCCTGCACGGTCACGTCGAGCGCGGTCGTCGGCTCGTCGGCGATCAGCAGCTGCGGGTTGCACGGCGATCGCCATCGCGATCATCACGCGCTGCGCCATGCCGCCGGAGAGCTGGTGCGGAAACGCGTCGAGCCGCGCTGCGGCGTCGGGAATCTCGACCTGCTCGCAGCAGCTCGAGCGCGCGCGCCGCGGCGCGCCTGCGCGCTGCCGCGCTCTCGTCGGTACCGTAGCGCAGCGTTTCCATCAACTGGAAGGCGACCGTGAAGCAGGGATTGAGGCTCGCCAGCGGATCCTGGAAGATCATCGCGATGTCCTTGCCGATCAGCGCGCGGCGCTGCGCGTCGCGACAGCGTCGCAGCAGATCGTGGCCGGCGAACGTCATGCCGCTCGCGCGCGCACGCGCCCGGGAAAGTCGATCAGCCCCATCAGCGCCAGCGCGGTGACGCTCTTGCCGGAGCCCGATTCGCCGACGCATGCCGACGATCTCGCCGGCATCGATCGCGAGATCGACGCCGTCGACCGCGACGAACGGCGCGCGCCTCGGTGCCGAATTCGACGCGTCAGGTCCTTCGATCTCGAGCAGCAGTCGGCCATGCGTCGGTCTGCCGTCATGCGCGTCTTGCAGCTTCGGATCGAGCGCGTCGCGCAGCCCGTCGCCCATCAGGTTGAACGCGAGCACGGTGACCAGGATCGCGAGGCCCGGGAAACGTCACCACCCACGGCGCGCGCTGGATGAACTCGAGCGCGCCGGCGAGCATCGAGCCCCATTCCGGCGTCGGCGGCTGCGCGCCGAGGCCGAGGAAGCCCAGCGCCGCGGCGTCGAGGATCGCCGTCGAGAAGCCGAGCGTCGCCTGCACGATCAGCGGCGCCGCGCAGTTCGGCAGGATCGTGTTGAACATCAGCCGCAGCGGGCCGGCGCCGGCGATCCGCGACGACGCGACGTATTCCTTGCCGGCTTCGGCCGATCACCGCGGCGCGCGTCAGGCGCACGTAGTGCGGCAGCAGCACGATGGCGATCGCGTACATCGCATTGATCGAGCCCGGGCCCGAGGATCGCGACGACGGCGATCGCGAGCAGCAGGCTCGGCAGCGACAGCATCACGTCCATCAGCGCGCATGATCGACGGTCTCGGTCGAGCCGCGCGAAGATAGCCGGCGACCAGGCCCAGCACCACGCCGAGCGACAGCGAGATCGCCACCGAGATCAGCGCCGATCAGCAGCGACAGCCGCGTGCCGTGGATCAGCCGCGACAGGATGTCGCGGCCCGACCGGATCGGTGCCGAGGAGGAAGCGCGCGTGCCGCCGCCGTCGCCACGCCGGCGGCGTCAGCGTGAACTCGCGATACTGCTCGTTCGGCGGATGCGGCGCGACGACGTCGGCGAACGACCGCGAGCAGCGACCAGCAGCGACGATCGAGGCCAAGCCCGATCAGCGCGCCGCGGCTTTGCGCATACGCGTGCCAGAATTCGCGCCAGCGGACCGGCGGCGCGTCCGAGCGTCGGCATCGCGGCATGCGCGTTGCGACGCTCGGCCATCAGCGCATGCCGGATCCGCGGATTGATGACGCCGTAGAGCAGGTCGACGATCAGGTTGACCGCTGATCACGATCGTCGCGATCAGCAGGATGCCGCCCTGCACGACCGGATAGTCGCGCGACTGCACGCCGTGGATCAGCCAGTTGCCGACGCCCGGCCAGGAGAAGATCGTCTCGGTGAGGATCGCGCCGGACAGCAGCAGGCCGACCTGCAGGCCGATCACGGTGATCACCGGGATCAGCGCATTGCGCAGCGCGTGCACGAGCGACGACCCGCCAGTGCGGCAGGCCCTTGGCGCGCGCCGTGCGCACGTAGTCCTCGCGCAGCACCTCGAGCATCGACGAGCGCGTCATCCGCGCGATCACCGCCAGCGGAATCGTGCCGAGCGCGATCGCCGGCAGGATCAGGTGCGAGACCGCCGAGCGGAACGCCGCCCGGCTCGCCGGCGCGCAGCGTGTCGATCAGCATGAAGCCGGTCGCCGCCGGCAACGTCGAACTCGACGGCGATGCGGCCCGACACCGGCGTCCAGCCGAGCTGCACCGAGAAGAACAGGATCAGCAGCAGCGCCCACCAGAAGATCGGCATCGAGTAGCCGGTCAGCGACACGCCCATCACCGCGTAGTCGGCGACGGTGTTGCGCTTGAGCGCGGCGACGATGCCGGCCGGCAGACCGATGCACGACCGCGAACAGCATCGCGAAGAACGCGAGCTCGACCGTCGCCGGAAACAGCGTCAGGAACTCCGTGCAGCACCGGCTCGTGCGTGGTCAGCGACGTGCCGAGATCGCCCTGCAGCACCTGGCCGATGTAGTCGGCGTACTGCACCGGCAGCGGCCGGTCGAGGCCGAACTCGTGCAGCAGGCGCGCGCGCCGCGCCGGATCCATGCCGCGCTCGCCGGACAGGTTCTCGACCGGATCGCCGGGAATCAGATGGATCAGCGCGAACGCGAGCAGCGTCACGCCGATGAACGTCGGGACGATCAGCGCGGCGCGGCGGAGGATGAAGGCGAGCATGCGAACCGTCGCTACCGCTGCATGCGTCGACTCCAGCGAGGACGCGCGAGCCACGCGAACGGATCCGTGCTGCGCGGGCTTCGCGCGGCGGTCGACTCACTGCGCGGTCGCGTCGACGTCGACGTTGTTGAAGTAGTGGTGCGCGGTCGCGTCCATCTTGTAGCCCTTCACTTCCTTGCGCACCGGGTCGAAGCGGATCGAGTGCGCGACGGTGATCCACGGCGCCTCTTCCTTGAAGATCACCTGCGCCTGCTCGTAGAGCTTGGCGCGGTCGGCCTGCTTCGGCGTCTGCGCGGCCTTGATGATCAGGTCCTCGAACGCCTTGTTGCACCAGCGCGCGACGTTGCCGCCGCCCTTGACCGCCTCGCAGCCCAGCAGCGGCACGAAGAAGTTGTCCGGATCGCCGTTGTCGCCCGACCAGCCGAACATCATCACCGCCTGCTCGCCGGTCTTGCTGCGCTTGCGGTACTCGGCCCATTCGTAGGTGATCGAGCTTCGCCTTGACGCCGATCTTCTCCCAGTCGGCCTGGATCATCTCGGCCATCCGCTTGCCGTCCGGGTTGTACGGCCGCGTCACCGGCAGATACCAGAGCTCGACTTCGAAGCCGTTCGGATAGCCGGCCTGCGCGAGCAGCTCCTTCGCCTTCGCCGGGTCGTACGGGTAGTCCTTGACGGCGTTGTTGTAGCTCCACAGGATCGGCGGAATCGGATTCTTCGCGACCTGCCCGTTGCCCTGGTAGACGGCCTTCGAGGATCGCCTCCTTGTTGGTCGCCATGTTCAGCGCCTGGCGCACCAGCTTGTTGTCGAACGGCTTCTTCTCGACGTTGAACGCGATGTAGCCGATGTTGAGGCCTTCCTTCTGCAGCACGTTGAGCTGCCGGGTCCTTCTGCATCTCGTCGAGATCGGCCGGCTTCGGGAACGCCATCACGTGGCATTCGCCGGTCTTGCAGCTTGGCGTAGCGCGCGGTCGCGTCGCGGGTGATCGAATAGACCAGGTTGTCGATCTTCGGCCGGCCGCTTCCAGTGCTTGTCGAACGCCTTGTAGCGGATCGTCGCGTCCTTCTGGTAGGCGACGAACTCGAACGGGCCGGTGCCGATCGGATAGACGTCGGCGGCGTTCGGCGTGCCCTTCTTCATCATCGTGTCGAAGTATTCCGTCGACAGGATCGACGCGAAGTCCATCGCCATGTCGGCGAGGAACGGCGCCTCGGGCCGCTTCAGCGTGAAGCGCACCGTGTAATCGGTCGACCTTCTCGACCTTGTCGACGATGTTCTTCATGCCCATGTCGTCGAAGTACGCGTAGGTCTGGCCCGGCGGTGCATCTTGTGGAACGGATTGTTGTCGTCGGCCATCCGGCTCCAGCGAGAACAGCACGTCGTCGGCGTTGAAGTCGCGCGTCGGCTTGAAGTTCGCGTTGCTGTGGAACTTCACGCCCTTGCGCAGCTTGAACGTGTAGACCTTGCCGTCCGGCGAGACGGTCCACGATTCGGCCAGCGCCGGGCACGATGTTGGTCGTGCCGATCTCGAACTCGACCAGGCGGTTGAACATCGGCACCGACACCGCGTCGAACGTCGTCCCGGTCGAGAAGAACTGAGGCTGGAAGCCCTCGGGGCTGCCTTCGGAGCAATAAACGAGCGTCTCGGCGCCGCCGCGGCCGGGGAGGCGGCAGGACCAACCGCGCGATCAGCGCGGCGTGAAGCAAATGACGACAGGTGCTCTGACGGAAGGCCGTGCATGATGATCCTCGGTCGGCTATTCAGGGATTCGCCCGGCGTTCTAAGCGAACAACCGATAATGCTCGCACCGCCTGGCAAGGCGCATGGCAACAACGATCAGGATCGCTCTCTTGCGCGTCCCGCGGCGCGCCTGCGCCGGCGCGTTTCGAACAGGCAGATGCCGGTCGCGACCGGAGACGTTGAGCGAGGCCACGTCCCGAGCAGGGGAATCCGCGACGATCCGGTCGCAAAGCTCACGCGTCAGCCGGCGCAGCGCCCCGATCCTTCTGCGCCCAGGACCCATGCCAAGCGGCCCCGACAGGTCCGCCTCGAACAGGTTTTCGGCGCCGCCCGCCTCGGCGCCAGCCAGCCAGACGCCGCGATCCTCGAGCTTCCGCGCAGCGCCCGGGCCAAGATTCGTCACGGTGATTACAGGCACCGTGTCGGCCGCGCCCAGGCCGCCTCGGCCACCGTCGCGTTGAGACCGACCGCGCGGTCCTTGGGCACTGATCACCGCATGCGCGCCGAACGCATCGGCGCTGCGCAGGCACGCGCCCAGGTTGTGCGGATCCGGTCACGCCGTCGAGCACCAGCAGCAACGGAGGTTCTGTCGAGACCTTCGAGCACGTCGTCGAGCGTCCGAGCAATACGTAACTGAACGAAGTACG
>ERZ1370068.4311-contig-339_pt1 | contig 25536 bp, 30 predicted proteins | sample MGYA00561227_ERZ1370068 | MGnify/ENA primary metagenome ERZ1370068 (study PRJEB38410, sample SAMEA6850437) | metagenome | study: Metagenomic assessment of the ecological functions of the soil: analysis of the soil microbiota associated with the...
GGTTACGTATTGCTGCAGTCGGCCACGCGAAGCGGCATCTCGACGACATACGGCGCGCCGTCAAGCGCGCTGTAGCGGACACCGAGACTGCGGTTGCATCCGGGTGCTCAGCCCAATACTGCTGACAGAGCCGCGCCCGGTGAAGCCGGCGCGCGAGCGAGCCGAGCGCGCCGGCGGCGGCCGGCTCACTTGCGGTGTGGTACTCGACCGCCGGAACGGTCTTGTACTCGAGTGTGTGGTATAGTTTTCGATTTTCTTTCTGCCGGAATGGTTTCTGGGTGGCTGGCGTGGGAACAGTCGCGGCACGGGCATAACGCCGGTCTGGAGCTCGGTGTCGCCGGCTCAGGGGCCGGCGAAACTGCAACGTCGGGTACACTCGATCACCTCCTTGTCGTAGCGCGCTGGCTGTCCGCGCCGATCACCACGCGGCACGGGCCCGGGCACGGTCGCGCGCCCGGCCAGTAACACCAATGTGTGGGGCGCTCCGGGTCGTGCTTGGCGATCGGGAGCACCGGCGCGGGGCGACTCGGCGTCGGCGGTGCCGGCGTGGTGGGGAGCCTGCGGCGCGGGCCCACCGCGTTTTCCCTTCGGATGCGGCGCGGGTTTCGCATGCGGCGGGTGTCGCATACAACGCCGCCGCTTGGTCGGTTCTCCGCGGTCGGCCGGGTGGGCGACCGGTGGGCTTGGTCGCCATTCGTTACGCCTCCAGCCGGCCAGGACTGCCGCGGCGGCTGTCGAGGCACCCGATAGAAGCGCCTGCATGGACGACGCGGGGGCGGCCGTTCGTGACGAATTTCTCGCACTGCTGGGCCAGGGCGCGCAGGTTAGCCTCGCGAACGAGCCTGAGGGACGAGCTTCAGGTACAGGTCCGCGGCTTCGTCAGTCGTGAGACAGAGGTTCTCGGCACCCGGTTCGAAACGGAACGGCCGGAGCTTGGTGTAGTCGGGGAGCCTGTACACGGGCTTCCTCCTTGTGTGGTGGTCGACGGCCCCACTTCGCGGGTCCCGGGTTTCGCACGAGTTCGAAAAATCCCTGCGGGTGGGTTCAGTGCGAGAGGTGCCAGAAATCGCACCCCCTTACCCCATGCCGGCGGGTACTTACACGACACGCGACCCACGCCCACTCGCGAGCGGCCGGCACGGCACTGGCTCAGCTTGGCAGCGGTACAAGCGGCCGGCAGCGGGCAAGGCGGCAGGCGGCTTGGCGATTTTGGGCCGCGGTGCTTGTATCTGCACGCCAGTATTAATCGTTCTGGCACGGTCACTGACGTAGACGTAGACGACGACGCAGGTGACGAGGACGGCGACGCAGACGCTGCCGCTGACGGTGACACTGACGTTACAGCTACAGCGGGTCGGGTCGGGTGGGTCGGGCTGGGGTGAGGGCCCGCTCATGGCTCCCTCGGTCTCGGTCGCACTGCCGAGCCAAGCGAGCACGTCGTCGACTTGCGAGTAGGGCTGAGCCTTAGCGGCTGCTTCGCGCCGTCGTGCGTCACGGTGCGGACGTGTACCCGCCATCGTTGGCCGCGCAGTGCTGCGCCTCGATATGCGGCCGTCAGTGTCGGGCAGGAGGTGGCAGAGTCGCGCGAGCTTGGTCGAGGGCGCAGCCCGACGACCACTGGCGGGCAGGACGAAGAATCCGTCGACCACGGGCCCACTTCGGATCGCGAAGCCGATTCGGTTCTCGCCACCGCTTGCGAAACGTGTAGTCCTTCGACGCCGTGACGCTGACCGCGTCGTAATCGCGTTCCTCGATCAAGGTCGGCGGGTCTTCAGTCTCAATCGTGAAATCCCCTTCCTGTCGACTGAGGTGCTCACCTCGCGACCCCGTCGACGATCACGTCGTACACCTTGGACTTGCCTGGCCGGAGTGTCGCGCAGCGTGATCGCCACGCGCGCGCCGTCGGCGACCCCGCGAGCTTCCGCGGAGCCTGCCGGGCGGCGATCGAGAACAGGAAGTCGCCGTCGGCGGTCTGATCACGCGGTACCCGTCCAGGCCGGGCGGCATCGGGACGAGCACGCCTCGACGGTGTCGCCGAGCGTGCGGAACGAGTAGTACCGCGGCGACCGCGGCCGCCTCTGCCGATCTGCCGCCACTTCGCCGCGCTCTTCCACGCGCGTCGCGTCGAGCGCCGCGTACAGCGTCGTGACCGCCGCGGGAGCGCGGGACGAGCCAGCGCTCGCCGGACGCCGTGCCGCGGACGGCGGCCGTGATCGCTTGTCGCATCGTTTCGAGTAGAGCTTCGTTCACCATGGTTCGCTTTGCCTCCCTTGTGGCTCAGGCTGTCCCGCACGAACGGCGCGGGTCGGTGGGGGTTACTTCGCGACGCTGTACGCTGTTCGATGGTCTGCAGCGCGTCGATCATGGCATCGAGCCGGCTCCCCGGAGCGCTGCGCTCGCGGCGTAGCCGCGCCATGAGCCCTGATCGGCCGCGGTGTCGTCGTCGAGTGCGACCTGGACGAGCGCCTCGACGCGTTCCACGTCGCGCTTGGTGCGCACTTGCTGGGCGGACTGCTCCATTGCTTCGTTTCCTTTGGCGAACGGTGTCCGCGCGAGGTGCGCGGAGTGCTGCGGCGGTTACTGTTGCTGCGGCAGGAGCGGCGACGTTGGCAGGGCGAAATGCTCGACGCTCGCGCGGTAGACCATCCGGCGGCCGATCACCTGACCGCTTGCGTACTCGCCCTTCTCGATCAGCTGAATCTGCTGCCCGGAGCGCCCCAGTCGCCGGGCGGCACTCGATATCGACCAACCTGTTTGATCGAACACCATTGCTATCGCCTCCTCTCGTGTATTTTTCGACCGGTGGGGCCGGCGCTCTCGCGCTCGGCGCTGCCGCTACTACTCGGTGGGTCGCTTCCCTCGCTCGCTGCCCCTCTCCGGAGAGCCTAGACGCCGCAGGTCGGGGGTTTCACAACCGCCCCTGAATTTTGTCAGCGTGTCGCTCACCCCTCCGGGGCTAGGACGTAGCTGCGGGGGTTTTGCATGACAACTTCGCTGCCCTCTCCGGTGGCTAGACGCCGCAGGTCGGGGTTTTGATAACCGAGCCCCCTCATTTTGTCAGGTAGGCACGTGCGCTCGCTTCGCTCGCTCGCTTTACCCCTCCGGGTGTAGACGTAGCCGAGAGGGGTTTCGCAAATCAACCTCCGGAGAAACCTAGTCGCCGCAGGTCGGGGGTTTGACAACCGAGCCTCGCATTTTGTCGCCGCTCAACCCTTCCAGTGGCGACGTAGCCGACGGGGTTTGGTGCGACAAGCTGAGCGCGCGCGTCGCCTGCTGCCCCTCTCCAGGTGTAGACGCCGCAGGTCGGGGGTTTGACAACCGCTCCTCTGAATTTTGTCAGGGCGACACTCTGCGTCGCTGCGCTCGCTCGCTCACTCCTCCGGGTGTAGACGTAGCCGAACGAGGGTTTTCCATAGCACTTCGCAGTTTGTCAGGTAGGCACTTGGCTCGCTTCGCTCTCTCCGAGAGCCTAGTCGCCGCAGGTCGAGGGTTTTATAACCGAGCCCTGCGTTTTGGTCGTGCAGGCACCTGTCGCTCGCTGCCCCTCTCCGGTGGCTAGACGCCGCAGGCCGGGGTTTTGATAACCGCGCCCGCAGAATTCCCCCAGGAGCGGCGATCGGCGGGTGCCGGCGGCCGGTGGCTCGCCGCGGGCGTCGGAGCGGCTGCAGCGTGGCGAGCCTGAGGCGTGGCGGGGAGAGAGCGCCGGGCCCGAGCCTGCACCCGGCGCGACCGCGGTGGTAGGCTACCGCCGGACCGTGCCGCTCTGGCGCGCTCTCGGGGCTTACACGAGACCCCGGTGTATCGCGCACAGCCGAGCGGCTTGTTCGGCGGACGCCGCCTTCTGCGCGCTCGATCTCCTGACAGACGGGACACTCGCCGGTCTTGCTGCCGGTCGCCGAACGGCCTGCCGATGATGACCGTGAGAGCGGTACTCTTGCCTACCTGCTGTTGGCGCCTCAGGATTCTCAGGTCCGTGAAGCCGGCTGGCGTGTCGGTCATGCGTTCTCCTTCGACCGTTCAGCGTACCGGCTTATGGACACGCGGTAATGGCACCTTCGGTCGACCTGTGCCGGCGCAAGTGCGCGACAACGCGCACGTGTGCCATAGGCCCGTATAATATCCCCATGATCGCCGTGCGCGACGGCCAAAAGCACATCCTCGCCCAGATAGCCGCCGACCCGCCCGAGTCTCGCCGTCACGCGCGCGCGAGCGCGTGCTCGCCGTCGCCGTGCGCGCCGCTCGACGTCCGCCCACCGACAACTCGGCGGTCGACGGCTACGCGCGTGCAGCTCGAGCGACATCCCCGGCCGCCGGCAGCGCGCGAGCTCGCACGTGGTCGCCGAGCCTCGCCGCGGGCGCGGTGTTCCCGACGGCGCTGCCGGCCCGGCGCAGAGCCGTTCGCATCATGACCGGCGCGCCGATGCCGCGCGGGCGCCGACACCGTGTACCCGCAGGAGATCGTCGAGCGCGACGGGCGCGCGTGCGCGTCCGCACCGGTCCCGACAGGGCGTCGAACGTGCAGGCATGCGCGGCGAGGACGTGCACGGCCGGATCGGCCGTCGTCGAGCCGCCGGGCACCGCGCTGCGGCCGCAGGAGCTGCGGCCGCTCGCCTCGCTCGGCCTCTCGCAGGTCCTCGTGCATCAGCGCGCCCGCGCGTGGCGCTCCGTCCACCGGCGACGAGGTCGCCGAGCCGGGCGACCGCGCGCGAAGCCCGGGCAGATCTACGACTCCAACCGCTTCACCCTGCGCGGCACTCGATCGACGCACTGCGGGCGGCAGGTCATCGACCACGGCATCGTCCCCGATCGCTGCGACGAGCTGCGCGCGCGCCTGCTCGACGGCCGCCGCCATCGCGGACAGTCGTGCGTCACCTCGGGCGGCGTCTCGGTCGGCGATCTACGACCTCGTCGAAGGACGTGCTCGAGGAGATCGGCGGCGATCGATTTCTGGCAGGTGGCGATGCAGCCCGGCCGGCCGCTCGCGGTGGGCCGGATCGGCATCGCGCGCACTTCTTCGGCCTGCCCGGCAATCCGGTCGCCTCGATGCTGGCGTTCATGCTGTTCGTGCGGCCGGCGCTCTGCAAGCTGGCGGCCGGGCGCCGCGAGCTGTCTCGCACCGTTCCACGCGCGTCGCCGATGGAGCCGATGCGCAAGAAGCCGGGCCGGCGCGAGTTCAAGCGCGGCATCCTGCGCGCTACGCGCAGACGAGCGCTGGGAGGTCGCGCATCGACGGGCCCGCAGGGCTCAGGCATCCTCACGCTCGATGGCCGCCGGCAACTGCCTCGATCGTCCTCGAGGAGGAGCGCGGCGACGTCGCGCGCGGGCGAGACCGTGCTGGTCGAGCCGTTCGGCCGCTCTGAGCCGCATGCCCAGCGCGATCGACGTCGATCTGATCGATCGCCGCTCGTCGCCGGAGGTGCGCGAGCTGTCGCGACGCGGCGCGCCTGCCCGCATCTGGCGCTACGCCGATCTGCGGCTCGAGGTCAGCGAGGGCAAGTTCGCGGCGCGCGGAGAACGGCGAGCGCCAAGGCCTCCGGGGACGACTACGCCTTCGGCGCTCGGCATCCGCGTGCTCGCCGGGCGACCGCGCATGATCGCGCCCGGCTACGTCGGCCTCACGCTCGGCGCCGCGGACGTCGACGCACCTGCCCGCGCATCTGCGCGAGGGCCTGCTCGACCGGCGTACCGGCGCGCGATGGCCAACGCGCGAGATGAAGGCCGAGCGCGCGGGCAAGTTCGGCGCGCTGGGCGACGCGCTCGCCGACACGCGCCTGCATCCGATCGACGGTGCGCGCAGGACACGGTGGCCGGCGGTCTATCGAGTCGATCCGCGCGCGGTGGCGCTCGACGAGATGGTCAGCGCTACACCACCGACGTGTCCCGCCGGGTCGGCCGCGCGTCGACGCGCGCGTCAGCTACAACTACATCGTCCACGCTGACCCAGCTCTCGCCGCGAGCTCTTCGCCTCCTCGGAGGGCGCGCTCATCGACCAGTCCTTCGCGCTCACCCAGGGCATGTGCTACGTCGTGGCGACTGGTCGCCGGCGAATCAGCCAGGAGATCTACGACGTGCTCGGCCACCAGCGCGGCTGGGAGATCCTGCACGCGCGGCGTCGACGAGCCGCTGATCGCGTTCCCGACCTTCCGCGACTTCGCGCTCGCGCTGGCCGCGAGACGCGGTGGAGCTCGCGGCGGCGCCCGCGCTGCCGACGTCCGACGGCGAGGTGGTCGGTGGTCACCGACCCGCACTACAACACGCTGCGTCTCCCACGAGATCGTCGGCCATCCGGTGGAGCTCGACCGCGCGCTCAAGATGGAGACCGCGTACGCCGGCCGCTCCTGGCTGCTGCGGCGGCCTCGACGAGCACCAGGTCGGCAAGCGCGTCGCCTCGCCGCTCGTCACGGCGTACTCCGACCCGTCGCTGCCCGGGCTACGGCCACTACGCGTACGACCACGAGGGCACGCCGGCCCGCCGCGTGGTCCACATCGATCGCGGCATCTTCACGGGGCTTCATGAACAGCCGGCAGACCGCGGCGATCTTCGGCGGCGAGCCCAACGGTCACTGGAAGGCGACCGACGCCGTCGCTGGTCCCGCTCATCCGCATGTCCAACACCGTCTTCGCGCGGGCGACCGCGATCCGGCCGCGACATCATGCAGGAGGTCGACCACGGCTACTACCTCGTCGGCCACCGGACGCCGTCGATCGCCGAGAGCCGCGAGAACTTCCGCATCTCGGCGCCGCAAGGTCTACGAGATCCGCGACGGCCGAGCTCGGCCGGCTCTACCGCGACGGCGGCATCGCGGCGGACAGCCGCGCGACTACCTGATGAACGTCGACGCCGTCGGCGCCGACTTCCGGCTCTACCCGATCCCGAACTGCGGCAAGGGCCAGCCGATGCAGACCAAGCAAGCTCGGCAACGGCGGGCCGACGATGCGGAGCCGCGCGCGGTCGTCGGGAGCTGAGCGCGATGCGTGGACGCTGATCGCGCGTCGTCGCGGCCGGCGTGCTGCTGGCTCAGCGCGGCGCCGGCCGCGCCGCCCGAGCTGCCCGGTCAGCTTCATCAAGGTCGAGGAGCTGAAGGCGCTGCTCGACTCGGCAGAAGGTCGACATCATCGACGTCCGCGCACTGGAGCTCCTTCGTCGAGCTCCACATCCAGGGCGCCCGCTCCATGCCGCTGCGCACGGTCGCGCGAGCGGGCCAAGCGAGATCTCGAAGACCGGCGCTCGTCGGTCTTCTACTGAACGTGCCCGCACGCGCTGGCCCGGGGGCCAGCGACATTCTCTACACGATCGGGCTGGCGGAACCATCGCGTGCTCGACGAAGGGCTGCCCGGGCTGGATGGCCAAGGGCTATCCGGTCGACGGCCGGATCCGGGGCCCCGCCCGACCACTGAGATGCAGGACGCGTCGGCGAGCTGGCGAAGGCGGCGGAAGAGGCGCTGGCGCTGGTGCGCGCCAGCCGGCGGTGCGCGAGGCCGAGGTCTTCGCCGCGTCCAATCGCGCGCTGCTCACCCGGCTCAACTACACCTCCCACATTCCCTGCAACGGCGTCGAGGAGCCGAAGTCCGTCCGAGATCGTACGGGCTCGGCGTCCAGGCGGTGTTCGACGCGCCCCGGACGGCCGCCGCATCGGCTTCGGCAGCGAGCCGAGCGATCTCGACGCCGGCCGGCGCCGAGCGCGCGCGCTCGCCAAGGCGCGCGCAGGCCGCGGTGCGCGATCCCGAGTTCGTCTCGCTGCCCGCGGCCGCACGGCGCGACGCGCGCGCCTCACGACCTATCACGATCCGCGGCTCGATGGACGTCTCGACGACCGAGCCTGGTCGAGGCGGGCTGGAAGATCATCAGCGGCGCGCTGCGCACGTTCACGCGCCTCGGCCGGCTGGCCGAGCTGGCGGGCGACGAGGCAGGCCTCCGGCGGCTCGGTCTCATCCTCGGCGGCGACGTGACGCATCCTGCAGAGCGCATGGCGATCGCGTCGACCGCGATGCCCCGCGCCCAGACCGACGAGTACGTCGCTGATCACCGCGTTCGCCACCGCCATGGTGGAGTCGCGCGAGCGCCAAGGGCTCCGGGCGCCTCCACCGGCACCCGGCTCGACCACTTCACCGACGAGGCCGGCGTCGGAGGCCGCGCAGAACGCGATCGACGCCATCGGACGGCGAGCGCGTGCCGTCGGGCGCCTACACGGTGGTCTTCGGTCCGCCAGCCGGTGGCCGATCTGCTGAACAACATCGTGATCCCGGCCGTGCACGGCCGGCTCCTTCTACTCGTCGAGCACGCCGTTCCTCGGCAAGCTCGGCCGGCGCGGTCGGCCTCGCCGCTCCTGCGCCTCTTCGACGACGGCGCCCGACGCCGGGCCTGATGGGCTCGAAGGGCATCACCTGCGAGGGCCTGCCCGACCGGGCGGACCGAGCTCATCAAGAACGGCGTGCTCGTCGGCTGCCTCTCGCAACTGGTACGAGACGCAGCGGCTGCTGCGCGACCCGGCCGCTCGCGAGAAGCTCGGCGCCCGCGGGCCGCGCCGCCGCGGCGCGCGCTCGTCCCGCGCAACGGCTTCCGCTTCGGCGCCGGCGGCGGCCGCCAGTTCGACAGCCCGCCGGGCGTCGCGGCGTCCAACGTCGTGTTCGAGGGCGCCGAGCCGGTGTCGCTCGACGAGCTGCTGCGCCGCGTCGGCAACGGGCTCTACATCGGGCGCATCTGGTACACGTACCCGATCAACGGGCTGCGCGCCGGTGATTTCACCTGTACGGTCGTGGGCGATTCCTATATCATTCGCGACGGCCGGATCGCGGCGCCGCCCAAGGCCAACGCGATCCGGATCAACGACAACATCGCCACGTTCCTGAACAACGTCGTCGGCATCACCAAGGACGTGCAGCGGCACGATCGTGTGGGCGGCGGACGAGGTCGTGTACGCGCCCGAGGTCGCCGTCACCGGCGTCCGTCGTGGACGAAATCGCGTGGATTCATGGAGGAGACTCGACTGATGGCTGAAGCTGACGTCGCTCGAGTCGATCGCGCGCGAGTGTCGTGTTCAGATCATCCGCATGCTCACCCACGCGGGCTCCGGGCATCCCGGCGGCTCGCTCTCGGTGATCGACATCCTCGTCACGCTCTTCTTCGGCCGGCTGCGCTACGATCCCAAGCGCCCGGACTGGGCGGACCGCGACCGCATCGTGCTGCTCGAAGGGCCACGCGCGTGCCCGCGCTCTACGCCGTCATGGCGAAGGCCGGCTTCTTCCCGGAGAGGCCGCTCATCACCCTGCGCAAGCTCGGCAGCCCGCTGCAGGGCCATCCCGACCGCGATGGCGCTGCCCGGCATCGAGGCCGCGACCGGCTCGCTCGGCCAGGGCCTGTCGATGGCGGTGGGCATGGCGCTCGGGCTCAAGCTCGCCGGCCAAGTCCGCGCGCGTCTACTGCATCCTGGGCGACGGCGAGATCCAGGAGGGCCAGGTGTGGGAGGCCGCGATGTCCGCGCCGAAGCTCGGCGCAGCCCGACCATCACGCTGCGACAACCTCGTGCGTCGATCCTCGACTACAACCGGCATCCAGCTCGACAACTTCGTGAAGAAGATCCTCGACCTCGAGCCGGTCGATCGACAAGCTGGCAGGCCTTCGGCTGGCCGGTGCATCGAGATCGACGGCCACGACGTGGCGCAGATCGGACAAGGCGCTCGACCAGGCGGAGGCCACTCACCGGGCAGGCCCACCTTCATCGTGGCCCACACCGTGAAGGGCAAGGGCGTGTCCTTCATGGAGAACAATCCCGGAGTGGCACGGCAAGGCGCCCAAGCCCGCGGAGGCGATCGCGCGCCATTCGCGAGATCCTCGGGTCAGCGCCGCCGCGGGCGGCACCTCGCCGCGCCTGCGACGCGCGCGATCGTCGACGGAGCTCGCCGCCATGGAGAAGAAGTGATGCCGGCCAAGGCCTCGCCGCGCCGGCCTTCGGCGAAGCCGCTCATCGACCTCGGCGCCCGCGACGAGCGCATCGTCACGCTCGACGCCGATCTCTCGAAGTCGACCATGACCGCGAAGCTTCGCCAAGACGTATCCGGGACGCGCCTTCAACCTCGGGATCGCGGAGTCCAACATGATCGGCGTGGCGGCCGGGCTCGCCCTCGTCCGGCCGCATGCCCGTTCGCCTGCTCGTTCGCGTGCTTCCTGGTGGGTCGCTTCGAGACGATCCGCATCTCGGTGGCGTACACCAGACGCCGACGTCAAGCTCGTCGGCACCCACTGCCGGCATCGCCATCGGCGAGGACGGCTATAGCCAGATGGGGCTCGAGGACATCGCCTGCATCCGCTCGCTGCCCAACATCCCCATCATCCAGCCCGCCGACGAGTCTGGAGACCAAGCAGGCCGTGGCCTGCGCGGTCGAGCATCGCGGGGCCGCTCTATCTGCGGCTCACGCGCCAGAACCTCGAGCCCGTCTGCCCGCCGACGACTATCGCTTCCAGTTCGGCCGCTGGCCGCTGCTGCGTCCGGGCCACGACGTGACGCTCGTCCTGGCCACCGGCGGCACCCTGTTCAACTGCGCTGGAGGCGGCCAAGCGCGCTGGAGGCCGACGGGATCTCGGCCGAGGTGCATCAACGTCGCCAGCATCAAGCCGCTCGACGAGGAGCCATCGCTGCGCTCGGCGGGCAAGACCGGCCACGTGGTCGACCGTCGAGGACCACGCGATCGCCGGCGGGCTGGGCGGCGCCGTGGCCGAGCGCTCGGCGAGGTGATGCCCACGCCGATCAAGCGGCTGGGCGTGACGGGCTCGGCGAGTCGGGCGACGCCAAGGGCCTCTACGCCAAGCACGGCCTCGACGCGGCCGGCATCGCCGCGAGCGTCAGGAAGTTCCTGAACCGCTGACGCGGCGCCGTCAGCCCGCGAGGAAGTCAGGCGCGGCGCAGATGGACGCTGAACGTAGCTCCCCTTGCCGATGCCCGTCTCCACCGAGATGTGCCCCCCTGGCGCTCGACGAGGGCTCGGGCGATGGCCAGACCGAGCCCGACGCCCGAGGCGTCGGTCGTAACGGGCCGCGTGGCCACGGTAGAAGCGCTGAAAGAGCTGGGAGAGCTCCTCGGGCGCCACTCCGGGTCCGGTGTCGGAGACCGCCACGACCGCCTCGTCCGTGGGCCACGGTGACGACCGTCCTCACCAGACCACCCGTCCGGCGAGAACTTCACGGCATTGTCGAGAATGTTGGCGAGCGCGAGCTTCACCGCGCCACGGCGGCAGATTCACCGAGAACCTCGGGAGGCAGAGCCACCTCGAGTCCGACGCTCGCGGCTCCCGGCCTCCCGCCTGATGACCTCGACGGCGGCCCCGACGATCTCCCCACAGGGATGGCTTCGGGGAGCTCGGGCTCCTCGCGCGCATCGATGCGCGCGAGCCTGAGCAGCTTCGTCGGTCAGCCGCTGGAGGCGCTCGACCTCGTCAGAGACACGAGCGTAGCGTCTCCCGTACTCTCCTGCCGTTCGCGGGCGGCGCAGCGTCACCTCGAGCTCCGCCCGCAGGCGGACAACGGCGAACGCAGCTCGTGCGAGGCGTCGGCGGTGAATCGCCGCTGGGCGTCGAAGCTGCGGTCGAGCCGCCCGAGCATCTCGTTCAGGGTCTCGACGAGCCGGCCGATCTCGTCGGCCGTCCCCGGATGCGGCAGGCGATCGGAGAGGTTCGCTTCGCCGATGTGCCGCGCGCGCGCCTGCACCATCTGGTCGATCGGGACCGAGGGCCTTCCGCGCCAGCAACGCGCTGGTCACGCCGATCCCGACGAGGATGATGACGGACATGCTGAGGAAGAGCCAGCGTCCCGCCCGCGTCACCGCGTACGCGTCGTCCAGCGACATGGCCACCTGGATGGCGCTAGCGCCCGGGCCGACCTCGACCGGCAGTCGACACCATCCGGATCGGCTCCTCAGCAAAGTCCGCGACCGTTCCAAAGACCGTCTCGCCGGCGCGCGCAGGCGCGTGAGGAGGCTCGGCGGCGTCGGCAGGCGAGACCTGCCGAGCGTAGCGCTGCGCGCGACGACCTGACCGTCCAGGTCCGTGATCTGCACGAGCTTGTCGAGCCGCACGAACGACGGCGGGTCCGCTCCCGGCGCGATGTCGTGGACGCGGACGGGCTTGGCGGGATCCGCCTGGAGCGCCGCCGCTTCCGTCGAAGCGAGCCAGAGGATCGCGTCGTCGATGACATTTCCGAGAACCGCTCGACGGAGCGCCCAGTCCGCGCCGAACGCCGCGAGCGCCAGCATGACCGCGAGCACCGCCACGTGTCCCAGCCAGAGGCGGGTCTTGAAGCTGAGGGGTCTCATGCGTCGGTCGACTGAAAAGGCCCCAACCGGTAGCCGAAGCCGCGAACGGTGTGGATCAGCGTCGAGCTCTCGCCGCGATCGATCTTCTTCGGAGATGGCTCAAGTGCACGTCGACGAGGTTGTCGAGTATCTCCGATGCCTCGTCCCACACTCGTTCGATGAGACGCGTCCGGCTCACGATCTCGCCGGCGCTTCGCATCAGGCACCTCGAGGATCGCAAATTCCTTCGAGGTCGAGCTCGACCGAGACGCCCGCACGGGTCACGCGGCGGCTCGCGGGGTCGAGAGCGTCAGATCACCGACGCGGAGAACCGCCGGCCGCGCGTTACGCGACCGGCGGAGCAGGGCCCTGATCCGCGCCAGGAGCTCGGCGAAGGCGAACGGCTTGGTGAGGTAGTCGTCGGCCCCGGTGCTCAGTCCGCTGACCCGGTCGGCGAGACTATCCCCTGCGCGGTCAGCATCAGGATCGGGGTCGAGAGATCACGCGATCGGAGCGAACGGCACACGGCGATCCCGTCCTTCCCGGCAGAGAGCCAGTCGAGCACGATCACGTCGTACTCGTTCACCCCGGCGTGCTCTTCGCCCAGCTCGCCGGTCGGCGCGACGTCGACCACGAAGCCTTCCTCCTCGAAGCCCCTTGGCGAGAAGCTTGGCGGCCTTACGGTCGTCCTCGATCAGGAGAACGCGCATCGCGGCCTATCGTAGCGAACCTTGGGACCTCCGGCACAACCTGAACAAAAATTCATGTGACGGCGCGCGGTTCAGCTTCGCTTCATGCAATCTTCAGGCTCCACCCACTATGCGTCTCTCCGAAGTCCGGAAGTCGTGGCCTGGACGAGGGAGGACCGCTGATGGAGTCACGCCTGATGCCGCCCGTATCCCGTCGCGACGTCCTCAAGCTCGGCGGCTCCATCGCCGCGGCGAGCGCCCTCGGTCTCAGGCACGGTGAAAGTCTCGCGGACGGCGACCCGCCGCCGGCGAAAGCCAAGCAGCCGGATCGCGGCGGCACCTTCCGCATACGCATCGGGCAGTCGCCGGCTCACTTCGATCCCCACCAGACGGCCGCCTACTCGACGATGGTGCCGCTGTCGTTCGCGTATAGCCGACTGGTCATGATCAAGCCCGGCTCGGCCATCGTACCGGAGCACGCAGCCCCTCGACAGCGACCTCGCGCAATCCTGGGACCGCTGTGGGCGATACGGCCTACGTCTTCAGACTGCGACAGGGCGTCCGGTGGCAGTTCAAGCCGCCGGTCAACGGGCGCGAGCTGACCGCCGACGACGTGAAATATACGTACGACCGTTTCCTGGCGACGAAGGGCAACCCGAACCGGACCGTCCTGGAGATGGTCGACAAGGTGGAGGCCCCGGACAAGTACACGGTGAAGTTCACGCTCAAGGAACCCAATGCCTGGTTCGTCGACCGCCTGGCCTGCCACGTCGACCTGGATCATCGCCAGGGAATGCGTCGAAAAGTACGGCGACCTCAAGAAGTGGGAATCGGTCGTCGGCACCGGCCCGTGGATGTTGGAGCGTTACGAGCCGGGCGCCAGACTCAGCTTCGTCCGCAACCCGAACTGCTTCTATCCCGGCTTGCCGTACGTGGACGTCGGTGGAGCTCACGATCAACCCCGATCCGAACGCGGCCTTAGCCGCCGTTCTTGGCCGGAAAGTTGGACTTCGGCCCGGAGTACGGCATGACGATCCGCCGGGCCGACGTGGCCGCCGCCAAGAAGCGTCTCGGCCACTGGTGGCTGCCGCTGCAAACCCGCGAGTTCCTCGTGCCCTCCGGCAGGATCACCGCCATGAAGCTCGACCAGGATCCGCTCAAGGACGTGCGGGTTCGGCGGGCCATAGCCATGGCTGACAACTGGCGCGAGATCCTCGAGCGCAATCCGTTGGCGCAGGGGAAAGGCGCGCCCAGCCCGCGTCATCCCCGCCGCGCTCAAGGAATGGTCGGTCCCGATCAAGGAGCTGCCCCCGAGGGCCAGAAGCTCTATGAGCCCCCTGATCCGGCGGGCGCCAGGCAGTTGCTCACCGCGGCCGGCTATCCCGGCGGCATCAAGATCCCTGTCGAGACGACGGCGGGGTACGGACCCGAATGGATGGACGCTGTCCAGGTCACCCTGAAGAACTGGAAGGCCGCCGGCATCGAGGCGGAGCTCAAGGTGCAGGACTACGAAGCCTTCGTCTCCAGCTCCGTCTAGCGGCAAGTTCGACAAAATGATGCTGGCCGTGCGCGACGGCGCCACCGATCCCGACTCCTATCTCGCAGGCGCTGCTGCCGGGCGACCCCCTCAACGCATCCGGCGTCAACGACCCCAAGCTCACGGAGATGATCAAGCGCCAGCGACGCACATTCAAAGACAGCGCGCGCCGGGACATCGTCTACGACATCCAGCGCTATTGCTCCCAGCAGGTCTATTACGCCTGTGGCCCTTCGCCGAGCGTGGTGGCCGCGTGGACGCCGAACGTCACCGACTTCGGCCCGAACATCGGGCCCGACTACGGAGGGCGGCTCATGTCCGCCTGGTTCGACAAATCGAATTCAATAACGCGCCCGCTCGTCCTCGCCGTTTTGCTGGTCCTCTTCGCTGGGCCCGTCGCCTCGGCCCACGACGAGAGGTTTTCCGCCTCCAGGGTGGAGATCAAGGCGAACGAGGTTCTCTGGACGGTGGACGTGGGGTGGCGGGCCTCGAGAAGGTCGTGAGGCTTCCGGCCGGTGAGCTCGAGCTCACCGTGGACCAGCTGCAGGAGGCGAAATCGGACATCGACGCCTACCTGCTCGAATGTCTCAAGGTCGAGATCAACGGCAGCCCGGTAGAGGCCGAAGCCGGCGCGCTGGAGCCGGTCTATGCCTCGACCGTCGCGACCGGCCAGAAGTACATCTCGTACGCGCGCCAGCACTTCCGGTTCCGCTCGACGACCGAGGTGAAGCGCGTTCAGCTCTCGTCCGCGCTCTTTTTCACCGTCATCAGGAACCACCAGGCCGCGGTCATCGTCTCGTGGGGTGGAGCGCAGAAAGTCTTCACCAAGTACGGTCCGTTCGAGCTCGACCTGACCCCTGCGCGGCTCAACCCGACGATCCTGGGCACCGCGGCGGAGTTCATCCTCTGGGGGATGCATCACATCTTCGTGGGATACGACCACATCGCGTTCCTCATGGCGCTGCTTCTCGCGGCGCAGCGGCTGCGCGACATGGTGCGCGTCGTGACGTCGTTCACGGTTGCCCACAGCATCACGCTGCTGCTCGCGGCTCTCGATGTGATCCGTCTGCCCGGAGCGGTGACCGAGTCGTTGATCGCGGCGTCGATCGTCTACGTGGCCGCCGGAGAACTACTTCATCACCGAGGAAGTCACCGGTGGATGCTCACGTTCGCGTTCGGCCTGGTCCACGGGTTGGGCTTCTCGAGCGTGCTGCGCGAGCGGCTCCAGGATCTTCAGTCCATCGCGGTGCCCGTCGTGTCGTTCAATCTCGGCGTGGAGCTCGGCCAGATTTCGATTCTGCTCGTCGTGCTCCCCGTGCTCACGTTGATCCGCCGGGCGCCCGACGAGAAGGCGCGGGAACGGCGCCAGTGGTGGCTGGTCCGGGTGGGCTCGACTGCCGATCCTGCTCCTGGGCTCGTTCTGGCTCGTCGACCGCGTCTTCCAGCTGAACCTGATGCCGTTTTGAGCTGACAGGGGGCAATGAGGAGGCGCGAGCTCATCACCCTGCTTGGCGGCGCGGCCGCCTCCTGGCCGCTGGCGGTGCGAGCGCAGCCGGCGGGCAAGCTGCCGACCATCGGGTTCTTAGGCGCGGATGCTTCGGCCTTCAGTCCATGGACGGCTGCTTTCGTGGCGCACCTGCGCGAACTTGGCTGGATCGAGGGCAGTACCATCGCGATCGAGTATCGGTGGTCGCAGGGCCGGACCGAGCGCTACGCCGAGATTGCCAGCCGAGTTTGTGCGTCTCAAGGTCGATGTCATTGTCACAGTCGGAAGCGCCGTCCCCATCGTTCAGGCAGGCGACAGCGAGTCATCCCCATTGTCTTCGCAGTGGGGATCGACCCGGTCGGCAGCGGCTTGGTCGCAAGCCTGGCGCAACCGGGAGGCAACGTCACCGGACTATCGATCCAGGCGAACGAACTCGCCGGCAAGCGACTGGAATTCGCGCGTGAGCTTGTGCCGCGGCTTCACCGGCTGGCAATCATGTTCAACGTTGGCAATGCCCAGCCCGTGCTCGAAATGGGCGAGACGCAAGCCGCGGCACGCATGCTCGGATCTCGAAGTCGTGCCACTCGTGATCCAGCGGCCCGAGGATATCGCGAGCGCCTTTCAGGCGCTCAAAACCCGAGCGGACGCACTTTATGTTGCGGTCGATCAGCTCATGGTTGCCAACCGCACAAGCATCCTCACGTCTGCACTGGCGCGCGGCTGCCGACGATTTTCAGTACCCGCGATTTTGTCAAAGCCGGCGCGCTCATGTCCTACGGACCAAGCTACACGGAACGGTTCCGGCACGCGGCAGACTATGTGAACAAGATTCTGCGCGGGGCGAAGCCCGGCGATCTCCCGGTCGATCAGCCGACCAAGTTCGAGCTTGTTATCAATCTCACGACCGCCAAGGCGCTCGGCCTGAGAATTCCGCCCGCTCTGCTCGCGCGCGCAGATGAATTGCTCGAATAAATCCGCGGTTCTGAGGTAACGGCTCGACCGCCGTCACTCGTTGTGCGAGTGGATGGGAAGGCCGTCGTGGGCGTGCGCGCCGATCCGATGGTGGCGCTCCGCCGCCCTCGCCCCGGGATCGACGTGGACCATGACGCTTCCCAGGTGCGGCAGATGGTGAAGGAGCTGATGCCGCACCTCCTTGGCGATGGCGTGGCCGGCGGCGACCGAGAACCTCCCGGTACCGTCACGTGCAGCTCGGCGTGCAAGCGATGCCCGACCCACCGAGCCTTGACCTCCGAGACCTCCTCGACGTTCGGAACGCGACCGCCGCATGGGTAATCGTGTCGACGACCTCGGGTTCCACGGCGTCGAGCGCGCGGGCCAGACGAGCCGCGCTGACTGCCAGACGATGGCGAAGATCGCGACCGAGATCACGAGGCCGACCACCGGATCGGCCAGGGGGTAGCCGGCCCACACCCCGATCGCCCCTGACCAGCACGGCGAGGCTCGTCCAGCCGTCCACGCGCGGCGTGGTAGCCGTCCGCGATCAGCGCGGCGCTGCCGATCTGCCGGCCCACCCGGATGCGGGAAGACGGCCACCGCCTCGTTGCCCAGGAATCCGATCACCGCCGCGACCATCACGGCCCCGAGGTATTCGAGGGCCTGCGGGTGCAGCAAACGCTGAATCGCCTCGTAGGAGGCCACGAGCGCGCTCGCGGCGATCGTGGCCACGATCATCAATCCCGCGAGGTCTCTCCACTCGCCCGAGGCCATAGGTGAATCGCTTGGTCACGCCCCGCCGGACCAGCAGGAACGCGACGCCGAGGGGAATGGCGGTGGCCGCGTCCGCGAAGTTATGAGATGGTGTCGGCCAGGAGCGCCACGCTGCCGGACAGGGCGACCACGCCCGCCTGCAGAAGCGCGGTGGCGAACAGACCGACGAACGACCACTTGAGCGTCCCGAGACCGCGCGCCGTCGAGGTGATGGAGGGATCGACCACGCCATGCGTGTGGGCGTGGCCATGCTCGTCGCCGTGCGCATGTCCGTGCGGCGCGTGCTCGTCATGGTGGTGCCGATCGCTCATGCGCCTCCTCCGCCGGGCCGCCACCGTACAACTAGCGTCCTCGCCCCGCCCGGGATCAGGAACAGACCCGCCGTGGTCAGCATGGCCGGCCCGGTCGGCAGCGAGAAGACGAACGACAAGTAGAACCCGACCAGAGCGGATGAGACGCCGAAGACGACCGACAGGAGAAACGCCTTACCGAGTCGCTCGGTGAGCGTCAGGCCGCCGAGGCCGGGATGACCATGAAGGCGAAGACCGGCAGGGCCCCGATGGACATGATCGACACGGCAATCGTGAACGCGATGGTCAGGAGCAAGATCCGGTTGAACAGCCGCGTGCGCAGACCGGAAGCGGTGGCCGTCTCGGGATCGAGCGACGTGAACACGAACTCCTTGTAGAGGACGAAATGGATCAGCAGCACCGCGGCGGCCGTCACCGCCTGCACCCGGCAGCTGCTCCACGGACACGAACACCGAGTTGCCGAACAGGATGTCCTCGATGGCGTGCGCCTCGGCGCTCAACGCGTCGAGAATCAGCAAGGTGAGACCGGCCGGGAGCAGGTAGCCGATCCCGAGGATGCTCTCTCGCGTGATCCGCTTCTCGCTCACTTGCCGGGCCAGGAAGATCGCCGCCAGACAGGCGAACACGATCGAGGTCGCGCCCGGGCCGCTCAGAAACCGCGACTTCACCTCGCTCGCATGGTGACCGAAGAGGCCCGCGACCAGGAACGCGCAGGCGACGCCCAGTGAGGAGATCTGCGAGATCGCCGCGCTGACGAACACGATGCGCTTGAGGATCACGCAGACGCCCAGAAAGGCGCTCACGAGCGCCACGCAGGGCTCCGGCCAGGATGCCGTTCTGCAGAATCGGGCAGCGCATCGAGAAAGGTCATCCTGTTCCGCTCCGACCAGCAGCAGATTGGACAGGACGGGAATCGACTTCACGAGGTCATCCACGGCACGTGTCCCCTGCCCGGCTCGCGTCGAGCCGTGGGCGAACAGAGGAATCGTCGACCGTCGACCCTGTGCACGTCGACGCCCACGTGGTACAGCTCCTCGAGCGTCTTGCCGTTCAGGAGCTCGTCGGTCGTCCCGGTCTTGAACACCGCCTTCGTGGCCGTGAATGAGCATCAGCTGCCTCGCGTAGTTCGCGACGAGAGGTTCAAGGAGTGGCTGATCATCAACAGCGTCCGCCCGGACCCGCGGCGGAGATCCGAGATCAATTCCATGATGCCGGTCTCGCCGGCGAGGTCCATCCCAGTCCGGTGGGCTCGTCGAGCACGAGCACGTCGGGCTCCGGCACGAGACCGCGGGCGATCAACGTTCGCTGCTTCTGTCCGCCGGACAGCGCCCGAACGGCTTGCGCGCGAGATTGGCGATCCCCACCCGATCCATGTACGAGAGGGCGAGCTCGATCGGCCCGTGACACGCGCCGGCCCGGCCCGATGCGGGGATAGCGCCCCATCACCACGACGTCCAGTGCCGAGAGGGGAAGATATCGTCGATCACGCCGCGCTGGGAGTAGCGTAGCCGAAGCGTGAGACCCGGACTCCGCTCGATTGTCCCGGCATGCGCCGGGATGATCCCCAGGAGCGTCTTCATGAGCGTGGTCTTGCCGGCGCCGTTGGGACCGACGACGCCCCACCAGTCGCCTTGCGCTCGATCGACAGATTGATGCCGGACAGCAGCGGCCGCCCGGCGTACCCGATGGCGAGGTCGCGCACTCCAGGAGGACGGACATCAGCCCGGGGGTCCTGACACGCCGTGCAGCGCCCGGGTCAAATTCTCGTAGATCCGGTCGAACGAGCGCGAAGTAGTCGTCGATGCCGTCCGCCTGGCTCACCGACCACGGCAGCGCGAGCAGCGACGCGCCGGCCTGCCGGGCGATTTCACCCGAGCATTGCCTGGTTTCCTGATACGTCTCGGCCACGATCAGCTTCACGCCGTGCTGGGTCATCTTCGCGACGAGCTCGGCCTTCTCGTCGCGGTCAGGCGGGTTGTCGAGGTTCCCGACCGCGAGTATGAGCGGCTCCGGGCGGCTCGACGTAGGCGAGATCTGCAACGCCGTGCCGCCGCGCCAGATAGCGTCCAGCTGCGATGGGCGCTGACGATCTGCATGCCCTCGAACGGCTTCATCTGCGCCGTCCCATTCGGCCAGCCGCTCGGCCAGCTTCGACGTGAAGCGCTCGTAGTTCGCCCGGAAGACGTCCGCGTTCGTCGGATCCAGGAGCACGAGCTTGTCGAGAATGGCCTGCGCGGTCGCCATCCCGTTCGACGGATCGAGCGCGTAGTGGTGATTGTCTGCCAGACCGGGATCTCGGTCTGCTTTCGACACGACCGCGGACTGCACGGCGAACAAGCGCCCGCAGCAACACGGACGCCCTCACGTCGGCGGGACCGTAGGGAATCAGCGTCGCCCCGTCGAGGCGTCCAGATAGCCGAACTTGCCCTCGCGAATCCGCGCGTTCGTCGATTCGGCGAGCGCGGTCCGGAAGCCACGCCGCCTCGAGACCCTGCCCGTTCACGATCAGCAGGTCGGCCCGGTTGAGAGCACCGAGAAGCTGCGCTTCGGGAGGATCGCATGGGGGTCCTGCGAGCCCTTTGACGAGGTACGTCACCGAGACGCGATCGCCACCGACGACGCGCGCGAGGGCGGCGTGAGTCTCCGTGGTCGGCCACGACACGGAGCTTCGCCTCGGCCCGCGCGGCCACGACGGCGAGCAGTGCGACCAGGAGCAGCGAGCGGCCGGCCGCGTGGTCATCCTACGAGGCCCTCGCCGCCTGGAGCGCCGGAACGATCTCCCGATAGATCCGGTCGAAGAACTCGGACACCGTCCGGATGCCCTGGTCCTCGCTCACCGAGCTCCGGAAGGACCAAGCGCCTTCGCCCCGGTCAGCCGTGCGACCTCGTCGATGATCGAGCGCAGTTCTGGTAGGTCTCGGCCAGGATGATCTTGACTCCGCTCCGCTTCATGCGGTCGACCTCAGCGACGCCATGTAGGCCGCGCTGGGCGGCAGGGTCTCCTTCGGCTCGATGTAGTCGAAGACTTTCAGGCCGTGACGGCGAAGCAGATAGTTCCAGCTCCGGTGGTAGCTGACGATCTGCATCCCGCGAAACGGCTCCATGAGCTTGTCCCATTCCTTGAGATGCTCGCTGAAGTGCGCAGCTGAAGCGCTCGTAGTTGCCGCGATAGTACGGCGCGTTGGGCAGATCGACCTCGGCCAGCTTGTCCGTGATGTTGCGCGCGATGATCGTCGTGTTGCCCGGGTCCAGCCAGTAATGGTGGTTGCCGAGCCGCATCGTGCCGCCGACGCCGAGGTTGAGGATGAAGAACGGCGTGCCCTCGATCTCGTCCGCGCTGTACGGGATGATGTCGACCCCGATGGAGCAGTTCACGAATCCCGGATGCCCTTCCATGATTTTCGCGTTCCGCGCGTTGACGAGGCGCGACGTCCAGCCAGCCCAGCTCGATCAGCTGGCCGTTCGCGACCAGGAGGTCGGCCTTGTTGAACAGCACCGAGTAGCTCGGCTTCACCGCGATCGTGTGGGTTCTGGGAGCCCTTCACGATCACGCTCATCTTCACCTTGTCGCCACCCACCACCTTCCGCGATCGCGCCGTAATGCTCGAGCGTGGCGACGACATTCAGCGCGGCCCGGCTTTGCCGACGCTTCGGGATGGGGCGGCGACGTCGTCGTGCGCCGCGGCGACGCCCACTAAGGAGGCATACGGCCGCCAAGCCGATCTTGACGGTCGTCACGAGGCCTGTCTGCATTCGGGATCCTCCTGGCCGCGCTGCCGCGGAGCTACATCGGGTCCAGGAACTTGCCGACCCCCGGCGTCACGGTGCCCAGCCCGACGCTGAGCTGGAAGAAGACGGCACTGTAGGCCGGATCGCGCCCGGAGGCGAAGCTGTAGCTCGTACTGGACCGAGCTTCGCCACCGACGTGATCAGGAACCGCAGGCCGCCCGTGAGGCGAAGATACTCGTCCTCGTTTCCCTTCGGAATTCCGACGTAGTCGACGCCGACCGGTCACTTGCCAGTGTCGCGCAGAATCGGTAGCCGAGCTCCGAGAAGAATCCGCCGACCACGTCGCTGTCGACACTGCTGCCCCTTCCGGGCGCCCGCCGTGACGATGGGGTTGTCCCGGAAGGCCCAGATGCCTCGGTCAGCCACCGAATGTAAGGCCAGCTCTGGGCGCCCGACTTCCAGCGAAGCATGACGTCCCCAGCCGAGCAGATACGTGAGGTCGTTACTATTGGGCTTGTTCTTGCCCAGGGCGCCCGGAGACGCCGAGCGAGAGATCGCTGTGGTGTCCGTCAGGTCCAAGAAACGTCTCGGCCCCCGCGAATCACCACCACGTCGCTGGGTCCTTTGCAGCGCGTAGGTCGGCGGCGTGGTGCTGGTCGCCGCCGGGTACCCGTCCTCCGTTCCCTTGCTCTGGACCGACAGCGCGAGCTGGAGGTAGTGGGGGATGGGCACCTGATAGGTGACTTCGGCGCCCAGCAGGTGGACGCCGTCGACCCCGAGGAACTTTACATGTGGATCAACGGCGGATCCTCCAGGAACCACTCGTGGTCGTGGATCTGATTGAACTGCCCGAACTTGGCCCGGAACTGACCCACCGTCGCCTGGAAGTCCGAGAGGATCGGCGTGAACTCTCCGAGCTTGTGGAAGAAAACGGAAGGCCTCCTTCGATGCTCTGCGGCGGTCTGGCTCGAACGTCAGGAACAGGCGAACTTCATCGGAACTCCGGGCGTCTCGCCGGCTCAGCGAGAGATCGAAGCTCGTCAGGTTGAACCCCGGCTCGCTCCGATCGCCGATCTTGTCGAAGTCGACCTTGTTGGGGTCGCTGAAGATCGTGTAGTCGACGTTGCCCTGCAGCGAGACGACGTCGATCAGCCCGAACCGGCTGAGCGTAAGCCCCTTGGCGTGAGCCTCGGCCCCCGGCGCCCAGGTGAGGACCGCGAGCCCGCCGATCACTGCGAGCACAGCCGCATGTCGTTTCACGGGGCCCGGGCTCCTTTCGGTCCTCCGCAGCGCCGTGAACGTAGCAAGCGGTACGTGAAGAACGCACGAAGCGCGCCTGAATTTTTCTTCAGGCAGCTGCCGGCCGGGAATACGCCGCCGCGGGGTGCCCCACGACATGAAGCAAGTTTCAGGTGCGCTTCAGGCTCTTCAGCCGCCGCCGCGTAGGGTGGAGCGATGAGCCGTTCTGGCCCCTCCGCCTCGTGCATACCCTGATCGTCCTGACTCTCTCCATGAGCCTCGCCGACTTCATCGAGATCCAGGCGCTCTCGTCGGACGATCTCCGGAGGCGATTCAGGCTGCAGCCGTCGTGCGATCCGGCGGTCACGGCCTCGATGGCCGATCCGGCCGCCAGCTCCCTGATGGTGGCCATCGAATGTCGCATCAAGCCGACCTCCTTGACGTCGGACGACCCGAGTACCAGCGAGAGCCCGTAGCGACTTCTGGCGGAAGGCACGAGCCACGTGCAGGTCGCCAAGAAAGCCCGGTAACGCCGTTCTACATCTCCCAGCTCGAGACCGGGCTCCGGAAGAACCCGTCCGTGCCGGTGCTCCGGCGGCTCGCGAAGGTCTTCGGCGCCCGTCGGGAGTGGCTGGAGTGAGCCGCGTGCGGACAACGCGCGGCCGGAGAGTCGGTTTACGTCTCGATGGACGAGAGGTGAGGATCTGGTTGGCGATCAGCCTACTCCGCCGACGAGCCTCGTCGGCGTTTCCAGAGCCGCGGCCATGTTCTGCAGCAGCAGATTGCCACCGAAGGGCGGCGGCTCGGGCGGTGTGAATCGCGGAGGCTCGGGCGCAGGTCCACGTGCTGCGTGGCCGTGTTGGGCTCGCTCACGATGGGGCCCACGGCCTTGATCTCTCAGCCGGGAGCGCCTCGAGGTTCCACTATCAGCCACGGAGGGAGACGGAAATGAGGCAGCCTCGTCCAACGCTACAAGGGCAGCGTGAGCATCGTGCTCGACCTTGGCTATCAGGTCGACTCGGTCACCGGCAAGAAGCGACGTAAGCAGCAATGGATCACGGTCCACGGGACCAAGCGCGAGGCCGAGACCCGGCCTCGCCGGAGCTCGTCAACGACACGAACCGTGGGACCTTCGTCGCGCCGCGCAAGCCGCACCTTCGGTGAGTGGCTGGACGAATGGGTCGAGAAGGCCAAAGCCGCCGGCGAAGGCGCCGTCGACGTATGAGCACTACCCGGCGTGATCGACCAGCACCGCCGCCGAAGCTCGGAACGATCCCGCTCCAGGCGCTCAACGCGGCCGACTCAAGCGCGCGTACACCGAGGCCACCAGGAAGCGGGCAAGGGCGCGGCGGCGCTCTCGCCGAGCACGCTCGCCGTGCACACGTCGTCGCGCACTCCGCGCTCCAGGCGGCCGTGCTCGAGGGGCTCGTTCAGCGCAACGTGGCGAAGCTGGTCGTCGGCAAGCCTCGCCGCCGCGCCGATCGCCAGGACGTTCTGACGCGCACTGCTGGACGAGCCGACGAGGCCCGAGCGTTCGTCACGACGGCCAAGGCCGCGAGCCCGCTGCGGGCGGCCTCTTCACGCGCTCGCGCTCGACTCCGGCATGCGCCGGAACGAACTGGCCGCCCTGCGGTGGAGCGACCTCGACCTGGCGAACGCGCGCGTGAAGATCGAGCGGCAACTCCTCAAGGGCGGTTCGACGCCCGTCTTCGGCCCGCTGAGGGGCAACGCGCCCCTCGACCATCGAGATCGGCGCGCGGAGACGGTCGCCCTGCTCCGCCAGCATCGCGGCGCCCAGGCCGAGGTGAGCTCCGCAACGGCGCCGCCTACCACGACAAGGGGCTCGTGTTCGCCAAGGAGCCGGCGGACCGGCGGCGCCATGACACCCTCGGCGACCCGCTCTCCGGTCGAGCACCTCGATCACGAGTTCAAGCAGCTGCGTGACGCGGGCGTGCGCGGGATCAGCTGCACGGGCTCCGGCGATGCGCGACCCTGATGCTCCAGGCCGTGCCCGCGCGCACGTCGTCCAGCAACGCCTCGGGCACCGCAGCATCATGATCACGTTGGGCGTGTACGCGCACGCGCTCCCGACCATGCAGCAGGACGCGGCCGCGAAGCTCGGCGGCGCTGCTCCATGGGGAGTAGGAACGGAACCGTCTACGCGCTCGTCGATCCGGCCGATCCCGGCCGGTTCGTCTACGTCGGCAGCACGGTCATGTATCTGAAGCAGCGGCTCGGCGTCCATCTAGCCGACGCGCGACTCAACAAGCCGCTCAGCATCTCCCAGTGGACGTGAAGGCTTCTCGCTCGCAGGCGCTCATCCGACGCTCTGCTGCTGGAAGCGCTCCGCAAGAGGCTGCGCGAGAGCAGCGTCTTCCCGGTACCAGAAAAAGCTAACCAAAAGCTGCGCAACTCCCCGCCACGAGGCGGTACGCGACGGGACGAGACGGGCTAACAGTGGCGGCTAAACCCTCGTTAGAACAGCCAGCCGGTACTGGGTTAGCTAAGACGTGAACTGGGAAATCCAGCAGCA
>ERZ1370068.4907-contig-3958_pt1 | contig 25533 bp, 27 predicted proteins | sample MGYA00561227_ERZ1370068 | MGnify/ENA primary metagenome ERZ1370068 (study PRJEB38410, sample SAMEA6850437) | metagenome | study: Metagenomic assessment of the ecological functions of the soil: analysis of the soil microbiota associated with the...
GTTGTGCTGGTTCAGTTACATGTTACTTTATCATTCCGCATCGAGAACTTCGCGCCCGGAGCGCACCGACTTACGAGAAGCAGGGTCGACGCATTGATCACCGAGCGCCCGCCGGACGCTGAAAGCGTCTGAAGCTTGAGAGCGCCTCGAGACGCGGCGAGTCGATCCCCTCCGGCATCTTCCGCCCGGACTCGAAGTACGGGCTGCACGCTTTCCGTCGAGATCGTTGAAACCCGGGGGACCGGGGAATCCCGATCGCCCGATCAATCTCGGCCAGGGTTCCAGCGCGCTTGCCCCCAAGAGATCCCTTCATCTTGGCCAGACAGCTCGGCTTGGCCCTTGGCGAAGACGTAGACCGAGTTTCTGCATCGGCGTCTCCTAGCGCTTGGCCTCGAAGCTTGGCCCGGCCAGGCTCGCGGATGTCGAAATCCTCGTGGCGGCGGTGCGCACCTTGGCGAGGAGCGTTACGGCGCGCCCGGGTCGCGCCGGGGTTGTCCGGATCGAGCACTGACGCACGCCGTCGAAAAAGAACTTCGCGACCCGGCGTCACCGAGCCCGGCGATCTCTCTGTTGTCGATCACGACTGGAAAGCCGTTGGCGCGGTCGAGGCTTCGAAGGATCCCGCGGCAGCCGCGTGATCGTGTACTCCTCTCAATCAAGGCGAGGGCGCTTCGGCGATGCGACTCTCAAACGCGCCTACGGGTTCAGCTCTCCCCTGCTCGACGACGGATGTTGTCCACGCGCTCACCAGACTCGACGAGGCTTCCCGAGAAGTCGTCGCGCCCCGGACCGTCGCCACGGCGTCCAATCGCTCAGGATCTCTTGCATGGACCAGGTATCAAATTCGGTTGCGCTCACCTTCTTGCGTCTCACGGCCTCGATCTCGTTCCCGGTGTAACCGCGATCGACGAGCCAGTGGCTCCGAGCAGTTCCTCTGGGAACGTGCGCACCCTCTCGTTCCGCCCGGTCAGACTCCGGAAGGTCGGACATCGAGAGGGGCCAAGCGCGCTCGGACGGCTCCGGAACGCCGCCTAACGCCCGCCGGCGAAAGGATCACGGGCCGTCAGAGCTCACCGGCCCCGATCCAGCCGGCGACGGTGTCCAGCCGGTCGGCGACCGAAACGACGCATGCAAGCTCGCTCGGCCGGAATCGCGTCGTCGGCACCGACCGGGCCTGATAAGCTCGGCGACGCCTGGCGCCATCGCGACGTCGGACCCCTCGGCGCGAAGGAGCAGCAAGCCGCCGATCACGCCCTGCAGAACCGGAAACTCACCGACCGAGCCGGTCACGAGATCGTTCTTCGGCGAGTCGCGCCGCCTCGACGCAGCTCACGCCTATCGCTCGCCAGCAGCCCGAGCTTCGTCGCCGCAGAGCGCCGCGAGATCGGCGATCCAGCCTGCGCTTGTCGGCGTAGCTTCCCAGCTTCTTGTGAAACGTCACGCTGGCGAGATCAGCTCGCCTTCGGGAGCAGCGAGCGTTTCCGATCCTCCGTCCAGAAGAAACGCGCATCCTCGAGCGGCCGACCACGACCCATTCGTTCCCCGCGTCGGACGTGCCCGCCGGGATCTCGATCCGTGTTGGCGACCGAGAGGAACGCCGGGAGGAGGGCATCGGCGCCATGAATCGAGAACGACTTCTGAGTGGTGCTTCAAGGTCGTGACCAGGATCTCGCGCGGGAGCGCCGGAACTCGCGGTCGAACTGGCCGACGACCGCTCCCGGCCACTCGACGAGCTCGACCAGCTCTTCGAGCAATTCCCATCTTCGCTCGGCGTGCCGCCCACCGACTTAGCCGCGCCGGGAGCGCTTCTCTGAGGCGCGCTCCGCCGCTCGGCGGGATCGACGAGACACGCGCCTTGCGAAGCGCCTCGACGTAGCGGTCGGCGTGATCGATCGTGACCGGGAGCGGTGCCAGGAACCGGTGGCCGGCCGAGGCTCGCCGGACTTCGCGCCCAGGATGGTGGGCTCGAGGACCTCCGTCGCCGTGGAGGACGACGACCCAGTGCACCGGGACGCACCCAGCGGTGCGCGCCCGTCCCCCAGCGCATCGTCTTCGGGAAGCTCATCGCGGCGACCGAGGCCGGAAGCGCGTTTCGGCCAAGACCTGCTCCAGCGACCGGCCGGGCACGCTGCGCTGGAATCCGGCGTAGACGCCCTTGTCCGTCTCGATGCGCTGCAGCGCGCGACGGCATCGATCCCCTGTTTCTTCGCGAACCCAGGCGCCGGCCGGGTCGGCTGACCGTCTGCGCCGAACGCCGCCGTGGCCGGAGGCCCCAAGACCTGTCTCGTCGCGCCGTCGAGCCCGGGAGCGACCGGACGCGACGTGAACCGCGAGGCGCCTCGTCCCGCCCACGCCTTGGCCTCGCCGTGCGACAAGCCCGCATGATCGAGGACGGTGAGCACGCGCGATGCGCAGATCGTCCGCCGCGGCGGCGATCATGCGCGCGGGGATCTCCTCGCAGCCGATCTCGATGAGAAGCGGGGCGCTCATCGCGCCGCACCAGAGCGGAAGCCCGCGGCCTCGCGCTGCGCGACGTAGGCGTCGGCCACCTGGCAGGCCACCTGCCGGATCCGCTGGATGAACGCCGCGCGCTCGGTGACCGACAGCGCGCCCCGGCATCGAGGACGTTGAAGAGGTGCGAGCACTTGAGGACGGCCTCGTGCGCCGGGAGGACGAGCGGCGATCGGCTCGAGCTGACCAACCGCGCCGCTTCGCTTTCTCCCAGACGTCGAACTAGCGTGCGGAACGATCGGGACGTCGGCCTCCGCGGAAGGAGTAGATCGAGTGCTCGACCTCCTCGCCGCGGCGGACGTCGCCGTAGGTGATGCCCTGCGTCGTTCCACGGGATGTCGAAGATGTTCTTGATGTCGTTCAAGAACATGCAGATCCGCTCGATCCCGTAGCGTCAGCTCCACCGGGATCGGGTTGAGCTCGCGCCCGCCGGCCTGCTGGAAGTAGGTGAACTGCGAGATCTCCATCCCATCCATCACGACCTGCCAGCCGACCCCGGCGGCGCCCAACGTGGGCGATTCCCAGTTGTCCTCCTCGAAGCGGATGTCGTGCTCGAGCGGGTCGATCCCGAACGCCCGCAGCGATTCGAGGTACGACGGCGCTGCACGTCGAGCGGCGACGGCTTGAGGATCACCTGGAACTGGAAGTGCTTGTACACCCGCATCGGGTTCTCGCCGTAGCGGCCGTCGCCCGGCCGCCGCGACGCGCTGGCAGTACGCGACCTTCCACGGCTCGGGGCCCGAGCACGCGCAGGAACGTGTCCGGGTGCATCGTTGCCCGCGCCGACCTCGATGTCGTACGGCTGCTGGAGCACGCAGCCGCGGTCGGCCCAGAACGCCTGGATCCCGAGGAGGAGCCGTTGGAAGTTCACGACGTCGCCGCCCGCAGGTGCCGGTAGGAGCGAGGAAGGACCTCTCCGGCGAACGCCTCGATCGTTCCGCGAAGAAACGCCTCGAGCGGCCCTGGCGGGCGCGCGACCTCGAGCGGGAACAAGAGGGCGTGGGGCGGATTCTTGTCGATCGCGGCGAGCGCTGCGAGCTCGGCCGCCCGCAAGGCGACCGCCCCCTGCGGCTTCGGGCAGCTCCGGCAGAGACACCCGACGCCGGGAACCGCCGAGCGCAGCGCGGAGACCGCGAAGCGGCTCGCCGCATTCCGCGCACTGCGACAGGTCCGGCAGAACGCCGTGGAGCTTCAGCGTCCAGTACTCCGCGTAGCGCACGGCGAGCCACGGGTGGAGTCCGCCCTCGAGCGCCGCCAGCACGGCGCCCAGCAGGCGGAACGTCGCGGCCTCGGGCTGCTCGTCGCGGATCGTGGCCGTCGTGATCTCGGCGAGGACCGCGCACGCCGCCTGACCGCGCGGGCTCCGCTTGCATCGTCGCGAACGAGCGCAGCGGCTCGAGCGATCTCGATGCGATGAAGCTCGCGGCCCTCGCGCTCGACCCACGACGCCGCGACCCGCGTCATCGGTGCCAGCGCGCCGCCGAAGCGTCGGCGGCTCTTCCGCGCCGAGGCGCCGACGCCGCGCACGCGCCCGTGATGTTCGGCCAGGAGGGTCACGATGAGATCCGCTTCGCCGAGCTCGCTCGCGCCCAGCACGTACGCTTCGTCACGACGCTGCCTCCACGAAAGCAGCCGGATCATAGCGAGGCCCGTCAGTTCCCCGAAGATCCGCGGGTCGTTGCGCCAGTCGGGGCGGACCTCGACGCGCAGCGTGAGGAAGACCCGGCGCTCAAGAGTCGCTCGATGTCGGCGCGGGCCTCGCTCCCGACCTCCTTCGAGGACGCCGCCCCCTTTCCGATCACGATCCCCTTCTGCGAGTCCCGCTCGACGAAGATCGTCGCCTCGATCTCGACCAGGCCGTCCGCACGCTCCGACCCAGCGCTCGACCGCCACCGCGGCGGCATGCGGGATCTCTCGCGCATTCGGTGGAGGATCTTCTCGCGCACCCACTCGGCGGCCAGCGACGCGCACGGGCTGGTCGGTCAGGAAGTCTTCCGGAAACAGCGGAGCGCCCTTCGGGGAGGTGGTGCAACACGCGCGTCGACGAGCAGCTCGCAGCCGCTCGCCCGTCGACGCGGACACCGGGACCGCCTCCGCGAGACCCCATTGATCCACCACGGTCCGCATCAGGTCGATCAGTCGCGACTTCGGGCTGGACGCGGTCGATCTTGTTGAGGACGGCCAGCGCGGGGATGCCGCCGTCCGCGATCACGCCGCGCGACCTCGGCGTCGCCGCGTCCGATCCCGCGCTTCGGCATCGACGACGAGGAGGATGACGTCCACCGCCGTCAGCGCGCCGGCGCCGCCGCCGACCATCGCGCGGTTCATGCGCTCCGCGCGGATGGTGGAAGCCCGGGGTGTCGACGAAGACGATCTGCCCTCGGCCGGGGAGGGACAAGACGCCGGTGATGCGATGGCGCGTCGTCTGCGGGACGTCGGCCACCGCAGCGATCTTCTCGCCGACAAGCGGTTCGAGAGCGTCGACTTGCCGACGTTCGTCCAACCGCGCGATCGCGCACGTGGCCAGCCTTCGCGGCGCTCACGGAGCCGGCTCCGCCGAGCACGCGCACTGCGCCGCACGCGGCGCGCGTCGGCCTCCACGATCTCGACGCTGCAGGCCCGCGTGGTCGAACTTCTCCCCCTTCGCCGGTACGCGGCCGAGCGCCGCGGTGACGAACCCGCCACCGTGTCGTAGTCGCGCTCCCCGAGGTCCGCGCCGAAGACGCGCTCCAGCTCCTCGGCGTGCGCAGCCCCGGAGACGAGCCAGGCGCCGCCGGACTCCGCGACGAGCGTCGCGTCCTCCCGTTCGTGCTCGTCGCGGATCTCGCCGACGATCTCCTCGACCAGATCCTCGAGCGTCACCATCCCGGCGAACCCGCCGTACTCGTCCACCACCAGAGCCGCGTGACGCGCGCGTCCGCATCTCGGCCAGCACCTCGGCCACCGTGCGGGTCGCCGGGCACGAAGACCGCCGGGCTTGATGAGCCCCGAGATACCGCCGTCGTCCCAGCCCTCGTCCCAGGCGCGCAAAAGGTCGCGGACGTGGAGGATCCCGACCGATCGTGTCGATCGTCTCGCCGTAGACCGGAAACCGCGAGTGCCCGCGTCGCGAGCGCCACCCGGCGCGCCTCGGCGACCGAGGCCGTTGGCGTGCAGCGCCACGACGTCCACGCGCGGCGTCATGATCTCGCGGATCAGCGTGGTGTCGAGGTCGACGATGCCTCTCACCATCCGGCCTTCGCTCTTCTCGAGGATGCCCTCGCGCTCGCCCACCTCGATGAACGCCTCGACGTCCTCGTCGGCGTCTTCGTCGCTGTCGTCTTCGTCCGCGATCGTCCCCGCCCAGCGACGGAACGCGGCGTGCACGGGCGCCAGCACGGGATACGTGAGCGCGTGCACCGGTCGGACGAGGATCGCGGTGACGCCGGGCGCCAAGCGCGGATCCTTGAGCGCGATCATCCGCGCCAGCGACGGTCTCGATCGACGAGCGCGCCGAGGAACGCGGCGAGGCCGATCCCCGTCCACCAGCCTCCGGGCCAGCCGCGCGCGGCGAGCGACCCACCGCAAGGCCCACGGCACCGATCAGCGCAGAGCTGGCGGAGGATGTGGATCGCGGCCCGGTGGCTGGACGGTACGGTCTTGAACTCCTCGAGGAACGGGAGCCGGTTGCCGGATTCGGCGTTCATGCGCCGCAGCGCCACCCGCGAGAGCGCCGACGCCGAGAGCGTCATGATTGACAGCGCCAGATCGAGAACGTGCAAGAGCGCCGCGCCGCCTGCGGCGATCCCGATCGCAAGCGCGCTCATCGCCGCCGGGCGGGGAGCAGCGCGCGCGCGAGCCTGGCTCTGCAGGCGCATCATCGTGACCGTCGTCCACCTCGTGATCATAGCCGAGCAGGTGGAGGTAGCCGTGGATGACGAGCATGCGAAGCTCACGCGCGAGCGAGTGCTCCGAAGGCCGCCGCCTGCCGCGCCGCCTGCGGCACCGAGATGACGATCTCGCCCAGCGGTCGCGATCCGTCGGGAAGCGTCTCCCCCCGACGGAAACGACAGCACGTCCGGTGGTCTTGGTCCTTCCCGCGGAAGTCGCGGTTCAGCCGGCGCACCGCGCGGCGTCGCCCGCGAGCACGATCGTGAGCGCCGCTCGCCGCGTGCCTAGGCCGCGACGCGCCCCGAGCTCTGCGCGAAGGCGGCGAGAGCGCCGTGCCGACGCGCCGCCGGCGGCGCCTCGCGACGACCGCGACGATCCATCCTAGGCGTTGCGGTCGGAACGGACGGACCTCACCGGCCGGACTTCTCCGCCTTCGACCGGCCGAAGTCGAACCCGGGGTAGTCCACGCGGTGGTGGTACATCCCGACCAGCGATCGGTGGAACGCCTGCTCGATCTTCTCGAGATCGGCGAAGGTCAGATCGCAGGCGTCGAGCTGGCCGTCGAGGACGATCCGGCCCGCGATCTGGTGGATCATCTCCTTCAGCCGCGACGGCGTCGGCTCCTCGATGGTGCGCGCGGCGGCCTCGACGCCGTCGGCGAGCATGAAGATCGCCGCCTCCTTCGTCTGCGGCTTCGGGCCCGGATAGCGGAAATCGTCGTCGTTGACTTCGCTTCCCGGCGGCGCCAGCTCTCTTCGCCTTCTCGTAGAAGTAGGTCATGAGCCGCGTGCCGTGGTGCTGCGGGATGATGTCCACGATCTGCTCGGGGATGCGGGCCTCGCGCGCCATGCGGATCCCGTCCTTCACGTGGGCGGAGATGATCAGCGCGGACATCGACGGCTGGAGCCGTCGTGAGGGTTCACGCCGCGCTGGTTCTCGATGTAGTACTCCGGCTTCCGGATCTTTCCGATGTCGTGGTAGAACGCGGCGACCCGGCAGAACAGCGCGTTGGCGCCGATCGCCTTCGCCGCCTCCTCGGCGAGCGTTCCGACGACGAGCGAATGGTTGTAGGAGCCCGGCGCTTTGACCGCGAGCTGCGACAAGAGCGGGTTGCTGACGTTCGGACAGGCTCGAGCAGCCGGATGTCCGTCAGGACGCGGAAGATCCCCTCGAGCAGCGGAAGCACGAACGAGACGATGAGGCCCACCCCGACCGCCCCGCCCGTAAAACGCCGGGGCCGCGCCGAACGCTGTGCGCGAACGGCTGCCTCGTGTGCGCGATCGTCTCCACCGCCAGGGCCACCAGGGCGCCCGCCCTGCCGACGACGAGCCCGGCCGCTGAGGAGCGCGAGCGCTCGCGGTAGGAGGTGATCGCGTAGATCCCCGCCCACTGGACCAGGAGCGCCCAGAGCGCAACCGGCAGGTCCCAGGCGTTCTGCGCGCCGAAGAGCATGGCGGCGAACGCCGCGGTAGACCATCGCGATGCGCCCGTTGGCGAGGAGCGTCACCGAGGATCGCTCCAGCGCCGATCGGCACGAGGTAGCACGTAAGCCGACGGGTCGGAGAACAGGCTCGTGAACCGGTGGACTCACCTGCTCCGCGATCCAGAGGACGGCCTGCGCCAGAACGAGCATCGACAGGAGGATCGTGACCGAGCATCGCGTGCAGGTGCTTCACGCGCTTGAAGGACCGCTGGTGGTAGGTGCTGTAGCGGTAAAGGAAGAACGCGAGCAGCGAGGTCAGCACCATGCAGGCCCGGCGAACCGCGCAGACGCTCGCGCGCGGCGACGAGCGCGCCTCGACGACGTCGAGCCGGGTCACCATCTCGGGGTCACCTTCTGGCCGCGGGGACGAGCACGGTCCCCTTCGGGACCGCGGACCTGGACCGGGAGGACGCCGCGCTCCGCTTGATCGCGTCGCCGCGGCCGTCGCCGCCGGGTCGGCGGACAGGTTCGCGTCGAGGAACGACGTCAGGACCTCGGCGAGCTCACGCGCGGGCGGCAGGGCGCGAAGCGTCGCCAGCGTCGCGACCCGCTGCTGGACGTCCGTGCGCGCCTGCTTCGAGGTCGACGACCGAGGCGAAATCGCGCAGCGATCTCTTCGCGCTGGGCGGGAAGGTGCACCACCGTGATCGCATTTCTCGCGGAGCAGCATCGGCTTGTTCGCGATGACCAAGCCTTGCATGACGTCGCGAAGCCACCCGATGAGCAGCTGGCGCTCCGCGGCCGGCAGCGGTGTACTTGGCGGCGATCTCTTCGGTGAACGCCTTCTTCCAGCGTCGCGGCTTTCTGGGTGTCGTGGATGAAGACGTCGGGGATCAGCGCCCGCGCGGCGGTGCGGCGCTCCACGATCGCCATGTCGTCCGGCACGTCGACGTCGTCCGACCGCGCGGACGTCGAACGGCGCGATCTCGCCGGCCGCCAATCGCGGGTAAGTCGTTCCGCAGCGCTGGCTCGCGAACAGCAGCGCGACGACGCCGGACGAACGCCGCCGACCAGACGAGGTTCGCCGCGAGGAGGATCTCGAGCTGCTTGCGCACGGCCTCCCGGAACTGCGTCATCCACTTCGCGGCGCGCGCGGACGCGGCGGCGCTCGGAGAGAGGTGCTCACGGCCGCTCGTCCCCGTTGCCGTTCCCGTTAGCGCGGGCTTCCTTCGATGCGGCGGGCGCGCTCGTCGTAGGCAACCACGATGCGCTGGACGAGCGGGTGGCGCACGACGTCGGTCTTGTCGAAGTGGACGACGGCGATGCCGGGGATTCCGGAGACGACCTCCTGCGCTTCGACGAGGCCGGACGTGCTGCTGCGCGGGAGGTCGATCTGCGTGACGTCGCCGGTGACCGCCGCTTGCGAGTCCGAATCCGATGCGGGTCAGGAACATCTTCATCTGCTCGGGCGTGGTGTTCTGCGCCTCGTCGAGGATGATGAACGCGTCGTTCAGCGTGCGGCCGCGCATGAACGCGAGCGGCGCGACCTCGATCGTTCCGCGCTCCACCAGCTGCTCGATCCGCTCGGGCTCGAGCATGTCGCTGGAGCGCGTCGTAGAGCGGCCGGAGGTACGGATCGACCTTGGCCGCGATGTCGCCGGGCAGGAACCCGAGCCGCTCGCCCGCCTCGACGGCCGGGCGGCACAGCACGATGCGCTGGATCCGCTTCTCGTTGAGGAGCGAGATCGCCATGGCGACGGCGAGGTAGGTCTTGCCCGGTCCCGGCGGGCCCGACGCCGAAGACCAGATCGTTCTCGCGCATCGCATCGATGTAGCGGCGCTGGTTCGGGGACTTGGCGACGACGGTCTTCCGCAGCGAGGGCTTCAGGCGCGAATCGACGAAGTGCTCGACGAGCTTCGCCTTCTCCTCGCGGGCCATGATGCCGACCGCGGTTCTCGATGTCGTCGCGCCCGAGCGCGATGCCACTGGGCGTGAAGGGAGGCGAGCTGCGAGAAGAGGTCCGCCGACCCGCTCCTCGCGGCGTCCCGACGCCTGGGCCGCTCTCCTCGATCGTGACCGAGCCGTTGCGGGCGGAGACCCGGACGTCGAATCGCTCCTCGATGAGGCGGAGGCTCTCGTCGAGCGGCCCGCCAGAGCGTCGAGGGTTTTGCTGTCCAGGCTGATCGTCTTCATCGAATGGGCCGTCGGGCCGACCCTAAGATAGGCCGCGGAACCGCCGGTGGGAAAGTGGTCGGTGTAAGTCGTTGTCATGTCTACGTGTTCGGACTCGCCCGAGCACGCCGATTCGAGATCTCTCCGAGCTGCTTCGGCTCCACCTCCGCCGGTGCCTCGCACATCAGGTCGGTCGCGGAGGTCGTCTTCGGGAAAGGCGATCACGTCCCGTATGGAATCACTCCCGGTGAGCAGCGCGCAAATGCGGTCGAACCCGAGCGCGATCCCGCCGTGGGGAGGCGCGCCCGGACTGGAGCGCTTTGAGAAGGAAGCCGAATTTGGCGTGGGCCTCCTCGCGGCCGATCGCCAGCGCGCGAAAGACCCGCTCTTGGACGTCGCTCCGGTGGATACGGATCGAGCCTCCGGCGATCTCCGGTTCCGTTCAGCGACCGAGGTCGTAGGCCTGGGCCTCGACCGCCGCTGGATCGGTGTCGAGCTTGTCCACGTCCTCCCACCGGGGCGCGGTGAAGCGGATGGTGCATCGCCATCCATCGATCCGTCATCGGGATCGCGCATGAACAGCGGGAACCGCTCGACCCACAGGAGGTCCCAGCGGTTCTTGGGGATGAGCCCGAGCGGCGGCGCGCGATCCGCAGGCGCAAGGCTCCAAGACGCGATGGCAGAGCTCCGACGCTGTCCGGCGACGAACAGCGCGGCGTCACCCGGCGAGGCGCCCACCGCCGACGACAGCTCGCGGCACTCTGGACTCGCCCAAGAGCTTGAGGGCCGAGGATGATCCCGCCCGCGAGGTCGTGCTTCATCCAGACGAGCCCCTTCGCGCCGGCGTCCTTGGCCCAGGAGGTCCACAGGTCCAGATCCTTGCGGGAGGCACCCCCGGCGCCGGGCACCGCGATGCCGCGCACCGCTCCGCCCGATGCGAGCGCCGCATCGAACACCGCGAACCCCGTTCCCGCGGCCTGCGGGCCGGCATCCGTCAGCTCCATGCCGAAGCGCGTGTCGGGGCGGTCGACGCCGAACCGCCGCATCGCCTCGTCGTAGCCCATGCGCGGGAAACGGTGCTGCGACGTCGACGCCGATCGACCCGGAACATCCCCTGGATCAGCGGCTCGATCGACGGCGTAGATCGACTCGGGCGCCGCGAACGACATCTCGATGTCGATCTGCGTGAACTCCGGCTGGCGGTCGGCTCGAAGGTCCTCGTCCCTGAAACACCGTGCGAACTGGTAGTAGCGCTCGAAGCCGGCGACCATCAGCAGCTGCTTGAACAGCTGCGGCGACTGAGGGAGCGCGTAGAAGCGCCCCGGGTGCGACGCGGCTGGGGACGAGGTAGTCGCGCGCACCCTCCGGCGTCGAGCGGGTCAGGATCGGCGTTTCGATCTCGACGAAGCCGTCCGCATCGAGCGCCGCCGCGCGCCGCCTGAGCCAGCTTGTGCCTGAGGCGGATCGACCGTTGGAGCCGCGGACGCCGCAAGTCCACGTAGCGATGCTGCAGCGCGCAACTCTTCGTTGGCCTCCGCCTCGTCGTCCACCGGGAACGGCACGTGGACGGCGGGTTGTGCACGATGATGTCGGCGACGCGGACTTCCACCTGGCCGGTGGGATGCTGCGGGTTCGGAGCCTCGCGCATCACGACGACGCCCGAGAGGCCCACGACGTCCTCCGCGTGAAGCTTTCCGCGATCGCGTGGATGGCCGGCCGATCCGGGTCGAAGACCACCTGAACGCGGCCGGTCGCGTCGCGCAGCTCGACGAAGATGAGCTGGCCGAGGTCGCGCCGGCGGTGCACCCAGCCGGTGAGGACGACCTCGCGCCGGCTCTTCGCGTCCTCGGGCCGGATCTCGCCGCAGCCGATCGAGCGATGGAGCAACCGTGACACCTCAGACGGCCATGGCCCGTTCCTTTCCGCGCGGACGATCGGTTTCGATCCGGGCTTCATCCACCTCGACCTGCTCGCCGCTCGTCAGGTCCTTGAGGCCGAACGTCCCGCGCGCGAGCTTCCGTCTCGCCGACGAACAGCGCGAAGCGCGCTCCGAGCCGCTCGGCCCGCTTCATCTGCGCGCCGAGCGGCCGCTCCGCCAGAGGGCGCCGCCACGCGCAATCCGCTCCGACGCAGCCTTCGCGCAAGACTCACCGATCCTCGAAATCCCGCCTCGCCCAAGCCCACGACGATGAGATCGACGGCCGTGTCGAGCACCGAGCGCTTTTCCCATCGACATCACGAGGCGCTCCAATCCCGCTGCGAAGCCGAACCCCGGAATCTGGGGGCCGCCGAGCTCCGCGACGAGAGACCGTCGTAGCGCCCGCCGCCTAGGAGCGCGTTTTGCGCGCCGAGCCCCGAAGCCACCACTTCGAAAACCGTCCGTACGTAGTAGTCCAGCCCGCGGACGAGCCGCCGGTCCAGCACGTACGGAATGGCGAACGCGTCCAGCGTCCCCGCACCGCGTCGAAATGCGTCGCGCACGGTGCACAGAGGCTGCCCTGCATGTCGGGCGCGTCTTCGAGGATCTTGCGGTCCGCCTCGACCTTGCAGTCGAACACCCGCAGCGGGTTCTCGACCGCCCGGCGCCGGCAGTCTTCGCACATCGACGGCAGGCGCGGCGTGAGCCACTCGGTCAACGCCTCACGAAACCGCGGGCGGCAGGTGGCGTCGCCGACCGTGTTCAGTCGAAGCTCGCGATCCTCGATCGAAAGCGCGTCCAGCAACGCCCACACCATCTCGATCGTTTCGGCGTCGGCCAGCGGCTCTTCGGCGCCCAGCACCTCGGCCCCGAGCTGGTGGAACTGCCGCTGGCGCCCTTCTGCGGCCGCTCGTAGCGGAACATCGGCCCCAGATAGTACAGACGCTCCGGGTATCCCGCGGCGATCGTGCGGTGCATCGAGTGCTCGATGAAGGCCCGCACGACCGGAGCGGTGTTCTCCGGCCGCAGCGTGACGGACTCGTCGCCTGCCGCGAACGTGTACATCTCCTTGCGCACGATGTCGGTTGCGGTCCCCGACCGAGCGCGTGAACAGCTCGGTCGCCTCGAAGACCGGCGTACGGATCTCGCGAAACCCGTAGCGGGCGAAGACCTCGGTGCGTCCGTTGCTCCAGGAAGCGCCAGGCGGCAACGTCTTCGGGCAGGATGTCCTTCGTGCCCCGCAGGGCTTGGAAGCGTGCCGCCATCCGGCGCATGGTATCGTGACCGTGTGACCGCGTGCCGCCTTTCACGCCTCGTTGCGGGGGCTTTGGCGATCGCTTTCTCCGCTCCGCGCTCGCCCAATACGGCACGACGACGAATCCCGAGAGCCAACCGAACAACTATCCTCCCGCGCTTCCGGCACGGACCAAGCCGGGACCGGTCCTGTTGTCTTCGAGCGGTTGGGCGAGGTCGCGCTGCCGGGCCCGCTGTCGTCGGCGCCGGGGTTCGTGGCCGAGGGCACGGTCGTGATCCCGGTCGAGAGCGGCTGGGCGAAGGTGGCCCCCGAGGCCGATGCGACCCCTCGGTCGTCCCGGCGCGGCGAGCGCGCTGACGAGAGCGAGTGGGTTCGTAACCGGGAACGGCAAGCGCCGGTTCCGCACGACGCAGGAGGGGCTCGTCGAGGCGCAAAAGCGGCGCCAGGAAGGAAAGAAATGGCGCAAGTCGTGGACGCGTCGTCGCGCCCAACTCGATCTTCGCAAAGCCGGTGCTCGCCGGCGAAAGGCTCTGCTATGCGGGGCTGGACGATCGCGTCACCTGCGTGCGCGCGAAGAACGGGCACCGCTTGTGGGCGGTCGATCTCGGCGACCGCCTCTCCCGGGATTGTCCTGTTGGCCCGCGTGCGGGGATCATCCCGGCGACGGCGAAGATATTGCTCGCGGTCCCCGATGACGGGGCGACCGTGATCGCACTCGATGCGTACGACGGCCGCAAGGTCGCGACGTTCGAGCTCCCCGCACGCATCACTTCGCCTCCCCCGCGCTCGTGGTGTCGAAGGAAAGCGATCGCGTCTCGCGCAAGGGGTACGACGATCGCGAGGCCGCCCTCGTCCTCTTTGAGGTTGATCCCGCCGCCGCCGACCGAGAAGCATGCACCCGTACCCTATAATGAGGGCTCCCCCGCATCATCCCGGAGGTGAGCCGTGGCCCCAAAGACCGAGACTCCGAGCCTCGGCGGGCTTCGACCGCAAGTCGCTGCTCGAGATGTACCGCGCGATCGTTCTGTCGCGAAAGGTGGACGACAAGGAGATCCAGCTCAAGCGCCAGAACAAGATCTATTTCCAGATCAACGGTGCCGGGCACGAAGCGGTCGGGGCGGCGATGGCGCAGGTCTTCCAGCCCGGGCACGACTGGTTCTTCTTCTATTACAGGGACCGCGCGGCGTCTTTGGCCTTGGGGTGACGCCCCTCGAGATGTTCCTCCAGGCGGTGGGGGCGAAGGATGAGCCCCAGAGCGGCGCCCGACAGATGCCGTCGCACTTCTCCTCCCCGCCCTCCACATCGCCAACACCTCCTCGCCGACGGGGACTCAGTTTCTTCAGGCTTGCGGGTGCGCGGAGGCGGGGCTGTACGCCGCTTCGGAGGTCGCCCCACAAGGGGTGCCCTTCAAGAGCGATGAGGTCGTGGTCGTCACCACAGGGGACGGAACGACGAGCGAGGGCGAGTTCTGGGAATCGGTGAACACCGCGTGCAACCGGAAGCTCCCCGTGGTCTACGTGGTCGAGGACAACGGCTACGCGATCTCGGTCCCGGTGGAGGTGAACACCGCGGGCGGCAGCATCTCGAAGCTCCTGGCCTCGTTCCCCAACCTCTTGATCCGCGAGGTCGACGGATGCGATCCGCTGGCGACGGTCGAGGCGTTCCGAGCTGCGGCGGCGCACGCCCGGGCGCGCTCGGGGCCCGCGCTGGTCCACGCCCACGTCATCCGTCCGTACAGCCATTCGCTGTCGGACGACGAGACGAACTACAAGACGAAGGACGAGCGCGCCGCCGAAGGAAAGCGCGACCCGGTCACGACCTTCGGCGCGACGTTGGTCCGCGAAGGGATCGTGGAGCGCGCGGTCCTCGACGCGATCGACGCGCAGCTCGATGAAGAGGTCCTCCGCGCCGCCGACGAGGCGCTGGCCGCGCCGCGGCCCGAGCCTTCGTCCGCGCTCCAGTTCGTCTACTCCCCTCGGTCGACCCGACGAGCGCGGCGTTTGCGAGCGAGCCCGTCTCGTCCGGGCAGCCGACCACGATGGTGGATCTCCTGAACGCGTGCATGAAGGACGAGATGCGGCGCGATCCGCGCGTCGTCGTCTTCGGGCAAGACGTCGCCGACGCCTCCCGCGACGAGGTGCTCGGGAAGGTCAAGGGGAAGGGCGGCGGTCTTCAAGGTCACCTGGGGACTCCAGAAGGAATTCGGCGGGACCCGCGTCTTCAACTCGCCGCTGGCCGAGGCGAACATCGTGGGCCGCGCGATCGGCATGGCCCTGCGCGGACTGAAGCCGGTCGTCGGAGATCCAGTTCTTCGACTACATCTGGCCTGCCTACATGCAGATCCGCGACGAGCTCGTCACGATGCGCTGGCGCTCGGGGAACGCGTTTTCCTGCCCGCTCGTGATCCGCGTGGCGTACGGCGGCTACATCACCGGCGGCGCGATCTACCACAGCCAGTCGGGCGCGGCGCTGTTTACCGCGAACCCCGGCTTGCGCGTTATCTGCCCGTCGACCGCCGCTGGATGCGAACGGCCTCCTGCGCACCGCGATTCGCTGCGACGATCCGGTGCTGTTCCTCGAGCACAAGCACCTCTATCGCCAGACGTACAACAAGGGCCTCTACCCCGGACCGGACTTCACTGATCCCGTTCGGACGCGCCAACCGCGTCCGCGAGGGAGACGACGTGACCGTCGTGACCTACGGCGCCACGGTGAACCGTGCGCTCCAGGCCGCGCGCCAGGCCGAAGAGCGGGGCGTGTCGCTCGAGATCCTCGACCTGCGCTCGCTCAGCCCATTCGACTGGGACGCGATCGCCGCCTCGGTCCGGAAGACGAGCAAGGCGCTCGTCCTGACCGAGGACTCCCGCTCGTTTGGCTACGGCGGCGAGATCGCCTCACGGATCGGAGAAGAGCTTTACGCCGACCTCGACGCCCCCGTGCGACGGCTCGGGGCGAAGGACACGTTCGTCGCCTATGCGCCCGGAGCTCGAGGATTTCATCCTCCCGCAGACTTCGGATATCTTGGCGGCGGCTCTCGACCTCGCGGCGTTCTGACTTCACCAGCGCCGAGGGGCGTCGCGCACGACCCGCACCGTGTCGCGGGCGATGAGAGAGCTCCTCGTTCGTGGGGATAACCCACGCCGCGGGCTTCGAGCCGTCTGCCGAGATCCGCGCCGTCTCGCCCGCAACGAGCGCCGCGTTCCGCGCGGGGTCGATCGACACGCCGAGGTGTAAAGACCGGCGAGGACGCGCTCTCGGATCACCGCGGAGTTCTCGCCGATCCCGCCGGTGAAGACGATCGCGTCCGTCCCGGGATAGGCGGCGTGGTAGGCGCCGACGTACTTCTTGACGCGCAGGCAGAACATCTCGATCGCCAGGTGCGCCCTCCGATCGCCGCTTTCGGCCTCTTCGGCGAGGAGCTCGCGCATGTCACCGGTCAGACCCGAGACGCCCAGGAGTCCCGACTGCTTGTTGAGCAGGGTCCTCGATCTCGTGCAGGCCCATCCCTTCCTTGTGCCCCAGATACTCGAGGATCGACGGGTCGAGATCGCCCGAGCGCGTTCCCATCAAGAGCCCCGCAACCGGCGTGAATCCCATCGAAGTGTCCACCGAGACCCCTGCGCGGATGGCACACGCCGAGCAGCCGTTCCCGAGGTGCAGCGTGATGAGGTTCACCGCCTCGCGCGGGATCCCGTTCAGCGTTCGGTAGCGGTAGGCGACGTAGCGGTGCGACGTGCCGTGGAAGCCGTAGCGCCGGATCTTGTGACGGCGGTAGAGGGAATAGGGGGATGCCGTAGAGGAACGACGTCTCCGGCATCTCGGAATGGAACGCCGTGTCGAAGACCGCGACCTGCGGAACGCCGGCTCCCAAGAGCTCGGATGCTGCCCGGATCCCCCGTAGGTTGGCCGGATTGTGGAGAGGCGCCAGCTCGATGCAGTCTTCGATCCCCGCGATCACGCTCTTGTCGATGACGACCGATCGTTTGAACCTCTCGCCACCGTGCACCACCCGGTGCCCCACCGCATGAAGGTCCCCCGGGAACGGATGCCCGGGATGCCCGCTCCTGAGGAGACGATAAAGCGGAGCACGAGATCGATCGCGGCGCGATGGTCGCGGATCGGCTCGTCCTCTGACGACCCTCGCCCCGCCCTCGGGCTGAAGATCGATCAGAGCAAGCCCGCCGATGCGCTCGATCTCGCCCTTCGCGAGGCGGCGGTCGGTGTTCGTTTCGATGAGCGGAAGGTCGGTCTCGACGATCTGGAACTTGAGGGACGACGAGCCGCAGTTGAGCACCAGGACGTTCATCGACAGGCTCTCCTCCGGGAATCATATTGAGCGGGGTGAAGCGCTGCCTCCCCGCGATCGCCATTTCGGCCGTGGCTTTGGCCGCGTGCTCGGGCGGCAAGCCGGACGCCGCCCCGCGGGTCGAGGCGCACCCTGCGGCGCCCCGCCAGGACGTCGATCCGGGGCGGTGGCACCGGGAGCGGGGCCCGGCAGCCTGTTCAACGCGTGCGAGCGGATCTGGTGCCTGGTTCACGAGCGCAATTTCGACCTCGCGCATTTCGAGTCCGGCCACATCGGGTGGATCCTTTCACGACGACGGCAGCGGTGACGTCGTTCGTGCCGAAGCACCGCACGAGCGGTCCGGAGTTCCCGGACGCCAAGGTCAACGTCCTCGCGCTGTGCGGGAGGCACACGCATCCGTACTGGCTCGGCCGGCGGCCCGGCCCGTTCGACGAAGAGTCCGGCTTACAACGTCGCACTTGGCTACGATCGCGCTCACTTTCGCGCCTATGGACGCGCCTCACGCCGTGCTGCGTCAACGCGGAGGCTTGGGGCTTCCTTCACGCCTCCGCGCCGCGGGAGTATCGCTTCGGGGACCGGCAGATGACGGCGGAGATGGCGGGATCGAGGCTGGCAGAAGGCGTTTGCGGCGCGCTCCCCGTAGACCGAAGGAGGACCTCGCCCAACCGTTTCAGGGCTCCGGCAGGCAGCGTCCAATTCGCGGATACGTCCGCGGCGACCCGTCGAGCCGTCGACCGGCGGGCGGCCCCGTCCCGATCGTCTCGATCGTCCTCGGCTGCGAACATCGGAAGGAACGCCCCGGACCACGGCGCCGCACTCGTTTCGCGTAACCGTGAAGGGCAGGCCTCGCGCGCCGCGGCAGCTTCGAGACGGCGACGCGGAAGGCCAATCGTCTCGGGTTGACGTCGAACGAAGCGACCGCCGCGTCGATCGACAGCGGGTCTCGACGGGCCCCGATCCCGCTTCTCGCGATGAACGCCCAGCCGTCCTCGCCGTCGAGCGCGATTACGCGCGTCGACGCGGTCGCGGGGTGAGGCGGCTCCGCCGCGCGCCGAGAGCTGCCCGCAACCGCGACGCGTCGCTCGCCGCCAGGACCCGGTTGCCGACGTTCACGAGCGCGAACGCGACGTGGCTGTCGTCGCACCTCGGTACACGGCGATGCCGTCGATCTCGGAGGTCGTGGCTGCCCGGTCTTGCGGGTCATCATCCAGCGCATGAGCTTGAGCGCGCGCCGCATGCGGAGGAACCTGGTGCGAGAACGTCCCCGCGCAGCCGCCCAAGCGCGTGCGGCTCGCGCGAACAGCGACCCTTCGAGCGTCAACGGAGCGATCTGATCGAGCTGCGCCGTGTCGCCGTGGAAGGGGGAACGCCTCGAGGAAGGTCCCTGGCCGCCTTGCGGCGCGCCTCTTCGCCCGCGGCGTCGACGGCTTTCTGGAACAACGCACCTTTAGCCCCGCGTCGTCGGGCTTGAGGTCGAGGCACCAGTAGCCTGACTCGGCGCCCTGTCAGGAACGCTTCGCGGCGGTCGGCCGGGAGCGGGATCGCGCGTGAGCGCCAGCCCACGTACCAGGCAGCAGCTCAAAACAGGGGCGACGACGACGGTGGCGACGACCGCGCACCCCCAGGAACCGGAGGACAGGATCGGCGCGGCGGCCGGCTGGCCGACGCTTCCGTGCTCGCCCACGCGGCGAATCTATCAGGTTCGGCGTGCTAGCACGCCGCCCGTGATGGAAAATCGCGCGTACGACGTCGTCATCGTGGGCGGGGCGTTCTCGGGGTCGGCGACGGCTCTCCTGTTGAAGCGCGACGCATCCCGAATCTCCCGCATCGCCCTCGATCGACAAGAAGCCGGCGTTCGACCGGAAGGTGCGGCGAGTCCGTCGATCGAGCTGGCCGCTTGGTTCCTGACGCGGAAGCTGGGCCTCGACCGCCACCTGGCGACGCAAGCACCTGCCGAAATACGGCCAGCGCTACTGGTTCCAGAACGACCAGGTGCGGACGCTCGCCGACGCGTCGGACCGGAAATTTCTACCAGTCGCTCCTCCTGGCTATCACGTCGATCGCGCGGTGCTTGGACGAGCACGTCCACGCGCTGGCGGCCGCCGGAAGGCGTCGACGTCCTGCGCCCCGGCGCGCGTCGCGGACGTCGAGCTACGTCCCGGCGCGGACGCTCGACACTGGCCGTCGAAGGCGCGTTCCGGGACGTGAGACGATCGAGGCGCGTTGGGTCGTCGATGCGACCGGGCGCGCGGCCGTGGCTCGCGCGACGGCTCGGGCACTTCCAGCCGATGCCCGGAGCACCCGATCCGATCGATCTGGGCGCGCTACCGGAACCTGCGCGATTTCGACGGCGACTGGCTCGCCGCCGCGACCCTCGCGCGGCACCGGGCCGAGTCGGTCGCTGCGGCACGGCCTCGGCTCGCGAGCCTTTCGACGAACCACCTCACCGGACTCGGCTACTGGGTCTGGGTGATCCCGCTTCCCGGCGGCGACGTCGAGCGTCGGGGTCGTCTGGGACGAGAGGCTGCTGACGCTCCCCCGGCGGCAAGCTCGGCCGAGCAGTTCGAAGGCGTTCATGAACAGCTTTCCCGGCGGGTCGCGAGCTGCTCATCGACGGCGCGACCCGCGTCGCGGACGACCTTGCACGCGCTGAAGGCGCTCCCGTACCGCGTGACGCAAGGTCGCCGGGCGACGGCTGGGCTCGCGGTCGGCGACGCGGCCGGGCTTCATCGACCCGTTCTACAGCCCGGGACTCGACTGGGCGGCGCTCACCGTCACGAAGAGCGTGCAGCCTCATCGGCCGCTCCCTGCGCGGCGAGATCCGACGGCGCCCGCGATGGACGAGGCGTTGGCGCGGCACAACCGCGAGTTCACGGTCGGGTTCTCGCGGTGGTTCGAGGCGCTCTACCGCGACAAGTACTACGTGATCGGCGACGCCGAGCTCATGGAGATCGCGCTTCGGCTCGAGGTCTCGCTCTACTACTTCGGCATCTTGACGGGACCGTACCGGCGGGGCGAGGCGCGCTCGACGTTCCTTTCTCCCATCCCGCTCTCGATCCCGTTCTACCACTTGCTGCAGCTTCATCGCGCGCCGGCTCGCCTCGATCGGGCGCGCGCGCGTGGCCGCCGGGACGTGGGGCCGCCGCAACGCCGGACCGCCACGTCTACCTTCCGGGTTCCGGCTCGGACCGAGGATGCTGAAGTTCACTCCCGGAGCGCTGGCCCGCTGGGCGCGCCTCGGGCTGATCACGATCCCCGACCGGCATCCGTGCGAGAGGCGCGCGCGGTCAGCACCGCCTTCGACGAGCAACGAGCGCCTGCCCGGCCCGGACCTCCTGCCCGTCCGCGGCCAGAACCTCGACGACCGTCCGCTTCCTCGGAGAGCCGGCGCCGCCAGTAGGCGATCGGATTGAAGGTCTTCATCACTTCCTGATGAGTCCGACCGCGCTGGCCCTGACCTGATCCGGTCGCCGCGCGGCGCGACGTAAGGGCGTCGCGCCCGTCGCCGGCGCCCGGTAGAACACGCCGTCGGTCGGCGCGACGATCTCGAGTCGCTCCGCCGGCCGCCGCAGGACGCCTGCTTCGTCGCAGCTACGCGCCGCCCTCGCCGGCCGCCTGCGGCACGACGCGGAACAACGGTTGTCCGAACTCGCCGAGCGGCGATCGTCCGCCGGCGCGCGAGCCTCGAGGACCGCACGGCCACCGACGCTCGTCAGGAACGAGACGATGAACCGCCGGCCGCAGCTGCGATCAGCGTTCCGGCGGCCGAGCCGGGAACGACGCTCGCGCCCGTCTGCGGGTCAGGTCCGACCAGAGCCCGACGCGCGGGCGACCGCAAGGACGGTCGCCGCCGTCAGGTGCGTCGCCGTCGGGAGCGGACTCGTGGACGGCTCATCCGCAGATCACGTTCATGTCGTGGAGGGACCAGATGCGCGGGTTCTTGATCCGGCGATGGCCGGTCGCCTGATACGACATCGCGACCAGCGAGGCGATCCAGAGGCGCAGCTCGCTCGGGCGGACGATCTCGTCGATGTCCCGCTGCGAGGCCGCGCAGCACCGGGTCCATGTCCCGCGCGATCCGGTCCTCGACCGCCTGCATCCCCGCGCCGGATCTCTTCGCCTTCCTCCGGGGTCTTCGCGACGATGCTGGAACTCGTCGTCGAGCTTCGTGTTGAACGCGCCGATCGCGAGCGTGCGCCCTTCCATCACCGCGAGCCGCGCGAGCGGCGTCGCGAGCTGGACGACCGGGCCGTAAGGCAGCCGTGCCATCGCGTAGTAGCCCGGCGCCCGAGGCCTTGCGCGAGGAGCACCGTGAACATCGGGACGGTGTTGGTGCGTGTTGGTGTAGATCAGGCTCGAGCCGTAACCCGAGCAGTCCCTGCTTCTCCGCCTCGGGCCCGATGTCGAAGCCGGAGATGTCCTGGAGCCACGACGACCGGGATGCCGTCGTCGTTGCAGCAGCGCGAGAACTGCGACGATCTTCGCGATCCCTTCGCGATAGAGGATCCCGCCGGGCCGCTTCTGCGCGATGCTCGGGATGATCGGTCAGCGCCAGGTTGTTCGCGACGAAGCCGGCGTACAGGCCGCCCGACGCGCGCCACGCCGCAGATCATCTCGCGCCCGACGTCGGGAGGAACTCGCCAGAACAGCGAGTGATCGGTCGAGGCGCGCGAGCACCTCACGGACGTCGTAGCGCCAGCCGGTGATCGGCCGGGAACATCCCGTCGAGCTCCGCTGGCGCGAAGCGCGGCTCGCCGGCGTCGGCGCCGTAACGGTAGTAGTCGCAGGCCGGGCTCGGGAGCTTCGCGACCTCGCGCGCGCAGGCAGCGGATCAGCGTCGCGTCGTCGGGCACGCGGTGGTCCGCGCAGCGCGACAGGTGCACGTGAACGTCGGGCCCGCCGATCGACAGCGAGGTGATGTGCTGCGACTTTCGCGCCCTTCACGAGCGCCGCGCCCGCGACGACCATGTACGCCTGCTCGGTCATGTACGACGACGTCCGAGATGATCGGCATGTAGCCGCCGCCCGCGATGCAGTCGCCGTGGACGCCCGGCGATCTGCGGGACGCCCGTCGGCGGACAGCAGCGCGTTCATCTTGAAGATCGCGCCCGGCGCCGGTGCGGCCGGGAAACGTGTGCGCCTGCTCCGGGAGGAACAGGCCCGAGCAGTCGACGAGGTAGACGACGGGAAGCCGCAGCCGCAGCGCGATCTCCTGCGCGCGCTCGATCTTCTCCGGCGTCTGCGGCCACCAGCGAGCCCGGACGCCACCGTGTTGTCGTTGGCGATGACGACGACCCAGCGGCCTCGCGACGCGGATGAACGCCGTCACGACGCCGGCGCCCGGAGAGGTCTTCTTGTCGTCGCCGAAGGTCCGTCCGTAGTTGACGAGCGTTCCGATCGGGAGCACCGGGCTGTCGGCGTCCTTCAGGCGCTCGATGCGCTCCCACGTCGGGAGCTTTCCCTTCTTGCGCACGCGGGCTTCGTACTTCGGGCCCCAGCCGGCGCGCACCTCGTCGCGCTTCTGCTGGAGCTCCGCCGTTCAGGCGACGCGACGTGCGCGCGCTGCGCGCGCCAGGACGCTTGCGTCGACGACGCGCTCTCCGCGGGCTTCCGATCGGATCGAGCAGGACCTTCGCCATCGCCGCCTCAGCGCTCCCGACGGCGGCGGGGCGACGAGCCCGCTCTTGGCGAGGTGCGCGACGTCGTACGTCGCCGCGCGCGAAGCCGCGGATCGTCGAGGAGCCGGAGGTGCAAGCGGAATCGTCGTCTTGATCGCCGTCGACGCGCATCGACGTCGAGCGCTTCCTTCGCGGCCGCGATCGCCTCGGCGCGGCGTCGGCCGCGTGCACGATCACCTTGCCGATCATCGAATCGTAGTGCGGCGGCACGCGCCATCCCGCAGCGACGCCGGCGTCCCAGCGCACGCAGGCCCCGGACGCGTGACGCGTGGCGGCGACGACCGCGGTCACCGAGCCGGGGTCGGGACGGAAGCCGCGATCGGGATCCTCGGCGTTGATGCGGAACTCGATCGCGTGTCCGCTGGAAAGCGATCGTCGCGCTGACGCACGGCGAGCGGCTCGCCGGCCGCGATCGCGAGCTGCGCCTCGACGAGATCGATGCCGGTCACCATCTCGGTGACCGGGTGCTCCACCTGGAAGGCGCGTGTTCATCTCCATGAAGTACATCGGCTGCCGTCCGCCGCGCGCAGGAACTCGAGCGTCCCGGCGTTGACGTAGCCGAACGAGACGCGGCTAGCGGCCGCGCGCTCGCCGAGACTCGTCGCGCTCGCGCCGGCGCGAGCGCCGGCGAGCGGCGATTCCTCGACGAGCTTCTGGTGGTGCCGCTGGATCGAGCACTCGCGCTCGCCCAGGTGAACGACGCTCGCCGTACGCGTCGGCCAGGACCTGGAATCTCGATGTGGCGTCCGCCGCTCCGAGCATTTCTCGAGGTAGAGCTCGGCGTTCCCGAACGCCTTCTCGGCTTCGAGCGACGCCTCAGCGAACGCCGCGCGCAAGTCGTCCGGCATCGTCGCAGCGCCGCATCCCCTTCCGCCGCCCCCGGCGGCGGCCTTCAGACAGGACCGGATAGCCGACGTCTGCCGCCAGGCGCGCCGCTTGCGACGCCGAGGTCGATCGGGTCGAGCGATCCCGGGATGACCGGCACCTCGGCTCCGGCCATCGTCCGCTTCGCGCCGATCTTGTCCCCCATCCGGCGCATGGCGCGCGGGCCCGGGACCGATGAACGCGATCCCGTGCTGGGCGCACCGGGCCGCGAAGACGCGCGTTTTCCGAGAGGAAGCCGTAGCCCGGATGGATCGCGCCCGCCTCGCGTCTGCTCGGCGGCCTGGAGGATCGCGTCGGCGTCGAGGTAGCGAGCGGCGCGCGGCGGCGCCGGGCCGATGCAGATCGTCCGTCGCGGCTCCGGCGAGCCACGGGGCGTCCGCGTCGGCCTCGGAGTGCACCGCGACCGTTTCGACTCCGAGTCTCGCGGCAGGCGCGAACGATCGCGCGCGGCGATCTCTCCGCGATTCGCGATCAGGACCCGTTGGAACAAGGCGGCCTCCGCCAGCGACGCGAGACGACGCGAAAGTCTAATACCACTGTCGCCGACCTTCGGATCGTCCGAGGAGGTCGCTCGTGGCGAATGCCCACCGCCACCGCACTGCTGTCCCACCGCGCGCGCATCATGCCGGCGAGCCCGATCCGGCGGCTCGCGCCGCTTGGCCGCCGCGGCGCGCGCCGCGGGCAAGACCGATCCACGCGCTCAACATCGGACAGCCCGACATCGCAACGCCGCGCGTGATCCTCGACCGGTCTGCGCGGCTACGACGCGCGGCTTCATCCCCTACGGGCCTCCCAGGGGCTCCCGGAGTTCATCGACGCGCTCTGCTTCTACTACCGGAGCGTCGGGCTTGGAGCGTCGGCGCCCGGAGAGGTCTTCGTCACGACCGCCGGGCAGCGAGGCGATCCTCTTCGCGCTCGGCGCGATCTGCGACCCCGGCGACGAGGTGCTCGTCTTCGAGCCGTTCTACACCAACTACAACGGATTCGCGACGCTGGTCGGGCGTCGACGCCCGTTCCGGTGACGACGCAGGCCGAGGACGGCTATCACCTGCCGGACCGGCGCTGGCGATCGAGGCCAACGATCGGCCGCCAAGACGCGGGCGATCCTGATCTGCTCCCGAACAATCCCACGGGCACCGTGTCTACACCGACGCCGAGATGGCGGTGCTCGCCGTCGATCTGCCGCGACCGCGACTCATCTGATCGCGACGAGGTCTACCGGAGTTCGTCTACGGCGGCGACGAAGCATCACTCGGCGCTCGACCTTGCCCGGACCTCGCCCGACCAGGTCGTCGTCGTGGACAGCGTCTCCAAGCGCTACTCGCTGTGCGGCGGTGCGGATCGGAAACATCGTCTCAAGAACCGCGGCCTGATGGACGCGTTCCTCCGCTTCGGGCAGGCGCGCGCTCTGCCCGCCCGACGCTGGGCCAGTACGCGTGCACCAGCGCTCACGCGAGATCCCGGCCGACTACATCGCCGGGGTGATCGCCGAGTACGAGAAGCGGCGGGACGTG
>ERZ1370068.10557-contig-9245_pt1 | contig 25518 bp, 37 predicted proteins | sample MGYA00561227_ERZ1370068 | MGnify/ENA primary metagenome ERZ1370068 (study PRJEB38410, sample SAMEA6850437) | metagenome | study: Metagenomic assessment of the ecological functions of the soil: analysis of the soil microbiota associated with the...
CGGACAACAGGGCTACACGCGGCGGCATCAACGGCATCACCGACCTGACGCACGCCTGCAGGGCTGGGACATCCGCACCGGACTCACGCCAAGATCATCCTGCTACTTCGTCGAGGTCGTGCTGCTGTTCGCCTGCATCTGTCATCGCGCAGTTCATCCGCCACTGAAGCTCGGCCGCATCCTGGTGGCGATGCGCGAGCAGGAGGACCGCGTCCGCTTCTCCGGCTACAGCGTCGCCAACTTCAAGATCTTCGCCTTCTGCGTCGCCGCCGTGTTCGCCGGCGATCGGCGGCGCGATGTTCGCGCTGCAAGTCGGCTTCATGTCGCCGTCCTTTGTCGGCATCGTGCCGTCGATCGAGATGGTGATCTACACCGCGGTCGGCGGCCGGATGTCGATCTCTCGGCGCGGTGTGCGGCTCGCTGCTGGTGAATTTCGCCAAGACCAGCCTCTTCAGGATCCTTCCCGCAGCTTTGGCTGTTCGGTCTGGGCGCGCTGTTCATCGCCGTCGTGCTGGCCTTCCCGAACGGCCTCGCCGGCATCTGGGCGGATTACGTGCAGCCGCGGATCGACCGGCTGCATGGCATCGCGCAAATCGAAATCCGGCAACGGCTGGCCATTGCCGTCGCCGACGGCGCGCCGGCGGAGTGAGGAGATAGCAATCATGCTCATCGGTCACCAGCCCAAGGAATTCCTGCTCGCGGTCGAGGCGCTCACGCGTTTCCTTCGACGGCTTCAAGGCGGTCAACGATCTCTCCTTCTACGTCGAGGAAAACGAGATCCGCGTCATCATCGGCCCCAACGGCGCCGGCAAGACCACGGTGCTCGACCTGATCTGCGGCAAGACCAGCGGCCACCTCAGGCTCGATCCAGTTCCGCGGCACGGAGCTGACGAAGCTGAAGGAGAACGAGATCGTGCAGGCCGGCGTCGGCCGCAAGTTCCAGACGCCGTCGGTCTACGAAGACCTCACGCGTGTTCGAGAACCTCGAAATTTCCTTTCCGCGCGGCCGCACGCGTGTTCGGCTGCGCTGACCTTCCAGCGCGACGCCGCGGTGAAGGAGCGCGTCGAGAAGTCGCCGGAGATGATCTTCCTGAAGGACCGCCTCGACACCTGCGCCGACCTGCTCAGTCACGGCCAGAAGCAATGGCTCGAGATCGGCATGCTGCTGATCCAGGACCCGGAGCTGCTGATGCTCGACGAGCCGCGTCGCCGGCATGAGCGTGCGCGAGCGCGCCAAGACCGCCGAGCTGCTCAACCGCATCATCAAGGACCGCTCGGTGCTGGTCATCGAGCACGACATGAAATTCGTCGAGGACATCGCGCCACAAGGTCACCGTGCTGCACCAGGGCAAGATCCTGTCCGAAGGCACGATGGACACGGTGCAAGAACGATCCGAAGGTGATCGAAGTTTATCTGGGCCACTGAGCGCTGATCCCGGTAGTGGCATGCGGACGAGTCATGCGCGATGATCGAGACTGCGTGATGCTGGCAATCTCGGATCTTCACGTCGCCTACGGCCAGAGCGAGGTGCTGCACGGCCTCAACGTGTCGGTCGCGCCCAACGAGATCGTGGCGATCATGGGCCGCAACGGCATGGGCAAGACCACGCTGATGAAGTCGCTGATGGGCATCCTGCCGACCAAGAGCGGCTCGGTCAGCATGGACGGCGCCGAGCTCAGCGCGCTGCCGAGCTACGAGCGCGTCGCCAGGGCCTCGCCTACGTGCCGCAGGGCCGCATGATCTTCTCCGACCATGACGGTGAAGGAGAACATCGAGACCGGCCTCGTGGTGTCAGGCAGACACCAGGTGCCCGGCAGACATCTACGAACTGTTTCCGGTGCTGCTGGAAATGAAGGACCGCCGCGGCGGCAATCTTTCCGGCGGCCAGCAGCAGCAGCTCGCGATCGCCGCGCGCTCGCCACCAAGCCAAAGGTGCTGCTGCTGGATGAGCCGACCGAGGGCATCCAGCCGTCGATCATCAAGGACATGGCGCGCACGCTGAAACGCATTCGCGACGAGCGCGGCCTGTCGATCGTGGTCTCCGAGCAGGTGCTGAGCTTCGCGCTCGATATCGCCGACCGCGTGCTCGTCATCGAGAACGGCGAGATCGTGCGCGACGATCCGCGCGACAGCGTCGATGCCGCGCAGATCTCGAAATATCTGTCCGTCTGATCGTAACCAGTACCGTAAACAGGGGAGCTTTCAATGCCAGAGACACTGATCAAGGTCGATCTTACGAAGTCGGCCTACGACAACGACATGATCCACAACCGCTGGCATCCGGACATCCCGATGGTCGGCGTGGGTCAATCCGGGCGACGATTTCATCATCGAGACCTATCGACTGGACCGGCGGCTTCATCAAGAACAACGATTCCGCCGACGACGTGCGCGACATCGACCTGTCGATCGTGCACTTCCTGTCCGGCCCGATCGGCGTCAAGGGCGCCGAGCCCGGCGACCTGCTGGTGGTCGACCTGCTCGACGTCGGTCCGCTGAAGCGAGAGCCTGTGGGGCTTCAACGGCTTCTTCTCCAAGAAGAACGGCGGCGGCTTCCTGACCGATCATTTCCCGCTGGCGCAGAAGTCGATCTGGGACATCAAGGGCCTCTACACCTCGCTCGCGCCACATTCCGGGCGTGAACTTCGCCGGCCTGATCCATCCCGGCCTGATCGGCTGCCTGCCCGATCCAGAAGCTGCTGGCGACCTGGAACGAGCGCGAGAACGCAGCTGATCGCGACCAATCCGACCCGCGTGCCCGGGCTCGCCAACCCGCCCTTCGCCCCGACCGCGCATTGCCGGCCAGGCCGAAGGGCGACGCCAAGGCCAAGATCGGCGCCGAAGGCGCCGCACCGTGCCGCCGCGCGAGCATGGCGGCAACTGCGACATCAAGGATCTGTCGCGCGGCTCGAAGATCTACTTCCCGGTCTATGTGCCCGGCGGCGGGCTCTCGATGGGCGACCTGCACTTCAGCCAGGGCGACGGCGAGATCACCTTCTGCGGCGCGATCGAGATGGCCGGCTGGCTGCACATGCAAGGTCGACATCATCAAGGACGGCGTCGCCAAATACGGCATCAAGAACCCGATGTTCAAGCCGTCGCCGATCACGCCGAACTACAAGGACTATCTGATCTTCGAGGGCATCTCGGTCGACGAGGCCGGCAAGCAGCACTACCTCGACGTTCACATCGCCTACCGCCAGGCCTGCCTGAACGCGATCGAGTATCTCGAAGAAGTTCGGCTATTCCGGCGCGCAGGCCTATTCGATCCTCGGCACCGCGCCGTGCCAGGGCCACATCTCGCGGCGTGGTCGACGTGCCGAACGCCTGCGCCACGCTGTGGCTGCCGACGGAGATCTTCGACTTCGACATCATGCCGTCGTCGGCGGGACCGATCAAACACATCAAGGGCGACATCCAGATGCCGCTCTCACCAGGACAAGTGATCCCTGCGCGACAGGGATGCGGGACGGTTGCGTACCTTGCCGCCCCGCATCCGCCGTCGCGAATTATTCGAAGTGTCGATCGCGCGAGGAAACAAGATGCCCGTCTACGAATATCTCTGCAACGATTGCGGCCCGTTCACCGACATGCGGCCGATGGCCGAATGCGACGCTGCCGCAGGACTGCCCGCGATGCGAAAGCAGAATCGCCGCGCGTGATCCTGACCGCGCCGAGTTTCTTCTGCATGCCCTCGGACAAGCGCAAGGCCCTCGCCACCAACGAGCGCAGCGCCAACGCGCCGAAGACGCTCGGCCGAGTACAAGGCCTCGCACGGCCCCGGCTGCGGCTGCTGTTCGACCGGCAAGAAGCCGGCGCCGGCTGATGACGCAGAACCGAGAGCGGCGCCAAGGAGCTTTCCGACCGCGCGCCCGTGGATGATCAGCCACTGAGGCGCGAGTCCTTCAAACCCAAACCAGAACAAGGAGGCGATCCCATGCTTCACGGTGACATTTCCTGCAGCAACGACACGGTCGGCGTCGCCGTCGTCAACTACAAGATGCCGCGGCTGCACACCAAGGCCGAGGTGCTCGACAACGCCCGCAAGATCGCCGACATGGTGGTGGGCATGAAGACTCGGCCTGCCGGGCATGGATCTCGTGATCTTCCCGGAATATTCCACCCACGGCATCATGTACGACTCGAAGGAGATGTACGAGACCGCCTCGGCAGTGCCCGGGCGCCGAGACCGAGATCTTCGCCGAAGCCTGCCGCAAGGCAAAGTCTGGGGCGTGTTCTCGCTCACCGGCGAGCGCCACGAGGAGCATCCGCACAAGGCGCCGTACAACACCCTGATCCTGATGAACGACAAGGGCGAGATCGTGCAGAAGTACCGCAAGATCATGCCGTGGGTGCCGATCGAAGGCTGGTATCCCGGCAATTGCACCTATGTGTCCGAAGGCCCGAAAGGCCTGAAGGTCAGCCTGATCATCTGCGACGACGGCAACTTTCCGGAAATCTGGCGCGACTGCGCCATGAAGGGCGCCGAGCTGATCGTGCGCTGCCAGGGCTACATGTATCCGGCCAAGGAACAGCAGATCCTGATTTCCAAGGCGATGGCCTGGGCCAACAATGTCTATGTCGCGGTCGCCAACGCCGCCGGCTTCGACGGCGTCTATTCCTACTTCGGTCACTCCGCGATCATCGGCTTCGACGGCCGCACGCTCGGCGAAACCGGCGAGGAGGAATACGGCATCCAGTACGCGGCACTGTCGAAGAGCCTGATCCGCGATGCGCGCCGCAACGGCCAGTCGCAGAACCATCTCTTCAAGCTGCTGCATCGCGGCTATACCGGCATGATCAATTCCGGCGAAGAGCGCGCAGGGCGTCGCAGCCTGTCCCTACGACTTCTACGCGAAGTGGATCGCCGATCCGGAAGGCACGCGCGAAATGGTCGAGGCGATGACCCGCCCGACCGTCGGGACCGACGAATGCCCGATCGACGGCATTCCGAACGAGGCAGACCGCGACGAGCAACTACCAGCGCTAGCAGATGGCAGGCCGGCGTGCGTATCTAATGAGCCCGCCCGGATTGCCGTCATTCGGCCGGCGTCAGGCTGGCGCTGTCTTGCTAGTCGCCGGCCTGCTAGCTTGCCGAACAGCCAGGTCTGCAGCCGGTCGAGGTAGATATAGACGACCGGCGTCGTATAGAGCGTCAGGATCTGCGACAGAGCGAGGCCGCCGACGATGGCGTAGCCGAGCGGCTGGCGAATCTCCGAGCCGACGCCGGTGCCCAGCATCATCGGCACGCCACCGAGCAGCGCCGCCATCGTGGTCATCAGGATCGGCCGGAAACGCAGGATGCAGGCGCTGATAGATCGACTTCTTCGGCCGTCAATCCCTCGCTGTTGCCGACGTGCTGGGCGAAATCGACCAGCATGATGCCGTTCTTCTTGACGATGCCGATCAGCAGGATGATGCCGACGATCGCGATCACGCTGAGATCGTAGTGAACCGCCATCAGCAGCAGCAGCGCGCCCAGGCCGGCCGACGGCAGCGTCGAGATGATGGTGATCGGGTGGATCAGGCTCTCGTACAGCACGCCGAGGATGAGGTAGATGACGAAGAGCGCGGCGGCGATGAGGATCGGCGTGCTCGACAGCGACGTCTCCGAATGCCTGGGCGTTGCCCTGAAAGCTCGGTCTGCAGCGAGAGCGGCTTGCCGAGCTGCTTTTTCAACCTGCTGGATGGCGCTGACCGCTTGGCCGATCGCGGTGCCCGGCAGCGAGGTTGAACGAGATCGTCACCGACGGGAACTGGCCCTGATGGTTGACCACGAGCGGCGCGACCTTCACCACCGCTGTCGACCAGCGTGGATAACGGCACCTGCTGCCCGGCTCGAGGATTTGACATAGATGCCGTTGAGCGCTTCCGGCGAGTACTGGAACTTGGGGTCGACCTCCAGCGACGACATGGTACTGGTTCAGGGTCGTGTAACATGGTCGAGACGATGCGCTGGCCAAAGGCGTCGTCGAGCGTGTTGTCGATGGTGAAGGGCAGGATGCCGTAGCTCGAGGCGACCTCGCGCTTGATGGTGATGTCGAGCAGCGGCCCGGCATTGAGCTGGTCGGTGGCGACGTCGGTGATGCCGGGGATGGTCTTGATCCTGTCGAGGAACAGCGCCGCCCAGTGATTGAGCTCGCCGGGATCGGCGTCGTTCAAGCGTGTACTGATACTGGGTTTTCGAGACTCGGCCGCCGATGGTGATGTCCTGCGCGGCCTGCATATAGAGCGTGATGCCCTGGATCTTGGCGAGGTTGGTCCGCAGCCGCGCGAGTACCTGTTCCATGCTGTCGCGCTGCTTGCAGGGCTTGAGCGCAATGTAGACGCGGCCGTTGTTGACCGTGGTGTTGCCGCCGCCGGCGCCGACCGCCGAGCCGACCGAGGCGACGGCCGGATCCTGCATGATGGCATTGAGCAGGGCCTGCTGGCGCTCGGCCATCGCCTAGAATAGGAGATATCCTGTGCCGCCTCGGACAGGCCGATGATCAATCCGGTGTCCTGCTGCGGGAAAGAAGCCCTTGGGAATGATCACGTAGAGATAGCCGGTCAGCGCGATGGTGCGCGAACATCGTCATGAGCGTGATGAAGCGGTGACGCAGCACGATTTTGAGGCCCGCCTCGTAGGCGTCGAGCAGGGCATTGAAGCCGCGCTTCGAAAAGCCGGTAGAGCCGTCCGTGCGTCCTGCTCTCCGGCTTGAGCAGCCGCGCGCACATCATCGGCGTGCAGCGTCAGCGAGATCAGCAGCGACAGCACGCAGCGCCACGCTGACGGTGACGGCGAATTCGCGGAACAGCAACCCGACATATCCGCCCATCAGGAACAGCGGAATGAACACGGCGATCAGCGACAGCGTGATCGACACGATGGTGAAGCCGATTTCGCCGGCACCCTTCAGCGCCGCTTCGTACGGCGTGGCGCCGCTCCTCCATGTGCCGCACGATGTTCTCGATCACGACGACGGCGTCGTCGACCACGAAGCCGACCGCGATCGACAAGCGCCATCAGCGAGAGATTGTCGAGGCTGTAGCCGAGCTCGTAGAGCACCGCGAAGGTGCCGATCAGCGACAGCGGAACGGTGACCGCCGGGATAACCGTCGCCCAGAAATTGCGCAGGAAGATGAAGATCACCATCACCACCAGCGCAACCGTCAGCATCAACGTGAACTGAACGTCGCTGGATCGAGGCGCGGATGGTCTCGGTGCGGTCGGAGATGATGTTGATCTTGACGGCGGGCGGGATCGAGGCCTGCAGCACCGGCATCATCGCCTTGATCCGGCTCGACGGTGTCGATGACGTTGGCGCCGGGCTGGCGCTGGATCGCCAGGATGACCGCGCGCTGGTTCTGGTTGTACCAGCCGGCGATCAGATCGTTCTCCGGCGCGCTGATGGCGCGGCCGACATCGCGGACGCGGACCGGCGATCCGTTTCGATAGGCGATCACCAGATTGGCGTAATCGTCGGCGTTCAGCAGCTGGTCGTTGGTGTTGCAGCGTGTAGGTCTGGCGCGGGCTGTTGAGCGTGCCTTTCGGCAGGTCGACATTGGCCTGGCCGAGCGCCGTGCGGACGTCCTCGAGGTTGATGCCGCGCGCTGCAAGCGCCTGCGGATCGAGCTGCACGCGCATCGGCGGGCTTCTGCTGGCCGCCGATGCCGACGAGGCCGACGCCGGGTATCTGCGAGATCTTCTGCAGCAGGATGTTTTCCGCATAGGCGTCCACCGGTGGTCAGCGGCAGGCTGTCCGAGGTCAGACCGAGCACCAGGATCGGCGTGTCGGCCGGATTGACCTTGCGGATCGTCGGCGGATAGGGCATGCCCGGCGGCAGGAACGCGGCTCGCGGCGTTGATCGCCGACAGCGTATCGCTGACCGTTCCATCGATCTGGCGGCTTCAGGTCGAACTGCAGCGTGATCTGGGTGATAGCCGAGCGCGCTCGCCGACGTCATCTGGGTGAGGCCCGGGATCTGGCCGAACTGGAGTTCGAGCGGCGTCGCGACCGATGACCGCCATGGTCTGCGGATCGGCGCCCGGCAGCTGCGCCGTGACCTGAAGCGTCGGATAGTTGACGTTCGGCAGCGCTGCGATCGGCAGCAGCGGGTAGGCGACCAGGCCGCCGACCAGAAGGCCGACCATCAGCAGCGCGGTCGCGATCGGCCGCTGGATGAAGGGCGCGGAAATGTTCATGGGATCGGTCGCCTGCTGTGCGCTGCTGTGCCGCTGCTTCCTCGGCCGCCTCGCCGTGCAGGATCGTGACAGTGCGTGCCGGCTGCAGCCTGTACTGTCCGTCGACCACGACCTGCTCGCCGGCCTTCAGGCCAGGATCGATCAGCGCCTCGCCGTCGGCTGATCTGCGCGACCTTGAGCGGGCGGATCGCGACCGTGCTGTCGGATTTGATGACATAGGCATAGGCGCCGTTCGGACCCTGCTGCACGACCGAGGCGGGGACGGTCAGGCCGTCATGCCGGGTCGTCGAGCGAGCAGCCGCGCGTTGACCGAGTTCACCCGGCCACAGCCGTGCGGACTTGTTGGGAAAGGTTGCCTTGAGCTGGATCGAGCCGGTGGTCTGCAGAATCTCGTTGTTGACCAGCGCGAGTACGCCCTTGTCCCAGCGCGATCGTATCGTCCTGGTTATAGGCGAGGACGGGAAGCGGCGTCTTGGTCGCTTGCTGCTGCTGGAGGATCTGCGGCAGCACCGCCTTCCGGCAGGGTGAAGATCAGCGAGATGGGATCGAGCTGCGTCACGACGACGAGGCCGTTGGTCGTCGTCGGGCTGATGATGTTGCCGACGTCGATCTGGCGAATTCCGACCACGCCGTCGATCGGCGAGGTCAGCCGGGTGTAGCTGAGCTGCACCTTGGCCGCTTCGATCAGCGCCTGGTCGCGTCTTGATCGCGGCCTCCAGCTGGCCGACCTGCGCCTTCTGGGTCTCGATCAGCTGCGGCGTGGCCCAGCCCTTGTCGCCGAGCTGGGTGTAACGCGTCGAGATTGGCGCTGGGCATTGGTGAGTTGGGCCTGGTCGCGCTCCAGGTTTGCCCTCGAACTGGTCGATCTGGGCCTGGTAGGGACGCGGATCGATTTGCGCGAGCAGGTCGCCGGCATGGACGGTCTGCCCTTCGGTGAAGTTGATGCTGATGAGCTGGCCCTGGATCTGGGCCCGCACGACGTCGGTGTTGTAAGGCAATCACGGTGCCGACGCCGTTCTGGATAGATCGGCACGTCATGCTGCGCGACCACGCCGGCCACGACCGGGACCGGAGCGGGCGGCGCGGTCGGCGGCTGCCTTGAACGTCATGGCGTGCGTCAGGTAGAGAAGACCGCCGGCGGCGGCGGCGCCGAACAACGAGTGCGGGTATTGCGACGTTCCTTTTCATGGCTGCGTCTCGCGCGTGGGGATTTCTGCTCAGCGGCAACATCGTGGCGCCGGGCGACAGGGCCGGTACCGTGCTCGGCGTATCCCTGAGATGTTCGGCATCCCCGTGATGGGATCGGTGGCGCGTGGGACGGCTCGTCGTGTTCGGCGGCCGGAAGCGTGACGGCGCGGCACCGTCAGGATCGTTGGAGCGATGGTGCGAGGCGGGTGACGGTGATGGTCGGCACCGTCGCGGCGGAGCTGACGCCGAGATTGCCGATCTCGGTCAGAGCCCATCGGAATGCCGGTGCGCGGCACGCCGCCCGGCGTCGTCGGTGACGGTCGGCGTCGATGACGCGGCAAGACTGCCCGAGCCGGCGCCGCACATGCTTTGGGTGCACCGACGTGTCGATCAGGGCCGATGTCGGCGAAATGCCTGACGACGATTGCATCGCCATCGTGCTCTGCGGTGTGACGGTGCCGACCGGCATGCCGCCGCCGTCAAAGCTGGTCGCCGATCCGAAACATCGTTGACGGTGCCGTACCGATGGTCGAGCACACGGTGCTGCCGATGATGCCGGCGAGAGCGGCGCCGGACTTACGCCGGGAAGCGATTTCCGTTGCGCCAAACGGGATGCCGGTGCCGCCGACCGGCGCGCTTGGCACCATGCCGAGCGGCGACGTGGCCGAGAGCGAAGGCGTCGGCATCACCGCGGCCTGCTGCGCAAAGGCCTGGCCGCACAGCAGGGCCGAGGCTGCCGTGATCATCAGGAAGCGTTTCATGGTGGTTCTCCGGTGCCGGTCGAGGCAGGTGACGAAGCAAGCGAGCAGGAGGCGATCGGACCGGAGGGCATTGAGAAGTGCCCTCCGGTCCGTCAGCCCTGCGTGCGGGATGTGCGCGGGAGTCTCAGCTGCAGCTCAGCGGCAAGGGGCTGGTTGGGATGCAGGTACGTACCAGTCGTAGCAATCGGGGTAGCCGTAGTAGCCATATCCTGGCCCATATCCGCCGAAGCGATGCAGGGCGTGCTGGTGCAGTCCGAAACCATGCGCGCCAATGTGGTCGCCGCCGACGTGGCCGACACCAACGCCACCGCCGAGGCCTCCCATGTGTTCGCCGGCACCCATGCCGCCGATATGGCCTCCGCCGCCGAAGCCTCCCGATGTGACCTCCGCCGCCAAAGCCGCCGCCCATATGGCCGCCGCCACCGAAGCCGCCGCCGTGACCGCCACCGCCGCCACCGCCACCGCCGCGGGCGTCGGCCGCGCCCACCATCAGGCTCGAAGCGAGAAGAGCCGTTGCGAAAATCGTGATCATCCGTTTCATCGTGACACTCCTTTTCAGTCAGATTGCTCGGCGCCGTGACGCGCGAACTTCAAGGAGCCGCGCGAACGAAACGTCGGATGACTGACAGGTAGGTGCGATGCACAAGGCCTCCATTAAATTCGGCTTTAGTCTTCGCCACCTCGCGTTCACGAACTGGAGCCGTGGCAGACGTGCGTCAAAGGAGCGCTGCCTGGCGTGCGACAAAGAAGACGGGCTGGCGGACATCCCGCCAGCCCGTCTTGTGCCTTGTTCCGTCGTAACGCGGGCGGATCAGTAACCCCGTGTTGGGCTCGCAAGGGCGGCACGGTCCACGGATCGGTGGCGAAGGCGCCGACGCGCGGAGCGCGGATGCAGCTATCGCCTTGGTCGCGATGCGTCGTCGACATCACGCGGCCGTTGGCATCGGTGACGACATGCCGCGGAGGCGGCCAGCACCGGAGTGGCGAAGGTGGCTGCGGTGAGTAAGACAGCCGACAGAAGTTTCACGTTGCGCATGGGTATTCTCCATTGGTGAGGGGAAGCCAGGCTGGCTTCTTCCTGTGACGTGCGGCGCGCCTCGCCATCGTCCAAAGGAAACATCGCTTCACGTGCCTTCAACTCGGCGTGAAGCCGACGCGGTCCTCGATCTGTTGCCTTCCTGGCCCGAAATCGCCCGCTGGATCGGCCGATGCCTGCCCGCCAATTCATTAAATCGCTATTTATTGGCGCTGCCCGCCGTCGAGGACTAACTGTTTCCGTGCGGCTCCGCCGTGCTCGTACCACCGAGGCGGCGGAATAGCCGCCGGGCGGATGGCGCACGCCGGATCCGGAAGGGATAGCGGCGCCGTCCGGCTCTCTTGAGCTATGAGACATGCGGCCGTCACCATGGCTTTGTCAGCCGGCCGGCGTATCATTGCGACCGAGCCGAGCCCTGCGGTGAGAGGGTATTTTGATGGCAGTCGGAATGATCTCATGACGAAGGTTCTTCTCATAGAGAGATGACGGCGAGACGGCGGGAGAAATCGCTGCCGAGCTGGCCGATCGCGGCTTCGATGTGGAATGGTCATCGAACGGGCTCGGACGGTCTCGCCAAGGCGCGCGACTTGCGGCCGGATGCGATGATCGTCGACCGCCTGCTGCCGGGAATGGACGGCCTTACCGTCATCGAGATCCCTGCGGAAGGATCAGGTGCGCACGCCGGTGCTGGTGCTGAGCGCGCTTGGGGCGGTCGATGACCGCGTGCGCGGACTGCGGATGGGGGCGACGACTACCTCACCAAGCCGTTCGCGGTCGTCGAACTCATCGCGCGAATAGAGGCGTTGCTGCGCCGCCCGACGGAAACGCGGGAAACCACCCTGCGGATAGGGCAGCTCGAGCTCGACCTGATCGAGCGCACGGCCAAACGCGGCGAACGCGAGATTGACTTGCTGCCGCGCGAGTTTCGCCTGCTCGAATACATGATGCGGCGGAGCGACCAGCTGCTCACGCGCGCCATGCTGCTCGAGGAGGTCTGGAACTACAAGTTTGTTCCGGCAACCAACCTGGTCGACGTCCATATGGGCCGTGTGCGGCACAAGGTCGACGGTCCGGGCGAGGCCCCGATGATTCACAATGTCCGCGGCGCAGGGTTCATTCTTCGCGCCGTGTCCTAGAGCATGATCCGGAAAAGTGGATACCGGTTTTCCGAAAGATCATGCTCAAGCAAAGAGATCTAGTTTTTGGCGCTCGTGCCGCGCGCCGCATCGTCGCGGCCGGCGAGGCAATCAGGCGGCGCAGGATTCGAAGCACCAGATGCAGTTCATACGTTCGAACACGTTTCACTGGGCCGCCGCGCTGGCAGCCCTGTTCGCGGCTTTTGTCACGATCCTGTTCGGCTTCATCTACTTCAAGATCGATGATTACCTGATCGCGCGTTCCGATGGCATGATTACGACGCAGGTCAATTTCTTTGCCGCGCTGCCGCCCGATCGCCGGATCGCCGCGCTCGACGATCATCTTGGGCAGGATCTCCGCGGCGTCCATTTCGCCGGCATCTTCGATGCGAAGGGAAATCGGCTTGCCGGCAACGTCGCGCGCCTGCCGGACGACCTCGGAGCCGATGCGGAGGTGAAGAGCGTGCGGATGGCGCGGACCGACGACAAGGAGGCCGACGCTCCATTGGTGAGAGCCGTCGCGCGGAGCCTTGATCAACGGCGCATGTACTGGTGATTGGACGCAACGTCGACGAGACCGGGAAATCTCCAGGGTGGTCGGCGGCGCGCTGGGGCTCGGCCTGCTGCCCGCGTTCTGCTTCTGGCTGCTGGCCGGCGCGTGGCTGAGCGTTCGTGCGCAAAGACGCGTCGAGGAGCGTCAACCTGCGGGTCCAGCGTATCATCGCCGGCGATCTGCGCGAGCGGCTGCCGCACCGGAATATCGATGAGCCGTTCTCGCGGCTCGCCGCCATCGTCAACGGCATGCTCGATGAACTGGAAACCACCATCCATGCGCTGGCCGGCGTCGGCAACGACATCGCCCACGACCTGCGAACGCCGCTGACGCGCGCGCGCTGACGCTGCGAGCGGGGCCGTACCAACGCGACCAGTCTGGAGCAGCTCCAGGAGGCCGCCGACAAGGCCATCGCCGGCATCGACCAGTCTCTGTCGATCGTCACGGCGCTGTTGCGCCTGGCCGAGATCGAGAACAGCCGCCGGTCGTCCGCATTCGGCAATGTTGAGCTCTGGCGAAATGCTGCGCGAGGTCTACGACATGTATGAGCCGATCGCCGAAGACAAGCAGATCGCGCTGAGCGTGGGCACGTCAGCCACGCTTTGACGTGCGCGGCGATCGGGACCTGCTGCTGGAGGCGGTCGCCAACCTCGTCGACAACGCCATCAAGTTCACGCCCCGCGAGCGGCAGGCGTCAAGCTCGATCTGCTGCGCGGCGAGGGAGAAACTATCCTGCGTGTGACGGATACGGGTCGGAATCAGCGATCAGGAGCAGGAGGCCGTATTGCGCAGGTTCTATCGCTCGGACAAGATCCGCAACACGCCGGGCGTTGGCCTCGGCCTGAACCTGGTTTCGGCCATCGTGAAGCTGCACGGATTTCGCTTGATCATCCACTCCGGACCCGGGAGGCCGGGTCGAGATCGTTTGCCCCGATGAGCACGTCAACCCGACATAGGGTCGGCGTGCTGTCCGGGTAAAGGTCATCCATGCTGGGGGCCGTCGTGCATGGCGCCGGACGCGTGGTGAGTGCGGCCATGGTGCCAGACGTTGGTGCCGCCCAGCCCGCTTTCCTTTCATTATAGTTTTGCATCACCGAAGGCGGCATGCCTTCCATCCTGTAGGCCGGCGTCGGCGCGCCGCCATTCAGTACGTCCAGATTCGGGTAATAAAATGCGAAAGCTCCCGGCTCCTGAATGGCTTCCTGAGCGAAAGCGGGCGCTGCTGCCATCATCGACAGCAGTCCTGCGACTACGACTGTCTTGATCGATGTCATTTGTTTTTCTCCATATCGCTGAGGCGAGAATCCGTCGGGCGAGGAAGTGCGGTCACGCGCCGCAAGCAGGCGTCGTGTTCTTCGAAACGGAATTGCTCGCTTGAAGCTGCATCCGGTGTCGGATGCGTGGATGAAGATGTAGGATAGAAACGGTCTCGTCCCACTAAATTGGCGTTTACAAAGCTCAACTACACTTGAGCCGTCTTGCAAGACGCTTGCTTGGCAGCCGCGGTTCGAGATCACGCGAGCGTGCGTGGCAGTCGCTCGATGCTCACAAGTTCGCGCGGAATGCGAGATCTGCGATTTCGAAATAACAGTGGCGCAAAACGCTAACAGCGAATTTAGATTCCTCAATTCCTATTTAATGGCTGCGCTGCGGTCTGTTCTTCTAGGGTCCATGTGCCGGACCCGATGGATTGGAGCCACCTATGAATGCCCATAGCACAACGTTGATGTCGGACAGCCGGGAGGCGTTGACGAACGGCAGATCGCGGGATCTCGTCGATGAGTACGCCACTCTCATCAAGCGATACGTTCTGCTTGAACAACCGCGCGAGCAGCAACTCGCACGACGCTGGCAGGAGCATCGCGACCGCAGTGCTGACCGATGTGCTCGTCACCAGCCATCTCCGCCTGGCGGCAAAGGTCGCGCGCCGCTATCAGCGATACGGCCTTCCGCTTGCCGATCTGATCGGCGAGGCCAACCTCGGCTCTCGTCATCGCGGCCTCGCATTTTGAGCCCGGCCGCGGTGCGCGGTTTTCCACCTATGCCCTGTGGTGGATCAAGGCGACCATCCACGACTACATTCTGCGGTCGCGATCGCTGGTCAAGATCGGGACGACGGCTGCCCAGCGGAAGCTGTTCTTTGGCTTGCGGCGCGCCATGAACAAATTCGGCGGCGACAGGGCAGGGCTCACGCCGGAGATCGCCGAGGCCGTCGCGCGTGAGCTCGTGGTCCCCGTTCGCGAGGTGATCGAGATGAGCAGCCGCCTGACGGGCGACGTTTCCCTGAATGCTCCCGTCAGCGATGACGGGCCGACCGAATGGGAGGCGATGCTGGTCGATCATGCGCCGAACGCCGAGGCGATCGTCGCCGAACAGGATGAAAGCGCGCAAAGGCGAAGGCGCTCCGTTCGGCCCTTGATGTGCTGACCGCGCGGGAGCGGCGTGTGTTCGAGGCGCGGCGCCTCAGTGAGGACCCACCGAGCCTGGAGGATCTCGGACGCGAGCTGTCCATTTCCGGCGAGCGCGTGCGGCAAATCGAAACGCTGGCCTTCGAAAAGGTCAAACGGGCGGCGACAAGGCGTTTGCGACCGGCCGTCCTCCCGGTCCGAGAGGTGGTCGGATGAGAAGATAGCTGCGAGCGACGCGGCACGCGCCGCTCGCATGTATTTCCAATCGCCCGGTCAGCGGACGACGCGCTCGACGGCGATGGCGGTAGCTTCACCGCCGCCGATGCACAGCGCGGCGACGCCGCGTTTCAGGTTCCGCGCTTCCAGCGCATGCAGCAGCGTCACGATCAATCGCGCGCCGGTGGCGCCGATCGGGTGGCCGAGTGCGCAGGCGCCGCCATTGACGTTGAGTTTCTCCCTCGCGATGCCGAGATCCTTCTGCGCCGCCATCGCCACCACCGCGAACGCTTCGTTGATCTCGAACAGGTCAACATCGCTGACGCTCCAGCCGACCTTGTCGAGCAGCTTGCGGATGGCCGGGATCGGCGCGGTGGTGAACCATTGCGGCTCCTGGCTGTGGGTGGCGTGGCCCTTGATCTCGGCGAGCACCGGCAGGCCGTCACGATCGGCGAGCGACCGCTTGGCCAGAATGAGCGCCGCGGCGCCGTCGGCATTGGCGGAGGAGGCGGCCGGCGTGATGGTGCCGTTGGCGCGGAACGCGGGCTTCAATCCGGAATCTTGCCAGGGTCCACCTTGAGCGGATGTTCGTCATTGGCGATGACGCGCGGGCCGGCCTTTTCGGTGAGCGTGACCGGCGCGATCTCGGCCCTGAACGCGCCACCCTCGACCGCCTTGCGGGCGCGGGTCAGCGTCTCCATCGCATAGGCGTCCTGGTCCTTGCGGGTGAACTGATAGGCCTCCGCGGTGGCCTCGCCGAAATCGCCCATCGAGCGGCCGGTCTCGTAGGCGTCTTCCAGCCCGTCCATCATCATGTGATCGATGATCCGGTCATGGCCGGCGCGATAGCCGCCCCGCGCCTTGGCCAGCAAATAGGGCGCATTGCTCATGCTCTCCATGCCGCCGGACAGCACGATTCCGGCTGAGCCGGCGTTGATGATGTCGTGGGCCAGCATGGTCGCTTTCATGCCGGAACCGCAGACCTTGTTGACCGTGGTGGCGCCGGTGGCGTCGGGCAGTCCGGCGCCGCGCGCGGCCTGTCGCGCCGGCGCCTGACCCTGTCCGGCCGGCAGCACGTTGCCCATGAAGACCTCGTCAATGCGCTCCGGCGCCAGTTTCGCCCGCGCCAGCGCGGCCCCGATCACGTGCGCACCGAGCTTGTGCGCGCTGAAGGGGACAACTCGCCCATGAACCGGCCAAGCGGCGTGCGGGCGGCGGAAAGGATGACGACGGGATCGGGGCTTGCGGACATCACGGGTTCTCCTGTTCGGTTCGTTGTTATATGACGATAGTCATATATAAAGGGATTGCAATGGCAAGCTGCCGCTTTCCGCAGCGAGGGCGCTCCCCGACAGACCGCCGGAGCGTTGGAGGAAATTGAAGCTGGCCCGGCGCATCCTCGCGAAGCCGTCGCGCGCGACTTCGGCCGAAGGTCTTCGCGCGGCCTGCCTGGTTATCGATGCGTGGCAGGCGCGCCATCGGGGGCGGGAAAAGGCCGCCCGGGCCCGGCTTTCCTTCGGAACTGCGTCCGTACCGCGAATCCCGGCTGGAGCGATGACAGGGAAACGAGGGGCGACTGCGAAAGCCTCCTCGGCACTTGTTCTTCCGTGCGCCGTTTCGTCGGAAGGATTAGCACTAATGATCCGGGGTCTGCTCCAACGGACCTATTGTGGAACCGACCGGATGGCGCAGCGGCGCTCGGACGCAGTGCCGAAAATTCATCGCTAGTGAGAAATAGGCGGCTTGACTGCTATGGATGAATCCGCGGAAACCAGTTCGACGGCGCTGTCCGCGCAGATGTGCGCCGCGGCGATCGCGACCTGGGTCCGGTTGCTTACGCCCAGCTTGCGCATGATTTCACGGACATGGACTTTCACGGTCGTTTCGGTCATGCCGAGCTTGCGACCGATCACCTTGTTGGGGTCGCCTTGGCAGAGACAAACGAGAACGGCGAACTGCCGCTCGGTAAACTCGGGCGTGTGCCGCGCGCCGTTGAAGCCATGGTCGCGCGGCACGCCAGTCGCCTTGTCGTCGAAAAGGGAGCTCTGCTGCTCGTAAAGGCCGTCCTCCGGTTCGAGCGGTGGCGCCTGCGTATGTAGTTCAGGCCCCGGAAGTGGTTGCTCCTGGGAAAGGTCGGGCTGCCTGTATTCGAGGGGCGCCGGTGTGCTGAAGGCCTGGCTGGCCAGGATGGCGGCGGGCGGAAAATAAGTGCCGCCGTGGAGGACGAACGAAAGGGCCTGCAACGCGAGCTCGGGCGGCATGGAATTGCTGAAGTAACCCTGGGCCCCGCAACGGATTGCAGCGAGAACGGTGGCGGGATGTTCATCGTCGGAGACGATGGCGAGCGCCGCCTCACGGCGAAGCGTATGTAACACCTGTATCTCGGTGAAGACCTCGTGGGGAGAGGGAGCGCCGACACTGTAAATCAGCATGTCGCATACGGCGCGCTCGACAAGTCTTGTGTGAGCTTCGTCAGCATCGAGCGAAATCAGTTCGACGCTTTCGTTACGGGCCCACGGATTTAAGAAGCTCTCTGCGCGAGCTCGTCTGAAGGCCATCGCGTCTACAAGAAAAACCGTCTTCTTGAATGGGACTGACATAACGCGCCCCTTAAAATTACGTCTTATGACTATCGATCATTACATCCTATGACTATCGATAGATTGCTTCCGACCCTTCTAGGTCGCTGTTAAACAGATCACTTACATCTTAATTGTGCATAAAAGTTTACTCTTGTTCCAAACGGAATGCCAAGAAGCGCAGGTGTGACAAGAAGTCGTCGAAAACAAAGGGAACTCCAGCAAGAAAGCAGCAAGAAAGCGACATTTTCCTGTAGTAATTGCAGAACAGCACTCGCCCAACCTGCTACTATATCTTTCGATATACTTCCGTGGCGACGAAGGCGTACGATCAAATTGACCGCCTGCAGGTGCGGACACTTTGCCATGTATGTCGGCAAGCTGCCTCCAAGCCGGACTTTGACATGCTCGCCGCTGCGGTTCCCGCCTCGTTCTCGCACTGATGGGACACCTGATCTGCAGCTGGTCGAACAGCGAAAGCCTTTTCATCTACGTGCTGATGATTCTGTTGCGCACCGACGAGGCCTCCGCCGCAGTGGTGTTCGCGACACTGAACACGACCCGCGAGACTTGATCTGATCCAGCGACTGGCCAAGATCAGAGTTAGCGATAAGGCTCCATCGAAAATCTGACCGCTCTCATCGAGACCGTTCTCGGAGTCCACCAAGGTTCGCAATGAACTGAATCACTGCATGTTCATCTTTCGATTCCGTCGGGCGCCATCACCTCACACGCAGTCGATGCGATTGATCGAAACAACAAAGCGTGCCGCGCGACGCGGCTTAAACGGTCCGGTGACGACGGATGTCATGCCTCGTCCCGCTGCTGTTCACTCCAAAACTCATTCGTTCTGAACGCCAACCGTGTCGACGGTTGATATCGCAAAGATAAAGCGATGCACCTAATGCATGCATATTGTTGGCGACGGCGTGGCGGCATTCTGACCAGGCCGGCATCCGCAATTAGGCGAGGTGCCGGCAGTCGGAAGAACCGACGTAAAAAGCACCGCCGCGCGCTTCGAAGACCGCAGACTTGGAAGATCAGCGTTCTCCGTTTCGCCCGCGATGCTCCAGCCGCAGGTCACGATGAACGGAAAAGACAGGTATCCGTGTTCTGGTGGTGCGCTCAGCAAGGACACCATTGCGGGCAGGATTCCCGGCGGGCTGCTTCGTGTGATGGCGCGTGACGGCTCGCGGCCGGGGTCCGATGGCCGGATGCTTCTGTGCCCCCTGGACGACAGCCGCGATGGCCTCCCGCCCGCCGGAGTTCGTCAATCGATGGTGCGCCGGTGGTTTGCAGCCGGGCGATCGGCACCAGTGCGGTGCCCACCACGGCCGAATAGATGGGCCCCGCAATGGCTCTCGGTTCGTCGCGATCGCCTGCGGAGCCGCCTGAAGAACGGCCTGGGCTGTCTCCACCGACCCGCATCAGGATGAGCGCGCTCGGCGCGGCGCGATGCCCAAATCTCGCCGGCAGGGAAGGGGTCGTCGTTGGCGCGGGCCGCTATCGCAGCATCGTCCGCGTCATGTTCGACGGCTTCAGGTCGGCAACCTCATTGCACAGCACCTACCTCGAACCCGTGGCCGGGGAAGAAGGCTCTTCCAGCCGCGGACCGCCGCTAGCTTTGCTGGATTTCCCGACAAATTCCGGATCGCAAAGCAGTCCCGTCGGGCTTCTGTCCCCTGCAGCTTGGCGCGCAAACCTGTTGATTACCGGCCCCAGCGCAGAACCACCGGATCGAGCTTGGCGGGCGATTTCAACGGACCCGCGCGCGCCGCCAGGAGTCGAACCTTTTGCAGGGGATGGCGCACCGCGTCCGAGCCGATCACGCCGCCTTCCTTCATCAGGATCTTGGCAGGCCTGCAAGTCCGCACTGGCGGTTCTCGTAATTGATCAGCGGCAGCCAGCGCGCATAGGCCGCCATCGCTTCCTCCCGGCGCCCGGCGAGATAGGGATCGACGATCTGCCTGATGCCGTCAGGGTAGCCGCCACCGGTCATGGCGCCGGTCGCACCTGCATCGAGATCGGCCATCAGCGTGATGGCTTCCTCGCCGTCCCAGGGCCCTTCGATGCTGTCGCCGCCGGCTGCGATGAGATCGCGCAGCTTCGCCGCCGCCATCGGCACCTCGATCTTGAAATAGCTGATGTTCGGAATTTCCCGCGCCATGCGGGCCAGCAGGTCGACCGAAAGCGGCGTTCCCGGCAACCGGCGCATCCTGGATCATGATGGGGATATCGATGGCGTCGGACACGGTGCGGTAGAAGTCGAAAATGGCCTTTTCCGGCACGCGGAAAGTGGCGCCGTGATAGGGCGGCATGATCATCACCATCGCAGCGCCGGCGTCCTGAGCCTGGCGGCTGCGCTGCGGCGCAGATGCGCGAGCCGAAATGCGTCGTCGTCACGATCACGGGCACCCGGCCGGCGACGTGCTCCAGCACCGCATGCATCACCTGTTCGCGCTCGGCATCGGTCAGCACGAACTGCTCGGAGAAATTGGCCAGAATGCAGAGGCCATTGGAGCCGGCGTCGATCATGAAATCGATACAGCGGCGCTGCCCGCGCGAGATCGAGCTCGCCCACGATCGTCGAAGATGGTCGGAGCGACAGGAAAACGCCGCGATAGGGCCGTTGTGCAGTCAGGGTCATTCTGGATGTTCCGTTCGAGCAGGATCAGTGATTGTATGTTCGTCTAATTCATCATCAACATGATAGAAAGCCCGGCGACGCAATTGGGCAGCCAGGCAAGAACAGGGAAAGATCGATGGGGGAGTTCTGGAGGGCGTTCGCGTCCTCGATTTCGGGCGCTATATCGCGGGGCCGTATTGCGCGACATTGCTGGCGGAATTCGGCGCGGAAGTCATTCGCGTGGAGAAGCGCGACGGCAGCGAGGACCGTTTCGTGGCGCCCGTCGGCGAAGGCGGCGAGGGCGCGCTGTTCCTGCAGGTCAACCGCAACAAGAAATGCATCACGCTCGATCCGATGAAGCCGGAAGGGCAGGAGGTGATGCGCCGGCTGGTCGCGACCGCTGACGTCGTCGTCGCCAATCTGCCGCCGCAGACGCTGCGCGCGATGAAGCTCGACTATGAACTCGCTGAAGGCGATCAAGCCGGACATCATCCTGACCACGGCAACCGCGTTCGGCGGGCCGGGGCCGTGGTCCGACCGCGTCGGCTTCGACGGCGTCGGGCCAGGTGATGTCCGGCGCGGTGTACATGACGGGCAAGGGCGATCCGCCGTACCGGGCGGCGGTGAACTGGGTCGATTTCGGCACCGCGCTGCATTGCGCGTTCGGCACGCTCGCCGCCCTGATCGAGCGCGGCAAATCCGGCCGCGGCCAGATCGTCGAGGGCGCGCTGCTGGCGACCGCGCTGTCCTTCACCAACGCAACGCTGATCGAGCAGGCGGTGATCATCGGCCAATCGCGTGCCGACCGGCAATCTCGGCCAGACCGCGGCGCCCGCCGATATCTACCGCACCAAAGACGGCTGGGTGCTGTGCCAGGTCACCGGGCATCCGCTGTTCATCCGCTGGGCCAAATTGATGGGCGAGGAGGATCACTGGCTGAGCGATCCGCGTTTCGCCGACGACCTCAAGCGCGGCGACAACGGCCCTGTCATCAGCGAGCGGATGGCGCGCTGGTGCGCCGAGCGCACCACGCAGGAAGCGCTCGATACGCTGGGCAAGAGCGATGATCCTGGCCGGCCCGGTGCTGAGCCCGCAACAGGCGCTGGAGCATCCGCACATCCGCGCCGCCGGCTTCATGCAGGACGTCGATTATCCGGGCCTGCCAAAGCCCGCGCCGACGCGCGCGCGCCGCGGTGCGGCTGTCGGAGACGCCGGGCGAAATCGTGACGCGCCCGCCGACGCTTGGCGAGCATACCGATCGCGTGCTGGCCGATATCGGCTATGACGCGGATGCCATCGCCGCGCTTCGCAACAAGCGGGATCATCTAGATGCAGCGGCCGCCGTCCCGGCGCTGTGTTCGTTGCCGCCGTGGTGCTTCGCCAAACCGCGGCCCGGACATCAGCTCGCATGACGCTGCTGTCGATACCGGCCAATCCTGTTCCAGATGGTGCGCTGGCCGGAACGATCGCGACACCGGATGGCGCCACGTTGCGCTTTGCGCGCTGGGCGGCGCTGGCCAAGCGGAAGGGGCACTGTCTGCGTCTTCACCGGGCGCGGCGAGCACATCGAGAAATATTTCGAAACGGTGCGGGATCTGCGCCAGCGCGGTTATGCGGTGGCCGTCATCGACTGGCGCGGGCAGGGGCATTCCTCGCGCCAGCTACGCAATCCGCTCAAGGGCCATGTCCAGAGTTTTTCGGAGTACCAGATCGACGTGGCGGCCTTCGTCAAGCAGGTCGTGCTGCCGGATTGTCCGCCGCCCTATTTTGCGCTGGCCCATTCTGATGGGCTGCGCGGTCCTGCCGCGTGCCGCGCATGCCGGCCTTGAGGTGTTCGAACGCTTCTGTGCTCTGCGCGCCGATGATCGACCTGCCGCGTCCGCGCGCATCGCTGCCGATGCGCGGCCTGATGCGCATGCTGCGCGTGGCCGGAATGGGCGAGCGGTTTATTCCAGGCGGCAGCATCGACTCTGTTCAAGTCAACCGGCTTCCCCGGCAATCCCTGACCTCGGATCCGCGCGTCGCTACGCCCGCAACGTGGCTATCCTGGAGGCCGACCCAACGCTCGGGATTGCGTCGCCGACCGTGGCCTGGCTCGACGCGGCCTTTGCGGCGATGGCCGAGTTTCGTTCGCCTGAGTTTGCCGGCGCGGATCCGCCAGCCGGTCCTGATGCTCGCGGCAAGCGACTGACACCATCGTATCGGTCCCTGCCATTGCGGCGTTTGCCCGGCATCTGCCGGCGGGATCGCATCGCGTGATCGCGGGTGCGAAGCACGAAATGCCTGCAGGAAGACGACCGCTATCGCGCGCAGCTCTGGGCCGCATTCGACGCCTTCATGCCGGGTTAGGCGTGGACTCATAAATCCCAGGCCCAAGGACTTGGCGATGTTACCCCGCCAGATAGCAGATCGGGGTTACGCTGCATCGCTGTGACCACGATCGAACGTTCCTGGTTCACGCTATGCGCACGGGCTTTGGTTACCTTCTGGTGTCCGTTGGCCCATCTTTGTGGTCATGTAGGCAATCCCCGCGTCGAATAATAGCCCGCCATGCATCCATAGCATAGTTGTCGGCCTTCTTCCGGCTAGAGAGCGCGGTCAGAAACGCACATCGCGAAAGCCCTCGAAATGCTTCGGCTGCAATCCCAACCTCTCGTGGCTCGCGGCATGCCGCGACATCGGGTTCGGACAGTCGGTAGGTCGGAAGTTGAGTAGTTCACCGACTGCCGCGTTAAGCTTCTTGTGCTGCTCGTCCATATTGATGCTGCGGACTTCGAAGAGCTGGCGCAACGTCGGGAGCCGCGCGGAACAACTCTCATAAACGCTTGCGATAGAAAGCGCCGTCCTGGAGTTCCCATAGCTCTCGCGCGCTTTCTGCTGCGCACCTCGTCGGGAACAGACCCTTCGGCGATCTCTTTGAGTGCCCTGTGGGCGTCGGCCATGCTCGGCCACCGATCTTCGGGTCGACGCTCGAGCATTCGGCAAGGACGAAAAACAGAGCAGGAGACCCCTTCCGATGCTTTTCGAACCCGGCCATCGGTGCGGCAAAGAACGTCCGCTTCTTATCCAAATCGGCGTAGCAACGTACCGGCACGGGCGGTGCTCCAGTCAGCAGCTCCAGGCCTAGCAATCCGATGTAGTACTGGTCGGTTGCGGCTTGTAGTCTCTCGCCCGCATATTGCTCCGGCGAGCCATGTCAGCTTCTATCTTCTTGCAGCACCGTCATCCGGACGTTCCCGACAAGACTGCATAGTGGCCTGCGACATTTGCATCGGCGAAATTTTGCATTCCCGTTGTTGGGGTTGCGATAGACGTGGACTTGAACGCAGCGGGCCAACGAGGAGCGGGCGAAATTCATTATTGGGGTCTGCGGATTCCCTGATGCAAAATTGTTGGCGGCAATCGATCACCTGCGCCAAGACGTTCGCGACCGACAGGGGCTCCAACCCGGGAGTTCCTGATTCGCTGGATCACGTTCTTGAGCGACGGTAGGCCGGCGTAGTCCATCGTCGACGCAATTGATGCGGCCCTCGGCTATATGGTTTGCGAACGCGAACGAACAGCGGATCGACGAAATCTGCGGAGGCGCTCTGGCCCCGTCGACGAAATCAGGTCCGACCCAGGCGCGGCGCATCGATGGCAATGCCACCTTCACCGCAATATCCTCACCGTCCTCTTCAGCCTTGTAGATGACGGAACCGTCGCCAAAGGCGATTTGCTCACGAAAAGCACGACATCGGTGCCCAGTGGCTGGCTTTCAGCTCGCTTTCTAATTCGCCGATTTCACTCGGTATCGACATCCGGGAACTTGATCAAATCGGCACAGATCCTCTCGACGGCCTGCCGCTGATCATCGGCTTTTCTCTTTCCGCCAGTGGCTGATTGGTGGGCCAAGCGCCTGAATGTGCTGGAGAAGATTCTTTGAGCTTCCAGTCCTCCACCTTTTTGATCGGCACCACTGCAGGGTGAGGGCTTTTGCTGTGCCGGTCGACAATCGCAGGAAGTTCCTCGTTCAATACATACTCCGGACTGCATATATTCGGGTGTGACGAGGGACCAGAGCCATTGATCGCCGAAGGAGTCTGTCCGCCTTGATCTCTCACGGTCCCCACGGGTCTCCGGGAACGATCTGTCGATCTGTGCAGGTCCTATATGGCTTTGGCGAGTAACGCCCAGGCTCAAGGCGCGTAAGCCTGGAAAAGGTCCACCCAGTCCTCGTCTTTTACGGCTGTAACTGATGAAGACGATCGTGTTGGGCATAGGCTCGTCCCTGCTCGTGGCAATCGAAAAGCTGTGCGATATGGCTGGAGGCAGTCCAGTTCTGGACCGAGCGCCGGTATTTGCACCAACTATGTAATGGCGCGCTTTGAGCCCGGCCTCTGCCTGGCATGCTCTTCGAGATCGCGACCGAACGATAACTGCTAATGCGTCGAGGCCGTTCTGTGATCTCGGTCACCTCCTGCTGCGCCCGTGCCCCACCATGCTGGCTGTGCGCGCGTCGCCGCTCCGCCGAGCAGGGTGATTGGGCCACCACGTCGTCGCATGTGCTGCCTCACGCCCGAGTTCGAACGAGCGTCGTCGATATCGCGTGTGTGCGAACATTTCCCGGCCGATCGCCAGTCGGCCCAAATCTCGATGCTCGGAACGCTTGTCACCATAGAGTTCCAGACCGTATCGTGACATCGCGGAGCAACGACGCGCGGCGTCGCGGGCAAAGGCTGGAATCGGGGTTTGCATGAAGTTCGCGGTGACTTACGCTCTGGGTCGTTGTCGTGATGGCGATCCCTCGCGATCTCGGCGGCGCTGGATCGTATTCTCATTCCCAGCGT
>ERZ1370068.4951-contig-3998_pt1 | contig 25514 bp, 28 predicted proteins | sample MGYA00561227_ERZ1370068 | MGnify/ENA primary metagenome ERZ1370068 (study PRJEB38410, sample SAMEA6850437) | metagenome | study: Metagenomic assessment of the ecological functions of the soil: analysis of the soil microbiota associated with the...
GGTATGCTTCGTTGAAGTTACGTATTGCTCGGGGGGCTGCAGCTGCGATGCTTGAGCCCAGAGAAAGATGCCAGCCCAGAGCCGAAGCTGCGCTCCGGAGACCTGCCCTCGTCACGGCGCTCGGCGCGGCGGCGATTGCCGCAATCGCGAGGCTTCGCAAGCGTATACGTGACGCTGGGGCGTCCTGACAACGCCGTTCGTCCGGCGGCACAGGCCCCTTCTGCGCAAGCCGAGAAACCTGCCGCTGCTCCAGCCGGCCCCGGTGCCAACCCCCTGAGCCAGGGCGATGGCCGCCTTCATATTCCGCAAGGCCTCCGAGGACCTGCCCGAGGTGAAGTTTCAGGACACCACGGGGAGAGAGCGCACGCTGGCCGATTGGCGCGGCAAGGTGGTGCTCCCGCCAACCTGTGGGCGACCTGGTGCCTGCCCTGCCGCAAGGAGATGCCGGGCCTCGACCATGGCTGCAGCGAGACATGGCCTCCGACGCCGATTCGAGGTGGTGGCGGTGAGCGTCGACCGCACGGGCTTGGCCGGGCCACGGAAGTTCACTCGACGAGGCCAAAGGCGAAGCTCGCGCCACTGCGCCGACGGCACCGCGCGCCTGGCGACCACCCTGCGCGCCGCCGGCCTGCCGGGCTGGCCCTGCCCTGCCTCGCGACCGCGACGGCCGCGAGATCGGCCGCCTGCTCGGCCCCGCCGAATCGGGATTACGAGCGGAGACGCCAAGCGCCACGATCCGGGCCGGCGCTGAAATAACCTCCAGTCCCCCGGCTTGTATCCTGTCCCAAACAGAGAGCGATTGTCGCGCCGAGGCTTGAACCCCGGCATCCAGCGATCCGCTAACGCCGGAGTTCGCGGTACTGATGGATCCCGGTGACAAGCACCGGGACGACAAGCATCCGAGCTTGGCGAAAATGCGAGCGTTCTGCATCGCAGGCATCCAACGTCACACGCTTCGGGTCGCACGCGAGGATTGCAGTTGGAGTCCGGTGACGACTGCCAGCTCCTAGTCTGTCGAAGGAGAGTTATACCCGCTGAGGCAATGAAAATGACCAGGTCCGCGCTTGCTCGCCACCAGCGCGACATCCGCCCTGCCGCCGCCAGACATCGCCGCGCGGGTGGCGGCGCTGGACTGGCCCGCTCTGGCCGCTGCCTCTCGACGGGCACGGCTGCGCCACGACCGGCGCCATCTTTGACGGCGAGACGAATGCTCTGCGCGCGTGCACCTTTACGGCTGCCGACGGAGCCCTTCCGCAGCCGCATCGTCATGGCGCGGCATGGGTCTCGGCCGCGGCGAGTACAAGTTATTTCGCCTACCCTTGCCCGAGATCGTACGAGCTGCGTTGCAGAGCCGCTCCTCTACGCAGCCGCTCGCGGATAATCGCCAATCGCTGGAGCGAGGCGGTGGGGATTGCCGTGCGCGCTATCCCGCCGAGCTATGCGGCCTGGCTGCGCTGCGCACGCGGCGGGCCAGAGCAAGCCGACGCCCCTGCTGCTGCAGTACGGCGCGGGCGATCTACAACCGCCTGCACCGGGACGCCTATGGCGAGCATGTTTTCCCGCTGCAGGCCGCCTTCCTGCTCGCTCGCAGCCCAACGACGATTTCGCCGGTGAAAGCGAGTTCGTCCTCCGAGCAGAGCAGCGCCGCGCGTGCGAGTCGCGAGCGGAGGTCGTGCCGCTGCAGCGATGGAGAAGGCCGTGATCTTCCCTGATCCGACACCGACCCGCGCAGGCGCGCGCACGGCGCGTCTACCGCGTCAGCATGCGCCACGGCGTCAGCCGAGCTGCGCTCGGGTTCCGCGCACACGCTGGGCGTGATCTTCCACGACGGCAAGTGAGCGCCGCCGGGGCATAGGAGTGCGGGGGCTATCCGGCAAGCCAGTGCGTCAGGGATAGAAGACGGGCTGGGCCTGGCCTCGGCATCGGCTTGCATCAGGCCGCCGACGATGGCGCGCGCCAGCTGCTCGGCCATGCAGCGATGGCCGCGATCGTTGAGATGCAGATTGTCGGAGCAAGATAGAAGAGATCGCCGCGCTCGCGCGTGCAGCTCGCGCATGGCCTCGAAGCGGTCGACCAGCAGCACGCGGGCTTCGCGCGCCACCTCGGCAACGGCGCGCCACGACCTTCTCGTAGTGCTCGTCCTTGGCCAGCGCATCGCCGTACTGCGGGTCGATCAGCACCACGTCGATCTTGTTCTCGGCCAGCCACGCCAGCGTCGTCCTGAGGCAGCTCTTGAAGCTTGTCGATGCTGACGTGGCGCAGCGCGTCGTTGGTGCCGACCTCGCCAGACGACCAGGTCGGGCTTGGTCTCCTCGACCTCCGCTTCATGCGGTCGGCGGCGCCCTGCGCCACCTCACCCGACACGCCACGGCCGACCACGTCGAAGTCCATGCCCTGAAGCGAGCCTTCGAGCGAGGTCTCGAGCCTGGCGATGTAGGTGGCCGACGGCGAGGAGGCGCCGACGCCGACCGTCGAGGACGAGCCGATGGCGAGCACCTTGACGTTGCGTTTGGCGCGAACGGCCCGGCTCATGCGCGCGCAGCGGCCTGACGGAACGGTCGCCGGCGATGCGCTTGGTGCGGCAATCGGGCGACAGCGCCGGCGGGGCAGTGGGCAGCGACGATGCGCGGTAGTGCCGGCCAGCGCCAGCTCCTGCGGCATCGGCAGCGATCGGCGCACAGACCATGCGCGCCCGCGAGAGCCCAAGCAACCACCCGCACATGCATGAGATGCCCGCAGCCCCTTCCCCCAAGTGCCCGAAATCTAGGCCAGGACTGCGCTGGCGTAAAGCAGGCATGCGAAGATACGCAATGCAATGTAGCGGCGGATCGCTGGTTCCAATTGACAGGCGCGGACGGCCTCGCGCCAGAACGCTCGCCATGCCAAACGACCCGCTTGCAACCGATCATCGAAGCCGCCTGGGACCAGCGCGATCGATCAGCCCGGCCACGCGCGGCGAGGTGCGCGAGGCCGTCGGCGACGGCGCTCGACCTGCTCGACCGGGGCCAGGCCCGCGTGGCCGAGAAGACAGGCGGCGACGTGGGTTGTCAATCAATGGCTCAAGAAGGCGGTGTCTGCTGTCCTTCCGGCTCAACGACATGGGCCTGATCGCCGGCGCGCCGGGCGGCGCCGAGCTGGTGGGACAAGGTGCCCTCCAAGTTCGCCGGCATGACGGCCGAGGCCTTCAGGCAGGCCGGCTTCAGGGCCGTGCCGGGCGCCGTCGTGCGGCGGTCGGCCTATATCGCGCCCGGCGTGATGCTGATGCCCTCGTTCGTCAACCTCGGCGCCTACGTCGACAGCGGCACCATGGTCGACACCTGGGCAACGGTCGGCTCCTGCGCCCAGATCGGCAAGAACGTGCACCTGTCGGGCGGCGTCGGCATCGGCGGCGTGCTCGAGCCGCTGCAGGCCAACCCCACCATCATCGAGGACAACTGCTTCATCGGCGCCCGCTCCGAGGTGGTCGAGGGCGTCGATCGTCGGCGAGGGCTCGGTGCTCGGCCATGGGCACCTTCATCGGCGCCTCGACCAAGGTCGTCGACCGCGCCAGCGGCAAGATCCACATCGGCCAGGTGCCGCCCTACTCGGTGGTGGTGCCGGGCACGCTGCCGGGCAAGCCGCTTCCCAACAACGAGCCGGGCCCGTCGCTCTACTGCGCCGTGATCGTCAAGACGGTGGACGCGCAGACGCGCGCCAAGACCAGCATCAACGAGCTGCTGCGGGACTAGGGCAGGCTCATGCCGGTGATGCGCCACCTACCGCGCGCTCGACCCCGACAAGGTCATCGATACGATCCGGGTGCTGCACCAGCGCATCGTGCGAGCGCTTCCCGGCGCCGGCTCGGCGGCGTGTGCGCCGAGCTGCTGCTGCTCGCGCGGGAGAATTCGAGCCGGGCCGAGAAGATCGTCAGCCGCAACGTGCCGCTGCGCGTTGCGCATCGTCGTTCTGCTGTTGTCGGTGCGGTCGCGGCTGGCGCTGGATCGTGCAGCTGTTCTACGATCCTTCTCCGACGGCGGTCGAGAACGTCTTCAGCGTGCTGCAGGGCGTGGAGGCCAGCCGCCAACCTCATCGTGCTGATGGGCGCCGGCGTGTTCTTCCTGTTCCGCATCGAGGAGCGCCTGAAGCGTCGCGACGCGCTCAAGGCGCTGCACGAGCTGCGCTCCGATCGTCCACGTCATCGACATGCACCAGCTCGACCAAGGACCCGAGCGTCGGTGGTGAGCATTGCCGGCAAGACGGCCTCCTCGCCGGCGCGCACGCTCTCCCGCATCGAGGTGGCGCGCTATCTCGATTACTGCTCCGAGATGCTGTCGCTGACCTCGAAGGTGGCGGTGCTGTTCGCGCAGGGCTTCCCGATCCCACCGTCACCGAGGCGGTCGAGCGACATCGAGCGCATCGCCGCCGGCCTGTCGCAGAAGATCTGGCAGAAGATCATCATCCTGCGAGGCGCTGGGGCCGGAGACAGCGGCAGCAGGCAATAGGCAGTCGGCAGCTAGGCGCATCCGACTGCCATGCCGACGCCCACTGCACTGCCGACGGTGCCGCATGCCAGCCGATCGATCCGGTCGACTGGCGCAGGCGCCTGATCCGCTGCCAGAGCGTGACGCCCGGCGGAGGGCGGCGCGCTGACGCTGCTCGAGGGCCTGCTCGAGCCGGCCGGTTTCACCTGCCACCGGCTCACCATGACCGAGCCCGGCACGCCGGACGTGCGAGAACCTCTACGCGCGGCTGGGCACCGGCTCCGCCGCATTTGTGCTTTGCCGGCCATACCGACGTGGTGCCGGCGGGCGATGAGGCGCGCGTGGACGCGGCCGCCCTTCGGCGGCGAGATCGTCGACGGCGTGCTCTACGGCCGCGGCGCTGCCGACATGAAGGGCGGCGTCGCCTGCTTCCTCGCGGCTGCGCTCGATTATCTGCAAGGCCAACGGCGGCCTGAAGCGCGGCTCGCTCTCCTTCCTGATCACCGGCGACGAGGAATCGGTTGCCATCAACGGCACGCCCAAGCTGCTGGCCTGGCTCAAGGCGCGCGGCGAGACGCTGGATGCGCTGCCTCGTCGGCGAGCCGGCGAGCGGCAGAGGCGGTGGGCGACGAGATCAAGATCGGCCGGCGCGGCTACTGTCAACGCCGGCGTCGTCGTGCACGGCAAGCAGGGCCACTCCGCCTACGGCGAGCGCGCCGAGAACCCCATCCCGAAGCTCGCGCGCATCATCGACCGGCTGTCGACCACGCCGCTCGACAGCGGCACCGAGCACTTCCAGCCCTCCAGCCTGCAGGCGACGATCGTCTCGGTGCCGAACGCGGCGACCAACGTGATACCGGGCCTCGGCGCAGGCCAACTTCAACATCCGCTACAACGACCTGCACACCCGCGCCAAGATCGAGGCGTGGGTGAGAGAGCACTGCGAGATCGCGGCGAAAGAGGTGGGCGCCCGCTTCTCGCTCTACCTTCGAGGGCACGGGCAACGTGTTCCTCACCAAGCCGGGTGCCGCTGGTCGAGACCATGCGCGCGGCGATCCAGGCGCGGTCACCGGGCGCGACGCCGGCGCTGACCACCACCGGCGGCACGTCGGACGCGCGCTTCATCAAGGACCTCTGCCCGGTGGTGGAGGTCGGCCTGCGCAACGCCACGGCGCATCAGGTGGACGAGCACGTGGCGCTGGCCGACCTCGCCGACGCTGACGCAGATCTACCGCCGCTTCATCGAGGCGCTATTTTGCGGCCTCGACGCCGCCAAAGCCACCGGCAGCCGCACCGAGGCTGCGCTCTGCCGCACAGGCGTATCGCTGCCGCTCTGGCCGTCTACGCCAGCGCTGCGCGCGTCGCCATCGTGCTGCTGCTCGGGTTCTCGGCGGGCCTGCCGCTGGCGCTGTCGGCCGAGACGCTGCGGGTGTGGATGGCCGACCGCGGCGTCGATGTCGGCACCATCGGCCTGATCTGCGCTGGCGAGCCTGCCCTACACCATCAAGTTCCTGTGGGCGCCGATCGTCGATGCGCTGCCGGTGCCGTGGCTGTCGGCGCGGCTCGGGCGGCGGCGCGGCTGGCTCGTGGCCACGCAGCTCGGCATTGATGGCGACCATCCTGTTTCTCGGCACGCGCGATCCCGTGTCGGCGCCGCTGATGGTGGGCCTCGGCGCGCTGCTGGTCGCCTTCACGTCGGCCACGCAGGACATCGTCATCGACGCCTACCGGGTCGAGAGCCTGTCCGTCGACGGAGCAGGCGGCCGGCATGGCAGGCTATGTCGCCGCCTACCGCGTCGGCATGCTGGTGTCGGGCGCGGGCGTCGTCGGGCTCACCGCCTGGCTGGAGACGCGCGGGCTTCGACAAGGCCGCGGTGTGGCCCATCGCCTACTGCGTTGCGGCGCTGCTGGTGCTGGTCGGGCTGCTGGCCGTGCTGTTTGCGCGCGAGCCGAAGGCGCCGTCGCGGCAGGCGAGCGCGGCGCCCAAGTCGGATGCGCTGGCGCGCGTGCTGTCGACGGCCCGCGGACGCCTTCGCCGGACTTCCTGTCGCGCGACGCGGCGCTCGCCGTGCTGGCGTTCTGTCGTGCTCTACAAGCTGTGCGATGCGCTGGCCGGCGCCATGACCGCGCCGTTCGTGCTGGTCGGCTGGGCTACGACAAGGCCACCTACGCCGCCATCGTCAAGGGCCTGGGGCTTGCCGCCGCTGCTGATCGGCGGCTTTGCCGGCGGCGCCGTGGCGCGCGCGCTGCCGCTCGTCACGGCGCTGTGGCTCGGCGCCATCCTGCAGATGGTCTCCAACCTGGCGTTCGTGTGGCTCTGGCTATCAGCCGCCGAGCGCCTGGGCGCTGACGGTGGCCATCGTCATCGAGAACTTCACCGGCGCCATCGGCACCGTGATCTTCGTCGCCTACCTCTCCGGCGCTGTGCGGCAACCCGCTGCACACCGCGACGCAGTACGCGCTGCTGACCGCGCTCGCCTCCACCGGGCCGCACGCTGCTGTCGTCGGGCACCGGCTTCGTCGTCGAGCGCCATCGGCTGGCCGGCGTTCTTCGTCGCCACGACGGCGCGGCCGCCCTGCCGTCGCTGGCGCTACTGGCCTGGCTGCAGCGGCGCGGGCATTTTGCGCCGCTGGATGCGGGCGCGACTGACAACGGCGCGTAGGCGTTGGGTCAAGCGAAGCGCAGACCCAACAACATTTTGCGATCGCTCACTTGTGGTGTTGGGTCATCGCCTGACGCTCGACCCAACCTACGATTCTCGCAACCCATGGGCGATGATCTTGCGCATCACGCGTGGGCAGCGCGGCGCGGTCGAGGTCGCGGCGGGCGACCCACTGGCAGCGCTGCGGATCGGCCCAGAAGGTGAGCGAGGCGTCGGCCGGCACGATCGGCGCGATAGACCAGCGTCTCCAGGCGGAAGTGCGTGAAGGTGTGCACGACGCACGCCCGGCACCGCCCACCACTCCGCCCGCACCGGCGCCGTGCGCAGCGCCTCGCTGACGGGCGGCAGCGTCTCGGCCCAGTCCGTCGAAGGCACCTCCAGCATGCCGCCGAGCAGGCCGGCCTCCGGGCGCTCGCCGCAGCAGCACGTGCGCATCCTCGCGCAGCGCCAGGAAGGCGATGCCGACGCGCACCGGCCGCTCGGGCTTCGCCGCCCGCGCCGGCAGCGCGCGCTTCGATGCCCCGCGCATGCGCGGCGCACTCGCGCTGCAGCGGGCACATCAGGCACGAGGGCGCTTGGGCGTGCACACGCTGGCGCCGAGGTCCATGCAGCGCCTGCGCGAAGTCGCCGGCGCGCCTGGCCGGCGTCAAGCGTGCGGGCCAGCCGCTTGATCTCCGGCTTTGGCGGCCGGCAGCGGCTCGCATGACCGCAAACAGCCGCGCCACCACCCGCTCGATGTTGCCGTCGACGGGCGTCGTCCGCGCGCCGAAGGCGATGGCCGCGATCGCCGCCGCCGTGTAGGGGCCGATGCCCGGCAGCTCGCGCAGGCCGTCTTCCGTCTGCCGGAAAACGCCCGCCGAATCGCTTCGGCCACGATCTGCGCGCACTTGTGCAGATTGCGCGCGCGGCTGTAGTAGCCGAGCCCCGCCCACGCCGCCAGAACGTCGTCGAGCGTGCGCCGCGGCCAGCGCCTCTACCGTCGGCCAGCGCGCCAGGAAGCTCTCGTAGTAGGGGATGACCGCCTTGACGGTCGTCTGCTGCAGCATGATCTCGGACAGCCAGACCCGATAGGCGTCGGCCTTGCGCCTGGCGCCCGCCATGGCAGATCGCGCCGCTCGCGGTCGTACCAGTCGAGCAGGGCGGCGGCCGTCTCGGCGCCGGACAATCGCAATTGCAGTTGCTTTTTTGCCACATTCGCCATGGGCATCGCGCTCGTTCCAGGCCGGGCGCAGATCATCTAGGCGCATGGTAGGCGCCGCGCGATCCGCTGGATACCGGTCGAAGGAAGCCACCTTGACCTCGACGCCTCTACGCGCTGCCCAGCAACCGCAACGTCCACGCGAGGCCGTTGGTTTCGCACGCAAGCGCGCCAACACGCTCTTCGGCGTCAAGGCCGTCGGCAGCTTCCTGCCGGGGCTGACGCGCAAGGCCTTCGAGAAATACGGGTTTTCCACCGCCAGCCTGGTCACCGACTGGGCCGCCATCGCCGGCACGCGAGCTCGCCGCCTACACCGCGCCGGAGCGCCTGAAATGGCCGCGTGGCGCCGAGCAGCCGACGACGGTGCGGCATCCACCGAGAAGGGCCGACCCGGGGCCACGCTGGTGCTGCAGGGTCGACGGCGCCCGCGGCGCTCGACGTGCAGTACAAGGCGCCCGCCAGATCATCGAGCGCATCAATGCCTATTTCGGCTATGCGGCCGTCGCCGAGCTGCGCATCGTGCAGGCGCCGGTCGGCAGTCGAGGCCAGCCGCCGCGCCGGTTGCCGCGTCCGGCGGCGGAGCCGCTGACGCACGAAGTCGCCCACATCGCCGATCCCGGGTTGCGCGGCGCGCTGGCTCGGCTCGGCGCCGGCGTCAGGGCCGGCGCGCTGATCCAGTCCTGCTGCGCGATCGCGGCGACCCTCACGCCAATTTGCCTTATTCCGCGCCAGAACCTATGTTATCTGCTGCGAGGCTGCCGGCGGCGCTGGCAGGCGCAGAGCCAGACTGCACGCCGCAACGTACGAGGAACGAACTGCCGTGACCGATCTACCCGACCTTGCCGTCGCGCCTGCGCCAGATCGCCCGGCGCGACCGTCTCTGAAACTCGTGGCCGGTGCTGCCGCCTTCCTCGCCGCTGCCTGGGGATTGTCTCAGACCTGTGTTCGGCGCAGCGCAAGAAGGCCGCTGGACCTGTCGAATTCTCCTGGACGAGCTGATGAAGCCCGGGCCCTTGCCCGATCTCGTGATCGGCAAGGACGGACGCGCCCATCACCGTCGTCGAATACGCCTCCATGACCTGCGGCCACTGCGCCAACTTCCACAACAAGGTGCTTCCCGCGCTCAAGGAGAAGTACATCGACACCGGCAAGGTGCGTCTTCATCATGCGCGAGTTCCCGCTCGACAACCTGGCGGCGGCCGCCTCGATGCTGGCGCGCTGCGCCGGCGGCGGCAAGACCTTCCCGCTCATCTCCGTGCTGTTTGCCAAGGCAGGACGAGTGGGCCTTCGTGAAGGGCGACCCGCGGCCGGAGCTCTTCAAGTTCGCCAAGCAGGCGGGCTTCACGCAGGAGAGCTTCGACAAATGCCTTGACCGACCAGAAGCTGCTCGACGACAGTCACCGCCGTCCGCACGCGTGGCTCCGGACACGTTCGGGGTGAGCTCGACGCCGACCTTCTTCATCAACGGCAAGAAGCTGGCCGGCGCCGACGCTCGAGGACTTCGACAAGGCCTTCGCGTCCGATCTTGAAGAGCTGAAGAATCGAGGAGTGCATTGCCGGGCCGCTGCAACCTGGCTGCAATCGCGATCGCTGGCTGCGCGCTTGCCGGATGCACCGGCGAGGGACCGACGCTCGGCAGCCTTGCGACGGCGTGAGCCGGCGACGACGGCGGGGCTGCAGGCCGGCACCAGCCCGGATGCACCCGGCTACAATCCCTTCAACGAGCAGCCGGCGAGCGCGGTCGGCCGGCGCGAGGTCATGGAGAACCCGTCGCTTCGCCGAGGTCATGCAGGCGGGCGAGCTGCCCGAGATGGCGCTGGGGCGCACGGATGCCCCCGTCACCATCGTGCAATACGCCTCGATGACCTGCCCCTATTGTCGCCAGTTCCAGCGCGAGACCTTTCCGGTGCTCAAGCGCGAGTACATCGATACCGGCAAGGTGCGCTACATGCTGCGCGCCGAGTTTCCCGATCGGCCATCAGTCCGGGCTCGCCACCATCGCGCTCAGATGCGCGCCCGCGGACAAGTATTTCGTGCTCTACGACAAGCTGATGGCGCCAGCAGGCGTCCTGGGTCAGCCAGGAGGTGCGTCCGGACCCTATCTTCAAGGTGGCGGCGCAGGTGGGGATGACGCGCGCTCAGTTTGACAGCTGCCGCGAGAATCGCGGCATGATCCAGCGCACTCAACCGGGTCAAGGAGCGCGGGCGCACGCTGGGCGTCGATCGGCACGCCCAATTTCTTCGTGCAAGGCAAGCTCGTGAAGTCCGTGATCGGGATCAAGGAGATCCGCGAGATGGTGGATCCGATCCTGGCCGGCCGCGTCGCCGCTTCCGGACGGCGCCGCCAGCCCGTGAGGCGCCGTGCTCGAGCGTCGTATATTGAGCCTGGTGAGCGTAGGTTGGGTCGAGCGAAGCGCAGACCCAACACCCGTGTCGCAAGCCGCCTTGTGTTGGGTCATCGCTGGCGCTCGACCCAACCTACGCTAGGGTATTCGTCCCCATGCACATCAATCGGCTCCGGCTCCTGGGCTTCAAGTCCTTCGTGGAGCCGACCGAGCTCATGGTCGAGAAGGGGCTGACCGGCGTCGTCGGCCCCAACGGCTGCGGCAAGTCGAACCTGCTCGAAGCGCTGCGCTGGGTGATGGGCGAGACCTCGCACAAGAGCATGCGCGCCGCCGCCATGGACGACGTGATCTTCTCCGGCACCGCGACGCGGCCGGCCCGCAACACCGCGGAAGTGACGATCTTCATCGACAACTCGGCCGGCAAGGCGCCCGCCGAGTTCAACGGCCAGCGACACGCTGGAGGTGACGCGCCGCATCGAGCGCGAGGCGGGCTCGGCCTATCGCATCAACGGCCGCGAGGTGCGCGCCCGCGACGTGCGCATCCTGTTCGAGGATGCGGCCACCGGCGCCCGCTCGCCGGCGCTGGTGCGCCAGGGCCAGATCGGCGAGCTGGTCAACGCCAAGCCCGAGCAGCGCCGGCGCATCCTGGAGGACGCCGCCGGCATCGCCGGCCTGCACAGCCGCCGCCACGAGGCCGAGCTGCGGCTGCAAGCGCCGCCGAGGGCAACCTCGCCCGCCTCAACGACATCCTGGGCCAGCTCAACTCGCAGATCGAGAGCCTGAAGCGCCAGGCCCGGCAGGCGCGGCGCTACAAGGAGGTCTCGGCCGAGATCCGCAAGCTCGACGCCATCGTGCTGCATCTGCGGTGGGCGGAGGCGCAGGCCCAGGTCGATGCCGAGGAGGCCGATCTCGCCGCGGCGCTGGAGAAGGTCGGCCGCGCCACCGAGGCCGAGGCCAAGGCGATCAGCGCCGAGGCCGACGCCGCCGACCAGCTGCAGCCGCTGCGCGATCAGGAGGCGGCCAAGGGCGCCATCCTCGCCCGCTTCAAGATCGAGCAGGACAACCTGGAGCGCGAGGCGCAGCGCACCGCCGACCGGCAGAAGGAGCTCGAGGCCCGCGTCGAGCAGCTCGAGCCGCGACATGGCGCGCGAGCAGTCGCTGATCGCCGAGGCCAAGGAGACGCTGGCGCGCCTCGAGGCCGAGACAGTCTCGCTCGCCAACACGGCCCGCCTGGCCGGCCGACTTCGAGCAGAAGGCGCTTGCCGCGCTACGATGCAGGCCGAGACCGCGCTCAAGGTCGCCGAGGCGCGCCTGAGCGAGCTCACCATCTGCCACGGCCGAGGCCCGCGCGCGCCGGCAGAGCCTGGAGACGCAGAGGCGCGAGCGCCAGGAGCAGCGTCGCCAAGCTCGAGCGCCAGCTCGTCGCGCTCGATGCCCAGACCCGCGAGATCGTCGGCCGCGCCCCGGATGCCTCAAGCTCAAGGCCGCCGTCCGAGCGCGGCCAGCAGCTGATGGCCGAGATCGCCAGCATCGAGGGCGAGACGCTCGCCGCCGAGGAAGCCGTGCAGGCGGCGGCCGCCGACGCCAAGGCCAAGAGCGAGGCTGCCGCCGAGGCCGGTCTCGCCGCCGGCCAGCTCAAGACCGAGGTCGAGACGCTGGCCAAGCTGCTCACGCCTGCCGGCGACAGCGGCCTGCCGCCGATCCTCGACCAGATCAAGGTCGAGGCGGGCTACGAGATGGCGCTCGCCGCAGCGCTGGGCGACGATCTCGATGCGCCGGTCGCCGCCGGAGGCGCCCGTGTCATTGGCGCATGAATGCGGCGGCGGAGCCGGACCCCGGCCTTGCCCGCCGGCGTCGAGCCGCTCGTCGCCCACGTGGCGGGCCCGCCCGAGCTGACGCGCCGCCTGCGCCAGATCGGCGTCGTCGCCGCCGCGGACGGCGCGCGGCTGCAGCGCACCTTGAGGCCCGGCCAGCGCCTCGTCTCCACCGAGGGCCAGCTGTGGCGCTGGGACGGCTTCGTCGCCGCCGCGCAGGTGTCGGCCGCCGCCGCCACGCGCTTGGCCGAGCGCAGCCGGCTCGGCGCGCTGGCCGCGCCAGGAGGCCGAGGTTCGCCGCGCCGCCGAGGCCGCCGCGCGCCGCCGCGGAGACGGCGGCCGAGCGCCTGCGCACGGCGCAGGCCGAGGAGCGTCGGCTGCGCCAGCTCTGGCGCGAGGCGCAGGCCAAGCTGGCGCAGACCCGCGACGTGCTCACCGCCATGGAGCGGCAGGCACGCGAGACCGGAAGCCAAGATCGCGGCTGTCACCGACGCCAGGGCCACGCACCAGGAAGCGCTGGTCGAGGCGCACGGCCAGCTTGTCGGAGACCGAGGCAGCCGTTGCAGGCGCTCGGCGGCACCGAAGCCTCGAGGCCGATCTGGCGGCGGCGCAGACGGCGGCGGCCGATCTGCGCGCGCGCGTCAGCGAGAGCCGCACCGAGCTCATCACGCTCGAGCGCGAGCACCGCGCCCGCACCGAGCGGCAGGCGGCCATCGGCCTCGAGCAGCGAGCGCTGGCAGACGCGCTCGGCCGGCGCCGGCCAGCAGATCGCCGACGCTGAAGGAGCGCATCGCCGAGGCCGAGGCCGAGATCGCCAAGCTCGCCGCGCTTCCCGCCATGATCGAGCAGCAGCGCCAGAAGCTCATGAGCGAGCTGGCGAACGCCGGAGCAGGAGCGCCGGGCCGCCGCCGACGCGCTGGCCGCCGCCGACACCGTCCACCGGCAGGCCGCCCAGGCGCTGCGCGCCGCCCAGGCTGCCGTCGCCGACGAGCGCGAGGCCCGCGCCCGCATCGAGGCGCGGCTCGAGAATGCGCGCGCGCGGCGGGCCGAGGAGGCGCGCGCGCATCCGCGATCAGCTGGGCTGCGCGCCCGATGGCTGCCTGGCGCTCGCCGAGGCTGTCGCCGAGGCCGACGCCGCCGCGGCTCGGAGCAGGCCGACAGCCAGCTCACCCGCCTCAAGGCCGACCGCGAGCGGCTGGGCGGCGTCAACCTGCAGGCGGACGAGGACCTGACCGGCCTCACCCAGCAGTTCGAGAGCATGGACAAGGAGAAGAGCGACGTCGAGGCGGCCATCGCCAAGCTGCGCTCCGGCATCGCCCAGATCAACAACGAGGGCCGCAGCCGCCTGCAGGCCGCCTTCGACACGGTCAACGGCCACTTCCAGCGCCCTGTTCACGACGCTGTTCGGCGGCGGCGAGGCGCGGCTCGAGATGGTCGAGGCCGAGGATCCGCTGGAGGGCGGCCTCGAGATCGTCGCCAAGCCGCCCGGCAAGAAGCCGGCGACGCTGTCGCTGCTGTCGGGCGGCGAGCAGTCGCTCACGGCTCTGGCGCTGATCTTCGCCGTGTTCCTCACCAACCCGTCGCCGATCTGCGTGCTCGACGAGGTCGACGCGCCGCTCGACGACGCCAACGTCGACCGCTTCTGCACGCTGATGGAGAAGATGGCGGCCGACACGGCGACGCGCTTCCTGGTCATCACCCACCACCCGCATGACCATGGCGCGCATGAACCGCCTGTTCGGCGTCACCATGGGCGAGAAGGGCGTGAGCCAGCTCGTCTCCGTCGACCTGGAGACGGCGCAGAAGTTCACCGTGGCGGCTTGAGGTGGTCGAGGATCCCCTCTCCCCGCTTGCGGGGAGAGGGTCAGGTGAGGGCAGGAACGACGCTGGCGCAAGCGGCTGCCCTCACCCCGACCCGTCTCCCATCTGAAGACAATGGGAGAGGGAGAGGCAGCGCATGGACATCCTCGTCGATCTCGACGGCACGCTGGTCGACCCCAAGCCGGGGCTGATCGGCTCCGTGCAGTATGCGCTGCGACAAGCTCGGGCATCCGGTGCCGCCGGCCGACGAGCTGCTGTGGCTGATCGGGCCGCCGTTCCGCGTCTCGCTTCCCCAAGCTGCTCGGCTCGGTCCGACCTGTACCGAGGAGGCCATCGCCCACTACCGCGAGAGCTACTTTCGACGGCGGCATGTACGACGCCATCGTCTACGACGGCGTGCCCGATGCGCTCGACGCGATTGCGCGCCGCCGGCTGCCGGCTGTTCGTCGCCACCTCCAAGCCGCACTACTACGCCCGGCCGATCCTGGAGCGCTTCGATCTCGCCCGGCGCTTTGCCGCCATCCACGGCCCCGAGCTCGACGGCACCAACGACCACAAGGCACGATCTCATCGCCCACATCGTTGCGCACGGAAGGCGTGCGGCCCGAGGCAGCGATCATGATCGGCGACCGCGAGTTCGACGTCGACTGGCCGCCGCCCGCAACGGCATCCGCACCATCGGCGTCACCTGGGGCTACGGCGGCAGGGAGGAACTCGAAGGCGCCGGGCGCCGCCGCGCTCTGCGACACGCCGCTCGACTTGGCCTCGACCATCCAGGCATTGATGGGCGCGAAGGCTGTCAGCGCCCCACGATTTCCTTCTGCCGAACCACCCGCGGCTTGCCGTCGGCGATCTCCAGGTCGACCATAATGCGCGATCGCCGGCGGCCTGGGCTTTGCGGCGCTCGTTGCGCACAACGTAGAGTAAGCTCGAAAGTCGCCGCGTAGCGGCTGGGACCGTTGGTCGTGATCTGCACCGAGCCCGGCGTCATGCGTGTATTTGCGCTGCGGCCATCGCTCCTGGTATTTCGCCCGGTCCGTCAAGACCGCGTCTCGATTGATCGTTCCCTGATCATACCAGTCGACAACTTCGGCATACGTGACGTTATCATTGAGGAAGTCCCGCTCGATCCAGACCGAGATGCGCTTGATCGCTTCGGAACGGCTGAGCAGATCAGGTGCGGGGGAGGGCGATGTCCGAGCCGGGGGACGACTGCCGCGGCCGGCGGCGCGGATGGACGGGCCATCGCCGTCCTTTGCCCGGCTTCCTGCTCTCTGGCCTCCTTCATCTGCTTGAGTACCTGCAAGCGCGCTTGTGCCATGTCGGCGTAAATGCCGCTGGGGTAGCGCCTGAGGAAGGCTTCGAGCACAGGAATGCTGCTCGTATCCTTGGTGGTCGCCTAGCCATTGCCTCCTCGGTCGCGCCCTGTGCGCGGGGAACCCCGGACACCGGCAGTTCTGCGGCAGACGGGGTCGGAGCGGCCTGTCGAAGAGTGGAACTGACGTGTCAGAGATGAATGCTCCCCAAGGCACTTGCCGCCCGCCCGTCGTCTGCAGCACTTGGTTGCGCACATTGATCAGCACGGCATTGATGTCGCCCTCCGTGCCCTCCATCTGCCTGAGCAAAGGCCTCCGCGTAGGGTGGAGTTGCGGCCGGCTCCGTCCCGCGCGACATTGCCGGGCTGAGTGGAGAAGCCGATCAAAGTGCCCACCCCGCCTTTCACCTCCGCCAAACCCTGACCGACGGACGCGGACCGCGTGCCCATGCCGCGCGCGAGATCTTGGCCAATGGATTGTCGCGGCAGGCATCGAGAAACACGAGGCTCGTCTTATTCTCCCGGTCCCGCTCCATGTGCTGGAGAACCAGCCGCAAAGGGATCGTCTCGAAATCGGCATCGACCTCTGATGCGAGCCGGGCATCGACTGGCATCAGGTGATTCTGCTCGCCGACCTGCACGGCATGGCCAGCATAGAAGAAGAGCGCGACCTCGGCCTGTCCAAGCTGGCTCGTGAACTCGCGAATGCTGCGCTCCATGCCGCGCTTGTCGAGATCGAGACCGATGGTGACATCGAACTCGCAGGGCGCCGCAAAGCGGCGGCCAGATCTTAGGCATCATTGCGTGGATTAGGCAGGACAATCGTGTGCTGATAGTCTGAGTTGCCGATGATGAGTGCAACACGTCTTTCTGCTGCGGCTGGCTCTGGCCAAAGAGCAAGAAGCGCAACTACACCGGCAGCGAAAAAAAATTTGAAGAAATCGAGTCATCACGAGCATCGGGCCGTGAGGCGCCGCCCCCTGTACGCCAACCCTCAGTATACCAAACCTGCTGGATAACGCAGACGCAAGGACAAAAGGCAGAAGCTGCCGAATGCCCTACCGGTCGGACTGGCTGTCGCGGTCCAATTGTCGCGTGGCGGAGCAACCGCCATTTCTGTCATTTGCCGTAAGTGCTTGGCGCGCGCCTCGCATTCCTTGACACCCTCCGCACCCCTTCCTATGGTGCGCCGCGTTCGAACGGGTCTCCTGGGGAGCCGGGTGGGGGTCGTTATCGTCTCCCCGCTGAGGACGTTGGTTCCTATGTCTGAACCAGCCGATGATCGAGAGTCCTGGCCGCCGCCAGACGAGCCCCGAGGACACGGCTGCGTTCGAGGGCAGACTTTCCGAGCTTCAGGTGAGCGGTTGGACAAGATCAAGGCCCAGCGCGAGGCCGACGCGCACGCCGATCTCGATGCCGACATGCGCGGGCGCCGGCATGGCCTACGGCATGCGCATGGCGGCCGGAGCTGGTGGGCGCGGTCATCGTCGGGGGCGCAATCGGTTGGGGGCCTGGACAAGTGGCTCGGCTCTACCCCTGGCTGTTCCTGCTGTTCTTCGTGATTGGTGTTTGCCGCCGGCGTGCTCAACGTGGTGAGGGCCTACGAGCGGATGCAGAAGGAGATCGCGGCCAGGACCGGTGGCCGGATCGGCCAAACAAGGTGCCGGACGACGAGGACTGAGGGGTAGCACGTGGCAGCACCGCAGGCAGGACATCGAGGGCACCGGCGATGCCCGATCCCATCCATCAGTTCGAGATCCATCCGCTCATGCCCATCAAGATCTTCGGCTGGGATGTCTCCTTCACCAACTCTTCGGCTCTTCATGCTGCTGGCTGTCGTTCTGATCGCCGGCGTTCTTCATGCTGTCGATGCGCGGCGCGCTCGCTGGTGCCGAGCCGGCTGCAGTCGATGGCCGAGGTCGGCCACGAGTTCGTCGCCAACATGCTGCGCGAGAGCACCGGCGCAGCGCGGCGATGAAATACTTCCCCTGGTCTTCACGCTCTTCATCTTCATCTTCGTCTGCAACATGCTGGGCATGATCCCGGGCGCCTTCACGGTGACCAGCCACATCGTCGTCACCGCGGCGCTGGCGGCGCTGGTGTTCCTGACCGTGCTGGTCGTCGGCTTCGCCAAGAACGGCATCCGCTTCCTCAAGCTGTTCGTGCCCGTCAGGCGTGCCGATCCTCATCCTGCCGCTGGTCATGCCTGATCGAGATCATCTCGTTCCTGTCGCGGCCGATCAGCCACTCGGTGCGCCTGTTCGCCAACATGCTGGCGGGTCACATCACGCTCAAGGTGTTCGGCGGCTTCGTCGTCATGCTGCTCGGCGCGGGCACCTTCGCTGCGCTGTCGCCGCTGCCGCTGCTGATGGCCGTCGCGCTCACCGCGCTGGAGGTCCTGGTGGCGTTCCTGCAGGCCTACGTGTTCACCATGCTGACCTGCATGTATCTCAACGACGCGCTTGCATCCGGGACACTAGATCGAAGTATCGCTCGCAGCTTTCACCGACACCAACCGCATCGACAAGGAGTAGATATCCATGGATCCCGCCTCCGCGAAGCTCATCGGCGCCGGTCTCGCCGCCATCGGCACGGGAGCTGCCGCCATCGGCGTCGGCAACCTGTTCGGCCAGTTCCTGCAGGGCGCGCTTCGCAATCCGTCCGCCGCCGACGGCCAGTTCGGCCGCCTGATCTTCGGCTTCGCCGTCACCGAGGCGCTGGGCATCTTCGCCCTGCTGATCGCCTTCCTGCTGCTCTTCACCTGATCGGGGCAACCTCGGCAAGCGGGACTAATCCCATGGCTGACAAAGTTGGGGCGCAGAAAGCAGGCACCGCCGTCCCTGAGGGGTAGGGCCCGGAAGGTGTTTCCGCCGCTCGATCCGGGCACGTTCGCGCCGCAGCTGATCTGGCTGGCACTGACGTTCGGCCTGCTCTACCTGGTCTTGAAGCGGGTGGTGCTGCCGCGCGTCGGCGAGGTGATCGAGGAGCGCGGCGACCGCATCAAGCGCGACCTCGCGCAGGCCGAGAAGCTCAAGGCGGACACCGCAGAAGGCGCTCGCCAACTACGAGCAGGCGCTGAGCGACGCGCGCGCCAAGGCCGGCGCCATCGCCAAGACCATGCGCGACAAGCTCACCGCCGAGGTCGACAAGGAGCGGGCCAAAGTCGAGGCGCAGATCGCGGCCAAGCTCGCCGAAGCCGAGAAGCGCATCGCCGAGACCAAGTCGTAGGCGCTCGCCAGCGTCGGCGACATCGCCAGCGAGGTGGCTGGCGTCATCGTCACCCGCCTCATCGGCAAGGACGTGACCAAGGACGAAGTCAAGCGGGCGCTCGTCAGCGCTGCGGCGGAATAGGAGCGCGGCACCCAGGCGCTCATCGGCAGAGTTAGGCCCGCGTTCTGCGTCAGCCTTAATCAATAAGTTAGCTGGCTCCCCAACCCGCGAGGAAATCGGAGCCGTTATATTTCAATGGCTTACGGTCGGATTCGCAAACCACTTGGTCGACTGCTCGCTGACGAGTCTCCATTCCTCGATGCCTTCTACGTTTCGTGCACGCCGAACGGGATTCGGTCCGTGCGCAGCCCTCGCTTTTGCCGGACCGCTGGAGTGCCTCGCTCTGGTGGAGTGATTCGGGGGAAGCCGGATGAAGCCTGATCATCGCCGCCGTCAATCGCCGCATCCTACGGCGCAGTAGTCGCCACCCTTGTCGCGCTGTGGAACTGGTACGACCTGGCAGCGGAGCAATCGTCTGCGCCTTCGGTCGGCTATACGTCACCCCCACATGGAGATGGGGTATCTGGCCGCAAACTGAATATGGGCCTTTGCTCAGCTGCGCCGAATACTTGAGCCTATGATGTGAGCAACAGAGGACGCGTGCGCGTGCGCCGGTGGAACGCCGTGTGGCTCACTGTCGCGTATTCCAACTGGTGGAGCTACCTGCGTCATGGGCACATATGACGAGCATTCATGTGCAGCGGCCGGCGAGCGAGCTGTTACGGATGCTCGGTGCCCTATAAGCGACCGGGCTGGCGAGGTTCAGAGCCATCGCATTGCAGAACGCTGATCTCGAGAGCGCCTTTCTCGGACGGCGCGCCCGCCTCTACGCTGGCCGCGCTGTCCCACTCGATGATCAGAAGAAGCCTTTCCGCGTTCGCGCATGGCGCCCATCGCGGCTCTGAGAAGCTCCAGTGCAAATGAGACGAAGAGCCAAGCGGCGTAGTCGATAGCGGCGGGCACGCTCTAGCCGCCTTGAGCTGCCACCTGGCGGCATTTTCCCGACCGCTGGCGCCGGCGGCTGATCTTCGCGGCCAGCTGGGGCCGCTCCAGCACATCTCATACTGAGCCCTGGCGAAGGAGCTTTACGACCGGCGCAGCCGTGATCGACGGTCCCAAGCGGCTCGATCTCGGTTCGGAGAGACGCTTCAACCGGCCCGTCCACCGCTCATTCGCCTCCGAGGTCACTGCTCGGCGCTTGGCGCTCGTCCCAGCTCGGCGACCAGGATGGGCGGCGGGCCGCAGAACGGTGTCACGGCGAAGAATAAACCGCGACTTCAACCGTTGTTGTATCTGCCCCTATGCCGGCAACCCCGCACCGCTGGCGCAAGTGCTTAGGGTTCGCCGCCACTCGTTGACGGCGAACCCACTTTCCGTTTTGACCACCGTCATGGTTGGCGGTTGTTTGGGTATGCCATCAGTTCAATTTGCCGGCCTCCGCCAGCGTCAACACCGTGCCGCGCGGGGAAGTCTGGACAGTCAAGATCCGCGCAGCCGCTAGGCGTCTAGCTTGGTTGAGCGCGCCTTGAGGTGACAGTCCAATCTCGAGGCCAAGTCGACGCATTGTTGACGTGTGCACAGGTGCGCCCCCTGCCGCGAGAAGCCGGGCCCGTCAGGTCGTTGCCGTCCGATGGTTGCCTGCCGGGGCCTTGTGGACTGCGTAGACGCTTTGACAGCCGGCACGATAGACGTCTCCGATTAAAAGCACGACGCTTTGGTACGCAGCGCAGCGCGTCCTCGCGCGTCGCTCGTCAGCGGGGGCCAATCGAAAGTTAGGGACGCGGGCTTCCGTTCACTTGAACAAGCTTGCCAACAAACATATCATTGGGCCGGTCGGGGTTCCTTTGGCCGGAACCGCCCTTGGGCTCGAGGCTTACCGCCAGAGTTGCGCGTGCGAGATCACCGGGAGCGCAAGTCGCGGGCCACGGTGAAGCGGTCGTTTCCGCGAGGTCGATGACACCAGAGATCGGCGGCGCTGTTCCCGGTGTGTATGAGCCAGAGCTGGTAATCCCGCCGTGACCCTGGCGGTACCGCCAACAGGATTGACAACCACGGTGCTTGCTCGCAGATCAAGTTCACGACAAAGCCGATAGCGACTGCGGCGACTTTTCGCCTCATCGGCCGCATCTACCCGTTTCTCCAATGCCTGCCATCAACCTTTGCGGGAATGTGCGCTGGAACGATCAGAGGACCAACGTGAGGATCGCGGCTAGGCACGCGGCCAGCGCGGACGCTCCAACGGCGTAAGCCGGCCACACGCCTACGCCAGGGCAAAGGTTTGCAGAAACCCTGGGTTGGCGGTCGTCGATGCGACGCATGACGTTACGAAGAACGTGATTTGGTGGTTCGAGAGGCGGCACAGCATCGCTGAGCGGTCCGAGACGCCTCTCCCAAGCTTTTGATGGCGTCGTTCAAGGCCGGTTCGCCAGGGCGACGCGCGGCAACACTCCATGCGCTCAACCAGCGTTGAGCGACCCAGATACCTATATTCGGCTGCCGGCCGCATCAATGTCTTCAGCGTCAGTCATGGACCGGACAGATCGAATTGGTTGCCGAGCGGCCACGTCTCCTACCGGAGCTATCCTACCGCAAGATACGACCCAGAACCCGTAAAAGTTTCATGTCTTGCTCAACAGCCGTCTGACGAGGACTGCGTTGGCGCTACCATGAAGGTCGAACGTGGTATCCGCACGGCGGGCACTAACTTTACCGCGTGGGCGGTGAAACTTTCCTGCCGGGGTCGTTCGTATCTTTTTCGACCGGATGGTCCGTCAGATCGAACGGAGGTTCATAATGAAGCGTCCTCGATCCTCGCCGCTGTGGCAGCTGCTGCGCTCCAGCGCTCCGGCCATGGCGGCCAATTGTGCCAAGGACTACAAGGACTTCTGGCGAGCCCTCGACCGCGAGAAGTTCGCCAAAGCTATCAGCCGAGCAGATCGCCGACCTCAGCCGCACGGCCCTGCGCGGCTTTGATGCCTGCACCGCCGGCGACGAGCGCTTCACGGCCGACAACTTCTTCACAGAAGCTCGAGTCGGCAAGCGAACGCGAAGGCCTCCGACATCTTCAAGCCCGGCGGCTGGCTTACCGACTCGCCGAACGCGAAGAAGTAACGCGGACATCGTGCGGCCCTAATTCGCGATCTCCATGTGGGCGCCATATGGCGCCCACGAGCATTCGCCAGACGGTGGCCATGCAAAAGTCGGTGCTCGTTGGCTTTGCTATACTAGCGCTCGCCACCGCCGCTGCTGTTTCGGCCCGAGACCAGACCGATTGCGGCAGTGCCTACAAGAGAGTTCGATTGGACAGGCTCAGGCGGAAGCAGCTATCGCCCGAGCGACTCGCGGCACTAGCCGTCAGGCCTTGCGTGATCGTAATGCGTGTCAAAGTGATGACTTGGTGAACCCCTCGTCACTGTTCCAAAACCTCGACGGTTGAAGGACTAGGTAGGCTCGTGACGCCGCGCCCATCTTCGCCCCCGCCAATCAAATTCTGCAGAGGCACACCAGATCCACAGCCCCGTCGAGCGAGAATCCCCACCCAAACTGGTCATCATCCATGCAACATGGCGAGTCCGGTTGAGTGCCTGTCGTCGAACTTTGTTCGAGGGTTGAAGGGCAGGCCGCAGGCCTGGCGTGTCTTCGACAGGCTCAGCGCGGAGTTGAAGGCTTGGCGGGCAGGTTCAGATGGAATTGCCAGTGCTTCCACCTAGAAACTAGCCGGTCCTGCGCAGTTCCTCGAGTTGGAGGAAGGCCACCACGGCCCATACATAAAATACGAACACCAATTTCAAGGCGTGCTTGAAGCGGCGGCTCTTGATCTCTCGAATATAGGCCAGCTTGAGCGTTTCGGCGGCCAACTCCACCTCGATCGTTGCAGATCTTTCAGCCGATCCGTGTACAAGCTGGCGGTCAGCTGGTTCGGGTCCCCCACGTAGAACGAAGCCCTTTGTCTCGCCAACCGCCTGTGAGCTTGGACTGCGTCAATGTAACGGGCCAAATCACATATCCGAACGAGCAGGACGGTCGCCACGAACAGCACGAGCAGGACGGCGACTATCAAACTGGAGGCCGCCCGCCGGACATGCGCGGTTAGGATGAGACCACAGAGGGTTCATCGATAGCACGAATGCCAGCGATGGAGATTTGCGCCTTGGTATCGAATGAGCGAATGGTCCACTCGGTAAAAGCGATTGCCTGCCTCAGGAAGTCGAGACGCTCCTCTTTCGTGGGAGCCTCAGGGCGTGTGGCCGGCTGCTCGCCGTCTGTCGGTGCTTCCTGCGCCATCCGCGCCTCGCCAGCCTCGAGATCCATCTCGCTTAAGCCCCCTAGCTAAACGATGACATTTGCCATCACGACAGTAAGCCAGTAGACCATAGTTTTCCTGGTACGTAGTTACTGGCACCGGCGGCGCTCCTGCAGCAGTCGACAGCTGGCGCGAGCCCTAGCGCAGACTCCTTGGCGAGCTTGCCAGGGGAGCTGGCGATCTTGTCATCGGCCCGTTCCACTAGCTTCGAGGCCAAGGCCCGCGCCCTACGCTCCGTCGTCGGGAAATCGAAGCGCCCTCCACCCCTTTCCAGGATGGTCAGCATGATCTCTATGAACCGCATATTGGCATTCATGGCGGTATGCCGAACGAACGTGGCGACCGCGCCCGGCTTCTGGCCAACCTTGCCGATCAGGACTTGACGCGCAAATCCTGGAGCGAGGAGACCCAAGTGCACCGACGTTCGCCGCCGAATCAGAACGACCTCCGAGCGCGAACCGTCCGCTCGGATGCGGACAAGTGCGAAGTCCTCCCGCGCGCGGCTCGCAATGTGAGAATGTCGAACGTCCTGCCCGTCGCTGGAGCGCCATCGGCGCCAGGCATCGACTGGACACCCTTGGCGTGTTGCAGTCGCGCCATCGCCCAGCGAAGGAACCGATTGCCGGTGGCGCGGAGCGTATCGCGCAATCGAAGTCAGCCAGCGGAATAGGGTTGCGCAGCTCGCAAGAGGCCACGATGGAAAACTCCGGCCCGATACTCGCGCCACCGGGCGTCTCGCGCCATAGGCCAGGCTGGGCGCCACGATCAAACAGGGAATGCTCGGTCGCCGCCATGAGCGGGATGAGAAGGCTACCGGCGACCACGCCGCCGATGTGGGGCCCACCAGGCCACCTGATCTCCACGGTTGATCAAGATCATGAACAGCTGCGTCGCCACCCACATCCCGAGGATCCGATGTGGCCGTGACGCGCAGTGGAATGAAACGGAACGCCAAACCCATACCAACACACGCGGGTGGAGGATCAGGTATGCGGCAACTCGTCTCCTGCGACGGCGCCGCTTCATCGCGAGCGGCAGCTGCGAGGCGGGCTGCATCATGGTTTGTGTGAAGGCTGCGGCAACGCCCGCAGAGCAGATAGAACACCAGATACTTTATGTGGCCCATGGCATCTTCGACGTTGTCGCCGAACACCCACAGGAACACCATGTTCGATGCTAGATGGATCACATCGGTAGTGCATGAAACATGTGGTGACGAGCGTCCACACCTCCGGAACGGCGATGGTATCGAACGGTCCGCGAGCGGGTCCGAGACGATGCGGACCTGAATCAGCTCGGAGGGATGTACTGCGAAGCTGCGCGCCGATCGCTCAGTCCAAGCCCTGAAATTTGCAGGACGAAAACGACGACATTGACGAGCGATGATGCCGATCGTCACCCACTGGTAGCGGATAAACCGAAGCGGATTGTCGTCCGAGAGAGGAATGAAGAGCAAGCCTCGTCCTCCGCTGCTAGGGCAAGCCACTACTCGTTGCGCGTTCCCCTGGTCAGGCTGTTCCCGCTACATTCTCAAGCGATGCCAGCGAGCCCTGGTCGTGGATGTCAGCTTCAGAGCCAGTCGGGAGTGCTGGTCGTCACCTTCCGTGACGGTAGTCGGCGGCTGGGGAGCATTCGTCCCTCTCGCTTGGGTGTGTCCTTCTCTGACGGGTCCCGTCGCGGTTGGAATAGTAGGAACCAGCTTACCTCGGCAGGCGCGATAGTTGCCCGCGGCCTGCCGGGCCGGCCTTTCTCGGCGGGTTGGTAAGCCTTGCAACGTGCGTGCCGCTTCAGAATACTGTTGCGTGTGGGGGAGTTTACTCTGATGGACCGGCAGAACGCACCGGGTGCCCTCCAGCGGGTGCCGATCTTCGCTGATCGCTCTTGTCAGCGCAGCTGCGAGGCCAGTGGCTGAGGCCTGTAGCTGCGGAAGGACTACGATGTTGGAGAGGCGATTCTCAAAGCTATCAGGCGCCGTCCACTGCTGGGAAGGTCTTTTTTATTGCTGCCGGCATAAGTTCGCGTGATCGCTCTATTCGTGGCGGAAGGCTTTGGCAAGGCAGTCGTTCCACGGATTGAAGGCCGGGCGATGTTCGGCGAAGGCTGCTGCAATCTGATCAGAGGTCCGCGCTCCGCGGGGGCTACCGGGGCGATCGAGCCTTGCCCCAACCGCGACGAAACGTTGCTTCCTGACCGCGCAGGTCGGTTTTGAAGCGCTTCTCCTTGGTAGCCAGCGTCTTTGGCTCTTTTGCCACGCTTCCGACATGTCACTGCCCGAGTGCGGCGATTGTCAGGTTTTCGCGTACTCGAGTTCAACTCAATACGTAG
>ERZ1370068.10674-contig-9352_pt1 | contig 25512 bp, 29 predicted proteins | sample MGYA00561227_ERZ1370068 | MGnify/ENA primary metagenome ERZ1370068 (study PRJEB38410, sample SAMEA6850437) | metagenome | study: Metagenomic assessment of the ecological functions of the soil: analysis of the soil microbiota associated with the...
TGGCGTCTACCTCTTAATGACCGCAGTGTGAGAAGCTATCCCATATGAGAATTGGCGGGCTCGATCTTTTGTTTCTCGAAGTTAATAGCATCGAGGAGTCGCTCGCCTTCTACCATGATGTGCTTGGCTTTGATATCAACAAGCACAGTCCTGACTCGAGCCGCCGATGGCGACGCTCCTGCGCAGGGGAGTTGAAGATCACTCTGGCGCAGCATTTAGGAGACGATGCTGAAACGAGGTCGAGGGGTTAGCTTTTTCTCGGCGTCGATGACGTGGACGAATACTACCAACAGCTAAAAAACGAGGCGCCGACGTTTGGCCGCCCGCGGATGAAGGTTGGGGCGGCCGCTTCATCACTTTGCAAGATCCAGATAGATATCGATTGTTCTTCGTTGAGTGGTCGGAGAGCGAGCCGGAGCGCGATGGGCGCGAGGAAGGAAAGACCAGCGCAAGTATCGATTAGCAGGAGCGTTTCGATGGCACGTCAGCGACACTGAAAATCTGCTTCGCAGATATAAAGGCAAGCTTGTCACTCTCCGGAGTGTTTCGGGCAACGTCTACAAAGGCGCAGGTGGGAGAAATAACCAACGACTACGTTTTGCTCACCAACCGCCAATCGGACAACGAAACCGAAACCTTTGTACTCTTCGAAGCGATTGAATCGATTGAAGTCGGCGACTAGCGAATCAACAAAACCACCACTCGTTAACTCGCATTTAGAATTCACCTCTGGTAAGCTCTGTTTCATCGGTGGCACGTGCTTGCAACCATGCGGCGCAAAATGTCACGTTGGGACACGCTTATGCATTACGTAGAAAATCCTCCCAACCCGTGGCTCACACATTCAGTTGAATGGTTGGGCGAACCACCCGAGGCGAAGCTGGAAGTCTTCGAAGAGACGCAAACGCGTACCATAATTACCCACAACGACAGCCCGGATGTCGGTTTCGGATTACACTATCAACTGTTATCGTGGCTGCATCCACGGGTGTACTTATTGCTTTAGCCGTCCAACCCACGCAGTATCTGGGCTATGGCGCCGGGACTGATTTTGATCGCAAGATTGTCGTTAAGGTCAACGCCCCGAAGCTGCTCCGCAACGAACTGATGAAGCCATCGTGGAAGGGCGATGAAATAGTATTCTCGTTTACTTCCGATCCGTACATTCCTCTTGAAGCTCATTACAAGCTCACCCGGCAGTGTCTGGAGATTTGTGCAGAGTTTCGACAACCGTTAGGAATCATTACCAAGTCCGCGCTAATCCGGAAGAGACATCGACGTGCTGCAGCAACTCGTCGAGAGACGCGCACCTGGGCGTGTTCTTCACGATCCCTTTACCGATCGCGAGGTTGCACGAGCTGTCGAGCCTCACGCGCCTTTACTGACGCTCGTTTCTGCGCAATGGCAGACCTTGCGGCCGCCGCGGATCAGCGCGGGCATCGGCATAGCGCCCGTCATCCTGGACTGAGCAGTGAACTGCCAATACTTTTGAAGCGCGCGAAAGAGGCCGGCGCGACGACTAGCCTTCATCAACATGCCGCGATTACCGGGCAGCGTCGCGCCTTATTTTGAAGAGCGCTTGCGCGAAAAGCTTGCCGACGCAAGGCTAACCGCGTGATCAGGTCGTATTCTCGAGGCGCGCGGCGGCAAAATGAATTCAAGCAAATTTGGCGAACGGATGCGCGGGCAGGGCGAATACTGGGCGGCCACGGAGCGTTTGTTCAAAATCCATTGCGGAGCGCCTGGGCTTTAACCGCACCAACAAGCGCGTGCCCAAAGGCGACAGCACCTTCCGCCGGCCAACTGCGCAGGCAAATCTCTTCGGGCAGCAAGACCCCCAACCCGCAAATGGTTGCCATGGTGTATTTGTAGCGTTCCAGCGGATTACGGATTAGCAGATCAACCTGCCCGCGTTTATCTATAATAGCCGCGCAATTACCCTACAACCCGAGCGTATCCCGGCGGAGGCTCAACCCCATGATGCTCATCAGACATGTCATTAAAGATCAAAGCAGCTTTACTCGATGAACGCCTCGGCCACCGTTCAAGACGCTGCTGAGTTTATGGCGTCACGAAACATCGGGGCCGTTTGTGTCGTCGATGACGCCAGGCAAACTTCTCGGAGTTTTTTCTGAAAGAGACGTTCTAAGACGCGTCGTTGTACTGCGGCGCGATCCTTTGTCGGTAAAGGTCGGAGACGTTACCAGCGAATTGCGAGCGGTGATCAATTGCGACGAGACCCCGCATCAGGCACTCGAAAGAATGGATGCGATCGGCAGTACGCGTCACTTGCCCGTGGTAGATGGCGAGCGCTGGGTGGGCATGCTGTCCATGCGGTGACCTAATGCGCGTTGAACTGGGCGAGCAAGGGATGAGATCAAACTGCTTCACGAATATATCCAACACTGAGCTCGGCGAACAGGTGAACAGGGCAGTGGGGAAAGGAGAAGGGCCAGAGCTAATTCTAAATTGGCAAAGGCAGTTTCTGAAGCTGAGTTCTTCGGATCTAGTTTTCCAAAGTCCTTCTCCTCTTTCCCTGTTAATCCTTTTCCCCGTTTGCCTTCACTGCTTTGTTCTGTTCTTCTAACCCTGCTGGTGATCGCTGTGTGGGCCATCCACCGCCTTGCCGAGGCGCAGGGGAATCGAATCAACTGCTCAAAGTGCGCCTGCGCCGACTCAGGCTGGACAGGTCAAGTTTCCGTGTTGAGACAGTGATTGGCAACGCTGAGGTGCCATGGTCAATTGTTTGGACGCCGGACGGACAGATGTTGTTCACAGAGCGTCCCGGTCGCGTGCGGGTTTATCAAGACGGCAAGCTCCGCCTACAACCTCTGTTTACCGTGCCCGATGTGGCGCCTCTGGCGAAGGCGGACTGATGAGCATCGTGCTGCACCCGCAGTTTGCCCTCAGAACCACTTCCTGTATCTTTCCTATGTCTACAATGTGGAGGGGCAAAACGTCCGGGTGGTTCGTTATCGTGAAAGCGACACTGACTAACTGATCGGAAAGTCATTATTGAAGGTATTCCGGCTGCACAGTATCACGCCGGTTGCAGGCTGCGCTTCGGGCCTGAGGGAAAGCTGTATATCACCACCGGCGATGCGACTGAGCAGCGAACTGGCGCAACGCGCCTGATTCATTGGCCGGAAAGATTCTTCGAGTAAACGACGATGGCACTGTTCCGGACGACAATCCATTCGTTGGAACCAGGAAAGACGCTCGCCCCGAGATTTGGTCCTACGGGCATCGCAATCCGCAGGGATTCGACTTTCAGCCAGTGACGAATCTGATGTTTGAAACTGAACACGGGCCGACAGGATTTGACGGACCTGGGGGCGGCGACGAAGCTAACATAGTGGAGAAGGGAAGAAACTATGGCTGGCCCCTGATCCATCACAGGCAGACTCGCGCCGGGATGGAAACTGCCGCTGCTGGAATATACCCCGCTTGCGCGCCCGCGAGCGGAATGTTCATCGCGGCTCAATGTTTCCGGAGTTTCGCGGTAACTTCTTTTGGCTGCTTGAGAGGCGAGCGTTTGATTCTTGCGTTGTGCTGGATGGGCGGCGCGTAGTTACCTGCAGGAAAATTTGCTCGAAGGAAAATACGGTCGCATTCGTGACGTTGCGGAAGGGCCCGACGGTTACTTGTATTTTTCAACTTCGAACAGGGATGACCGCGGCTCTCCGGCTGCGGATGACGATCGAATTATTCGGCTTGTGCCCGCGAAGTGATAGGGAGAAAGGAAAGTCATGACAACAGCACCAGAGCCCACCAGCAGCTACAAGCGACCTCTCTGAACAGGAGTGGCAGGTTCGCATCGATTTAGCTGCCGCTTATCGCCTCGTCGCCCATTACGACTGGGATGATCTGATCTTCACACATTTGTCGGTGCGCGTCCCTGACCGGAACATCACTTCTAATCAACCCTATGGAATGATGTTTGAAGAGATCACGGCCCTCGAGTTTAGTGAAGATCAATCTTCAGGGTGAGATGGTGTCACCATCAGCCTTACTTTGTTAATCCCGCGGGCTTCACCATTCGCCAGCGCGCCGGCATGCGGCGCGCGAGGATGCGTTATGTGTGATCCATCTACACACCAGTAACGGCGCCGTTTCCGCACAGAAGAATGGGCTGCTGCCAATTTCACAGCAGTCGTTGTTTGCATTGTCCTCGCTTGCTTATCACGATTATGAAGGGCTGGCGTTGAATGATGACGAGAAATCGCGGCTGGTTGCGGATCTTGGAAACAAGAACAACATGATCTTGAGTAACCACGGTTTGTTGACGGTCGGGAAGACTCCGGCGGAAGCGTCTTCTTTCGATGTATACCTCGAGAGCGCGTGCCGGATTCAAATTCTGGCGCAGTCGGGAGGAGTCACCCTCCGGTCAGTGTTCTGATCCTATTCTTGAGAAGGTGGCTTCACAGCTTGGCGCCGTGACCGTCGGTCAGGGAGCGCAACTCGCGTGGCCAGGTCTGCTGAGGAAACTCGACCGAATTGATCCGTCCTACCGGGAATAAAGAGACAGAATACAGAAGTCAGAATACAGAAGTCAGAATACAGAATCGGATCAAATGGATTCTGACTTCTGTATTCTGCGTTCTATCCGGTGCTATAGCTTCTGAGCCAGTATCGCAGTCTTGCTCCAGCCTATGACCTGCAACGGCGGAAAGCGAAACTCGTGAACCATTCGGAAGCGCTGCCAGTCTGCCTCGCGGACTTCCTTGCGTGGGTGCTTCTTGAAGCGAAACAGAATTTCAGGAAGGTTGTAGCCGATGAAGGGCGGCAGGGAATATGCAGTAAGTGGCCACCGGGCGCAATCACTCTTGAAAGTTCGGTCATCCCTTCGCCAAGCGGGACGTATTCCAGCGCGCCGCTGGTCAACTACAAGATCAAGCGAGTTGTCGGTGGAGGGAAGCGACAAAAGATTTCCTTCAGCAAAGTCACGTCACGCGTCCGTCCGGGACTTTCGGCAACGGCCTTTCTGGCGGCGTTAATCGAAGTGGCGGAAAGATCGAGCGCTGTGGATGCTGACTGGAAAATGAAGCGAACGCAATAGCGCCAGCGTGAGCAATCCAGTTCCACAGCCGGCATCCAGGATCTTTGCTCCACGCGAAACAGGGAAGCGGATGATTAGCAGTAGTCGTCTGATCGAGCGATCGACCGTAGCCATTGAGCTTGAATCGTCAGGTCATAGTACGCGGCTGCCTGGTCGTAGTATGACCCCGCTCGGGCTTCGGTCTTAGTTGCAGTCAGGACGTATTCCATTATGTACTCCCGGCCTTTAAGTCAGAGTCGATCAGAACTGATCTTAAAAGAAATGCGCGCGTGTCATTGTAGCCTCCTCCTTTGTTTACCACAACACGCAAAGTCACCTTTGAGGTCCCCTTGAGTGGCCCGGCGGGAGGAAATCCAAGGTCTTATTGGGATTGCGACGCCGCCTCACGACGGGTATGGTGAAGAAAAAATGCTTGGGAGTTCTCATGCAAGCATCGGTCAGATTGGGCGTTCCCTTCTGGGCTGGGTCAATAGGCAAATTTCGCAGGAATGATTCCAATAGGAGGAGAGCACCGTGAAGAGAGCACTATTACTTTGCTGCGGAGGGCTGGCACCTCATCGCCGTGAGTGTCTTCATATTCTCAAATCTCGCAGGCACAAGCCGCCCTGACTGAGCCGCCTCCGGATTATCGGAGCCCGGTGGATACCGGGATCGAGGGCTTTGAGGTCCAGATATTGGTCGACGGCCGACCGCTCGAGGAATACAGCGACCGCGGCAAGAGCTATGCTGGCGCCCCCGGCGGGGGCGGAGAGCATGAAGTCAGGGCCCGCAACCCTTTGCCTTATCGAGTAGCCGCGGCCTTATCAGTAGACGGACTTAACTCCATAGGATGCGCGACGTACAATCTGCCTGGAATGCGAGCAAGTGGGTGATTGACAGCTTTTATGGAACAATCAACATCTCCGGGTGGGCATGATGAGTTCAGAGCGAGCGCGACGGTTCTACTCACTTCCGAGCGAGACCTCATATGGCGCGAAACTTGGCCAAACGTCTAACCTGGAGTTGTTTCGGCAGTGTTCTTCCGTGAGCGGCGGCCTTACCCAGTCACCATTGCTCCCCTCCCCGTCCTCGTCCTATCTATGAAGAGGATGGACGTCGCAGGAGCGCCGAAGCGCCTCAGCAGGGGGCACTGGCGAGTCTTCAGTTGATAGATCCGATACAACAAGAAGCCAGGATTCGGCGGCGACCCGTAAAGGTCAGGCTGTGCCGCAACCCGACGACGAGTACGCGGCGACGGGAATCGGACGTTCGGTTCACAACGACGTACGCTGGGTGAACATGGAACTGATTCTGCATGGCCCGCGGGAGAAGTTGTGATTCGATATGAGTACTATTCCGCGCTGGTGCGCTTAGGTGTTCTGCCACGTCCTTATCCTCGGCCGGATCCCTGCGAAGACGTGAAGGCGCGCGGGTTTCGAAGAATAGACGATTCAGCCCAGAACCGTGAAGGGCGAGCGAAGCAGAGGCAGAAGGCAGGAGGTGCGAAGGCAGAAGGCAGAAGGCAGAAGGCAGAATCTTTCTGCTTGCTGCCTTTTGCCTACCTGCCTTCTAATTTCTTTTACTTCCTCACCAAGTCGGGCGCTATAGAGTTGTTTGTAGACGCGATAGTTGTTCATTACCTTTTGCACGTACGCCTTGGTTTCGTCGAAACCGACTTCTGACGTATAACACGCCTGGATCTTTGCTTCGCGCGCCTTACCCAACGAGCCACGTTGTCCTCACCGCCATTGTGCAGAAGCGGCAACGGCCTCGAGTAGGTTGGGAAACATGTTCGAAAGCTCGAGCAGGTATTCGCTGCCAAGTCGGATTGAGGTTTCGGGTTGATAGAGCTGGCGTCTCCTGCACGTCGTTCATCCCGGCGTTAGAACGCATACTCTCTGGGCTGCGTCCATCGTTAGCTGCAACGAAACCACGCGGGCTCCGGCTGGAGGCTTTGCGAGCGGACGAAAGACACTTTCCTGCCGAATGAGGGCCAGGATGAAGCGTGGGTCGAGCTTTCTGGATCTGGCGGAAGAGAGGATTACCTGCTGGATAAGGCGCCGGATATCGATCTGCCGCCGCCGCCGCCTGCGTGGCGTTTCGGTCTGCCGCGTTCTGTAGGAGCAGGCGCTGCTCTGCTGTCAGCCATATTTATCAGGCGGTCGGTTGCAAGCCATCCATAGTACGAATCAACCCCTCCCGGCACCGCTAAATACGCTGCAAAGGCTTCGTTATCCCTTCCCGACGCGTTCCAAACTGTAAGCCTTCAGGTAGGCAATCTCGGCGGGACTTGTAGCCACTGGCTTTTGAAAAGCTTCTTCCTCGTCAGTTCGTCTGCTGACGCAATCGGCGCGCTTCCAATTGCTTTCGGCGATCTCCATCCGCAACTGCGCGAACAATGCGTTGGTTTCAGTGGCTGTACCGGCGAATCTCTGCCGCGTCGCGCGTAATCAGGTGTCTCGCATCTTGTAAGCCGTCCAGCCTCTCGCAAAGTATCGATTGGCGTTTAGGTGCGCTGTCTCTATTCTTTCGCCGTCGGGAAAGCGATTGATATATTCGATGTAACGGTCGGCCGCCTCGGAAGTTCTGCCCATCCGGAGCAATGCAGCCGCGCTGAAGTTCAGTCCCTCGCGTCCCTCTTTGGTGGAGGGGTAGTTACGGGCCAACCGGTCATAGCAGGCAGTGTAAGACTCTGGATAGTACCGCCCTTGGAAGTAGGATCGGCCAATCCCCAACAGCGCCTCGGCCACTCTTGGATCGTCAGGGTAGTAATTAATCAGGGGCTTGCCAATGTTCGCGTGCTTCATCAAAAAGCCCGATTGACGTGATAGATAGCATGTCAGCGACGTAGATGCTCCTCCGGCGTCAGACGCGTTAATATTCCTTTGGCATTTCGTGCCTCTCGATCCTGCCGGCGAAGCGCAGCCGAGGCTTGCGTCGCTGCTCGCTTGTTTGCTTACTTGCGGAATCGCATTGCCGCAAAGCAGCAGGATAATGACTAAAACTGATGAACGCGTTCTTAAGTTCACTGACTAAGACCCACCCTCCTTGCTTGGCCGTTCGAAACTACACCCCAGCTTCGATGATTTCGAAGCTGGAAACGATTTCCGCGGTCGGCCTCAATGTCTGCGGCGACGCTACAGTATTTTTGTTCGGAGAGTTCGATTGCCTGAGCCACTGAGCGCTCTGAAATGTTGCGACCGGTGACGATGTGATGCACTCCATCCTCCTATAGCTTCGCGGATGCTCGGCACGACGCTGCCCGCGCACCTCGACGCTATAGGCGGTGACCTCCTCGCGCTTTTTCTTGAGGATGGAGACTACGTCCACGCCGGTACAGGAACCTAAAGCGACTAATAGGAGCTCCATTGGGCTTGAGGCGGAATTACGTTCTCGATCTGTATCAATCATAACCAGATGACCCGAAGGTGTGTGACCGCTAAAGAGGTCATCGCCCACCAATTCGACAACCGCTTTGGGTTCCTCAGCGCTCATTCCCGTCACCTCCTGACACAGAATAGCACACGGCAAACGCGGCAGACGTTTTGGCAGATGCGTAAGCAAAACTGACAATTAGTTCTGACAGTTGACCTAATCACAACAATTCCGTGAAGAAAAAGTTTAAAACTTCGGCGTGGCACAGCCCTTGTTATGAAGCAGTTATCTCCCAGAAAAGTGTTTTGTTTCGAATCTATGCGGAAGCAGTTTTACGGGTCTGACAAATGATTTAGGGCCGTTTGCTTAGTTTGTGCTTGGCCGTTTTCAAAATGGAGGAAGAAAAATGATTGCAATTAAGAGAAGGTTCGTAATGTTACTCGCCGTGGTGGTCTTATCCGCAGGTGCCTCGCTGACTCAAGGCCAACGCGAAACCTATGGAAACTCTCGTGCTTTGCGACAGCTAATACTGCGAATCGAGACTCGTACCGACGCGTTCCGTAACAGCCTAAATACGCAGACTCGCATCAGCACCGTGCGCGGAGAAACCTTAGATAACCTGGCGCAAGATTTGAACACTGCAGTGGTGCAACTGCGGCAGCGCATCGACCGGCGAACCGCGACGGCAGGAGATGCACAGGAAGTCCTCAACCGTGCTGCACTGATCGACCGGGCGATGACTGGACGAAGCCCTCGTAACGCTGCCGTTGCTCGCAGTTGGAGCAACCTGCGCGCTGACTTGAATCAGCTGGCAACCATTTACAACCTGAGTTGGCCTTCCATAGCGGTTGGCGAACCCTATCCCAGCAATGGCGTGAATCGTTTGACGGGCACCTATCGTCTCGATCAGTCGCAAAGTGACGATCCCGCTCAGGCAGCCGACCGCGCCACCCAGTCGTTGCCTTACGGAAATCGGGCGCGATTGCGTGATCAACTTGCGGCGCGACTGCATCTCCCGATCAAATCGCAATAGACCTCCGGGGAAGAGATGTGACACTGGCGTCATCACGAGCGCCCCAAATCAGTTTTACCGCTGATGGCATTGAGCGCGTCGAAACCACGAACAGCGGACGGACAATTCGCGCCAGGGCAATACTCAATGGCCAGCAACTTACCGTCAATTCAACCGGGGATCGCGACAGCGAATTCAACGTTACTTTTGAGCCGATTGATTACGGGCGCAGACTGAGAGTTACCCGCAGAGTGATAGTCCCGGGACTCTCAAACTCGGTTATCGTCCAGAGCACGTACAACAAGACGGATGAAGTCGCGCGTTTTGATATCAACACGGGTCCGCAAACGTATCCAACTGATCCCTCCACCGATTTCCTAATCGTCAATGGAGAGACGGTAGTGGCGGTCCTGGATAGTAATCTGTCGAGTGCGACGGCCAGGCAAGGTGATCGGTTCACTGCTATCGTGCGGCAGCCATCTCAATATGAAGGTGCCATCGTCGAAGGTCACGTTTCCAACGTGCAGCGAAGTGGACGAGTTACGGGACGTTCTCAAATGACTTTGAACTTCGACAGTATTCGGCTTCGTGATGGAAGGTCATATCGCTTTGCAGGGTTGCTTGATTCCGTGAGGAACTCTCAGGGAGATACCGTTAGTGTAGACAACGAAGGGTCGGTCAGAGATGACGACCAAACCACGAAAACCGTTCAGCGGACAGCGATCGGTACAGCTGTAGGCGCGATCATTGGTGCGATTGCTGGTGGTGGCAAAGGCGCTGCTATTGGTGCCATAGTCGGAGCTGGTGGTGGCGCGGGTTCCGTTTACGTCCAGGGGCGCGATGATCTCGGAATTAACCCGAGGCACTGAGTTGACGATCCGTGCTAGTAGTCCGCGTTAGAAAACAGTAGCAAGCTAACAATGAAGGGCCGGGGACGAAAGTCCCTGGCCTTTTTATTAAGTTTGCGTGAAGGGTGGTGTGATAATATTCGCTCAAGTTTATGACCTCAGCGCTTAAAGGGTTACACCTCCCGTGATAACAGCGCCAGAGGTTGACGTTGTCATCTGCTAAAGAATTTCCGAAAAGACGTGGGAGATTCATAACATGCCAAAGATTCTGGTGGTGGATGATGACGACACCATTCGCGACACCCTCTACGAGCTTCTCTCTGAGGAATACTTGTGCCAAACGGCTGAGACAGCGGAAAAGGCTTTTGCAAAGCTCGATGCGGATTTCTACGACGTGGTGCTCACGGATATTTCAATGCCTGGCTTGAGTGGGCTGGAGTTGCTTGGGCACATACGTCAGAAGTTTCCCAACACCCCAGTCATCATGATTTCCGGTATCGGCGATCAGGATCATGCGCAGGACCTGATTAAGCTTGAGCCTTCGATTTTCTCTTAAAGCCTTTTAGTCTCGACGTTGTCGAGAAGAGCGTTAAGCGAGCCGTGGAGTATAACAAGCGATTCAAGGAAGGTTTTCCTGATCGAGATGAGGAAACAAAAGAAGCGAGCGACTGGAAGATTGTTTAAGAAGGTCGTCGGCAGGATTCGGAACTCGACTAGCAGACAGCGTTGGGATCTCCGAATCACGCTGCCACACCTGAAAGCACGCGCTTGACCAGAGCTTTTCGCCTCGTGCAAATCTCCTGGGCCAACTCACTAATGCGCTCAGCCCGGAATGGCTTCGTTACAACCCAATCGACCCGGGCTTCTTTCTGTTCGTCAGAACCAACAGCTTCTCCCCAGCCGGTAATTACGGCAATAGGAATAGTTTCGTTGCGTTGACGGATCGCGTGAGCAAGCTCCCATCCGCTCATTCCCGGCATGCCAACGTCCGTGAAGATGCCGTCGAACTGCTGTGCTGCAAAGAGGTTGAGTGCTCACGACCCCCAGGTGCAAGATGAAACCCTGAACCCTTCGCTTTCGAGTAAATCGCGAAGTAGTTCGCGCACCGCTTCTTCATCGTCGACCACCAGGATCTGTGGTTGTGGCCCTCAAATGAGGGTATAGAAATCGAGTTGGCTTCAGCCCATGGAGTCTTGGTCGCAATGTCTACCGAAGCTAGCTCTTCGGCTGTCGCAGCCTTTGGCAAAATAATCTTAAATTTAGTGCCCGCACCCACTTCCGAGTCAACCTCCACTGAACCTTCATGGCGCCTGATGATTCCGAAGCTAACTGCCAGGCCAAGACCCATGCCCGCCTTCCCTTTAGTGGTGAAGAAGGGATCGAATATGCGCGATTTGACTTCAGGCGGCATCCCGGTGCCGGTGTCCCCGACGGAAATTACCACCGAATCCTCGACATCTTCAGCTGCCAGGGTTAGGTTGCCACCGTTTGGCATGGCATCAACTGCATTGAAAACCATATTGACCAACACTTCGCGCAGTTCAGATTCATCTCCCATTACTCTCGCCTTTGAGCGCACCTGAAGGTCAAGCGTAATCTGAACGTTTGATGCCTCCGCACGATCTTTCCAGCGCGGTCTTGTGATTTCGCTCACATCGAATAGGATCGAATCGATGGTCACTAGTTCAAAATCATGGTCACGCCTTTGTCGCGCGAAATCCTGGATTCTCTTTACGGTCTTGGCCCCGTCCTCGGCGGTCTTGATTATTATGTTTAATCCGCGCTGAATTTTTTCCGGATCGTTAGTGCGGAGCATCAGCTGCGCCCGGCCAAGAATTCCCGCGAGGGTATTGTTGAAATCGTGGGCCACACCCGATGCCAACTCACCCAAAGCCGAAAGCTTTTTCCATCTGTGAGAATTGTTCACGAATGCGCTCCTGTTCCGCGATGAAATGTGAAAGTTCTTCGACATGGCGTTCAGCTTGGTCCGCCTGATTCATTGAGGCTTCGATATTTTTCAGGTAAGTGCGATAAGTGAAGAAGACAATGGCAATGACCGGCAAAGTGATTATCAGCGCATAGAAGCCAGACTCCGCCATCAGTTTTGCGATAACGGCAGCTGCCGACGCGCCGGCAAAATAGGTAATCGACGTCCAAAGGTAATGTTTCTTCCATGTCAGCCAAATCGGATCGTTTGCTTTCAACGCCCCCAGAACTGCCACCATGCCGGAGTTTGTCGCGTATTGGATGAGGGCCATAAGCCCGACAGCCGTGATGAATCTGGGAGACAATGGACTGACGGTGAGCGCAACTGGATCTCCAAAAAGACACGTAAGACGTAGGCCGTGACGCAAGTGGCCATTGCCGCGACAGACCAATTGAAGAGAATGGTTGACCACTTCCGACAATAGGCGCTGCGAATTGAGGAAAGGAACGCCTCAGTAGCGGCCATGAGGATCGCTGCTTCACAGCCGTAGAGCAACAGCGTGAGAAAAATAAACGTATCTGAAACCGAGATCCAGGAACCAAACCGAGGAATCTTGATTGTCATTCGCGAGCTGATTAGGCCCGTAATAATGACCAGGACACCTAACCTGGAGATCTACAATTTTGAGATCGAGCTGATAAGCCGCCAGAAAATACGTCAACCCACCGACGCAGATGATAGAACGAAGGTAGAACCTGACCAGCTTTTTACTTTGAGTATCTTCGGATGACATCGCAACTCAGTGTCTTCGGCGGGTTCCAATCACACGGCGACTGCAAAGGCTCCCAAGCCGCATGCTTGTCCTGTGTTAGAGTTGCCATTATCGGCGCCGAACTGAGCGGGAGTCACATTCGCGAGAACAGCGCGCATTTTTATCTGGCCCAGCAGAGTTTCAAGATAACAGCGAAACTGATGGAGCACTGATTCCAGCTCGGGACTGGATATCTCCGGTTGGCCTATTTTTGGCAAAAACCTTCGAATTGAGGCCAATCCGAATACATCAGGAATTCGAGGCTCTCGTTGCGAAACGCTTCCACCCTCTCCGCGAGACTCGCAAATGCAGTTCCTTCTCTCCTTCCACCGCAAGCTTCAACAAGCTTCAGTAGGATGGAAAGGTCTTCACAAAGCTGAATCGACTGTCGGTATCGACTATCGGAATCATCAAACAATTTGGTTCCGTCAAGTTTGCGGTCAAACGTGATTGCCAGACTAATTGTTGACTGTTGAAGACAGTTGGTGAGCAGGTCGTGAGCGCGGAACAATTGGCCGACGACTACTTGAGGAGTAGCATCTGCGCCACGTGGCTGATTCTCGAAGACGCGGTGCAGGTCGTGATCGATTGCGAAGGTGATCCCATCAAGCGTCTCAGCTACTTCTTCGGTCATCGCTTCGCACGTCAAGGCTTCGTCGCTGATAAATTTCACCAGCGCGCGTGCCTCATCATGAATGATTTGGAATAGCGCAAACGTTTCCGCTGCCGCATCGGCTTGTCGCAGATGGCTTTCACTCAGGCTCAGGCACTCCAGCAGGCGAAGTAAGTCTTCGAATACCGTGCCCACAATATCCCTGACTGCCGGAGACGGAATCTCTTTTACGAGATGAGTGATGAGGTATCCGCAGGTTGTCTTGGGAACGTTGAGACTCAGCAGCCCAACAGAATCCGAGGGCTGCATCCGCGAGAGTGTTATTTCGTTGGAGATGGTTTTGGTTGAGGTCATGTCCGCACGCGTGACCCTTTCTGACAGAATAGTCAATTCAGGAAGATGGTGTCGTAAACCGCACGAAGCTTGTACCCAGCCCTTTGATAGAACTTCTGGGCCAATTCGTTTTTCTCATTTACCAGGACGCATACCGATTTGGCTCGGCAAAGGAAGGTGCGTCCAAGTTGAGACAAACAACGCAGACCGTAGCCTTGCGACCGGCGATTGGGATTTGTCCATACGCCTTCCAGATAAATTACTGAAGGCGTGTCTGAGACTACATCTGCTTTGAAAACAATCTCGCCGGCTTCAACCCAAATCCAGGTTCGTCCCTGTTCAATCCGCCGCGCGCAGCGTTGGCGAAACCCTTCCGGGTCGCGCAACAGCGGATTGATGCCGCTTTCCGCAAAAGCCAACTCCGCTTGCAAAGGAATTACCTGGTCCAGTTCAGCCAAGGTAGCGAGCCTGAGATCAGGAACTGCTTTGCAGTGCCTCGATCGGCCAATTGAGTTCGAAAAGGCACTCGCGTGCAGGCCTGGCGCATTCCCTGACCGGCTTCCGCATAATGCTCCCAAAAGGTGTTTATCTGTTCCCTCTCACCCATGATCATATGAGCGTTGGTGCACGTCTGGGCGACTTCGGCGAAGCGCTTCCTGGGCACGCTCAGTGGTGGTTTCCAGGAGCGTGGCGTGACCAATAAGAGCGACGCCTTCCAGTTGACCTTCATAATTTCGGCAACCATAAAGGTGCCGCGGTTAAGAGTGACTCACTGATACCGTTGTCGTGGATGAATCCGACCATTGCCACCGTGTGTATGGGGCGCCGGGAGAGGAAGTTAAGCACTTCCTCCTCATCCGCATTGGTCAGGCGATTGGTAATCACTTCGACTACTTGCAGTCGTGGTGTTTTCAGCGCCGGGGCGACATTTGCAACTGAACTTAGTAGGGTCATCTCAATTTCTCTTCCGTGTTGGAGGTTGGTGTTGGCAATCATGTCCGTGAAATGCGGCCATGTTAACGTCTTGAACCCGTTGCTAAGGGGCAGGTTGCATGCACCCGTACCGTCGCTCCTAAGGCCGCGGCGTTTGCGTTCGTGCTATCACTCATATAGCACGCCATCGGAAATCAAAACGCCGTCACCAATCAAAACACCATCACTAAGAAGCACTGCCGTCAGAGAGGAGCACACCGTCAGATAGCAATACCCATCACTGATCAGGACACCATTGTTGGTAAGTGCTCCAGCAGTGTTAAAGACACCACTTGAAATAAGGCTTAAATCCTTGACGAAAACCCCACCGCTGACCGAGGTCGCGTCAGCCAACAGCCTGCCTTGGCCGTACATCGCCTGCCACTTCGTCATCAGCGGCGCTGCCATAAAGCATGCAATAGTTGGCCGACCACCACGGCCCCAGATGACGCTGTCACTTCCAATTACGTTGTCCTGGTCATACTCGTTCCAGGCAGTGAGCATCGAAGCTCCGTTTGCTAAGTTGGAGGCGTCCGCTCTAACGCCAGCCGGCAATCTCTACTGCGCCTTCAACGTTGAGTCGGCCCGCACCCTGCTCAAACGTATTGGAATTCTGAATCGGTTGGGCCGTATACATCAAGATCGCTTTAACCAGGCCAGGCGTCAGGTTCGGGTTTGCCTCAAGCATCATGGCTGCGGCGCCCGCAACCAAAGGTGCGGACATCGAAGTGCCGCTCATATACATGCACTGATCGTTCGTCGGCGAACTTCCGACTTTGAGAGAGGGAACAAGGTCACCAAGCTCGAAAGCTTGCCAACGCTACTTGGGAGACCGCGCCGATCAACTTGTTTGCCCGGCGCGACCAGGTCGGAGCTTAATGAGATTGTCATAGTGCTTGACTCCGGAGGCATCTGTGGAATAGCCACGCGTTGGGCCACGCGAGCTGTAGGTAGCGATCGTGTCGTCGCTCCGCGCGTCAGTGCCAAAACTGTTGGTCGCGCCGACGGTGATGACTGAAGGCTCAATGCCGGGCGAGTCGATTCCGCCATAGGCTTTTTGTCCTAACAGGCTTTTGCCACGATTCCCGGCGGCAGCGACTACAACGATTCCCGCGTTGTGGGCGCGGCGAGCGGCCAGGCAGAGTGGATCGGTCTTATAGCTATCCTTCGCCGGTGCGCCAAGACTCATGTTGATGACGCGGATGTTATAGGTGGCTTTGTTCGTTATGCACCAATCAATGGCGGCGATGACATTGCTGGAAACGCCCACGCCCGTGCCATCCAGCACGGCCAGGCTGATCACTGACGATTCATAGGCAACACCGCCGTAGGAGTCTGTCTTAAACGCAGGACTGCCTGCCAGAAGTGAGGCAACGTGGGTGCCGTGGCCATAGTAATCTTTATAGCCGGCTATGCCGGTATAGGTCCTTGAGTAAACAACGCTGGGCCGGCCGCTGTGACGCCTTGATCAGGTTGTGGGAGTTATCAATTCCGCTATCGAGAACGGCGATACCTACTCCGGTACCATTGAGAGAAGTGAAACCGGCTACCTGAGTGCGTGCATCGGTCGCGCCTGCACCTATCGTTTGTTCGACGTGTCCGTGACGAAGCGATTGGACGATCGGGACTGACGTACGCGATATCGTCGTCATACTCCAAGTCGCGAATGCGTGAAAGCGGCATCTCAGCACTGATAAGTCCCATGGTATTGAAGGTGTTTTTGAGCTTACCGTTGAGGCGTTGGAACTTTGTTTGCAGATCAGCGCGGACTGAGGAATCGCCCAACATGGTCCGCTTAATGTCGGTAACCATGATGCCTTTAATGTTTTGACCCGCAGGCGCCTTATCCTTGAGTTGGATAATAACGCTACTCATCTTGTCGCGTCCGCGGCCGGTCGTTGCGAGATCGACGCTCTTTTCCAGGTCTGCCGCAAGCTTTGACCGCCAGGAATTGCCGCCTCGCGATTCGTCTTGGGAATCGGCCAGGTTCTGCTCTACGTCTGCCTGCTGCTGGCGGCTTGCCTTGGGGCCCAACGCAGATTTCTGCGCGATGACGCCCATAGGCACAACCTGCAATAACACTAGAGCTGTCAGCAGGAATATGAACCGCTTCTTTAAGTTTTCAGTGAACCTCATGTTACTCATCTCTAAATAGTCTCGCTTGCAGAGTTCAGGCATTGCTCAAAGCAATTCTGGCCACTGCCCATTTGGCATGAACCGTGCCAAACGATTTTGCTCGCTTTTGGCGCTATTTTTATTGGGTTCGGTAGGATCCAGGAGATATTGATGGCGCTATGAGGTTGACCGGAGCCGGTCAGATTGGTTAGCCAAAAGTCATTCTGATAGCATTCGGCGGTGGCTACTAGTCAACCAATACTTCCTGAAGACATCGAGGCTCATCGGGACCGTTCATGGCACCGCGAACCCGAGTTGCGAATTGAAGAAGTGTTAGCGGCGGAGCGATTCATTGACGGGGTAGGATTCTGCTCGACGATGACGGATTCACGTCGCCCGGGTCCTTCTCTATACATCGCAGTATGTGGAAGACGAGACGCACATATGCCGCGCAACGTTCAGAAAGACCCTGAAAGCAGATTGACCTGGACGATAAAGGACGAGGTCGTAAGACGCGGCCGTGCCTACTATGGCAAGCTGCGCGGAAGTCGGGCGACGTTCATTTCACGAAAACTACTTCCCCACTTCAACGCTATCTCTGGTCTTAGCCGCAAACAGGAGTCGACTGCTTTGTCGCAACCTGCGCAGAAAATACTTAAGGTCCTGCGAAAGGAATGGAAATGGCAACCGGAGATCTTCGGGATGAAAGCGGGGTTCACGATCGAAGTACGTTTACGAAGGCCATCGATGAGTTGCAGCGGGTGTTGAAAGTTATTCCTTCGGAAATCGTTTACCAGCCAAAATTTACCTACATTTGGTCGTTGACGGAAAGCAGATTTCAAGATGAATTAGAGACGCCGATAACCAGAAGACGAAGCGTTGAGAGAAATTGCGAGAGCCTACTTGCTGGGAGCTGGACTGACCTGGCGAGGTGAGCTCGCCCGCGTCACCGGGCTAACAAATCCGGATGCTGGTATTGGTAACTGGGCACTTGTGGATGAAGGGTTTGCTACGCGTGTTTCGCCTGGAGTCTACCGCTTGAACGAATCCCTTTAGTTGTCGATCCTGAATTCCAATATTTGCGGCAAGAGTGCCTTTCGGAAGCGGGTCAGCGTTTTTCAATTAGGGGCAGCTGATCGATCTCGCGTAGCGCAGCTTCTTCCAGATTGGCGATCTCCAGCGCGAGGTGGAAAATGTTCCTGCGAAGCTGCCAGGCGCCGCAGCATTACATCAGTTTCCGTCTGGCTCAAACTGCGATTTGCCGCCGCCTCGATAGTTTGCAATCGCGCTTTCGTTTCGGATAAACGAACAGTGGCTTCCATGCGAAGTTCATCCGAACGTTGACGGTCCGATAATAGGTCCGCAAGAAGCTTGGTCGTGTCGACGCCGCGTATGTTGCGCGTGCGATTGATTTGTCTCTCGACTTTCAAAGTCTCTCTTCGTGCCCTGGCAATAATCCTGGTTGCAGTGAGGCGGGCAGCCAGTGTTTCGCAATAGGCGTCTGCCAAAAGAGGGTTCTTCTGGCTTCAGTTCACCCAGGTCTTCCTTTCCTCAGAAGACAGTTCCGAAGTGAACCAGGGCACTTCCGCAGCGGTTATCCCGTCGGAAGCAAGCCGGTCGCGAAAGCGACTTTGCCAGCGACGGCGATAGAACAAAAGCATAAATAGAACGAGCAGGCCGACAACTAAACCGAGGCCCAGAGAAACAAGAGAGCAGAAGGTAGATAGCTGCGGCCTCGGTTGTCCCGGCTGCCAGAAACAGAACCAGGAATACAATCGGAACAGAAAGACTGACCACAACGAAGGAAAGCCACGGAGCCCAGCTCAATAGCTGTGACATCCGTTCGTCGGCCAGCTCTCGGTTTCCTGCATTTCTGAAGCATGGTCCTAATTAGTTGCCAGCGGCTAAAAGGAGTTACGATCTTAGCCGTTACGCTTTAGGTTAACCAGTCTATCTGTGCCGTAGCATAGTTTCCATAATAGCTCGCGTCGAGTGGTGGCTGTGTTTTACATGGGCATCAGAGCCAAATCCGCATTCTGTGTCGGCACTGGCAAGCTCTCAGTCCAGATGCTTGTATAATGCGGCTCAGGTGTTCGAGGTTAATAGGAGCAGATATGAGGCGAGTCCAAACACAAAGACGGGTTGCCGGCATGTTCGCGGTGTTCCTTTGGCTGATTGTCGTGGAAGCACCAACGCTTCGGCACAATCAGGTGGAGAAATCAACACGCTGAGGTCCTCGGGGAATCCAGCCAGGCCGGTGATTATTCCGCTCACGATTCGCGTAAAGGCGAGATGGCACAAAGCGAGTTGGAATTGCAATCTGTTGACTTGACCGTCAATGAAGACGGTGATTCCCAAACGATCCTATCTATCCGAGCTATGGGTACGAGTTCCCCAATTAATCTAATGGTGCTCATCCAGGATGATGTTGTGGCGTCGATTGGACTTGAAACTAAATCGCTGGCTGAGTTCATTCGCGGACTCCCACGTGGCTCGCGAGTTTCAGTGGGCTATTTACGCACTGGCAGTTTGCAAGTGCGCCAGAAATTTACCAATGATCTTGAGAAGGCAGCAAAGTCGCTACGCGGTCCGATGGGCGCAGCCAGTGTCGCTCCATACAATCCTTATGTTGAAGTGATCGAAGCAACAAGGCGGTTCGACGCACAACCTGCCGGGCGACGTGCAATCCTACTGGTGTCTGATGGTTTGGATGTGTCTCACGGAGTTGACTCGAGCAGTCCTGCGCAGAGTTTGGACCTGCAACGTGCCATCACGGAAGCGTACAGCGAAAGAGCATTGCAATCTACTCGTTCTATGCGCCTACCGCGCTCACCGGCACGGGCGGCAATTTGATCGGCAATGCGCAGAGTTCGCTACAAAGATTGTCGGACGAAACCGGCGGCCGCGCGTTTTTCCAGGGCTTCGGTGCGCCTACGAGCTTCGACCCGTTCATTAAAGAAGTCAACGCAGCACTCGATCGACAAATAGCTCTTACTTACCTTTCTACTCACCTCAAGAAGGGGTTTCACCGGGTTAAAATCACTTCATCGACTCCCGGTGTGGAAATTCATTATCCTGCTGGGTACAGACGTTAAGCAGGGAAAAAGAACTGGTGTCTTACTGAACTGTTGTTGGTAGCAGGGAACCACGCCGATCGGTGGCGACAGCCCAACCATCCGCGAGACTGCCAATCATTCCGTGAAAATGAATCTCGGCTCCTGAGAGAACTACGACAACATCGCCGGCGTGATACTGAGGATCGGTTAACTGAAACCGCACCACCGTGGCCTGACCGTTTGCCTGTTCGATCGTTTCATATGTGAAATCGTCTGCACTAACACAATAGGTTTGAGAATTATTAGCGGTTCTTTGCTCGTCTGGCACGTGATCTCCTTCTGAAAATCTGAAAATAAGAGCGGGACTGGTTTTTGTTCATCTACATGAGTCTCATATTGATTTCATATGGCATTATTTCCTAAAGTGGAGCATTCAGCAAACTGGGCTTGTAATCCATGAAATCATCGTGACCGCGAAGGCCTCGGGAGGAGACTATGAATCTTGCCTATTTCACAGACAGGTTTTCGAAGAATCGCGAGGTGTTTGCCGGTCTCGTGAGAGGCGTGAGTTTGGGGCAGGCCAGATGGAAACCATCGCCTGACAAGTGGTCAATCCTGGAGGTGGTGAATCACCTCTACGATGAAGAAAGGGAAGACTTCCGCCAGCGAATCGAGCTTGTGCTCGCCAATGCCACGCAACCCTGGCCACCTATCGATCCCACACATGGGTAACCTCACGCGGCTACAATAATCGAGAAGTGGATATTTCACTTAACAACTTTTTATCTGAACGGGAAAAGTCTCTGACTTGGCTGCAAGGGCTTATCGGGCAGAATTGGCAGAACAGCAGCAATACAGGCCCAAACGGAACGCTCACAGCAGGCGATCTTCTCGCCTCTTGGTTTGGCTCATGACTTCCTTCACATCCGGCAGTTGGCAAGACTTCATTGGCAGTATGTCGGTGTAATTGCAGATCCCTATCAAACCACCTACGGCGGACCATGGAAAGAGTCGTAAACGCATAGGCTGATCCGCTGCTTCACGCCCGCAATTCCCCGCAAGCTCGGTGTCAGATCCGTCAAAGTTTATGGAAAGGCCGCTGTGTTTGTTAGAATTCGACAACCCCTTTATACACACAATCAGAGCTTTCGCGGAGGCAGCAAAATGAATTTGTCGGGCAGGCGGTTGCCAATCGGAAGTGTAGCCCTTCTTATCTTCGGTATCTTCTCATTCTTGGGTTGCAAAGCGGTGCATCAGGTGAATCTCTGATGTTGCATATGGACCATAGCCATGCAGCATCAGAGACTATGTCGAATGCGGATCCGGCGAACCAGGAATGGGCCAGAACAGAGACTCGCGAAATCGTCGCGACATCAGGAATGGGTCAAGATTGAGTACAAGCCATCCGGCGGCGGCGCTGAGCGTGAAGTGAGCGCCTTTGTTGTCTACCCTGAAGTTAAGACCAAGGCGACAGCGGTGATCGTCATTCACGAAATATTTGGCATGAGCGACTGGGTGCAGAGTTTGACGGACCAACTTGCGAAGCCGGATACGTCGCTATTGCCCCAGATTTGCTTTCAGGCAAGAGGACCTCACGGCGGCGGACACTAGCGATATTGCGACTGTCGGACCAGATGCGATAGGCGCACTGCTATAGGTGATTTGCCTCTGGATCAAATCACTGGGGACTTAAATGCGGTTGCCGACTATATCTCGAAATCGCCTGCGGCTAACGGTAAGATCGCAGCGGCAGGATTTTGTTGGGGTGGCGGTCAGGCCTTTCGCTACGCAACGAATAATTCCGCATTGAAAGCGGCATTTGTGTTCTACGGCTCTCCGCCGTTACCGGGCAGTCACCTGCTTTGCCGGTCGACACAGTGGCGATGGGGTAAGATTGCTCCGCCAGTTTACGGTTTTTATGCCGGGAACGACGCCCGCATAAACGCTACCTTGCCCGCAACAGTGGAAGCGATGAAAGACTTGAAGAAGACGTATCGAACCGGTAACCTATGACGGCGCAGGTCATGGATTTATGCGGGCTGGTGACGCGCCGGAAGCCAGCTGCGCCGGTCGCGACGGGCGACGCCGAGGCTAACAAACTGGCCAGCGAGAAATACCAAAAGGACTCTGATCGCATGCTAAGGCGAACAAGAAGGCGCGCGACGAAGCCTGGGTGAGATGGAAGGCGATACTCGCTAAAGGTCTAAGAGTCAGCATCTGCAAGAAGCAAGCGGGCAAAACATCACTCGAAAGGACAGCTAATTAAGGCGGTGAGTCGCCAGAAACCTCGAAATGCGGGATATTGTTTCGTCGGGCTTTTCTTCCTGGGGAATATGCCCGCAATGCTCAATAACCTCAAGAGTGGAGTTCGGAATTAACTGGTGAAGTAGCTCGCCGACTATCAGGGTATAACCCTATCCTCTCGTCCCCATAGGATTAATGTTGGAACGTTGATCGTCGCTATCTCTGCGATTAGTTCGTCAGCATTTTGCTGGAATGCACTGCCTGGCCGTGTGCAGTAAAGCATGTCGTCCTCCGCGATTGGCAAGGAGGCGCTGCGTAGGCGTTGACATTTTCCTAGTCTTGATCCTTTCCTGTCGTAATAACACATGCGTAAGGTCATCAGGGCGGCGAAGCTTAGCTGGTGACTAGGTAAATAATCGGAGTGCCCGAGCGCCGACCTGAGGAGCTTGAGGTGTGGCGGCGGAGTTCCTTTATCTCCTGCGCTGTCGATCAGGACCAGCTTCGACAATCGATCAGGCCGTTCTGTTCTCGAGTCGTATCGCAACCCAGTAGGGCGACTGCACCTCCCAGAGAATTTCCGACCAACGTCAGATTGGTCAGGTTTTCCCCATCGAATCAGGCTATAGATATCCTCCACCTTCTCCTCAGTGGAGTAGTGCGTGTCGAGAGGCTTTAGGCGATCTTCCGCAGCCCTTGAAATCAACAGTATCAGTCTGTTGTTTTGCGAAAACGGGGCAATGAAGTGCCGCCAGCTATAGATGTTTGCGCCCAGGCCATGAAGGCATAGGATTGGATCACCGGCTCCATAGACTTCTTTATACAAACTGACTGAAGCTGAGGGCTGGCGGTTGGTCATGATGGATTAGGAGTGAGGGTGTGGGGCGGCTAGTGGGACTCGAACCCACGACCTCTTGATCCACAATCAAGCGTTCTAACCAACTGAACTATAGCCGCCACATTCAGATTTTCAATGCGTGATGATAATGCCCCCGGCAGGACTCGAACCTGCGGCCCTCTGCTTAGCATCCAGCATCAGGCTTTCCCTGACCGCCCGCTTACACGGGTTTGCTGGCTGGACTATATCTTGGACATCGCAGTCCCGGCCCGTATAGTCTCTGAGGAGCCCGCTCGCGTTGCATCAAGCTGCGAAGGTTTCCTGCGGATTACCCAATCCTCTCGGATTGTTACTCAAGTAAGTCTGAGTACCAGAGGCTCTCAGGGCGTCCCCGCATATGGGGCCGTCCACTTAATGAGTTCTCAATCGAACCCATTCCTCATTAAGGCTCCAACAAGGCAGATGCTCTATCCGCTGAGCTACAGGGGCACATGCCTGAAGCAGCCGATGTTAGCATGCGAGACGACGTGTTACGGTCAACTTCTGGAGACATTAGGCGTGAAAAATAAAGAGATCGCCACGGTAGAGGCGATCTCTTTGAGATAAGTTGCAAGGCTGACTTAGGCTGCTTGAGTCTGTTCCTGAGTCTCAGCAAAATACTCGACGGCCGTTAAGAGCATCGTCGATTATTTCTCGCACGGCCGAGGTGTCGGGATTAACATCCATCCGATCACAAGCGCGCAAGTGGCGCAAAATACCTTGCGTGGCAATCTCCAAAGCGACACCGCCCAGTTTTGAATAACGCCTGGCCTGAATGTGGTCGATCCTCAGAATTCTGTTCGTCAAGCGGTAGATGTCTATCAAAAGTCACGGTTACGTTTTATCCTCCAAAACCGCAATTGTGCGGTCATTTTTAGTGCACAATGTTAGATGCCTCAGTTATCACTGAGGATGCAGATCCGTTGCATTTCGGACAATTTCCGGTCCCTGAAAATGCTCAGTTGCCTGATAGCCGTCATTTATGGGGTTAGCAAAACAGAGGATTATAGCGGACGACGACGCATAATGCAAGAGCTTTTTATTGCAAGCACTGCCGCGAGGCATTCCACCGGACGATGAGGTAGTTCTAGCCTTAGTCGCCTAACGGCGTTCGCCAATTATCCCGATTTCACGGTAAAACGTAAGCGCCGCCCAGCTGTCCACTCAAAAGTGAACTTCGGGACGGCGCCTTAGCTGTTGGTTGAAGAACTTCGAGAGCTTGTTTACATTATTTCTTAGGTAAAACCGAATCTTTCATGCTTTTGCCAACGCGAAACTTGAGAGTCGTCTTGGCCGGGATTTGGATTGTTTCGCCAGTGGCCGGATTTCGTCCCTCCGCGAGCTTTCGCTTTCGGACTTAACAAGCTTGCCGAAGCCGGGAAGTACAGAATTCTCCGTTGCTCTTAACTTCGCTCGATGCGAGGTTATAAAGTTCGTCGAAGAATTCCTTCACTTGCGCCACGCTTCATTCCCGACTTTTCCGCAAAATGATTGAATACTTCCGACTGAGTCATGCGCTTTCTACCTGTCGCGGCTTGGTCGCCATAATCTGGTGTGACACCTCCGATGAGACTTAATTGAAAAGCTTTTCATGCATTCGTATATCACACTCAAGCAGCAAAGTCCCGACAAAATGCTCGCTTTTTGGCGGCTTTTTTGCGAAAAGTTAGCTTCTTTAACGCGTGGAGTCGATTGGGAGGGCGACAACGGTGAAATTGCGAGTGTGGCCAGGTCGAGTTTCCAATAATTGATGGTCGGGGCGGGGGATTCGAACCGCCGAACTCTCAGTTCCAAACTACGAATTCAGCAAACGTCAGTTTTGCCTTTTCAAAGTTGCAGCCACCACGGGATTACTTAGGTTTTTATTCCTTCCCTCCACAACGGTCCATTCCGCACGTCGCGTGCGGGAATTCTGGTCACAAATTGACCAGACGATAATTAACGGGGAACTAACAGACCTTGACCCATGAACAGGCGCTGAAGGCAATCCTCCGAGCAGCTTTCTTAACAAGCTGGAGGAGAGCTATACCTTCTTTTACCGTCGAGATATTTGCATTAGGGCGCTTTGCAGTCTGTCTAGCGCGCCTTGCAATACTCCATCTTCCGCGCGATACACAGTCGCATGTAACTGTTCAGTGATCGCTATCTGCAAAGGCGCTCACAGGCACGCCTGCGACGCTGTTCTCTCGATTAACATCTCATTGAACTGCATGGCAACTGCAGATCCTGCCGGGATTCGTGCCCACTAGCGCCACGAACTGCCCGGATCTCCTCTTGACAGCAATACGTAACTG
>ERZ1370068.714-contig-10653_pt1 | contig 25512 bp, 28 predicted proteins | sample MGYA00561227_ERZ1370068 | MGnify/ENA primary metagenome ERZ1370068 (study PRJEB38410, sample SAMEA6850437) | metagenome | study: Metagenomic assessment of the ecological functions of the soil: analysis of the soil microbiota associated with the...
GTTGTACTTCGTTCAGTTACGTATTGCTGAGCACGTTGCCGAAGCGCACGGCGACGAAGCGCGTCGTCGACGTCGCTCGCGGCGGCCGTACGCCTCGACGATCCACTCGCAGAGCGCCTTCGACTGGCCGAGCACGGTTCTTCGGGTTCGACCGCCTTGTCGGTCGAGACGAGCACGAAGCGCTCGGCGCCGAACTCGACGGCGACCTCGGCGACGACCGTCGCGTCGCGAGCGCGTTGTTGCGCACCGCCTCGAGCGGGTTCGCCTCCAGCAGCGGCACGTGCTTGTACGCGGCGGCGTGGAAGACGACCGCCGGCCGGTAGCGCTCGAAGACCTGGCGCATCTTCGGCGCGGTCGCCGACAGTCGGCGAGCACCGGCAGCGCGGCGCGAGAAGCCGCGCTCGTCGACGAGCTCGCGCTCGATCTCGAAGAGCGCCGACTCGGCCTGCTCGACGAGCACGAGCCGCGCCGCGCCGAGCGCGCGCGATCTGGCGGCAGAGCTCGGAGCCGATCGAGCCGCCGGCGCCGGTGACGAGCACGGTCTCGTCGCGCGAGGTACGGCGGCGATCGCGTCGAGGTCGACCTCGACCGGCTCGCGGCCGAGCACGTCCTCGACCTGCACCGGCCGGATCTGGCCGGCGAGGTTGACGTCGCCCGAGATCAGCTCGTAGAGGCCCGGCAGCGTCTTCACCGGGACGCCCTCGGCCTGCGCGATCGTCGACGACCCGCTGGCGCACGCTCGCCCGACGCGGACGGGATCGCGATCAGCACCTCGTCCGGCGCGGTTGTCGCGCAGGATGTGCGGCAGCTCGTCGGTCGTGCCGAGCACGCGGACGCCGTGCAGGCGCAGGTTCTTCTTGCGCGGGTCGTCGTCGACGAGGCCGATCGGCGTGTAGCCGAGCTGCGCGGCTGCTGCAGCATCTCGCGGACGATCAGCTGCGCCGGCGTCGCCGGCGCCGACGACGATCACCTCCTTGCCGCGCGCGACGAGCGACGCGGCGCCGGGCCGCTCGATCAGCGTGCGCGCGAGCAGCCGCGCGCCCGCGACGAACGCGAGCAGGAGCAGCCAGTCGATCGACCGCGATCGACGCGCGGCAGGCGCGACGCCGTGCGACCGGGTCGGCGAAGTAGACGACGAGGTCGGCGACGAGCGCACGCGACGGTGACGCCGCGCGCCGCGCCCACATGTCGCGCGTCGAGACGTAGCGCCACCAGCGGTTGTAGAAGCCGAAGAGCGATGAAGACGGCGAGCTTGATCGCGACGACGAGCGAGGATCGTCGCCATCGAGCAGCGGTGTCGTAGTAGGCGCGGGACGCCCTGGTCGAAGCGGAGCCAGAACGCGAGCCACCAGGCGGCCGCGATCAGCGCCGCGTCGGCGACGAGCTGCCAGAGCCGGTGCCGGTTGACCGGGAGCGATCACGCGGCGCACGCCGGCGCCGCCGCGCGGACGACGTCGACGACGCGCTCCTGCGTGTCCGCGTCGATCCCGGCCCACAGCGGCACGGAGAAGTTCTCGCGCGGCGCGCTGCTCGGTCTCGGGCAGCGACCCGCCGCGTAGCCGAGGTAGCGCAGCGCCGGCTGCAGGTGCAGCGGCGTCACGTAGTACGACGCGCAGCCGATCTCCGGCCTCCTGCAGCGCGGCGCGCGATGCGGTCGCGCTCGGGCGAGCGGCACGACGAACAGGTGGTAGACGTGGCCCGGCTCGTCCGCCGGCAGCTCGCACGAGCTCGCCGAGGCCGAGCTCGGCGTAGCGCGCGGCCGCCTCGCGGCGCGCGCGTTCCAGCCGTCGAGCTGCGGCAGGAAGATGCGCAGCACGCGCCGCCTGCAGCTCGTCGAGGCGCGAGTTGTAGCCGACGAGCTCGAAGTCCTTCTTCGTCGCGCGAGCCGTGGAAGCGGAGCATGCCGGACGCGCTCGGCGAGCTCGGCGTCGTTGGCGGCGACGAGGCCGCCGTCGCCGAGCGCGAAGAGGTTCTTCGTCGGGTAGAAGCTGAAGGTCGAGGCGACGCCCGTGCGCGCGATCGCCGGGCGAGCCGAACGCCTGCGCCGCGTCCTCGATCAGCGGCACGCCGAGCTGCGGCGAGCTCGGCGAGCGGCGCCGGCCGGCCGAACAGGTGGACGGCGATGATCGCCTTCGTCCGCGGCGTGATCCGCGCGGCGACGTCCTCGGGGTCGAGGTTGAGCGTCGCCGGGTCGATGTCGGCGAAGACGGGCGTCGCGCCGCGCCGGGCGATCGCCTCGGCGGTCGCGTAGAACGTGAACGCCGGGCAGATCACCTCGTCGCCCGGGCCGATGCCCGAGCGCGTCGAGCACGAGCACGAGCGCGTCGGTGCCGTTGGCGACGCCGATCGCGTCGCGCGACGCCGAGGTACGCGGCGGCCTCGCGCTCGAACGCGTCGACGTTCGGGCCCGAGGATGAACGCGCCGCGTCTCGAGCACGCCGTCGAACGCCTCGCTGCAGTTCGAGGCATGAGCGGCGCGTACTGCGCCTTGACGTCAACGAGCGGAATCGGACGGCACGATCGGAAGTCTAGAGGACGCGTCTCCAGCGGACGATCAAATACGCCGCGAGCGCGACGATCGCCAGCGACGATCGCGTAGTCGACGAAGCGGAAGTCGCGATGGAAGCGCTCGTAGCTCGGAGCCGAGCGCCGTAGCCGACGCCCGCGAGCGCGAAGGCACCAGATCGCCGAGCCGATCGAGCGTCAGCACGGTGTAGCGGCCAGAACGGCATCCGGAAGATCCCGGCCGGGATCGAGATGAACGAGCGGACGACGGGCGTGAGCCGCCCGATCAGCACGGCCGAGGTCGTCCCAGCGGTCGAACCAGCGCTCCGGCCCGATCGAGCTTCTGCGGGCCGAGATGGAACCAGCGGCCGTGGCGCTCGAGGAGCGGCCGCCCGCCGTAGACGCCGATCGCCCAGCCGCGCGATCGCGCCGACGAGGTAGCCGAGCGTGCCTGCGAGCGCCATCGCGACGAAGGCCCAGGCGTGCGAGGAGATCCGCGCCCCGAACAGGTCGACGTGCTGACCGGCGAAGGCTCCGGCCGCGAGCGCGCCCGCGTAGACCATCACGAGCTCGCTGGCCGCGGGCAGCACTGCGTCGATCGCCATCAGCACCGAAGACGGCGTAGATGCCGTGGTTTCCGATCAGCGAGGTGAGCGAGCTGGTGACGCCGGCGACCGGCACGCCGGCGGAGGCTACCGGCGGAGCGCGGAACTGGCGGTCAGCTCGACCGCCCCGACGTCGTTCGTCGCCGTGGCGCTGAAGACGTAGCTGCCGGGACGCCCACGCCAGGAGATCGTCCCGTCACCTGCCGGGAGGCTCCGCGTCGCAAGCGTCTTGACGATGCCGCCGCCGGGCGTCTCGACACGAAGCGCGACGCGCGCCGGGCGCGCCAGCTTGAAGCTGCCCGTAAAGCGACGATGGCTTGCGCTCGCCGCGAGGAACCCGAGCGTGTTGTTGAGACCGAACTGGCGATCCGCGGTCGAATGACGCCCGAGATCGTCGTCCGCGATCGTCCTGAAAGTCCAGGCGCCCTCGGGCTGACCTGCGCCGGTCCAGTTGAACTTGTAGGGACCTGGGCCTTTCGCAGGCCGGAGTCGAGCGGGCACGACGACGCCGCCGGACCGAGCAGCGACGTCGCGGTGACGCGTGGAAGGACGCACGAGCTTGTACGAAAGGACCTGGGCGTCGTCGACGCCGTCGGCGTTCGGCGAAAGCGCACGCGCGCCGGCAACGCCGGTTCGTACACGCCGTAGTAGAAGAGCGTCAGCGCCTCGGCGACCGCGCGCTCACCACCGGGATCGGACGGCCTGTTGAGCAGCTTGCCGTCGAACGCCATCGTCGTCGACGCCGCCCGCGTCGAGCGCGGAGGCGGTGACGCAACCGAGACGCATCATCGTCAGCGCGAGCTCGAAATTCGTCAGCCCCGTGCTGTAGCCCGGCTGGCGCCCGTCGACGGCGACGAGCATGATCCGCCCGTCCGCCGTCTGGCCGACGCCGGTTCGCGGATGCCGGTAGGCGAGCTGGTCGGTGGTGAAACCCTCCAGCGAGCGGAAGACCGGCTTGCCGTCACGCGACGATCACCGGCCGCCGCCGCCGACGGCTTCGAGCACGTTCGCCCACGGCGGCGTGAGCGTGAGCAGGACAGTCAGCGTTCGCGCCGATCGGCGCCTCGGCCGAGAGGAATGCCGGCCTGGGCGCCTCGCGCGACGAGCACCGCGCCGTCCGCCGGGATCGGCTGGTTGCCGCCGGTGACGTATTGCGTCACGACGCCCGTGAGCGGCGTGTTCGGCTTCGTCGCAGGAAACGGCTGGATGATCGCCTGGAGCGCCGCCGTTCTCGGCGGGAGTGCGCGGTCCCCACGGCCCGCGTGTAGAGCGTCGTGCGATTCGCCCGAGGCAACTCGTTGATGCCGAGGATCCGCCGCTGGCCCGATCCCCTGCCACGTTCCGAGCCATCCGCACGCGCTCGACATGGAGCACACCGTCGGTGTCGATCCCCACCGTCGAGCGAAAGTCGACAGGCGCGCTGTCGAGGATGCCGCCGCGAATGAGACCTCCCGTCGGGTGTCCATCGGTAAAGCTGAAGAGATCGCCGTTCACCCCTGCAACGGTCGCATCGCCGGAGACGCGCTTCTGCATCGAGGTCACGCGCTCGCGTCCGATGATCGTGTTGTTCGACAGCACAGGCTTCAACCCGTACAAGCCGACGGGCTTCAGTGCAGAGATGACATGGATCACCACCGGCCCGTGTGCGGTGAACTCCACCTGGCGCGAATAGATGACGCCGGGAACGAGCGTCTGGCCGCGCACCGGAGTTGCGGCACCGGCCACTCCCGATGCGACGAAAAGCCCTGCAAAAAGGGCACAGATGATGGCTCTTCTGAGCACGACCCCGCCCGAGGGTAGCTGAACGGTATGTCGGAATCTGAAAGGGAGAGTGTTAGGTCGCGGAGACCGGCGCAGCGCTCGAGCCACGCCGGTCTCGCTGCGGACTGCCGCTCAGCGACGCGTTGCCGCGGGGCGGATCACCTTGAGGTGCACGTTGAGCTTCGCCGTGTTGATCACGCTGGCGCAAGCCTGACCGACGTCGAGGGAGATACACGCTCGGTGTTTCGCCGGTCTGGGCAATGTCGAGTGCGGTCGCGATGACGGGTCGAGCCGTCGGCAGCCCGGTACTCGTAACCGTCGAAGCTGGCAGCCGGGACCGCGGACGTGAAGCAGCCGTTGAGGACAGCCTGGATTGCCAGGGTCGTCCCTCTTCAACGTGGCGACCTGCTTCTTCAAAGCGTTGAACTCGGCCCGCGACGGGCCGGCCTGCTGACCGCCGACTGCGGTCGTGACATACAGCAGTGCGTGCGCCCGCGATCGCGCCGACGAGTAGTGCAAACCCCCTTCATGTAGTGCCTCCCCCTTCGAAAAGAGTGACCCAGTCACCCGAAGACTCGCACTCGGGCGGACCACGGCAAGGGGCGCTACGGCTTTAGTTCCAGACCTTGACCTCGCGGTAGAGCGTGTCGCGCTGCACCGGCGTCTTGCCGAGCGCGCTTGATCAGGTGGACGAGCTCCTCGGTCGACGTGCGGTAGCGTCGTGCCGGCGGCCGAGACGACGTTCTCCTCGATCATCACCGAGCCCATGTCGTCGGCGCCGAAGCCGAGCGCGACCTGGCCGATCTTCATGCCCCTGCGTCACCCACGACGACTGGATGTGCGGCGACGTTGTCGAGGTAGATGCGCGAGACCGCCTGCGTGAGCAGGTAGTCGAACGACGTCGGCCGTGTCCTCGTCGCGCGACCGTCGCGCCGAGCCGGTTGCCGTCGTGCTGGAACGTCCACGAGATGAAGGCGCGGAAGCCGCCGGTCTCGTCCTGCAGCTCGCGGATCCGGCGCATGTGCTCGACGCGCTCCTCGACCGTCTCGACGTGGCCGTACATCATCGTCGCCGTCGTCGACATGCCGAGCCGGTGCGCGTGGCGCATGACGTCGAGCCACTCGTCGGTCTTCGTCTTCTTCGGCGCGATGATCGTCGCGCACGCGGTCGACGAGGATCTCGCCGCCGCCGCCGGGAATCGAGTCGAGGCCGGCGTCGCGCAGCCGCGAGAGCGTCTCCCAGAGCGTCAGCTTCGACGCGCCGCGCGATGTGCTGGATCTCCGGCGGCGAGAGCGCGTGCAGGTGGATCTTGTAGCGCGCCTTGATCGAGCTGAAGAGATCCTCGTAGTAGTCGATCCCGAGATCCGGATGGTGGCCGCCCTGCATCAGCAGCGCCGGTGCCGCCGAGCGCGAGCGTCTCCTCGATCTTCTTGAAGATCACCGGCTTCGGCAGCAGGTAGCCCTCGCGCGTGTCGCCGGGGCTGCGGTAGAAGGCGCAGAAGTCGCAGTCGGTGACGCAGATGTTCGTGTAGTTGAGGTTGCGGTCGACGATGAACGTGATCGCGGTCGGGATCGGCCTTGCGGTTGCGGATCTCGTTCGCGACGCGGCCGACGGCGACGAGGTCGCGCGACTCGGAGCAGCGTCGACGGCCTCGTCGTCGGAGATCCGCTCGCCCTCGAGCGCCTTGCTCGAGGACCTCGCGCGACCGTGCGGCTCGCGACGGCCGTCACGCCGACCGCGCTCTGCGGACGAAGCGGAGCTCGGGCACGTCGTCGAGCTCGCCGGCGTCGCTGCGCCAGCTCGAGGAACGTGCAGCAGCCCGGCGCGCTCGCGCGGGCCGAAGCGGTAGCGCAGCTTCTCGAAGTAGCGCGCGAGGAAGCCGGCCGGATAGCCGTAGCGCTCGCTCGCCTCGCAGCGCGAGCTGCTCCGGCTCGGCGCGCGCGAGCCGCACGCGACGCGACGAGCGCGTCGCTCGAGCTCCGCGAGCCCGTCCGCGACGCGGCTCGGGCACGGCCCAGACGGCGAACACCATCGGCAGCCCGGTGCGCTCGAGCCAGAGGCGGCCGAGGTCGTAGTGCGGCGTCGGATCCTCGAACGCGCTCTGCAGCGCCGCGTCGCCGATCAGCAGCTTCGCGTCGGCCTCCTCGCCGAGCGGCACGCTGCTCGGCCTCCGGCAGCAGCACCTTCGTCAGCACGACCGAGGTCGCGCTCTCGGGCGTGACCGCGACCGAGCGCACCTGCTCGAGCGGCTTGCGCGAGACGAGCTGGATCGAGTCGACGGCGCCCTCCGAGCGAGACGCACAGCCGCGGCAGCAGCCGCAGCCGGTCGGCGTTGCGCGCGTACTCGATCGACGAGATCGGCGCGACGTCGAGCTCGCCCGCGAGCAGCATCGGCGGTTGAGCTCGGTCGGCACGCCCTGCACCTCCTCGACCTCGGCGTCGAGCCGGTAGAAGACCGGCGCCATGTTCACGTAGCGAGATGCGGCCGAGCCGTCACGCATCGCGTCCGCACCTCGTTGTAGAGCGTGTCGCGCTGCACCGGGATCCGGCCCGCGTCGCGCACGAAGCGCACGAGCTCCGTCGACCTTCTGCTCGGTCTCGGTGACGCGCGCCGGCGGCGTGGAAGATCTGCTCGCGCACGACCGTGCCCTGGACGTCGTTCGCGCCGAAGTGCAGCGCGACCTGCGCGAGCGGCAGGCCCATCATGATCCAGTACGCCTTGATGTTCGCGATGTTGTCGAGCATCAGCCGCGAGACGGCGATCATCTTCAGGTCGTCGGAGCCGGTCGTGTGCTGCCAGCCGCGCCGCTCGAAGACGGTGTTCTCCGGATGGAACGCGAGCGGGATGAACGCGAGGAAGCCGCCGGTCTTGTCCTGCTGGTCGCGCAGCCGCAGCAGGTGGTCGACGCGCTCCTCGTAGGTCTCGACGTGGCCGTAGAGCATCGTGCAGTGCGTCGGGATCCCGAGCCGGTGCGCGGTGTCGTGACGTGCGAACCAGATGTCGGGATGCTCCTTGCCCGGCGCGACGAGCTGCGCGCACGCGGTCGGCGAACACCTCGGCGCCGCCGCCGGGCAGCGAGCCGAGCCCGGCCGCCTGCAGCTCGGCGCAGCACCTCCTCGTGCGTGAGCCCCGAGAGCGTCGTCATGTGGTGGATCTCGGAGGCGGTGTAGCAGCTTCAGGTGCACGTCCGGCAGCGCCTCGTGCAGCGCGCGCACGATGTCGACGTAGTAGCTCGAAGTCGACGTGCGGGTTCTCGCCGCTGACCATGTGGATCTCGGTGAACCCGGTCAGCTCGTGCTGGCGCGACCGCGTCCTCGACGAGCTCGTCGGTCGTGAACGTGTAGGCGTCGCTCCTGCTTCTGCGTCGCGGCGAACGCGCAGAACTTGCACTTCACGCGGCAGACGTTCGTCTGGTTCAGGTAGAGGTTCTGGACGAAGTAGACGCTCGTCGTCGCCGCCGCGCAGCCGGCGCGCGAGGTCGGCGAGCTCGCCGAGCGCGAGCAGGTCGTCGCGTCTCCAGCGAGCGTCGACGCCGTCGTCGAAGTCGAGCCGCTCGCCGGCCTCGCACCTTCTCGCGGATCGGGCGCGAGCGTGTCTGTGCGGTCGAGCAGCGCCATCGGCTAGCGCTCCCGGTTCACGACGGCGTGCGTCAGGGACTTCGAGCTCCTCGCGGTGCAGCTCGCCGTTCGAGGCACGCGCGAGCCTTGCTAGCGTAGTCGAGCGCCACCTCGCGGGACTCGCTCGAGCGCGCCGGTCGCGGCGACGCGCACGAGCGCACCCTCGAGCTGGGCCCGCCCGCGAGCGCTGCGCGAACGGCCTCGTCCCGCTGCGCGGCGAGGAGGAGCGGCAGCGTCGGCGTCCCCTCGCGCAGATCGGTGCCGGCGATCTTGCCGGTCTCGATCGTCTCGCCCGAGCAGTCGAGGATGTCGTCGGCGATCTGGAAGGCGATGCCGAGCGCGAGCCCGAACGACCGCCGCGTCGCCGCCGCCGAGCCGGCACGCGGCCTCGAAGAGCTTCCCGGTCTTCAGCGCGCAGCGCTCGAGGTACGCCTCGATCGTCGTGTCGGGATCGTGCGCTGGCGGCGCTGCATCGCCTCGCCGCGCGCGAGGCAGAGCGTCGCGTCCGCGAGGACCGCGACGCGCTGCGCGTCGCCGTGGCCGCGAGCTCCGCGAACGCGCGCGCGAAGAGGTAGTCGCCCGCTGCCCGCGCGGCCTCGGCGCCGTGCGCCGACCAGGCCGACGGCATGGCCGCGACGCACGCGCGGCGCCGTCGATCAGGTCGTCGTGGACGAGCGTCGCCATGTGGACGAGCTCGACGGCGACGCCGGCGGCGACGCGGCGGCTCCGATCCGGGCGGCGCGGAGAGGAAGACGAGCAGCGGCCGCAGCCGCTTGCCGCCGGCGGCGAGCGCCTCCGCGCCGACCTCCGCGACGACGCCGCGGTACGCAGCCGACCGCCGCGCTCGAGCCGCGTCCTCGAGCTCGCCGAGGTAGGCGTCGAGCCCGGGCGCTCGCGGATCGTCCGCGAGTGCGCTCATCGCGCGTCTCGCCGTGTGCAGCGCGACGATGCCGCCGCGCGAAGAGCCGGAACGCGCACCTCGCGAAGCCGGCCGCCGCGATCAGCGCCGGCCAGCTCCTCCGGCCCGGGAAGCGGCGCACGCTCGCGGGCAGGTACGTGTAGGCCGTCGCCGCCCGGCAGCAGCTTGCCGAGCAGCGGCACGATCCGGTCGAACCAGAGCCGGTAGAAGGGCGCGAGCGGCCCGCGCGGCGCGTGATCTCGAGGATCGCCGAGCCGGCCGCCCGGACGCAGAACGCGCCGCAGCTCGACGCAGCGCCGCGCTCGAGGTCGGCGACGTTGCGGACGCCGAAGCCGACGGTCGCCGCGTCGAAGCGTCGCGTCCTCGAACGGCAGCGCGAGCAGGTCGCCCTGGATCCACTCGAGCTCGGCGCCTTGCGCCGCGCGCGCTCGAGCATCCGCTCCGAGAAGTCGAGCCCGGTGACGCGCCGCGCCGGCGCGTCGCGCGGCGATCGCGAGGTCGCCGGTGCCGCAGCACGGCGTCGAGCACGCGGTCGCCGGGCCGGACGACCGCCTGCGGCCGTGAGCCGGCGCCAGCGCCGGTCGAGCCCGACGGTCATCGACGCGGTTCATCGCGTCGTAGACCGGCGCGATCCGGTCGAACATCGCGCGCGACGCCGTCCGGCGGCGAGCGTGCCGGACTCGACTGCGCTCACTGCTCGCCCCAGCGTCGCGATCAGCGCGTTGCTCGAGCCCGAGCTGGTCGAGGCGCGCGCGCGACGATGAAGTCGACGAGGTCGTCGACCGTCTCGGCGCCGTGGTAGAAGCCGGGCGCGAGAAGCAGGATCGGTCGCGCCCGCCTCGCTGCAGCGTGAGCATGTTCGCGCAGGTGGATCGAGCGACAGCGGCGTCTCGCGCGGCATCGAGCACGAGCTTGCCGCTCCTCCTTCAGCGCGACCGAGGCGGCGCGGTGGATGAGGTTCTGACATCGCGCCCGAGGCGATCGTCCCGAGCGTCGCCCATCGAGCACGGGCAGATCGACGTACGCGTCGACCTTCGCCGAGCCGCTCGCGTACGGCGCGCTTCCAGTCGTTCGGGCTCGTAGACCGTGACGCCGCGCCGTGCGCGTGCTCGAGCAGCCGCGCGAGCGTCTCGTCGCGCGACAGGCGCGGGTTGCCGTAGAGCTCGGTCGCCAGCACCTCGATCCCGGCGCTCGACGCGCAGACGCCGACCTCGCACGTCCGGCGCCGGTCGAGCGCCTCGAGCGAGGCGAGCCGCGTAGGGCGCGCCGGAGGCGCCGGTTATGCCGAGGAAGACGCGCACCGCGGGCCTACTTCGGGCCCTTCGAGGCGCTCGAGGAACGACGCCGAGCTGCTGCAGCTTCTGCGTCGCCGAGCGACGCCGAACTTCGGCATCACGTTGTTGCCGAACTGCGACGGGTCTGCGACGTAGCTGATGAAGAAGTCGACGCCCTGGCCGCTCGTGCCGATCGCCGATGAGGTCGGGCGCGCCGAGGTTCGAGCCGCCGGTGCCGAGGTAGGTGTGGCAGTGCAGTGCAGCCCGAGCTCGCGAAGAGCTTCGCGCCCGGCGACGCGCCTCGCGTTGTCGGCGAAGCCCTGCTGCTTCGCCCACGTCGGCACGGCCTGCACGACCTCGCTGCGCGAGCGCCTCCTTCGCGGTCGCGCCCTTGTACGTCAGGACGCCCATCGAGATGACGACGAGGATCGCGGCGACCACCGCGACCGGGCGGCGCGAGCGAGCCGCCGCTCGCATGCGCCGGTCGATGAACGGCAGCAGGATCAGCGATGATCAGCAGGATCGTCGGGATGCCGACGGTGCCGAGGATCACCGAGTCCGGCCACTTGAAGATCCGCAGCAGGTAGAAGAGGAAGTAGAAGTACCAGTCGGGCCGCGGGACGAAGTTCGTCGTGCCCGGGTCGGCCGGCTCGGTGTAGCGCGGGCCGAGCAGGCCGAGTCCCGCTGCCGCACGTCGTGGATCCGCCGGACGTGTAGTACCAGACGCACCGCGAGCCCGATGATCACCGACGACGACGACGAGGCTCATCACCGTGTCGTGGAACATCGCGTACGGGAAGAACGGCTTCCCGCGCTTCTTGACGTCCTCCTTGTAGCTTCGTGAACTGCTCGCGCCACTCCGTCGGTCGCTGGCCACTCAGCCTCACCTCCGTTGCGGCGCCAGCCGCTGCGCGCGGCCGGCTGCGTCAGGCCGCTGCGCGCCGTTCGTCGGCGGCTCGTCGTCGCGCTCGCGCGCCCGCGGCCTCGCTTCGACCACGGCGGCGAGGTCACGCCGAGCCGGATGACGAGGTAGAGGTGCAGCCCGATCAGCGCGAAGATCGCGCCCGGGATCACGAGCATGTGCAGCGAGTAGAAGCGCGCGAGCGTGTCGGCGCCGATCTCGGCGCCGCCGCGCAAGAACTGCGCGAGGAACGGCCCGACGAACGGCGCCGTCCCGTTGAGGTTGATGCCGACGACGGTCGCCCAGTACGCGCGTCTGATCCCACGGGCAGCAGGTAGCCGGTGAAGCCCTCGAGCATGCCCGATCGCGAGCAGCAGTCACGCCGATGATCCAGTTCAGCTCGCGCGGGTACTTGTACGCGCCGAACAGGAAGACGCGCGCCATGTGGAAGAACATCAGGATGATGAAGACGCTCGCGCCCCACTGGTGCATGCCGCGCACGAGCCAGCCGAGCGTGACGTCGTTCGTGATGTGCTGGATCGACTGGTAGGCCGTTGTCCGGGTCGGGCTTGTAGTACATCGCGAGGATCACGCCGGTCGAGCGCCTGCACGAGGAAGGCGGTCAGCGTCGCCGAGCCGAGCGTGTGCAACCAGTCCGTGTCGCCGGGACCTTGCGGAAGAGGAAGTACTTGATCGCCGCCGACGAGGCCGGAGCGCTCCTCGAGCCAGTCGATCGGGTAGTTGATCGCGGCCTCGAGCTGCCGGCGCCGCGGCGGACTTCTTGCTGTGCGCGCGGCAGTCGCCATCAGTGCGGCGGCTGCAACGGGTAGAGGATCTGCTCCCAGCCGTCGACGTGCTCGCCCGGGCCGGCGAGCTTGTACGCGTGGATCTCGGCGTCCTTGCCCGTGCCCTCGACCTGCGACGACGCTGTACGGCTTGCCGAGGATCGAGGTGGCCGTCGACGATCGCGAACTGCGTAGCGGTCGAGCGCGCGCACCGGCGGGCCCGCGGTGCGGTTGCCCTCGGTGTCGTACTGGCCGCCGTGGCACGGGCAGCCGAAGCCGCCGGCGGGATCGCCGGGATCAGCGTCACGCTGCTGCCCGTCTTGCCGTCGACCTCTTCGTCTGGTCGTCCTGCATCGGGCCGTTCGGCTGCACCGGGCAGCCGAGGTGCGCGCAGCGGTTCGAGATGATCGTGAAGCTCGGCTCGCCGCTCGAGCAGGCCGTTGTTGCGGATGTACGCCGTGCGGCGCGAGACCTCGCCGTCTTCGGGTCCATCGAAGAACGTCGCGATCACGACCACTTGCCCTCCGGGAAGTTCTCGAGCGGGCCCGAGGTCGACCTTCGGGTAGCCCTGGCCCTTGAACGCGGGCACGATCATGAAGCCGAGCGCGGGCACGCGTGACGAGGCCGCCGATGACGGCGCCGAGGCCGAGCGTCGCGCCCTCGAGGAACCGGTTGCGCGGGAAGCGCTCGCCGGTCTCGGCTCGGCATCGCCGTCGCCTGGTCGGCCGGGATCGGCGGCGCGTCGTCGACTCGCGGCCGCCGCGCTCGGGCTCGATCGCGCGACCGGCTCGCGCGCGGAATTCCTGCGTCGACGTCGCGGACCCAGAGGAAGCCGAAGACGACCGCGATCACCGCGCCGATCGGCGACGATCACCTGCGGATTGACGATCAGCCCGACGAGGATGCACGGCGATGCCGACCGCGAATCCGATCGGCCAGAGCGCGGGCCGGGGAATGCGGCCGGTCCCCGTGCTGGGGTTCCGTCACCGAGCCTCCGCTCTGGGTCACCACTGGTGGATTCAACGCCGCCCGTTCCGCGTGTCAACGACGTAACAATCGCCGCAACGGCGCCGGAACTCTGACGGATTTGCCCGTTCCTGCAGCGGTGTCGAGCGAGATGCCGTACTCCTCCCAGCGGCGGTCGACGAGCGCCGTGATCTCCGGCGCTCATCTCGATCTCCGGCGGCCACTCGCGCGTGCCCTCCGCCGGGCCCTTGTGCGGTCGCGTCGATCCCGATCTTGCCGCCGTAGAACTGGCGCGTCGGCGCGTGGTCGAGGTGGTCGAGCGGGCCCTCGGTGAGCAGCACGTCGCGCGTCGGGTCGACGTTCGCGCCGACGCGGAAGAAGACCTCCTCGTAGTCGTGCACGTCGACCCACTCGTCGACGACGACGACCGCACTTCGTCAGGCTGAGCATCCCGAGGCCCCAGATCGCGTGCATCACCTTCTGCGCGTGGCCGGGAAGCGCCTTGCGGATCGAGACGATGCACGCAGTTGTGGAACGCGCCCGCGACCGGCAGGTCGTAGTCGACGATCTCCGGCACGCGTCATCCGGATCGCCGGCAGGAAGATCCGCTCGGTCGCCTTGCCGAGCCAGGCGTCCTCCTGCGGCGGCTTGCCGACGACGATCGACGGGTAGATCGCGTCGCGCCGCATCGTCATCGCGCGTGAGCGTGGAAGACCGGGAACGGCTCGGCCGGCGTGTAGTAGCCGGTGTGGTCGCCGAACGGGCCCTCCTCGGTCGAGCTCGTCCTTGCTCGACGTAGCCCTCGAGCACGATCTCGGCGTTCGCCGGCACCTCGAGGTCGACCGTCTTCGCCTGCACGAGCTCGACCGGCTCGCCGCGCAGGAAGCCGGCGAGCATGAACTCGTCGATGTGCTTCGGCAGCGGCGCGCTCGCGCGAGTACGCGGTGACCGGGTCGAGCCCGAGCGCGACGGCGACCTCGATCCGGCCGTCGGTGGCGAGGTAGTCGGCGCGCCCGTCCTTGTGGATCTGCCAGTGCATCGCAGGTCGCGCGCGCGGTCGAGCTTCTGCATCCGGTACATGCCGACGTTGCGCGTGCCGGTGCGCGGGTCGTGCGTGATCACGGCCGGGAGCGTGATGAACGGCGCCGGCGTCGCCGGGCCAGCAGCGTCTGGATCGGCAGCAGGTCGAGGTCGACGTCGTCGCCCGTCGAGCACGATCTCCTGGCACGGCGCCGCTGCGGACCGTCTTCGGCCGCGAGTCGGCGATCGACTTCAGCTTCTGCAGGCCGCGCACCTTGTCGACGAGCCCCTGCGGGCGGCTGCATCTCGAGCACGTCGCCGAGCTTCGCGGCGACGTCGTCGAGCGCGTCGACGCCGAACGCGAGGCACATCCGCCGCTCGGTGCCGAACTGGTTGATCAGCAGCGGGTGCGCGGAGCCCTTCGACGTTCTCGAACAGGAGCGCCGGGCCGCCGCGCCTTGACGGTGCGGTCGACGATCTCCGTGATCTCGAGGTCGGGATCGACCTCGGCGGCGACGCGAACGAGCTCGCCCTCGCGCTCGAGGAGCGCGATCCAGGCGCGCAGGTCGGCAGGCGGAGCCACGGCGTCGAGTCTACCGAGCCTTCGAGCGGTGGCCGAAGGCGGGCTAGCGGCGGCGGTGTCGCAGCCAGTGCAGCGTCTGGCCGAGGCGCGATCACGCTGATGAAGATCAGGCCGACGATGAGCATGCCCGTGATGACCTTCTTGCCCTCGGTCGCGGCGTCCTCGACCGCAAGCAGCTGGAGCAGCGCGAGCATCGGCGTGACTCTAACCCAGTCGCCGCGATGGGTGGCGAGCGCAGTCGTCGACGGCGGCGTCGCCGACCCGAGCTCCGGGCGAGCCGCTCGAGCGGGCTCGGATCGTTGTCGAGGCGAAGCGACGACCGGCCGTCGTCCAGCTCGCCGCGGCCGAGGGACGCGGCAGTTGCCGCCCAGACCGGCCCGTCGCCAGCGATCTCCTCGGCGCGGAGGTACGCGCAGAGCGCGATCAGCTCGGCGAGGTCGCTGACCGCCTCGACCGTGCCGACCTCCTCGATGCGCACGAGCCCGTGCGCGTAGAGGTAGTCGCCGAGGAGCAGCGCCGTGTCGTCGTCGGCCGGCGCGAAGAGCCGCGGGCGGCCGTAGTGCAGCGAGGTAGCCCTCGTAGATCGTCTCGATGCCCGAGCGCGTACGCGCGCGTCGCCGAGCGGCGAGAAGACCGGCTCGCGCTCGCGCTCGTCGCGCGGGCGCAGCGCAGCGTCCCAGAGCGCGCTCTCCGGCCGCCGCGTCCGCGGCGATCGTCGTCCCAGAGATCAGTCGTCGAAGAAGTCGGCAACGGCCTCGATCGTGCGGTCGATCTCCTCGTCGCCGTGGGCGAGCGAGACGAACATGGCCTCGAACTGGCGACGGCGCGACGTAGATGCCGCGCTCGAGCAGGTGGCGGAAGAGCGCGCCGTAGCGCTCGGTGTCGCACGCTGGGCGTCGTCGAAGTTGCGCACCGGCTCGTCGGTCATGAAGAGCGTCAGCCATCGCGCCGACGCGCTGCACGCGGCCGAACGGCGCGAGGCCCGCCTCGAGCCGCGCGCCGCGCTGCTCGAGCTCGCTCGTAGACGCGCCGGATCGCGAAGCCGGCGCAGCACCGAGAGCCCGGCCGCGGTCGCGAGCGGGTTCCCGGACAGCGTCCCGGCCTGGTAGACGTCGCCGGCCGGCGCGAGGCGGTCCATGATCTCGGCGCGGCCGCCGAACGCCGCGAGCGGCAGGCCGCCGCCGACGATCTTGCCGAGGATCGTCAGGTCGGGCGTGACGCCGAAGCGCTCCTGCGCGCCGCCGCGCGCGACGCGGAAGCCGGTGATCACCTCGTCGAAGACGAGCAGCGCGCCCGACGCGTCGCAGAGCGCGCGCAGCGCCTCGAGGAAGCCCGGCGCCGGCGGGACGACGCCCATGTTCCCGGCGACCGGCTCGACGATGATCGCGGCGAGGCCCTCGCCGTACTCGCGCGACGCGTCGGCCGACGGCGTCGACGTCGTTGTACGGCACGACGATCGTGTCGCTGCGTCGTCGCCGGTCGGCACGCCGGGCGTCGACGGGATGCCGAGCGTCGCGACGCCGGAGCCGGCGCTCGCGAGCAGCGCGTCGACGTGGCCGTGGTAGCAGCCGGCGAACTTGAGGATGCGGTCGCGGCGCGTGAACGCGCGCGCGAGCCGGACCGCGCTCATCGCCGCCTCGGTCCCGGAGGAGACGAGCCGCACCTTCTCGACCGACGGCACCGCGTCGACGATCTCCGCGGCGAGCTCGACCTCGCGCCTCGGTCGGCGCGCCGAAGCTCGTCCCGCGCGCGCGGCCGTCGCGCGACCGCCTCGACCGTCTCGGGATCGGCGTGCCCGAAGAGCAGCGGGCCCCAGGACATGACCCAGTCGAGGTAGCGGTTGCCGTCGACGTCCTCGATGTACGCGCCCTCGCCGCGGCGCGACGAACAGCGGCTCGTCGAGGCCCGACCGCGCGCATCGCGCGCACCGGCGAGTTGACGCCGCCGGGGATCAGCTCGAGCGCGCGGCGGTAGAGCTCGACTGCGCGTCCTCAGAGCCAGCGCGGCGAGCTCCTTCGTCCAGTAGGAGACGACGAGGTCGGCGCCGGCGCGCTTGATCGCGGTCAGCGACTCGAGCGCGGCCGTGCCGCTCGTCGAGGCAGCCCGGCCGCCGCGGCCGCCTTCACCATCGCGTACTCGCCGGAGACGTTGTACGCGGCGAGCGGCAGGTCGAAGCGCTCGCGCGCGGCGCGGATCACGTCGAGGTACGGCAGCGCCGGCTTGACCATCAGCACGTCGGCGCCCTCGGCGACGTCGAGCTCGCACTCGCGCAGCGCCTCGCGCACGTTGCGCGGGATCCATCTGGTAGCCGCGCCGGTCGCCGAACGACGGGCGCCGACTCGGCGGCCTCGCGGAACGGCCCGTAGAACGCGGAGGCGTACTTCGCCGAGTACGCGACGATCGGCGTCTCCGGGCAGCTCGCTCGCGGATCGCGCCGACGCGGCCGTCCATCATGTCGCTCGGCGCAGACGACGTCGGCGCCGGCCTCGACGTGGCTGACGCGCGGTGCGCGCGAGCAGCTCGAGCGTCGCGTCGTTGTCGATCTCTCGCCGTCGCCGATGACGCCGCAGTGGCCGTGCGACGTGTACTCGCAGAGGCAGACGTCGGTGAGCAGCAGCGAGCTCGGGAAGCGCGGCCGCAGCGCGCGCAGCGCCCGCTGCACGATGCCGTCGTCGTCCCAGGCGCCGGAGCCTCCGTCGTCCTTCTCGTCCGGGATGCCGAAGAGGATCACCGCCTTGACGCCGAGCGCCGACGAGCTCGTCGGCCTCGGCGCACGAGCGTCGTCGACGGAGTAGCGCGCCGAGCGCCGGGCAGCTCCGTCGTTCGCGAGCGGCTCCGGGCCGACGAAGAGCGGCATGACGAAGTCGTCGAGGTCGAGCCGCGTCTCGCGCACGAGGTCGCGCAGCGCGCTCGTGCGGCGCAGCCGGCGCAGCCGCGTGACCGGGAACGTGCTCACGACCGAACAGACCTGCTGACGCCGTGTCGGTGCTAGGCACGGGCGTGTGCCAGGCGTCCCTGGCACGTCCGCTCAGGCAGCAGTCGCCGCATGCGGCTCCGCGGCGGCGGCCGCGGCGCGGCTCGAGCTCGCACCTCGACCGGCGACCGCGCCGGCGCGCTCCGCCTCCCACGGCTCGAGCTCGATCGCGCTCGCGCGAAGAACTCCCACATCGCGCCGGCCGGCGGCCAGCAGCGGCAGCGCGATCGAGCGCGCCCGGCAAGCCCGTAGATCTCGCCGCCCGCGAGCAGGCCGAAGATGACGAGCAGCGGATGCAGCCGCAGCGCGCTCCCCATCACGTTCGGGACGACGACGTGACCCTCGACCTGGTGGATCGCCGAGGAACAGCAGCGCGACCCAGATCGCCGAGACCGGGTGCGACGACGAGCGCGTAGAGGAACGGCGGGATCGCGCCGAGCCACGGGCCGAGGTACGGAATCAGCTCGGTGATCGCGACCCAGGCGCCGAAGAGCAGCGCGTACTTCTCGGCCGTCCGGGAGCCAGCCGAGCACGCCGAGCAGCCACATGCCGACGCCGGCGCTCGTGCCGATGATCAGCGACAGCGAGCGACCTGGCCCTTGCACGTAGCTGACGACAGCGACGTGCTCGATGCGCACGATCAGCGGCGCCGAGCCGGCTCGCGGCGGGAAGCGCCGGTCGATCGCGCGCGCTCGAGCCGCGGCATGTCGAGCAGCATGTAGATCGACACGACGAGGAGCACGATCACGCTGAAGAGCAGCTTGCCGATCGAGATCGCCGCGCCCTCGAGCGAAGTTGACGACCTCGTTCGTGTACTTGCCGACGTCGTGCCTGACGGATGTCGCGTCACGAGCCGATGCCCGCGCTTCTCGATCGTTGATCGCGCTCGAGGCGATGCGTGTCGAGCCAGACGCTGCAGGCGGTCGACGTCGCGGTCGGCGTCGGTCGTGCGCCGGTTCGTCCGTTCACGTCCGTAAAGTAGGAGTCGACCCGTTTCGCGGCCGTCTTCGTCTCGCTGACGACGACGGTCCCGAGCGCCACGATGGCGGCGATCGACGACGCGACCGCAAAGACGAGGTACACGAGCGCGACCGCGAAGCCGCGCGGAGTCGCACGCCGCTGGACGAGCCCGCGACGAGCGGGCTCAGCAGCAGCGCGATCAGCGCGGCGACGAGGAAGAGGAAGACGACGTGACGGACCGCGCCCGCCACCGACCCAGACGAACAGCAGCAGGACCGGGAGCCCGACCAGCTGGATCCAGCGCGGGATCTCGATCTTCGGCGCCTGGCAGGCATGCGGAGTGATCGTACAGCCGAGGTCATACGGTTCCCAGCGCGCCCGGATTGGGACTGGGACTGGGCTGAGGACGGCAACCTCGCGCTCGACCGTCACGAGCTGCGGGCGGAAACGCTGGCGGCTCCGCGGATTGCGCTGTCACAAGCTCAGGCCGCCTCGTCGGTTGCAGGACGGGTCAGGGTCCGTTACGGTGCCGCGGATGCCGGCCGCCTCCCGCCGAGTCCCCGCGGCGCGCCGGCGTCCGCGGCGCGCAGCCTGCGCCGCCACCGGGCGCGCGCGGCTCATCGTCCTGACCGTCGTCTCCGGCGTCGCTGCTGGGGACGCTCTCTGATCACGGCCTTCGGCCAGGGCGCAACGCGCGAGCCGTCTCAGGCGCTGCCCGGCCCGGCGAGCCGGCTGCTGCCCGTCGGCCCGCCGACGCCGCTGACGGTCGCGCTGCACAGCGGCGCTGCGCATCCAGCTCCCGATCGCCGCAGAGCCGCGTCACCGCGATCGGCTACCACTCGTCCGGCGACGGCGCGCTCGCCGCTGAGCCCGCTCGGCCGCCAGGGCAACGAGGCGCGCTGCTCGCGGCTCGCGCACAAGATCTTCGGCGGCGGCGGCGGCGGGCCTCGTCTAGTACCAGCTCGAGGCGGCCGGCGAGACGGCGGTGCTCGACGTCGGCGCCGTGCCCGGGACGGACGTCTACGCGCCGGTCGACGGCACGATCGTCGGGATCTCGCGACTACATCCTCAACGGACGGCGCTACGGCTCGCGCATCGACATCCAACCGCTCGGCCGCGCCGTCGCTCGTCGTCTCGCTCACGCACCTCGAGCGCCGATCCGGCGCTCACCGTCGGCTCGACGATCGCCGCGTCGAGCACGAAGGTCGGCCGCGTGCTCGACCTCTCGGGCGTCGAGAGGCAGGCGCTCTCGAGGTACACGCAGGACGCCGGGCAACCACGTGGCGATCGAGGTTCGCGCCGCCGCCACGCTCCGACTCCGCTAGACCTGCTCGCTCGAAGATCAGACATCGCTGCCGTGAGAATCCTCTTCGTCGCCGACGTCGTCGGCGTGCCCGGACGACGCGCCGTCGAGGAGCGCCTGCCGTCGCTGCGCGACGAGCTGCGCGTCGACTTCTGCATCGTCAACGGCGAGAACCTCGCCGACGGCGTCGGGATCACGCCGAAGCTCGCGCGACCGGATGCTCGCGGCCGGCGTCGACGCGATCACGCTCGGCAACCACGCGTGGCGCCGCGGCGAGATCGTGCCGTACCTGACGCGAGAGCGACCGCGTGATCCGACCGGCGAACTTCTCGGCAGCGCGCCCGGGCAAGGGCTGACGTTCGTCACGGCGGCACGACGGCACCGAGGTCGCCGTGATCAACCTGCTCGGCTCGCTCTTCCTCGAGACCGCCGTCAGCGTCGTTCGAGGTCGTCGACGAGCTCGTCGACGAGGCGCGCAGCGCACGCCGGTGATCGTCGTCGACATGCACGCCGAGGCGACGAGCGAGAAGGTCGCGCTCGCGAACTGGCTCGACGGCAAGGTGACCGCGGTGCTCGGAACGCACACGCACGTCCAGACGAACGACGCGCGCGTGCAGCCCGGCGGCACGGCGGCGATCACCGACGCGCGGGATGACGGGACCGCACGACTCCGTGATCGGCGTGCAGGCCGAGCTCGCGATCCAGGCAGATGCGCACCGGCATGCCGGTGCGCTTCGAGACGGCGTCGGGCGACGTGCGGATCGAGGGCGTCCTCGTCGAGTGCGGCGCCGACGGCCGCGCGACGAGCTGCGAGGTCCGTGCGCGTCTCCGTGCCGTGAGCGCTCGCCAGTTCAGTACGCGGCAAACGGCGACGTCCACATCGCCTACCAGGTCGTCGGCGACGGCCCGATCGACCTCGTCTTCGTCGGCCGGCGCGATCACCAACCTCGACGTGCTCTGGGACGACTGACCGGACTACCGCCGCTTCTGCGAACGGCTCGCTTCGCTTCTCGCGGCTCATCCTCTTCGACAAGCGCGGCATGGGCCTGTCCGACCGCGTTGCAGTCGGGCACGCTCGAGGAGCGGATGGACGACGTCCGGCGCGATCCTGGACGCCGTCGGGCTCGGAGACGCGCGGTGCTGATGGGCGTCTCCGAGGGCGGGCCGATGTCGATCCTCTTCGCAGCGACCTACCCGGAGCGGACGCGAGGCGCTCGTCCTATGCGGCGCGGAGGTGAAGGAGGAAACGACCGATGACTGGCCGTGGGGCGAAGCGACACGCGAGGAGTTCGAGGAGTCGATGGACATCGGAGCGCGTGCTCGCGCGCTGGGGCAAGGGCCTCGCGGCCGATCTACTTCGCGCCGAGCCGCGCAGGACGACGACGAGCTGCGCGAGCTGGTTCGGACGCCTACAGGTGCAGTCGGCGAGCCCGCACGACGCCGTCGCCTTCATGCGCATGGCGTTCGAGATCGACGTCCGGGACGTCGTTCCGGCGATCAAGGTGCCGACGCTCGATCGTCCACCGCGTCGGCGACAAGGTCTGCCACGTCGAGAACGCGCGCTGGCTCGCGCGGCAACATCGCAGGCGCGCAGCTACGTCGAGCTCCCGGCGACGGATCGCATCTCTCTGGATCGACGGCAGACGACATCCTGGACGAGGTTCAGGAGTTCCTGACGCGGCGTGCGCGAGCCGGCCGAGCCGGATCGCGTTCTCGCGACGATCCTGTTCACCGACGTCGTCGGTTCGACGGATCGAGCGCGCGAGCTCGGCGACCGGCGCTGGCGCGATCTGCTCGAACGTCACAACGAGATCGTCCGTCGACGACCTCGAGCGCTTTCGCGGACGTGAGATCGACACGCGCCGGCGACGGGTTCTTCGCCACGTTCGACGGGCCGGCGCGCGCGATCCGCTGCGCACGCTCGATCGTCGACGAACGTGCGCGGCGTCGGGCTCGACGTGCGCGCGGGCCTGCACACCGGCGAGTGCGAGCTCGCGCGGCGATCCGGTTCGGGGAATCGCGGTCCACACGGGCGCGCGTGTCGCCGCTCGCAGCGCGCCGGGGAGGTGCTCGTGTCGAGCACCGTGAAGGATCTCGTCGCCGGATCCGGGATCGAGTTCACCGACGCGCGGCGTGCACGAGCTCAAGGGGATTCCGGGCGAGTGGCGGTTGTACGCCGCAAACGTGAATGCACGCAGCACCGTGACGAGCGCGACGAGCGTCAAGGTCGCGTGCGAGCAAGCACCCACGAAAGCCCTGCTTCGAAGTCGAGCGCAAGCCTGAAGTAGCGAAACGGGAACCAGATCTGCGTCAGGACGAGCGCCGCCGCCAGCAGCGCGCTCGCTCCAGCGCCGCGGCGGCCGCGCACGAGCGGCACGACCGGGATCAGCCAGATCAGGAACTGCGGCGACAGCACCTTCCCGAAGGCGACGAAGGCGCAGAGCGCGGCCGCGGTCGAGCGAACGAGCGCCTGCGGCGTCGCCGCGGCCGCGTGCGAACGCCGACCCAGATCCAGATCGAGCACGCCGGCCTGCAGCGACGGTCGAGCGCGACCGCGAGCCACGTCGGCGGCGTCGCCGACGAGGTTCTGGGAGCCGTGGCTCGTCTCGCCCGTCGACGCCGAGCCCGAAGACGTGGTGCGCCGACGAGCAGGAGCGCCGACGCCGAGGCTCTCGACCTGCAGCGGCCGCGTCAGCTGCACGCTGAGGCTGTGCCAGACGCCGCCGGGCGACAGCGATCGACGAACGGCAGCGAAGACGGCGAGCGACGCGCCGAGCGCGAGCGCGAGACAGGTCGAGCGCCTCGCGCCGGCCCGCGCGCTTCCACACGTACGCGACTGCCGAGCGGCACGAGCACCGCCGGATAGAGCTTCGCCGCGACGCCGAGGCCGAGCAGCGCGTGACCGAGGCGCAGGCGTCCCGAGCACGAGCGCCGCCGAGCGCCGCCGCGACGAGCGCCGCCGGCCAGAGGTCGAAGCGGCTGAGGATCGACCGAGCCCGAGCAGGAGCGGGCGACCGCGCGCGAAGCAGAGCGCAGCCCAGACGTTCACCGCGCTCGCGCCGGAGTGCCCGCAGGATCGACCGCCATCGCGCAGCGAGCGCGCACGCGCCGCACAGCCACATCAGCGTCTCGAACGAGCGCCGGAAGCCGGTCGACACGTCCTGGTCGCTGCCAGGCTCGGCGAGCCCCGGCAGCGCGAAGATCGGCAGCGCGCCCGGCGGGTACTCGACGCTCGAAGTCGCGGTACGGCACCTTCGCCGTCCGCGATCGCATTGCCGTAGCGCTGGTAGACGGGCGTGTCGATCGATCTGCTTGTGCGTTGTAGAAGCCGACGTGCAGCAGCGTCCACGCGACGACGAAGAGCGCGATCGCCGCGAACGCCGCGGCGACCACGCGAGCGGTCAGATGCGCGGCTCTGCGGGCTGTTCAGCGGCGCATGCCAGAGCAGGGCGAACGCGACGAAGGGGAAGAACCACGGGATGTAGAGGTAGAACCAGTGCGTCAGCACGAGCTCGAAGCCGATCAGGAGCGCGCCGGTCGAGCGCGGCGAGCTGCAGCGGCGTCTTCCGCGCGCGGCACGAAGCGCCGCCGCGAGCGCGCCGGCGACGAGCAGCACCTCGAGCACCCGCTGGACGAGGTGCAGGTCGGGGATGCCGCGCGCGTGGTACTGCGCCCAGTCCCAGAGCGAGAACGGCGACTCGCGCGCTGATCTGCGTCGTCGAGCGTGCGGTCGTAGAAGACGTCTGCGCCGCGTGCAGCGGATCGGCGTCGAGCAAGCAGGATCGGAGAACGCGGCGACGCGTCGCGACGCGCGAAGCCCGCGGCGAACGCGAGCGCCGGCCGCGGACGCCGACGCGCGTCCGGGATACGTCGAGCCAGAGCGGCGCGACGATGAGCGTCGCGAACTTCGTCCAGCCCGAGAGCGCGACGGAGACGCCGCGCGCGCCACGGCGAGCGTCGCGAGCCAGAAGCCCGAAGATGAGGAACGCCGGCACGATCGCGTCGTTCGTGTTCGAGCATCGACGACGTACTGCGTGAACGGGATACGCGGCCCAGGCGAACGCGAGCGCCGCGCCGAGCCAGCGGCCGCCGAAGCGCAAGCCGACGAGCGCCGAGCCCGAGCAGCGCAGAGGACGTCGAAGATGATCGACGTCAGCGTGCACGGCCGGGAGCTTGTCCCACTTGCCGCGACCAGCCGACGATCCAGTACGCCGGGCAGGTACGCCTCGTAGGCGACCGGCCCGTAGGTGTCGCCGAGCGGGTTCGCCGACTCGCAGCGGCCGTTGGTCTGGATGCGGTCGCGGATCTCGCCGTCGGCGTCGGCCGGGCCGCACGCCTTGCAGGTCGTCCTCGCTCCGGGAAGTGGCCGTACGGCATCACGCCGCTGCGACGATCCGCTGCGCGCCGATCACGCCGGCGTAGCCGACGTCGATCACGTTCGAGTCGCTCGAGGTTGAGCCCGATCGCGGAAGCCGGCGAGGAAGACGCGCGCGCCGCGAGCAGCAGCCAGACCGGCCAGACGGGCGCGCCGCGCGCACGGCCGCGTCGCGCGCGCCGATCCAGACGCAGCGCGCGAGCAGGTACGACGAGCGGCGGATAGGCGAGCGGCACGCTCGTGAAGACGTCGCCGTGGTTGAAGTACCAGAGCGAGACCGAGAACGACAGCAGCGCGAGCAGGTCGAGGTTGCGCAGCGAGAGCGGCCGCCGCAAGTCGGCGAGGCCGAGCAGGAAGACCGCGCAGAAGGCGAGCCAGACCGGCAGGCTGTTGATCTTCTTGCCGCCGAACGCGCCCGGCGTCGCCGCGGGCCATCTTCCAGGCGACCTGCGGGCCCGTCCACGCCTCGGTGACCGCGCCGGTGCGGTCGTCGACCTTGCCCTGTCGCGATCTCGCCGGCGTCGACGCTTTGTCGTTCTTGCTTCCACCAGACGTGCACTGTCCAGCATCCGCCCTGTGCTCCGCGAAGCACTTCGACGAGTCGGCCTCGTAGGTCGCGTCGGTGATGCGCCCTCGCGCGGATAGCGGTCGAGCCAGTCGGCGACCTTGTCGTTCCCGAGGAAGAGCGCCGTCGCGCGCTCCTTCGTCAAGCTCGCGGCTTCGTGCCAGCGGCGCCGAGGCAGTCGGGACGAAGAGCCGCTGCCGCGAGCACGGCCACGGCGACGCGACAGGATGAGCCTCAGTGCCGTCTCCGGAACGACCAGAGCTTGTTGCCGATGAAGTTCGCCGGCGTCACGAGCACGATCGCAATAGCCTGCACGATCTTGCCGAGACCGAAGCTTCGACGAGCATGGTCAGGATCGCGAGGTTGCAAGAGCAATACGTAACCGAACGAAGTACAA
>ERZ1370068.5102-contig-4141_pt1 | contig 25494 bp, 45 predicted proteins | sample MGYA00561227_ERZ1370068 | MGnify/ENA primary metagenome ERZ1370068 (study PRJEB38410, sample SAMEA6850437) | metagenome | study: Metagenomic assessment of the ecological functions of the soil: analysis of the soil microbiota associated with the...
GAGTTCAACATGGGCATTGACAGGCGGCCCGGGGCTGAGAATGGCATCTCCACGACAATCGCGCCCGGCTCGGAACGGAGCTGGCGGTATTGATGGGAGGGATGTCGGCAACCCGCCTCAGCCCCAGGGGCCGCGAACGCTCCAGCGCGGCCGCGGCTGCGCACCGACGCGGTCGAACCCCTGGACGCGCCGCAGTGGCGAGCCCAGATCTGCGACCATCGCCACCGCCACGATGCCGAGGTAACCGAATCGGGCGGCAGCCCGGATGGCGGCACAGCGGTGGCACGAATTCATCGCTTGGCGCGTAGCCTGGCAGTTTCGGGCCGAACGAGGGCGTGCACCGCAGACGCCGGCCGCCAGGCACATGCGGGCGCGCGGATTTCTCAGTGCGCGGCCCTGCCAGATCGCGAGCGCCGTCAACCCCAAACCGACGAAGCCAGGGTGGTGCAGTGCCTCGGGCAAAGCGATGGCTCCACCAGGCGTAATGCAAACGGCCTGGCGTCATCAGATAGTCGGTCAGGACGCCGAGCCATCTGACTTCCCGAGCGACCGCGACAGGCCTGCTCTTGATACAAGTGCCAATAGGGCAGCAGGAACGGCAGGAGAATCATCCCCGCAAGCCCGGCCGCGAGCATGGTCTGTCGACAGACTGCGAACGAGCGCCGGCCCACCAATCCTCGGGACGCGCCAGCGTGGCCGCGATCATCGCGACCGCGGCAAACACGAGCAGATAGACCGAGGTCAGGGCTGCCAGCGTGAACCAGAGGGCGAGACTCATGGCATGACGCGCGCTCGGTTGCCTTAGCAACCTGTCGAGCGAACAGCGCCAGGGCAGAAATTCGACGTGGTGCGCCTGCAGATGCGGCAGCCGCGTGACGTATGGGCGTTGAAGCCGACCGGGATGCCAGAAGCAAGCCCGGCGATCCAATCGCCGGTCCACTTCGCGATGACAAGGCTCATGGTCCACCCGGTCAGCACAAAACCGGCAGGAGCACGGGTTATGCACCAGAACCGGACCTGCGCCGAGCCACCGAAGCGGGAGCGCCGATCGCCGGCTGCACGATCATGGACTCCGAATACGCGGGGTGTGCCGCTCTGGATAAAGATGTTCGCATCGTAGAGATGGAGCGGATCGCGTGGAGCCTGGTGCGCAAACCACGCCAGCGTCCACTCATTGAGCATCGTGCGCCGTTGTCGTTCCGCGACAGCCTTGCAGGTCGGTTGCCAAGGGCCACGTGTGAAGAATCGCAAGCGCGTGATGAACAGAGCCAGGCTGACGAGATCGAGAAGCGGCCGCCAGCTCTGATGGGGCCGCGCGCCTTCACGCTCGTGTCAGCCACGACGGACGGCCCAACAAGATATTTGAGCACGACGAACAAGCAGCCCAGCGCGAAAAGCCAAAGCGCGGACAGTTGCAGCCAGTCCAGCGCCCGTGCAGGCGTCACCCTCCAGACAGGCAGTCGTCCCCGGCGAGCGCCCACGACGGCACCGCGGAGAGCGACCCACCCTCGCGCGCCCAGGCCCAGCTCATCGCGTAGTCGCGCCGGCCTGCGCGTAATCGAGCACCACGGAGTGCGGTGCCTGTCGCAGCAGGCGCGGCCGTGCGCGTTTTCTTCGGTGCGCCATGACTGTTTCGTTGGAGCCCCGTCGACCGATAAGGACGACCCATCGTCGGACGAGGTCGCGAACGTTATGCACCCAGCCGGCCGGGTGACCGTGAGATAGCCAAACCATCGGACGCTGAAGATTGCAGGAGGGGACCCTCTCCATTGCTCGTTGAGCTGTTCGGTCGAGATTGAAGTGTGAGGGCCCTGAGCGTCGGCGCTCCGGCGCGCTGATCGTTGTCGAAATATTCAGCGGTCAGGCCTGGCGTCATCTGGAGCGCGGTTCGCGCAGCCACCCGGCGACGCCAAATGTGGCGAGCAGGGCGATGAGCCAGAATGCCGGTCGTCGCCGGCGAGACAGGAGATTGCCGCCGATCGTTTCAACGCGCCTCGCGCAGGACCATGACGAAACTGCCGACCGCGAGATCGGCCTGGAGCTTGATCGGCAGGCGTCGCCCGGGTCGTTGGAGGCAGAAAGCCATGTTCCGGCCGATCTGCTTGTTCGACTGATCGAACACGAGCATCATGATCTTCCACGCGGACTGTGCGCCGACGGGTGCCCTGACCTGCTCCGGCGCGCCGACATCGGGATTGAATCCGATAGTTCGAACCATCGTCGGTGATCGCTGGCATCGTCATATGATCGCCGGCCTTCAGTGCGATCGCCCGAATGACGTAAAAATCGCCGACAGGGCATCCTGCACGACCGGCGACACCGGGAAATCCGCCTTCCTGGAGGTGTCGGTCCGATACTCGAAAGAAGCGCGGTGGGCCGCGTGGTCGGAGTGCGTCACGATAGCGATGCCGCTGGCCTTCCTCGCTGTAAATGGAGCCGCGCTGCGGCAGCAACGTGAACGCGTCCAGCAACGTGTCCATCTTGTAGTAGAGGAACATAAGCTTCGAGCAGAGGCGTCGGCTTGCCCTCTGCGACGATGGCAATGCGCAGTCGAGAGTTGAACGAGGGCCGTTTTTCCTGCACCGTCAAGTTGCCGTTCCTGCGGTCAAGTGCGACGACCACGACACGTCGAAGGTCAGCGACTCACCGGGTTTGAACTGGCACGGGGCCGGGATTCCAGTTCGCACGGCGGAGGGGCCTGGCGGCGGGGCGCGGCGGCGAGGGTCGCGCAGTCTGCGGCGGCTGGACACCACGCCGCGAAGGCGACAACCGCACCGAGAGGCCGCAGAACGGTTTGATCAACGGTGCCGCCCCCGACAAAGTTCACGATCTCGACCTGGTCGCCTTCGCGGATCTCGGTTGTTTCGAACGCGGCGCGCTTCAGCACCACGAGGTTGTGTTCGACGGCGACGCGCCGGGAGTCCCGATCTGCCGGGCTGCGTGGGGGCGGTGAACCAGATCAGTGGAGCGGTGATTTCGAGGCGGATCACCGTTGACCATTATCTTCAAAGTCATCACACCGCTACGGATAGGGGGCGACGGACCATTCTAGCGCATCCAACTACGGGTCCGGCTCGGATCGGCGGGATGCCCCGGATTTGCCGGTCCGCGCGATGAATCAGCAGCTTTTTGCGTCCGATGCCGGAAAGAGCAATGCGATGATCGGCTCTTCAGCGTGCGTCGCGCAGCGCGGGCACGAAAGTGTCCGATGGACAATTCTGCGCCACGCATCTTCACCGGAAGGCGGCGGGCGTCGTTGGAGATCAGATCCGCGACGTTGCTTCCAGGCGGCACTGCCCCCTGCCCGTCGACAATGCTGACTTTGAGGACCCAGGCGGGAGAACTCGCCGAGCGGCACCCGCACCATTTCCGGCGCCGCGATCTCGCGCTGACCGTGTAAAGCGAGCCGCCATCGGCAACCGGTGTCGCGACACGCGATCGCCGGCCTACGAACACCCGCGTGCGAAGCGCGTAGAGCTACCGCAAGGCCGTCCTGTGGTCCCGGGCGGCACTGGCGTAGATGGGATTTCGCGGTCTGTTCGGACTGCACCTCGAAAAACGCCCGCCGCGCGGCCCGATCGAAGCGGGTCGTCGCAAGCCGGTGGTCGGCCCCCTCCTCGGCGTACAGCGATCCGCGCGCTGCGACAGGAGCGTGCGGCTGTCGACCAGCGTGTCCATCTTGTAATAGAGATTGCTTAGAGCCTCGCGGCATCGGCGAAAGCGGCCGCCCTTCGGCGATGCGACGTAATAGAGCAATCCGGAGTCATGCGACGGCCGTTTCTCTTTGATCGTGGTGGCTTCGCCGTTCCGGCCACGAGAAATGAGGACCACCGAGACGTCATGCGCAGAGTGTTTCGCCGACCGTGAAAGGAACGGCCGAGCTCGGGCGGCACGTCTGCACTCCGTCCGGTGCTCGTCGGCGGGCGTGGTGGCTGCAGGACAGGCTGCGAGGCTGCCGGCACGGTCAGCGCACCATTTGCAGGCCGAGGGCCGCGGCAGCGGCAAAATCTCATCACGCGTATTGTGCCCCCTGCGCGACTGAGTACGGCATCAGGGGCGCCGTTGCGAAAAAGAGGATCCGCCCTCGGATGACCTGTATCGAGGCAAGAAGCGACGATGATCGTTGGCGTTCTCCGGGAGAGCTTTCAACGCGAGCGCAGGGTCGCGCTCGTTCCGGCCCTCGTATCCGCTTTCTGGTCAGAAGCTGAGCGCGGAGGTCCTGGTGGAGGCCGGTGCCCGGCGCCGCGGCGGGATTTCCAGATGCGGAGTATGAAGCCAAGGGCGCCCAGAATGGTCGCGCGGCCCCGACGTGTTTTCACGTGCGGACGTGATCCTGATGGTCCGGACACCGGCGACGAACCCGACGGCCGGCGCCAAAGACGCATTGCGGAACTGAGAGACGGCCGGGTTCTCATCGGCTTTGCCGAGGCGCTCGGCGCCCACAGCGCGACGAAGGAGATCGCCGGCCGTGGCGCTTCGCTCTTCGCCGCATGGAGGCTCATGCACCGCGCATCACACGAGCGCAAAGCGTGGATGCCCTGTCGTCGATGGCGTGGTGGCGACGGCTTCCTGAGCAGCGCTGCTCGCCGCGGCCGAGCTGCCGCGCATGTTTCCGATGATTTGACGACTGGCCGCCGGGACCCCGATCGCGCCCTCTCGCGTGTTCGTCATCGGTGCGGGAGTCGCCGGTCTGCAGGCGATCGCCGCGATCGCGTCGGCTCGGCGCCAAAGTGGAGGCCTACGACGTGCGGCCGGCGGTGAAAGAGAGCAGGTCGAAGTCACCGGTGCCCGGTTCGTGGAGCTTCCATCGAAACATGCCAGGCGCCGAGGACGAAGGCTGCGGAAACTACGCGACGGCGCAGGACGAAGCGTTTTATCAGGCAGCGCGCGCTCCTGTCCCGGACGGTGGCCGCGAGCGGCGTGAGTCGTCGCGACCGCGTCGGTGCGCCCAGGCAAAGGGCCCCGTGCTCATTCCCGCTGATGCCGTGGCGGGCATGGCGTCGGGTTCGGTCATCATCGACCCGGCGGCCGACCGAGGCGGCAACTTGCGAGTTGACGAAGCCCGACGAGGATCGTGGTCACGCGCGGGGTGACGATTCTCCGGACCCCACGGGCTTGCCGTCGACGGTCCCATGCCATGCCAGTCAGATGTGCGAAGAACATCACCACGTTCCTGCATCTCGTCAAGGACGGCGCGGTCAGTTCAACCTCGAGGATGCGCGAGGATCGCTCGCGAAACTGCCGTGGTGACGCACAAGGGTGAGATCGTTCACGCGCGCGTTCGCGAGTTGATGGACCTCGCAACGGCTGCGTCAGCCACGGCCGAGCGAGCTGAACAGACGTCGAATACCGAGGGACGCAGAGATGGCGTCGCTCCTCCTGCCAGGAGGACGTGCGGTCCGAAATCGCGTCTGATTGTGGAGGAATGCGGGGACGAAACTCGATTTCAAGTGTCGGGTCTGTTTGTCTTCATGTTGTCGGCGTTCATCGGCATCGATGTCATCCGTCGCGTGTCACGGCTGCTGCGCCCCTCTGATGTCGTTGACCAACGCCGATCTCCGCGATCGCGATCGTCGGGGCGATGCATCGTCACCGGCGAGCAGCAGACCACGCTCAGCGCGGTGCTCGGCGCGATCGCGGTCTTTGCCTCGATGACGAACATCGTCAGCGGATTCCTGATCACGGACCGCATGCTGAAGATGTTCAGGAAGCGTGAGCCGAGCCGGTGACGATCGAGACAGCTGATCCAGGTCGTCGTACCTGATTTCGGCAGGTCGGGTTCATCCTCTCGCTGAAGTGGATGAGCGACCCGCAGACCGCCCGACGCAGGGTCGTTCGCCGGTGTGGGCGCGATGGTGCTGGCCGTTGCCGGCACCATGCTCCACCACGGAAATCGTAGCGCTTTCACTGGATTCGCCATCGCCTTCGTGCTCAGGGCGATTGTCGGCGTGCCTCTGTCGCGGGTGCGCGCTGACCGTGCCGTGCCGCAACGGACCGCGCTGTCGCACGCGTTCGGCGGTCTGGCCGCCGGCCTCGTCGGCACGGCGAACGTACTTCATGTGGCTGGCAGATGGCGGGCTGACGACATTCCGCATGGGCGCGATCGGGGCCGAAGTGCTGCTCGGGTACCTGACCTGCACGGGCAGTCTCATGGCGGCCGGGAAGCTGCAGGAGTGATCCCGACCCGCCCGATGACCTACCGCAACCAGAACGTCATCAACCTGCGTCTGCTGGCGGTGGCTCTGGTCATTGGCGATCACTCTGATATTCCGACCCAGAGATGTCATGGCTGTTCTCCGATTGTGATCGTCGTTGTCGTTGTTGTTCGGCGTTCTGCTTGTGCATGCCGATCGGCGGCGCCGACATGCCGACGGTGATCTCGCTGCTGAACTCCTACGCCGGCCTGTCAGCGGTGGCGATGGGCTTCGTGCTGGAGAACAAGCTGCTCATCACCGCCGGCGCGCTCGACGGATCGTCCGGCCTCATCCTGTCCATCATCATGTGCAAGGCGATGAACCGCTCGTTCACCAACGTGCTGTTCGGCGCGTTCGGCCAGGTGCAGGCGGCAGGCGCGGCCGGCGAGCAGCAGGACGGTCAAGTCCGCGACCGCCGAGGATGCCGCCGCAGCTGCTCGACAACGCCAGCACGGTCGTCATCATCCCGGCTACGGCATGGCGGTCGCCCAGGCGCAGCACCGCGTGCGCGATCTCGTGCGACGAGCTCACCAAGCGGGGCGTCGACGTGAAGTTCGCGATCCATCCGGTGGCTGGCCGCATGCCCGGTCACATGAACGTGCTGCTGGCCGAGGCGGAGATTCCCTACGATCGGCCTCGTCGAGATGGACGATATCAACCCCGAGATGCCGCAGGTCGACGTCGCGCTGGTCATCGGCGCCAACGACGTCGTGAACCCGAGCGCGCGCGCACGATCCGAAGGCAGCCCGATCTTCGGGATGCCGATCATCGACGCCGACAAGGCCAAGACCGTGCTCGCGATCAAGCGGTAGCATGAACCCCGGCTTTGCGGGCATCGAAAACGAGCTGTACGCTCGCGGACAACACGTTGATGCTCTTCGGCGACGCCAAGGTGGTGGTCGGCGAAGTTGTCGCAGCAGCTCGCCGGCGACCACGGCATCCATTGACGTCTGGGATTTGGCATCTGGTCATCTGGTCATCTGGTCATCTGCTCATTTGGTCATTGATCTGGCGAATTGCGCATTCAATGACTCGATGACCAGACGCTAGATGACCCGATTCATGCTTCACCCTGAGCGTACACGGCCGCACCGAGCAGGCCCGGTTCAGCATGGAGGATCACCTTCACGGGGATCCGGGCCATCAGATCGTCGAGCGGCGCTTTGTCGCGGAAGGCGTGCATGAACCGTTCCGTCAGCAAGCGCTGGCAGAATCCGGGGGCGATGCCCCCCCGACAACAGCCCGCGCCGTGGCGACGGTGCGTAACGCGAGGTTGCCGGCTTCGGCGCCGTACGCCTCGACAAAGATGGCGAGCGTGTCTACGCACGCGGGGCAGCGCCCTTCGAGGGCGGCGCTGGTGATGGCGGCGGGCGCGTCGCGACTCGTCCTCGTCTACGCCGGCGCGACACGGTTCCGCGTGCATCGCGCGGTACAGGTTGATCAGGCCGGGGCCCGATACGACGTGTTCGACTGACGCGCGCTTATGCGCTGGACGAGTGCGCGCAGTACGGTGATGTCCCGCTCGGTCCGCGCGGCGAAATCCGCGTGACCTCCCTCGCACGGCGACGGAATGAGCCGGCCGTCGACGAAATGCAGGAACGCTTCCCCGAGTCCCGTGCCGGCCGCGATGAGCGCCATGTTGCCCGCCGGCGGGCGCGACGCCCTCCTGAAGCACGTGAAGCTCGGCGGAGTGCAGCACCGGCACCGCATACGCCATCGCCTGCAGGTCGTTCAGCAGGCTTACGCGTCCGATGTCGAGCGTCTCCGCCAGGCGTCGAGCGTCGACGCGCCACGGCACGTTGGTCAGCTGCGCAGTCTCCCCGAGCACCGGGACCGGCGACGCCGAAGGCAGCGGCTTCGATCTTGGAGCGTGGCACGGCGGCCTCCGCGGCGAACACCGAGATCATCGTGGCCAGATCGCCGGCACCGCGCGTGGAGAAGGCGCGGACTGGCAATCGGCTGAGGGCGCGGGACGGCGCGTTCGAACAATCGAGAAGCGTCTTGGTCCCGCCGATATCGCCCGCGAGAAGCATCGCGCTATAACTTTACAATTGACTTCACGAACATTCTCCAGCCATCTTCAGGATCGATCAGTTCAGCCAGCAGCTATCAGCTCTGAGTCTGAGGGCTTTCCAGCGTCCGCTGACCGGCCTGCAACGTCCTCAGTGCTGATGGCCTGACAGCTGAGAGTTGACAGCTGTTTCTGCCGAGAAACCGTTTGGCCTCTCCCTTCGCCTCGACCGGCCCGGTCATCATCCACTCGCAGGACAGCTGGTTGTGTTCACCGGCAAACTCAGTTCGCTCGGCCGCAAGGATGCGCGGGCGCTTGTCGCCCGGTTAGGTGGCGAGACGGCCGACGAGGTCAGCGCGAAAACGACGATGCTCGTGGTGGGATCGGAGGGCTTCGGCCCCGCATCTGATCAGGAACCCTCTCCTCCGCATTCGCCCGGCCAGCTGCTTCGCCGGGGGCTTCGGCGAGCCTGGCCGAGGCGAGCTCGACCTGCCGCGCGCGAAGGCCGGACCGTCCGCGACAAGAGCAACAAGTTGAAACGCGCCGAGGAGCTGAACGCGGAAACGGCGGCGCACATCGACATCATCAGCGAGGACGAGTTTTGCCGGCTGGCCGGCGTCCCGACACCTGAGGCGCTGAAGCGGCGAGTACACGCCGTGCGCGATCTGATGGCGCGCTATCGCTCCATTCGCGAAGATCACGTGCGTTATCTGGTCAAATGCGGGGTCGTTCGGCCCATCCTGCGCACGAACGCCGACACGTATTTCGCGTTTCCCGACCTGGTGGTCATCAAACAGGCAAACGACGAGCTCGGCCAGGGCGTCGCGTTCAGGAGCGTGGTTCGTGGCTTGATTGCGTCGCGCCATGGTCAGATGGCGTTCGATTTCCGCCTCGACGCCGCACCCGCCAAGATCCTGACGCTGCAGCGGCGGGTCGCAGAGCCCGGCCGTCCAACACCGCCGCGCGGCCGTCACATACGACCGCGCGTAGGCGCGCGAAGAGTATTTCCGTCAGGCTTCGGCTCTCGACGATGGCGATGAGTCGAGACGGGAAGAAGGCAGGCGCCGCCTATCGAAAGGCGCTGGAACTCGATCCGGGTCTGGTGGCCGCACTGATCAATCTGGCCAACATTCATTACAGCCGCGACGAGCTTGCCGAGGCGCAAGCGTTATACGAGCGAGCCATCGAGGTCGAATCGGATTTCTTCGAGGCCCATTTCAATCTCGGGAACATTTATCACGACCTCGGACAATTCAACGAGGCACAGTCGTGCTACGAGGAAGCCTCCGCCTCAACCCGTTTCTACGCCGACACCCACTTCTACCTCGCGATCACGCTCGAGAAGCTGGACCGATCGGGTGGAGCGCGCGCACTGGCGTGCGTACCCAGCAGCTTGCGCCGAAAGGTGAATGGGTCGAGCTGGCGAAAGAGTTCTCGAGAGTAAGCCTCGAACGCAGGGAGAAAACCAACCACCGAAAGCACGAAAAGCACGAAAAAGCCTTCTTCAGGAATTTCGTGCTTTCGTGTTTTCGCGGCCTAGTTCAACCGCAAGGCGTCGAGGAAGTCGATCTCGCGCTGGCGGGAGACAATCTTGGTTTGAAACGGCTCGACGTCGAGTCGGAATGCGGCGGCGGTGTGCAGAGTCCAGGCGGCGGCACCGGCCTCCTTCGCCTTGCGCATGGCTTGAACGAACGGGTTCACCTCCGGCGTGTCCCTCGGGCATCGGACCCCGCGGTTCGGGGCGCGGGCCATCCTGCAGATAAACAGGCAGCCCTCCCGCTTTCAATGCCTGGACCGTGGACCGGGTGCTGTTGTTGCCAGTCGGTTTTCTGGAGCTCGTGGAACGCAATCACATCCAGTTCGGCCAGCGACGCCAGCGAGAGGCTTTCGCGCGCGCCACCCTGCGTCGAGACCATCACCAGCCGCGTCGGATCGGCGCGCTTGACGGCGTCCCGCAGGCGCCGCACGTCCGCATTGGTCAATTGCATGGCTGGCGCGTCGGGGTGACCGCGCTCGTTCTGGAGGTCCATGAATTACATGCGGCGAGCGCCGTGCAGCGTGGAGACGCGACGTGACTTCGACGACACCGGCCTGAAATTCCTCGACGCTGAACTCCGATGCCTTGGCGAGCTGCTCGCGGTTGAACGTCACGTCAACGACGAAGCCGCAGGCGCCCGCCTTCCGCAAAATGGAATCGAAGTGCCGCCAGCGCTCGTCGCTGCGGATGCGCCCGTCCGCGTCGAGCAGCGTGGCATCCGGTTTCTGCGTGCCGTAGACCCACAACGGAAAGATCCGAATGCCGTCGACGCCTTTGCTCTTCAGAAATGCGAAGTCGCGGTCGGAGCGCCGCTTCCGAGGCGCGCATGGCGTCGAAGTGACGAGACGAGCACGAGAAAAAGCGCCTGGCCGTCCGTCAGCAGGTTCAAGCCACTCCTTTGCAGAACCGGTGCGGATTGACGGGTGCAGGACTGCGTGAAGGTCTGGGCGTTCGCCGCCGGGCCTGTCAGGCTGAGGCCGAGACAAGCGGCCACACTGAGCCAGCCTGTTCCGGAGCGCAGCGGCGAACGGCCGCCGTCCAGAACGCATATAAGGGTGATGACGGGGCTTCGAACGGAAAAGTCTCAAGTCTCAGGTCTCAAGTCTGATGAGACTTCAGACTTGAGGTTTGAGACTTCGGGGCTTGCAGGCACGGGGACTGGCCTGCGGGACTTCTAGTTGCGGTAGTCTTCGGGGCTTCGCTTCTTCGGCGTCCGGCGGAGCTTGAAGAACGCGCAGTCCGGGCACCACGCCTCCGGATTGAAGCTCGTGCCGGCAATCGGCAGCACGTCGCGGTGGCCGCAGCATTCGGGACCATCTTCAGGCGGCCGGCGCCAGCGGCACGACTTGAACTGATCTGCGCCTCAGACTGCGACGCCGGCTCGACGCTCATTTGCCGCTGAAGCTCTGCCGGCGCACCGGGAGGGAAAACGGATCAGTCATCCCGATTCTCACTCTAAGCGAACGCCAACAGACTTTTCCAGCAGCGCCAGTGCGCGGCGCTCCTCGGGCAACACCAGCGTGATGGCGTGCCCGCCTCATCCGCGCGGCCGGTGCGTCCGACGCGATGCACGTACGCGTCGGGCGAGTCGGGCACTTCGTAGTTGATCACGGTGTGGATGCCGTCGATGTCGAGACCGCGGGCGGCGATGTCGGTGGCGACGAGCACCTTGTAGCGCCCGCCCTTGAACCCTTCCACCGCCTGGCGCCGCTGATCCATGGTGCGGTCCGCATGAAGCGCGATGCACTTCACGCCCGCCGCCGCCAGCTTGCGCGCCAGCCGGTCGGCGCCGATCTTCGTCCGCGAGAAGATCAGCACCGGGCCCTCGGGCTTGCGCAGGTGCTCGATCAGCCAGTCGAGCTTTCTGACCGACTGGCACGACGCAGGCGCGGTGCGTGATGCGTCTTGGCCGGTGCGCTGCGCTCGCCGACCTGCACGAACTTCGGCTCGCGCACGATCTCGATGCGCGAGCCGCACGACCTCGTCGGGCATCGTCGCCGAGAAGAGCAGCGTCTGGCCGCGTCGCGCGGCAGCGCGGCGATGATGCGGCGGACGTCGGGCCAGAAGCCCATGTCCATCATCCGGTCGGCTTCGTCGAGCACCAGCAGCTCGACGCCGCCAAGGTCCGCGTTCTGCTGCCGCATGTGATCGATCAGTCGGCCCGGCGTGGCGACGATGATGTCGACGCCGGCGCTGAGGGCGCGTTCCTGGATCGCCCATCTCGACGCCGCCGTAGACGGCGGCGCTCGTGATCGTCGTGTGGTACGCGAGCCCGTGGATTTCGTCTTCGATCTGCACGGCGAGCTCGCGCGTCGGCGCCAGGACCAGCACGCGGCTCTTGGCGCTGTGGAAGGCCCCGTCCACCTTGGTGAGGGCTCGCTCGGTCAGCAGTCGCTGCAGCGATCGGCACGACGAACGCGCAGGTCTTGCCCGTGCCCGTTTCCGCGCACGCGATGAGATCGCTGCCGGCGAGCGCCAGCCGGATCACCGCGCTTTGGATGGGACGCGTGTCGACCCAACCCGAGATCGCGGATGCCTTCGAGCAGACGCGGCATCGAGGTCGAACGACGCGAAGGGAACCGGCGTCGTATCGCACGACGTGGGTTCGAGCGCCGGACGCCCGATGCGTCGCGGACGCGGATGCCGGGTCGCCGGGCCACGTCTCGCGTGGCTGCGCGCGGGCTGCCGCGGCCGCTGGCGACGATGGGGAGTGTTGGCTGTGTTGGAATTCAAACGTGTTCTGGCTAGCGAGCACGGAAGGTGATGATGCCCCGGACCGGGATCGTACGGCGAGACGCCGACGGTCACGCGATCTCCTGGAACGACCTTGATGCGGAAGCGGCGCATTCGGCCGCTCAGCTGGGCCAGCACTTCGTGGCCGGCGTCACACTGCACACGGTACAAGCCCGCCGCTGTGGACCGCCACGACCGTGCCCTGCATGTCAATGAGATCGTCCTTGCTCAAACGGCTAGCGTTCCTTTCCTCTTAAACAATTATTGTGCCACATTTCTGCCGCTCGCCCAATTTAGTTGTCGGGTCATCTCGCTAACTGGTTGATTGGCTAGGCAATTTGACCATTTCAACGGCCTGATGACCAGATTATCAGATTACTGAATTCAGAGCGCCCGTACAGCCTCCTCGACCCGTCTGTGCCAATCCCTCGTAGTCATCCCCGACCAGCTGGATGGGCGCGCCGAAGGCCACGCGCACCCGGCCGGGCGCGCCATCCGCCACGTATGGTGGAGCACCTTGTCCAGGCCCTCGATACGGACCGGCACGACCGGGGCGCCGAGGCGCGAGCCAATCATGCCGATGCCCGGACGGAACCGATCGATCTCGCCGGTCTCGAGTCCGTCGTCCCTCCGGAAAGATGAGCACCGAGAATCCCTGCGCCAGCACCTCGCCGATATAGCGCAGGGTCTGCCGGGCGCCGGCCTCGCGTTGCGGCAGCGGGAAGGCGTTGAAAAACAGCGCGGCGAGGTAGTAGTTGAGGCTGTTGGCCAGCCAGGCTTTCCGGCCGTGTTTCTCGGGAAAGAAATGCGCGCTTGAAGAATTCCTTCGCCATCGCGGGTGCGAGGCGGTAGCGCAGCCGCGCCGGGAGCGCCGCCATCAGCACCGGCGTGTCCATGTGGCTTTGATGATTCGCGGCGAAAATGACCGGCGTGTCGATCGCGCGCAGCTGCTCGCGTCCCTCGACGTGAATGTGCGCGAACACGCGGGCGAGGGAAGGATCCACGTCGGAAGGCTGAGGCGCCGAATCGCCCGCGCCGCCCAGGATCGGTTCCAGCTGGGGAAGTCGACCGGCTCGGACAGCGGGGACGGGTCGCCGCTCGCGGCCTGATCGACGACCGCTCGCAGCTCGGACAGATCCCGCGCTTGCGAGAAGGCGCCCTCATCGATGCGCGTCTGGAACGCGTCTTCCAGCGCCACCATCAGCTCGACGCGCTCGAGCGAGACTCAGCCCCAGCTCGTCGATCGTCGTCTGCGGCGAGACGTCCGCCCGGCCAGCCGCGTTTGGCGATGAGCGCGGCCAGCGGATCGCCGGCCGGTCGCGCCGGCGGCGGCGCGACGCCGTCAGCGCCCAGTCGCGCAGCATCGCGCGCTTCAGCTTGCGGGTGCCCTCGGTGCGCGGCAGCTCCGGTCCGGGCCACACGATCGCGCGCCGGATTTTCTGGTGATCCGCCAGCGCGATGTTCGCTGCCCGGACCACGGCCTCGGAGTCGATCTCCGGATCCAGGACGAGGACGGCATGGACCCGCTCGTCACTGCCGCCCGCCGTCCCGGGCACGCCGACGACCGCAGACGTCGCGGACGCCGGCGGTGCGGATCAGCACACGCTCGACGTCTTCGGGGAAGACGTTGAGACCTTCCGGCGTGATGATCAGCTTCCTTCTTGCGTCCGCGGATGAACAGCTGACCTCCTTCGCCGATCTCGCCGATGTCGCCGGTGTGGAACCAGCCACCCTCGAACGCTCGCGCCGTCTCCTCCGCGGCGTTGAAGTACCCGGTCGTCACGTTTTCGCCGCGAACGAGAATCTCGCCGTCGGGCGCGATCTTCACGTCCACGCCGGCCATCGCCTTGCCGACCGAGCCCCTCTTGGTGCCGAACGGGTGATTGAGACTGACGATGGGCGCCGTTTCGGTGAGGCCATATCCCTGAATCACGACGAACCCGAGCTCGCCCCAGAACGCCTCGAGCTCGGGGTCGAGCGGGGCGGCGCCGACGATGAACGCCCAGAATTTCAGGCCAAAGATCCGGTGCAGGCGGCGGTATCGCCACCAGCGCCGCACGACATGCTCCCTTCGACCGGCCGCCTTCGCCGGCACAGGCGAGACCGCGTCGGCGCCCTCGCCGGGCCTCCGGACGCCATACGGCGGAGGCGGGGCGGTTTCAGGCGCGACCCTGAGGGCGTGCTCGCGCAGCACATCGAGGATCTTCGGCACGCACACGAGGACCGACACCCGGCGGCGTTTGATTTGCGACACGATCTCGGCTGGGTTGTACCCGCGCATGAAAATCACGACCCCGGTCAGCATCGGAGGTATGAAGGTCGCCATCGCCTGCCCGAACATGTGACTCAGAGGCAGGAGGTTCAGGAAGCGGAGCGGATAGAACGGCCGTCCCCACTTGCGATACTTGAGGACCTCGCGTTCCACCGGCACGATGTTGGCGAGAATATTCCGGTGGGTGATGATGACGCCCTTCGGGTCCGCCGTTGCCCCTGACGTGAAAATGATCTCGGCGATGTCGTCGCGCGTCAGGGCGACCGCCGGCGGGCTGCCGTCGCGCCATCCCATTTCGTGAAGGAGCCAGACGGGCGCGCCAGGCGTGACGGCGAGGGTCGGCACGTCCTGGCCGACCAGCACGAGTTTCGCCGCAACGATGCGGCTGACGCGCGCAAGAAAATCAGGAGACGAGCGGTAGTCGATCGGGACGATGACGACGCCGCAGAGGAGGCAGCCCCAGAATGCGGCGATCCACTCGGGGCGGTTCTCGCTGAAGAAGACGACCTTGTCGCCTTTGCGAAGTCCCGCCTCGTGGAGACGGGCGGCGAAGCCTCGGGCGGCACGGCCTACATCCGCATACGTGAATGCGCGGCTCCGGAATCCGTCGTCATAGACGAGAAACTCGCCGCGAGCCTCGACGAATTCCTGGAAAACGTCGATGAGCGTATCGCGCGCCACGTCCGAATTATGATGGAAAGGCCGCAGCAAGTCTCACGCCGTCAAATCTGAAGGCTGAAGTCCGAAACCTGACGAAACCATCCCGTCCGTCAGACTTCAGATTTCAGATTTCAGATTTTGAAGTAAGCTGTAGCCCTCCGATGCGGATCTTCCTCACGGGCGCGACGGGATATGTCGGCGGCGCCGTGCTCGACGCGCTCGTGCGTGGCGGCCACGTGGTGACCGCGCTCGTGCGCGATACAACGAAAAGCGGGACGCGTCGCGGGCGCGGAGCACGGCCGGTGATTGGGAATCTGGGCGAGCCTGACTGCATACGGGCCGCCGCCGACGCGCAGGACGGTGACGTGCACACCGCGTTCGACGCGGTATCGGGGCGCGGTCCGGCGATTGACGCCCTGGCCCTGCAGACGCTCGATCGCGGCGGCGAAGCGTCCCTGGACCGCAGGATCGACGACGCCGAAGCGCTTCCTCATCTACACCTCTGGCGTCTGGGTACTCGGTCAGACACCCGAACCGGCAACCGAAGCGGCACCCATCAACCCGATCCCGCTGAAGTTTCCTGGCGCCCCGCCCTCGAAGAGGTTGTCCTCGCTGCCGATCACGACGGCCTGCGGAACTGTCGTGGTCCGTCCCGGGTTGTCTATGGGCGGGGCAAGGGATCGTGGGCGAGTTGTTCAAATCCGCCACCAATGGCCTGGTCCGTGTTGTCGGGAACGGCAACAATCATTGGCCGCTCGTCTACGACCGGGATCTCGCCGACCTCTACGTCGAGCTCGCCGGCCGCGAGGATGCCAGCGGCGTGTTTCATGCCAATGACGAGGGCGATGAACGCGTCAACGACATCGTCGCTGCCATTGCGCCTTACTTGCCCGTGCGCCCGGACGTGCGCCATGTGCCGATTGACGAAGCGCGCGCCAAGATGGGCAGCTACGCCGACGCGTTGTCACTGGATCAGGTCGTCCGCAGTCCGCGGGCGCGAGCGCTGGGGATGGGCGCCGAGTCTGCATTCGGTCGCCGGGAATGCGGCGAGGCTGCTCGAAGAAGGCGCGGGGTCAACCAGTCAGTCAACCAGATAACCAGATTCACGCGCTCCCTACCCGCCCTCCCGTACGCAGCCACTCTGACGTCCGCCAGTGGCTGTTCGTCGTCGACCGGCGACGGACTCGGCGCATCGGCAATGTCCCTCGCCTCCGTCGGTTTGGGCGCGGGCAGCTCGCCCGCGACAATCGCATCAATCAGACCGTATTCGAGTGCCTTCTGCGCGTCGAGGTAGAAGTCGTTGCGCTTCGTGTCCTTGATGATCTGGCGGAGCGGCTTGCCGGATCGCGACGACAGAATCTTGTAGATCTGATCCTGCATCTGCTTCGAGGCGTTCGAGATGCTGCGCGGCTGCCGTCGTCGACTGCCAGCCGGCCCACTTCGCCGGCTCGTGGATCATGATCCAGGAATGCGGGAAGGCCAGCCGCCGCCCTTCGCTCGCCGCCTGAAGCGACGATCGAGCCCATCGAATAGGCCATGCCTTGCACGATCACCGTGACCTCGATGCCGTGGCTCACGATGTGCCGGATGGAATCGTGAATGGCGAGACCGTCGGTGACGTTGCCGCCGGCGCTGTTGATGTAGACGGTGATCGGCTTGTTGTTGTCGGTCGGCAAGCTCGCGGAGCCGCTCGATGGCAGCCGCGGGCGGTGTCCTTCTCGATGTCGCCGATCAGGTAGACGTCATGGAGCCGATCGCTCTGTTCTTTCCGAAGCTGGGCGCGAACGGCGTCGACGAGCTCGACAATCAAGCGGTCGCTCAGATCCGCCATCACCCCATTATGGCATTGCTGTAAGCTCGAGCGCCGACCCTGTGCGTGGCGCGGCAGGCGACCGGAAGGTCAGTCCGCGAACCGTTCCCGGTCTTCTTCGTCGGCGCCCGGCAGCAGATCGAAGAAGGCGTCGAGGCTGCGATCGAGGGAGCCGCCGCAGGTGCGGAATGGTGCCGTCGAGCGTATGCAGAGTGACGCCTGTGGTCGAGCCGTCGGCGAGCGTCACGCTTCGCGTCATCGAGATCTTTCAGCGAGCCTTCAGGAGATCAGCCGAACGCCGTAGACAAGGGTGTGGCGGGCCATCCTCCGATTGTAAGGGCAGAGCGGCGCGCGAGCGTAAAGTGCCTGGAACCGGAAGAAGGCAAAGTGACCAAGGGTAGGGAGGGCCTCACTCCCTGGTCGGTCACGCTCCTTGCTGTTAGTCGAAATGATTTGACAGTCGATATCCGAGCGCCGATGATCCGAGCGTAGAGATGCGAGAGCCGAACTAAGCTGACAGCCGACAGCAGATCTGCCTCAGGCCGCCATGACGCGCCTCGCCTCGCGTCACGGCTCCCGCGGTCGTCAGCCGCAGGTAAGCCGAATCGACCAGCGTGTCGATCACGACCCGGCAGAACTCCTGATCCAGACCGAAGAGCCGCGCTGCCTTGCCGCAACGTGAGCACCATGCCAGGCATCTCATTGAATTCCGCAAGAACACGCGGTGCGACGGTCTGAATATTCACATCACGCCATCTCCTTCTTGTTCTGCATCGAGAGCAAAGAGCCGCACCAGTCACACGCTCTTGGCGCGAAGTGGATGAATCCGATCGTTTTCCGCGTGTTTTCTGCTTTCGTGGTGATCGTGAGTCGAGGGGGTGAGGCCGCAGCCCACTACATTAACGTAGGAGCTACGGATTGGCCAGGACACGTACCGTAGGAATCACGTCAGCTGGGCGCGCTCGCCAATCGGCCCATCGATTACGCGGAAGATGGCAGGAGCGTGGCGGCACGCACTGAAGTGATCCGCCGCCGCCCCTGAAGCTCGATCACGATCGTCGCCGGTTCCTCGGTGCAGGAGGCTTCGCCCGACAGGCGGTGGCACGATCTCCGTTCCTCAGAACGTTTGACCCTGCCTCCACCTCGCCGGCAAGGCGCCGTATCAGTTCGGCTTGAGCGAACAAACCCACCAGGCCGGCCGTTGCCCTTCGCGCGGGAGGTGGCGCCGGGAGGCGGCCGGGACAATCTTACGGCACCGGAGAACAACTTTCCCTTCGTCAGCCCAGGCAGTTGGCAGAGTCCTTCGGGGTCCAGATCGGTGGCGACGACGACGAAAGGTGGTAATGATGAGGCGAGCCGGGAGGCGTGCAGGGTCAGGTAGTGCCCACGCCCTGCGTGCTCTTGCCGCCCACGTATTTGTCTGAGGCTTGCTGAGCTTCGCCTTCGGCGAAGCTCGTGACCGGGGCGGGATGCCGTATGCGACCCAGTGATTGACGCCCGCTCCGCCGCGACCTTCCGGGTCGACCATCATGATCGCGAGAGCTCTTCGTGCCGTCCGGCACGCCCGACCAGGACAGCTGCGGCGACACGTTCTCGCCGACGCAATTCGGATTGGTCGGGAGGTTATTGGCGACCTTCTCGGCATCATCTGCCCGTCCTTGAAGGTCGTCGACGACAGCGTAAACAGGTCGGCCGCGCTGGCGATGCTCGTGACGGCCAGCACCATCACGCCGGTTGCGAGCAGACTTCGAAAAATGACGGGTTACTAACATGAGTTCACTCCAATGAGGGTGATGGGAATTTCCGATGATCCGCCAGATTGTATCGCAGGTGTCAAGCGTCCTTTCTTTAGACGGTTTCCGGACAGCGTTGCTCATGTCGTTCTGACGCGCCTGGCGCCCATCATGCAGCGGCGCCGAGAGAATGGCCGGGCAGGGCGGGACCAGGCCCGTCCGGGCTCACGCGTGTGCGGCGCGCTCGAACGCGTCGGCGGTTTCGTGCGCGTGATAGGAGCTGCGCACCAGCGGACCGGACTCGACGTGCACGAACCCGAGATCGAGCGCGATCGCGTTTGAGATCGGCGGAACTCGTCGGGATGGTAGTAGCGGACCATCGGCGCGTGCGCCGGCGGTCGGCCGGAGATACTGGCCGATGGTCAGGATCCGCAGCCGACCGTCGCGAAGATCCTTGAACGTCGCGACGAGCTCGTCCGCGCTCCTCGCCAAGGCCGACCATCAGCCCGGTCTTCGTCGGAATGTCCGGCGCGTAGCGGCGCGAGCGCGTCCAGCAGTTCGAGCGTCCGCGCGTATCGTCCGCCCGACCGCGCCATCCGGTACAGAGCGCGGCACGGTTTCGGTGTTGTGGTTCAGCACGTCGGGCCTGCGCGTCGAGCACGGCGTGCAGCGGCGCCTCGTTGCCCTGGAAGTCCGGAATCAGCACCTCGATGCGGCACTCGGGCAGGCGGGCTCGCGTTTCGCCGGATGGTGTCCGCGAAGATCGACGCGCCGCCGTCGGCGAGGTCGTCGCGATCGACCGACGTGATCACGACGTAGTTGAGGTCCAGCGTGTGGATGGCGTCGGCGACGCGCTGCGGTTCGGCCGTGTCGACCGGCGCCGGGCCGGCCGTGCGCCACCGCGCAATACGCGCACGCGCGCGTGCAGACGTCGCCGAGGATCATGAAGGTCGCGGTGCCGTGGTTCCAGCACTCGCCGATGTTGGGGCACCGCGCTTCCTCGCAGACGGTGTGCAGGCCGAGATCGCGCAACAGGTTCTTCAGCCGGAGATAGTTCGGGGATCCGGGAGCTGCGCATTTGCAGAGCCAGGAGGCTTGGGCTCGCGCGTGCGGATCACCGACAGCGGAATGAGCCTCGCGACATCTTCCTCAATTATATAGCTCTCAGCTTTCAGCTTTCAGCTTTCAGCTTTCAGCCTCGGCTCCGGCTCTCTCACCATTGCTGAAAGCAGCTGACAGCTGATAGCGACTCATTCAGTCCGCCGGAGTCGGCCAATCAGATAATCCGCGAAGCTGTATCGGCGATCTCCCGAGAAGTCGCCGGGCCGCGGGGGCGTGCCAGCGCGGAATCCAGTTCGCGGCGCCGAGAATGGCAAAAACGACAGCAGTTTGACATCGCCGGGAGCGAAGAGCCCTGTCTGGATCCCTTCCTCGAGAAGGATGTGTGCCGTATGCCATGGTCGAAGCGGTCGCGTCGCGCGATGACGGCCTTCAGGTGAGCTGGCGAGAGCGCTTCCAGTTCCGGGAACAACGCCGTTCCGTTGCAGCTCATCGAGAATGGTGCGGGGCGAAAAAACACGATGAGGGTGACGGATTTTTCTCATCGGGGGCGAGCTCCGCTCTCCGCTCGACCTCGGCGAGGCTCCGCGAGAAGGCGATCGAGCGAGTATTGATGGGCACGCGAACAGAATCTCTTCCTTGTTGTGAAAGTAATAGTAGAGATTGCCCTCTCTTCATGTGCAGCACGGCCGCGATCTTCTCGACCGTTGCACCGTGGTACCCGAGACGGCGGAAAGCGACGGCTGCGCTCTTGAGAATCTCGACGCGCGTCCGGGATCGCTCGACGACTTCAACCGTCGCCATGAGCGGCGCCGTTGCCGCCGAGCTGGCAGCGCCGAGGGTGTTGACGCGCCGTGTTGTCACGCTCTAAAGTAGGTTGAACGGATGTTCAATTTCAACTGACATGACCGAGCGTCCCTACCCCGCCGACGCCGTCCCGGTCGCCTTTGAAACCCGACCCGACACTATAAACACTGGAAGCTAACGGTCGACGGCCCGATCGCCACGCTCGTCGATGGACGTGCAGCGAAGACGCCGGGCTCTCGCCCGACTACCGGCTGAAGCTGAACTCGTACGACCTCGGGGTCGACATCGAGCTCGCCGACGCCGATTCAGCGCATCCGCTTCGAGCATCCCGACGTCCGCACCGTGATCGTCACCAGTCGCTGAAGGAGCGGATCTTCTGCGCCGGCGCGAACATCATGATGCTGCGCGGGTCGTCGCACGGCGTCGAAGGTGAACTTCTGCAAGTTCACCAACGAGACGCGGCTCGCGATCGAGGACGCCGAGCGCAGCAACTCCGGCATCAGGTTTCTCGCGGCGCTGAACGGCATCTGCGCCGGCGGCGGATACGAGCTGGCGCTGGCGTGCGACGAGATCCTGCTCGTCGACGACGGCAATTCGGCCGTGAGCCTGCCGGAGGCGCCGCTGCTCGGCGTGCTTCCCGGCACCGGCGGCCTCACGCGCGTCGTCGACAAGCGCCAGGTCCGCCGCGATCTGGCCGACTTCTTCAGCACGCTGGTCGAAGGCGTCAAGGGCAAGCGCGCGGTCGAGTGGCGGCTCGTCGACGCCGTGCTACCCGACCAGCCAGTTCAAGGACGCGGTGCAGAAACGGGCGCGCGAGCTGGCGGCCGCCTCGGATCGACCGTCGAGCGGACCGGGCATCACGCTGAACCCGCTGCAATCCGACGGTGACCGAGTCGTCGATCACCTATTCCGCGGTCTCGCTCGCCATTCAATCGCGACAAGACGAACCGCCGAGCTCACCGTTCAGGCGCCGAGCGGACCGCAGCCCATCGACGCCTGACGAGATCCTCAAGGCCGGCGATCAGTTCTGGCCGCTGCGCGCATTCCGCGAGCTCGACGACGCGCTGCTGCGGCTGCGCGTCGAACGAGCCGGAGATCGGCACGGTCGTCATCCGCACCGAGGGCGATCGCGACGCGGTGCTGGCGATCGACGAGACGCTCGTCGAGCACCAGTCGCACTGGCTGGTGCGCGAGATCATCCACTTCGATGAAGCGCACGCTGAAGCGGCGTCGACCTCACGGCCCGCACCTTCTTCGCGTTCATCGAGCCGGGCTCCGGCGTTCGCCGGATCGCTTTTCGAGCTGGCGCTCGCCGCCGACCGCTCGATCATGTTCCACGACGACGACGAAGAGAACGTGATCGCGCTCTCGCCGATGAATGCGCGGCCTGCTGCCGATGAGCAACGGGCTGACGCGGCTGCAGACCCGCTTTCTCGGCGACGCCGACAAAGTCGGCGAGCTGCTGGCGCACGACGGGCCGTTCAATGCCGCGCGACGCCGAAGAAGCGGGGCTCGTGACGTTCGCGCCGGACGAGATCGACTGGGACGACGAGGTGCGGCAGGCGGTCGAGGCGCGCGCCGCGTTCTCGCCCGACGCGATGACCGGCCTCGAAGCGAACCTGCGCTTCGCCGGTCCGGAGACGATGGAAACGAAGATCTTCGGACGCCTGACCGCGTGGCAGAACTGGATCTTCCAGCGGCCCAACGCCGTCGGCGAAAAAGGCGCGCTGAAGGTGTACGGGCAGCAGGGGAGGCCGGAGTTCGATTGGAAAGGACATGAATCAATCTGGTAACCGCGGACGACCAAGGACACAGAGGTCAAACGGTTTTCGTAACCAGCTTTCCTTCGTGTCCTTGTGCCGTGTGATCAGCGAGGCGAATCATGATCTCCGCCGAGAAAATCCCGAACAACGTCAACCTCTCGAGCAACAAGCGGCTGCAGCGGGCGCTCGAGCACTGGCAGCCGAAGTACATCCAGTGGTGGCAGGACATGGGGCCGCAGGGCTTTCAGGACTACCACCAGGTGTACGTGCGCACCGCGATCAGCGTCGATCCCGGAGGGTGGGCGCATTTCGAATACGTGAAGCTGCCGGAATACCGGTGGGGCATCTTCCTCGCCGATCCGGTCCACGACCGGCAGGATCGGCTTCGGCGATTTCTTCGGCCAGCCGGTCTGGCAGGAAGTGCCCGGCGAGTTCCGCAACCAGCTGCGGCGCCTCATCGTGACGCAGGGCGACACCGAGCCGGCGAGCGTCGAGCAGCAGCGGCTGCTCGGCCAGCGCGTGTCCGAGCCTCTACGATCTGCGCAACCTGTTTCAGGTGAACGTCGAGGAAGGCCGCCATCTCTGGGCGATGGTCTACCTGCTGCACTCGTATTTCGGCCGCGACGGCCGCGACGAAGCCGAGGAACTGCTCGAGCGCCAGAGCGGCAACCGCGACAAGCCGCGCATTCTCGAAGCCTTCAACGAGCCGATCGACAACTGGCTCGACTTCTTCATGTTCACGATGTTCACCGACCGCGACGGCAAGTCGCAGCTGATGTCGCTGTCGGAGAGCTCGCTCGATCCGCTGTCGCGCACGACGCGCTTCATGCTCACCGAGGAAGCGCACCACATGTTCGTCGGCGAGACCGGCATCTCGCGCATCCTCGAGCGCACGTGCCAGTTGATGAAGCGAGGCGGGCTATTCCGGGAGACGTGCGGAAGATCGGCGGCATCGACATCCCGACGATCCAGAAGCACCTGAACCAGTGGTTCAGCCTCAGCCTCGATCTGCACGGCAGCGAAGTGTCGAGCAACGCGGCGTCGTAACTTCGCCAACGGCCTCAAGGGTCGCGCGAAGGAGGACACCTTCGACGAGCACGTGGTCAAGAGCGCCGTACTACAACATGGAGTTCTTCGAGGACGGCCGGCCGGTGACCAAGGAAATCCTGATGCGCAACGCGATGAACGAAGTGCTGCGCGACTGGTATGTCGGCGACTGCGCGGCCGGCGTCGCGCGCTGGAACCGCATCCTCGAGCACCACGGGATGTCGGATCGGCTGCAGGCTGCCCGACCGCAAGTTCCACCGCGGCATCGGCATGTATTCCGGCTTCCACTTCGATCCGAACGGCGTGCCGCTGTCGAAAGAGGAGTGGGAGCGGCGGAAGTTCGACTGGCTGCCGTCGGCCGGCCGACACGCGAATATCTCCTCAGCATCATGGCGACAGCCGGTGTACGAGCCGGGCAAGTTCGCGAACTACATCGCCCCGCCGCGCCGCGGCATCAGCCAGCAGCCGATCGACTTCGAGGTACGTCCGCACCGAAGCCTGACGTGAGCATCGCAGAAGAGGTCGCCACGAAGACACGAAGGGGACGAAGGGGATTTTTCAGTGTCTCTACACCTGCGCGTCCAAGACGGCGGCATCGCATCGCTCTTGGCCGACACCGGGCGCAGTCCGAACACGCCGAAGACAGGCCAGGCCAGTCCGGCCAGGGCAGCGGCGATCATCATCCACTGCAGGAACAGCGCGAAGAACGCCGCGTCGAAGACGGGCCACTCGAACCGGTATCATGCGAGCTGGCTGCCCCGTTCGAGCATCCAGTGCCAGCCGGTGTGGCCGGCGATCGCCGGAGCACGATGGTGCCGGTTCGTTCAGCGACGCCAAACCGGAAGAGAGCAACTCGAGAGACGGGATGAGCAGCAGCAGCACCACGACCTGGCCGATCTCGACGCCGACGTTGAACGACAGCAGCGAGGGCACCAGGTTGCGCCGGCCAATTGCAGCGTGTCGCGCATGGCGAACGAGAAGCCGAACCGTGCACGAGCCCGAACGCGAAGGCGATCGCCCAGCGGCGCCGCAGGGCCGGCGGCCACGACGTTTTCCGAGCGCCATGAAGACGATCGAGACCGCGATCAGCATCTCGACGAGCGGTGGGAACCAGAGCGCGTCGGGCGCCATGTCGTAGGTCGATGCGATCAGCGTGATCGAGTTCGCGATCGTGAAGGTCGTCACAATCGGGAAGAGCGATCGGAATCGGCGGAACGGGATCGCCAGGCACGGGAGGAACAGGAGGTGATCGTGCCGTCGAGGATATGGAAGAAGCCCTCGCCAACGAAAATGGTGACGGCACGCCACCAGCTCGGATCAGGCGGATCGCCCCGGGATCGTTATGGAGCGTGAAGACGCGTTCAGCCCCTCGGGTGGAAGGAAGCGAAGAACCGTCAGAACCTGGACGCCCAGCTGCTGCAGCCGTCCGGGTGGACTGAAAGTCCGACCGGTCCGATTCAATCAGGTAGCCAGTATCGCGTCCAATAGGCCCTGCGCCACGACACGTCGGTCTCCTCCGGACGCGGTGGCGCCGTGATGTGTGCCAGCGCGCCTGATCGTAGGCATCAAACGACCGATCCGCGGGAATCGACGCGCGGACGGCCACGACTCGTGGCTCCAGCTTCCGGCCGTTTTCGTAGGCGTCGACGAAATCGACAATGGCGGTCGCGGTTGCCTGCCGAAGCGCGGTCTCTGCCCTGGAAGGATCGAGGACTCCGGGCTGACGCTCCGGCCATGAAATGTCGTTGATCGATGCGAGCGGAACGCGTGCGAGAAGGTGGAGTGTCCGTCCCTCGGGCTTGACGAACATCTGAATGCGGACGTCGGATGGGATGTCGTGCGCTCCGATCGAGATCAGACAATACGTA
>ERZ1370068.9936-contig-8678_pt1 | contig 25492 bp, 44 predicted proteins | sample MGYA00561227_ERZ1370068 | MGnify/ENA primary metagenome ERZ1370068 (study PRJEB38410, sample SAMEA6850437) | metagenome | study: Metagenomic assessment of the ecological functions of the soil: analysis of the soil microbiota associated with the...
CGCCTCTGCAGGCGTCGCCAGACCGCTCAAGAGCGACCGCCACGCCTCTTACATAGTCACCCAGTGACCGGCGGCTTTCGGTTCCGGCTCATCGAGATCGAACTCGAATCTCCTCGTCAAAATGTTCTGAGAAGAACCGACAACCGACGGTCAGCGCGAGGGAAAACCGTAACAGTGGTGAAACCGGATCGCCGCGGGCAGCGACAAATCCTTCGTTGCAGTCGGTACTGTTCACCGATCACGCTGACCCGCCCGGGCGCCCGAAAGACCCGTGTTGGCGACGACAGTTTATCGCTTAACTCTGTGTGCATTTTCCCCGACCGTTCGATGATCTATGCGTCGGCCTTGGCTGGAAGACTTCTCCGTAAGCAGTGGGGCCAACATTGCGACGATAGTTGCGGCGTTGTCAATCAAAACACAAAAACGGTAGCTCGTCGTCCAAAAGCGGTGAACTGCGAACGCAGTGGACCATAGCTATTTGACCAATTCTTCGGCCGCTGCAATCAATCCGGTTTGGCCAGCCGCCCTGGCCAAGTCACGTACCTAAAAGTGACTTGTTTTAGGCGATTAAAAGTTTGACAGGGCCGAAAGCCTGCCATATTATGTGCCGAAATAAATAGCGATCGCTGAAAGACGCAGGCGCTGAGGCGCTGAAAGTAGACAATATTTCGAGCCCGCGGTTTTTATCTGGAGCCTGGTCGGCTTTGACGCATCTCCGTACCTTTAGTCGGGAAACCTTCCCGGCTAAGCATAGGAACTTCCAAAAAGTTGTAAAGCCGTATGATCGCAAAGGTCATCGTCCCAACTAGCGGCACGTGTAAGTCACATCGACGTTTGCGACTTCCCTGTATTTACATTTGAACCCTTGAGAATTTGGAACAGAACAACAGAGATTTTCTGTTAACCCGAATGTTAAGCGGTTACCTTATTCACTGAAGGAGAAAAGCGATGAAACCGAAAGTCGTGAGTACCATTTTGGTTCTGTTCCTGGTTTGCTTTTTGTGTAGCCACAAATTCCGGCGCGATGGCACAAACGGGCGGCGGCGGCTCCATTCAGGGGATAGTAATCGGACCCAACCGGAGCTGTAGTTCCAGGAGCCACAGTGGTCGCCACTAACGTCGGCACCAAGGTGGAAACAACGAGGCAGACGAATGTGAGTCTGGAGTGTATGTCATCGCGCCCCTCCCGCCTGGCGAGTACAAGGTGGTGGTTTCATCGACTGGCTTCCTGACCTTGATCCAGGAAAACGTCGTCGTGGACGCTTTGAGTACCGTGCGCGTCAACCTGACGATGAAAGTCGGCGACGTTAAAGAGACGGTCACGGTATCGGAAGCTCCCGCACAGCTAAATACTTCCGATGCCCGACTTGGAACGACCATCCGCAACGAACTGTACACCAACCTGCCGTTGGCGATGGGTACCGCAGTTGCCGGTTCTGGCATTGGTCAGGGACCAAGAAATCCCGGAGCCTTTATCTTCCTGTTGCCTGGCGTCACGGAAGGTAATCGCTGGGGACAAATAAATGGGGCTCAGGGCTTTTCCAAGGACGTTTTCATCGAGGGGGTTCCGATTACGGATCCGATACAACAAGGCGAGGGCCGAACCATCGCCCTTGGCGTCTCGGTCGAAGCTGTAGAGCAGTTCCAGGTGGAAACGAGTGGGACTGGCGTAGAGTTTAACGGGCAAGGCTCGGAGAACTACACGATCAAATCCGGCAAAAACGACTTTCATTTCAGCGGCTTCGAGTACCTGCGAAATACCGTGCTCAACGCCCGGGGATTTTTCCCGGCCGTTCGTCCGGTCGAGCATCAAAACGAGTTCAGGCTAACCGTCGGCGGTCCGATCCTCAAGAAAAGCTGTTCTTCTTCGCGTCGTATGATGGTTGGCGTTATCGGGTCACCAGCGCAACGCAACTGGTCTCTATCCCTACGCTCAAAGAACGGACCGGAGATTTCACGGAACTGGACGACGCCCATTTTTGATCCTCTGACAACGGTCTGTAGCGGAACGCCTACAGTATGCACCCGACAGCAGTTTAGAGATCCCAGTCGCGCAACAACCGGCAACCCGCTTGGTCTCAATATCATTCCCGGCGAATCGCATGTCATCCATCTCGCAAGTCTATCAGTCGTTCCTGCCCGCACCGGACTTCCACCGGAATCGCGAACAACTTCCTGGGACAGGTGCCGGTCGGTTACGACAACAATAGCCTCAACGTCAAGATCGACGCTATGACCTGACAGAGAGCCAGCGCTTGCTCGGGAACATATAACTATGGCAAGCGGAGCCAGTCTCAGGCATACCGCGAGATCAACACCGCGGTTCCCCAGTCTGCATTGCCGCTGCCTTACACAAGCACGCGGCTGGTCACGGAAATACCAACGGTTTTCCAGGTGAAACACGTTTGGTCCCTGACTCCAAATCTGATCAACCAGGTCAGCTTCGGTTTCAACCATTTCTTTGTACCTATAACCAACGCGACGTCCGCCGATAAATGGTTCACCAAATCGGGCATTCATGGCCTGCCTGCCGGTGACGCCAGTGACGCTTTCTCGAAGCAGCTGTTGCCGGGAACAACTCACTCCAATGGCTGGCGCGGTACGGATGCGAGGGACTTCGAAGATAATAACTATAACTTCACACCTCTTCAAGACAGTGTCTTGTTTGTTAAGGGTAAGCACTCGTTCAAATTTGGCGGCCAGTACCAGCGGACTTATGACAAGGTCAAAAACGATGACACTGGAAGTCTGTTTGTCGCAAACTTCAGCAATAATCAGACAGCCCAATTCAGCTCTGGCAGTACGCTCAACGCCAACACCGGGAACTCGTATGCCAGCTATTTGATCGGCGCGGTGAACACGGCAACTGTTCTCCAGGATACTGTGTCCGGGAGCTACACCTACGACCGCTCAGCTTACTACTTATTCAGTCTGGGCAGCCGATGACTACAAGCTTTCGTCGAAGCTCACCGTGAATCTGGGATTGCTACGACATCATGACTCCGTACACGGAGAAGATAATCACTTTACCTTCCTGGATCCGTTGCCCCGAATCCTGCGGCTGGTGGGCTGCCCGGGGTTTTACGCTTCGGCGGCAACTACGCGCCGGCGGCTATCAGCTGTAACTGCAGCCAGATTGTTAACACCTACCACAATGCCTGGGGTGCGCGCGTGGGGTTCGCCTACGCCTATAACGCAAGACAGTGCTGCGCGGAGGCTATGAGTTTTTACACCCGCCGCGGTGCGGTTGGCGGTCGTGAAGTGCTCGGGTGGGCTCAGGCTTTACGGGGCTCAATGCCAGCCCGGCACTCGTCGCCCCCCAATGGATTTGACCCGCGTTTTCTGGCAAAATGGAATCCCGGCATTTCAAACCGGTCCGATCTATGACCAGACTTATTTGAGCGGTTTAATTCCACGATATCAGGTGGGGCAGCTGGCGGGACCTTGACACGCAGATCCGAACAGCCAGCCTCCTCGCTATCAGAGCTGGAACCTGTGTCAGTCCAGCGATCGCTAACGTCTTCATTGATCGTGACCGCGGCTTACGTGGGCAGCAATGGCTAAACAGTTGGCAGGCGCCGGCCACGGCAGGTGGTCCCAATCAGATCGATCCATCCTATCTGGTTCTCGGAAATCTGCTAAACGCGAATGCAACCCCGGCGAATGTGGCAGCGGCCAAGCTCATTGTGCCGAGCTACGCACTGCCGTTCGCAAATTTCCAGGGGACGATTGCTCAATCGCTTAGACCGTTCCCGCAGTATGGTGGGATCGGCGATCCTTACGGCAACGTCGGTCAAGTGAACTACCACGCACTGCAGGCATCTCTGCAGCAGCGCCTTTCGAACGGATTGACCTTCAACATCAACTATACCTACAGCAAAGGCCATTGGCAACATATTCGGAATCGGAGCGCGTATCGCGGTCAACTGGACAGAACTATCTCTAACACGGGATCAGCCGCACGTCTTCGGCAGCGTTCTTCTCCTATGACCTGCCGTTCAAAGCCGGGCAAAGGTTCGATCCCGGCAACAAGACCGCCAGGGCGCTGCTTGGTGGCTGGACCTTCTCCGGGATCACCCGGTTCGCCTCGAGCATACCGCTCGGACCGTTCATCGGCGCGCACTTTGCCGCAAGCGGGAACTTGCTACGTCGATTATGACCCGACCTTTACCGGGCCGGTGCGGATTAACGGAGACTGGGGTGACGCGGCCAGGTGTTGGGTCCAGTAGCCAACACAACTCCCTTTATTAACAAGGCTGCTTTCCGCAATGCGGCTGCGTTCACCTACGGCAACACGCCGGTGCTGGGTGCCTTCGGACTTCGGAGCCAGCACTTGCTCAACACCGACCTTTGGGCCTGGCGCGAACCTTCAACGTTACCGAGAATCTAAAGGTTCGTGTTCGGCGTTGATGGGTTCAACGTCTTCAATTATGTTCGCTTTGGTATGGCAGCAAATTACAACAACATCACGAATGCGGCGTTCGGCAAAGTCGGCTCTCAGAACAATCTGCGCGCGTATTCCAGTTTAAGTTCAGAATCGACTACTGATTCTTGAACGACCGGTGCGACCGCGACGCGAAGGGACAGTGTCTCGCGATCGCGGTCGTGCTGAGTTTCACAAAAAGCCCCGCCCCGGTTCATACTAAGTGCATCCCGAGTGACGAACCAGATTGCCGCGCCGGCTTGGGAAGCCAACTCCTTCATTAGTGAGCATGGTTGATTTCGGCGAATCGGAAGTCTGTTCTGCCGCCCTAATCTCCACTGGTGAAACGCCAGCGCTTTAAGGAATTTCCCAACGGCCCGATTCGGCCGAACGAAACACAGCGTCGATCACTGCCCATATTCTTGACCCGAGTCCTCGAGCGCATGCGCTTGGTTGGTTTTTTCCCGAATGCTTTGAGAGAGATCCCCCTGGATCGTGTACTGATTGCAGATCGGAAACTCCACGATCTCTTTTCGTCCGCCGGGTGCTTCCCGGGTATCGTTAATGATGATGCGGGCGGGCCGGTCAGCTGGCGCATTAAACGGAATCTCGACTTCAATGTTGCTCGTGGCGCCAAAGATGTTCATGCGTTGGTGGGGTGCCAACTGGGTGCTGCAAGTGAAGGTTGATTGCCCGCCGGCAAAATCGAGAATTACGGAAGTCAACCGGTCAATACCCATTTCAGGATCACGCTCGATAAGCCCAAGCACCCTGAGCGGTTCAGCTTGAAAGATGAAGCGCGAAAGCATGATTGGATAACAACCAATATCCATCAATGCACCCCGCCAATTCGTGGATCGTTGCGAACGTTTCCGGGATCGCGATTGAAGTAACTGAAGAAGCCGGTGACAGAACGAAGCTCCACCAATTCGACCAGACGCGATCAGCTCTGCGTACGCCGAACCACTGCGGATTAGTGAGCACCATGAAGGCTTCCTGAATTTTCACGCCGGTACGATCGCGGACTTCGAGTAGCATTTGTGCTTCGCGAGCATTGAGGCTGATTGGTTTTTCGCAAAGTACATGTTTCCCAGCCTCGGCGGCCTTGACGGTCAGGGAACGTGCAGAGTGATTAGGCAGAGGTTGTAGATGACTTCTATATCATCGTCGGCCAGCAACTCTTCGTAGCTGCCGTAGGCCCTGGGAATGCCGAAGCGATCGAGCTGCCTGATTTGCTTTCGCCAGGTCTCGTGAAGCAATCGCCGTGATCTCAGACCACTTTCCCTTGTTGCATCGCCGGTATCACTTGCTTGACGGCGATATTCGCAACGCCGAGCACTCCCCCAGCGCACTTTGCTATTCATGTTCGTTGTTCCTATTTGATGCCCTGCAGGGCGCCACTCTTTTCACTCGTCGAGCGGTTGGCATGCTAATGGCGAATCGGTGCAGGCGCAATAGTGTTCCAGGTCAGCGAACGCAACCGAGAGGTTTATCTCGCTTGAAGGGCGGTTGGCGACTTTGCCAGAATGAAATCCGGTCGATGATGAGGAAGATTCAGTAAAAGGAGACTGCGAACTTGTTGAGGTCTAATTTGCGAGCCAGGACTCACCCGCTGCCATGTTTAATCGTCGCTGCTCTGATGGTTCTTAGCGCCCGCGCTGTCGCCGGCTCAGGCAGGTACGCTCCCGCTAACCCCATCGCCATCAAGTTCCTTTACGAAGGCGGCGGCTCCGCCATTCCAGGATCGAGTATTGGCCCAATGAGGCAGCTGCCAGTGCCGGCGAATCCTCAACTCCCGACCCTCTTCTTAATCGGTGACTCCACCGTCCGCAACGGTAAGGGAGACGGCGCTAATGGTCAGTGGGGCTGGGGCGATTTCATGACTGAGTATTTTGATACTACCAGGATCAACGTAGTGAACCGCGCCCTTGGCGGCCTCAGCGAGTCGCACCTACCTGACGCTCGGATACTGGGACGCGCTGCTCGGGATGTTGAAGCCGGGCGATGTTGTCATCATGCAGTTTGGACACAACGACAGTGGACCACTCAACGATAACTATCGCGCGCGGGGCTCGATCAAAGGTACGGGTGAAGAAAGCGCGGAGATTGACAACATTATCCTCAAAAGGCACGAAGTGATTTATAGCTATGGTTGGTATTTGCGAAAGTTCATCGCGGACACCAGAGCTAAAGGAGCCACGCCAATTGTCTGCTCACCTGTCCCTCGGAAAATATGGAAGGAGGGCTCCATCGTCACCAATTTTCAGGACTATGCCAAATGGGCCCGTGAGGTCGCCGCTGCCGCGCGAGTTGGGTTTGTAGATCTCAACGAAATCATCGCCGGCCAATACGAGAGACTCGGACAGGAGAAGGTAGACCTCTTGTTTGCCGACGCACAAACACACACCAGCCTGCCTGGAGCGGAACTAAACGCAGAGGCAGTTGTCGCCGGCCTTAAAGCACTCAAAAGAATCCGCTGGCGCGATACTTCTCTGCGAAGGCCAAAGAAGTTGACCGAGCAACGCCGAAGAAATAGCGAACCTCCTAAGAATTGCAGCGAGATCTAACTGCACTTCCAAACCAGAGTGAGTACGCTTTTGTGCTGAAAATCAGAACAGCCGCAAACCGTGAGCGAATTACGGGAAGAATGCGAGTCAAATTGAGATCATTCCTGTCGCATTTGATCGTACTCATTGCCGCATCAACTCTGGTCATAGCGGACGGTCCACCCAGGAGCGGGCGGACGAAGTACAACTTTAATTCCGGCTGGAGGGTGCTTGTAGGTGACCCAAAGACTGCGGAGGCAGTGGACTTCGACGACTCCGGTTGGAAGACCGCGACGACGCCCTACGCCTGGAACGAAGACGACGCATTTAGAAAGAGCATAGCCGATCTGCCTACTGGTGTTGCCTGGTATCGGAAGCATTTCAAGCTTCCTCCTGGAAGCGCTGGAAGGAAGGTCTTTTTGGAGTTTGAAGGCATTAGGCACGGGGGCGAGTTCTATCTCAACGGCAAGCTGATCGGACGGCATGAAAATGGAGTGATGGCGTTTGGTTTCGACATCAGTGATGACGTAAGACCCGCGCCCGGGAAAATGTCCTCGCCGCTCGCATTGATAATTCATGGGACTACCGTGAGAAGGCGACCAATTCGACCTACCAGTGGAGCGATAAGAATTTCAACGCCAACTACGGCGGCATAAACAAGAACGTGTATTTGCATATCACGGACAAGCTCTATCAGACGTTGCCGCTTTATTCGAATCTCGCGACCAGCGGCGTTTACGTTTATGCGCAGAACTTCAACATCAAAGCCGGGAGCGCGACGATCACCGCAGAATCACAAGTAAAAAATGAATATGCGGAGCCCATGACGTTTGGCTTCGAAGTAGTCATCGAAGACATGAATGGCAAGATCGTGAAGACGATCAAGGGCAGTCAACACACCTTGGCGCCTGGTGAAATGAAAACAGTCTATGCCGGCGCCCACCTCGAGGGCTTGAACTTCTGGAGTTGGGGCTACGGCTATCTCTACAACGTCTATTCGATTCTCAACGTGAACGGCCTGCCGCTCGACGTGGTTAAGACCAGAACTGGTTTCCGCAAGACGGAGTTTGGCGCAGGAGTGGTGAAACTGAATGACCGCGTAATTCAGCTCAAGGGCTACGCTCAACGAAGCACCAACGAATGGCCGGCGGTCGGGTCTGCTGTCCCACCGTGGATGAGCGACTTCAGCAACCGGTTGATGGTTGAGAGCAACGCGAATCTCGTCCGCTGGATGCACGTCACGCCGTGGAAACAAGACGTCGAGTCCTGCGATCGCGTCGGCTTGATGCAGGCGATGCCCGCTGGCGACTCCGAACGAGATGTTGAAGGCAGGCAGTGGGAGCAACGCGTCGAATTGATGCGCGACGCCATCATTTACAATCGCAACAACCCGAGCATTCTGTTTTACGAATCCGGTAACGAGAATATAAGCGAAGACCACATGCGGCAGATGAAGGCGTTGCGCGACGAGTTCGACAGCCACGGCGGGCGCGCTGCCGGTTCACGCGAAATGCTCAACAGCAAAGTCGCCGAATACGGCGGCGAGATGCTCTACATCAACAAGAGCGCGCGCGCAACCGCTATGGGCGACCGAATATTCGCGCGACGAGGGCTTACGCAAATACTGGGATGAGTTTTCGCCTCCCTTTCATAAGGACGGGGTCGGCCCGCTTTACCGCAAACCAGGACGCCAGCGCCTACAATCGGAACCAGGATTCGCATGCCATCGAGAACATCGTTCGCTGGTACGACTACTGGCGCGAGCGTCCAGGCACAGGCAGCCGCGTTAGTTCCGGTGGCGTGAACATCATCTTCTCAGACACGAACACGCATTTTCGCGGCGCGGAAAACTATCGTCGCAGCGGTGAGGTTGATGCGCTCGAGAATTCCCAAGGACGGCTATTTTGCTCATCAGGTAATGTGGGACGGCTGGGTAGATGTCGAGCAGCCTCGCACCCATATCATCGGTCACTGGAACTACGGGGCGAGTACGAAGAAGAACGTCTACGTTGTATCAAGCGCCGAAACTGTAGAACTCTTCGTCAACGGCAAATCGCAGGGTTTGGGTGAGCAAAGCAATCGTTTCCTCTTTACGTTTGAAAGACGTCGTCTGGCAACCGGGCACGATCCGCGCGGTGAGCCGGGATGCCGGCGGACGAATCGTTAGCGAAGCTCGAAAGCATACCGCGGGCCAGCCTGTCGGGATTCGGCTGACAACCCAGACCGGCCCCAGAGGTCTTCGGGCAAACGGCTCTGATCTGGCATTAGTCGAGGTTGAGGTTGTTGATGCCGCCGGGAACCGCTGCCCAACTGCGCTGAACCTGATCAACTTCTCTCTTTCAGGACCGGCCGAGTGGCGCGGCGGCATCAGCTCAGGGACCGGATAACTACATCCTCTCAAGCAGCCTGCCGGTTGAAGGAGGCGTGGAACCGGGTCATCATCCGTTCACTGCCTAAGTCGGGCCGGATTGTTCTGCAGGCAACGTCTGCCGGACTCAAATCAGCGAGCGTCTCGATTAGCTCCAGACCAGTAGTTGTCGTTGACGGCTTGTCGCTTGAAATGCCCGGCGCCGGTCTGCAATCCAATCTCAGACGCGGGCCTACGCCGCCACCAACTCCACTACCTTCTTACCCGTGAGCCGCTGCGAATCGCGAACGTCTCTGCCGGCGGCAATGAGGATCAAGCCCGTAATAGTTTCGACGACGATGAAACGACGGACTGGTCAAGCGCTGGCCCATTGCCAACTGCGTGGATTAAGTACGACTTTGCGCGCGCGGTTCCGGTTAATGAAGTAGTAATCAAACTCGTAGCGTGGCGCACCCAGTCGTACCCGATCCGAGTCTCAGTCGACAACACCGTGGTCTTCGAGGGTCAAACTCCGCGCACCCTCGGCTACGTAACGCTCAGTTTCAAGCCGGTCGTCGGGAAAAGTTTGAAGATAGAACTAACGCGCGACGCCAGCAACCGGGATGCTTTCGGCAACATCATCGAGATTCCCGGCAACCGGATCCAGATTCCGCCGCCGGCCGGAAAACAGGTTCAGCGACAATCGGGATTGTCGAGATAGAAATCTATCAGCCGACGGACAAGGTCAAGCGCTAATGCGAACCAGGCAACTGTTCAAAGGGCAACTCTTCAAGTTGTTGCGAGCGCGCTTGTTCTTCTGCTGACGGGTTTCCTCTCATTGACTGCCGCGCAAACGTTGTCCGTCAACGATCTGCAGCGCTCCTTCGCGCGGCCGCCGGACGATTCAAGAATCATGATGCGCTGGTGGTGGTTTGGTCCGGCTGTCACTAAACCTGAGCTCGAACGCGAGCTGCGATTAATGAAGGAAGGTGGCATCGGCGGCTTCGAGGTGCAGCCGGTTTACCCAGTCGCTCTTGACGACGAGGCTGCCGGAATCAAGACGCTGCCGTTTCTTTCAGACGAATTCATCGAAGCGTTACGCTTCACTTCAGGAAGAACGCGTGAATTAGGACTGCGATTTGACCTTACGCTGGGCAGCGGCTGGCCCTTTGGAGGACCGATACGTTCCGATAAGCCAGGCCGCAGGCAAGTTGCGTTTCGAGCGCGTGAAGCCGGAAGCCGGTTCGCGCCGCGTCAAATTGCCGGACATCGGCAATGGCGAGAAATTTATCGCGGCGTTTCTGGTGCAGACGCAGGGCGAGAAAATCGTAGCGGCTGACCAGCGCCAGTTGACCGAGATCAAAGACGGAGCGGTGTGGCTGCCGGCGGGATTGGCAGGGGCGAATGAGGGTCCTCTTCTTTATCTCCAGCCGCACGGGAATGCAGGTCAAGCGTCCAGCCGTTGGCGCGGAAGGGTATGTGCTCGATCATTTCGATCGCGCGGCCGCCGACAACTATCTGAAAACGGTAGGCGATCGCTTGCTCCAGGCGTTCGACTCCGGTCCACCCTACGCCATCTTCTGCGACAGCCTGGAAGCCTATGGAAACGATTGGACTCCCGCCCTGCTGGAGGAGTTCGAGAAAAGGCGCGGCTATGATCTGACGCCACACTTGCCGGCGCTGGTTACTGACGTTGGTCCAAAGACCATGGAAGTCCGGCGCGATTGGGGCTTGACGTTGACGGAACTGCTCAACGAGCGTTTTCTCGCGCCGGTGCATGCGTGGTCAAAGAAAAATCGAACCCTATTCCGCATTCAGAACTACGGTGTCCCTGCAGCGACTATCTCGAGCAATGCCTACGACGATCTGAGCGAGGGCGAAGGTTCGCAGTGGAAAACTCTGCGTGCCTCACGCTGGGCTTCTTCAGCGAATCATTTGTACGGACGTCCGGTGACATCTTCCGAGACGTGGACGTGGCTCAACTCGCCTGGCGTTCAGGGCGACGCCTCTGGACATGAAGGCCGAAGCTGATCGTCACTTTCTGCAAGGCGTCAATCAATTGATCGGGCACGGGTGGCCTTACACCGCACCAGGGTGGCATATCCCGGCTGGCGTTTCTACGCTTCGGGTGTCTACAACGAAAAGAATCCCTGGTGGCCGGTGATGCCTGATGTCTCTTTGTGCTTACAACGGCTCAGCTACCTGCTGCGTCAGGGACGTCCTGCCAATGACGTGGCGCTTTACCTGCCAAACAATGATGCCTGGGCCAACTTCACCGCCGGTAACGTGCATATGATCGAAGTGCTGCGCGAGCGAGTGGGGCCGGATTTGATTCCGCTGATACTTGAGTCAGGCTACAACCTGGACTTCTTCGATGATGATTCTCTGCAACAGGTCGGCCGCATAGACAAGGGGTCGTTGGTGCTGGGAGGAAACAAATACAGAGTAGTCATACTGCCGAACACCGAGCGGATCCCAGTTGATACCTACCAAGAAGCTTGAGGAGTTTGTGCGCGGCGGCGGCATTCTGATCGCCACCAGAAACACCCCGCGGCTCGCGCCCGGGTTAAAAGCTCTCGAGACTGACACCAAACAAATTCTTGATATCTCCGAGCGTCTATTCAGAGGGCCATCCGCTCCCGCCTATCTTCATCGAGGATGAGAAAGGCGCAGCTGGCTCGGAAGCTGATTGACATTGACACGCTGCAGCCCGATGTGGCCATTTCACCTGCCGCCCCAGACATTGGTTTCGTTCACCGCCGTACTGAGAACGCAGAGATTTACTTTTTGGCCAACACATCCAATGTCCGTCAAAGCGTTAAAGGCACATTTCGACAGTCAGGAATGAACCCTGAATGGTGGGATCCCATCAGCGGCACTGTAACCCCGGCGAAGGTTGCAGGACGGACGGCGTCCGGTATCACGGTTGGCCTCGATCTCGAGCCTTACGGCTCACGTGTCCTGGTTTTACCAATCGCAGGTTGCCCGAGCGTCAGACGAATACCGCAACACTTCAACAACTTGATTTGGACAACGGCTGGAGGGTTTCTTTTGGAAATCAGGGGCCAGTTGTACAGATGAACCAGCTACGCTCGTGGACAGACGATGAAGAGACGCGCTACTTCTCCGGCATCGCCGCTTATGAAAAAGAAGTCACGATCGACGACGACTGGCTGAAGGAAGGTTTGCAGGTAGGGCTCGATTTCGGAGCAGGCCGGCCCAACGAATCCCAACCCAGCCGAGCGGGCATGCAGGCGTTGTTTGAAGCTCCGATTAGAGAAGCAGCGGTGGTTTACGTTAACGACAAGCGGGTTGGCTCGCTGTGGTGTCCGCCCTATTCGCTCGACCTCACCGGTTTTACTGCGCCGCGGCCAAACAAGCTTCGCGTTGAAGTAAGCAACACCGCCCTCAACTACATGGCCGGCCACAGCCTGCCAGATTATCGTCTGCTCAATCTGCGGTACGGAGAACGTTTTCAGCCACAGGAAATGGAGAAGGTGCGGCCGATACCTTCCGGGCTTTTTGGTCTATACGCCTCGTCTCGGTTCGCGAAAACTAGATCGGGTGATTTCAGGTTCACGTCTAATATCGAGTGGCCGCGGTCGGATCGGTACGACGACTATTCCAGGAGAGGCCAATGCGTCAGGTAGCATTCGCTGCTCTGTTTGTACTGGCAAGTTGCTGTTTCGCTACCACGGTAACAGGCCGGGCGACGTTTCAACTTAACCGGGACGGCCTGCCTGAGTGGGCCAGACACGTAGGAGCCAGAAAGTCGCCGACTGCGCGTCGTATATTTTCAGCCAATGCGTTTGGCGCGGTAGCCGACGGCGTTACAAATTCCACGGCGGCGATCAAAAGCGATTGACGCTTGCGCCGAGAAAGGCGGGGAATCGTAGACTTCAAATCCGGAGCCTACGTCACCGGAGCAATCTTTCTAAAGAGCAACGTCCATCTACGCCTTGCTGAAAGCGTCACGCTACTCGGCAGTCAGGAAGATCACGACTACCCATCGATATGGACTCGAGTGGCCGGGATCGAGATGAACTGGCCCGCCGCACTGATCAATGTAAATGGACAATCAAACGTCAAAATTTCCGGTGGGGGCACCATTGACGGACGCGGCGAGAAATGGTGGACCCGCTACTGGGAGCTACGGCGCGAAGATTACGAACCACGCGGGCTGCGTTGGGCGTCCGACTACGACGCTCAGCGCGTGCGACTGATAGTCGTCCTGGAAATCTTCAGACGTCACCATAGAGAAAACCTGAAGTTGAAGCGCTCTGGTTTTTGGACGGTGCAAATTGTGTATTCTGATCATGTCACTGTTGACGGCGCTAAGATCAGCGACAACCAGGGGCCCGAGCACCGATGGCGTTGACATCGATTCTTCCGATCACGTGCTGGTGCAGAATTGCGACATTGACAATAACGACGATGATATCTGCCTCAAAGCTGGACGCGATTACGACGGCCTGCGCGTCAATCGGCCGACGGAATACATCGTAATTCGACGAAACACTATCCGGTCGGGCGGTGGGGTATTGTCCTTCGGAAGCGAGACTTCCGGGCGGTATCCGTCAGGTGGTGGCGTACGACAACGTCGGTATCGGCACCAATGAAGGCATACGTTTCAAGTCCGCTCGAACGCGCGGCGGCTATGTAAGAGACGTGCTGATTCGCGGCCTGAAACTGACCAACGTTCCGCTACCCTTCACGTTCACGCTGAATTGGAATCCGAGTTATAGCTACGCGACGATCCCGAAAGGCGTGGACCACATCCCGCCGCACTGGGTCGTGCTTACTACTCCAGTAACGCCGTTGGAACGCGGACTCTGCGAGATTAGCAATATCACTATTGAAGACGTGGAGATTACTGGAGCACTCAGCGTATTCTCGGCGACGGGTCTGCCGGAAAAGCTAATCAGAAACGTGAGCTGGAAGAACATAAACGCGCAAGCGGTAGTCGCCGGAACAATCGAGATTTGCCGGCGACTGGACCATGACATGACGAACGTCAAACTGCAAACGAGCGAAGGTTTGCCAGTTAAGACAGCCCACAACACGAACGTGCAAATGCCAGAGGTGGTGAAGCAGCCGGCGCGAAACTGACGAGCTGAGCAACTAAGGTGGCTTTGCACAAGTAAGGAGACGGGATGAGGAAAAAGCCTACGGAGTTTTTGCGGCGGCGCGATTTTTTGAAGACGACCAGCGTTAGCGTGGCGGCTCTGGCCCTGTTGCCACAATTTCCAGCGGAGACTCGCGCAGACTCTCTAATCTCTCGCGGCCCGGAAAGGAGCGTCTTCCCGCTTAATCATGACTGGCTCTACAGCGACCGGGTCTTGCCAAACGCTGCAAGTCTGACTCTTGATGACAGTCGCTTCCAGCGAGTCACTATCCCGCACGCTAACAAAGTGCTTCCGTGGCACAGCTTCGACGACAAGGACTATCAATTCATCTCGCTTTACCGCCGTCACTTCAAGCTCCCGAGCGCCATGCGTGGGAAGCGCGTATTCGTTGATTTTGGCGGGGTGATGACGGCGGCGACGGTCAGCCTCAACGGAAAACCTCTGGGCGAATACCGCGGCGGCTATACACCGTTCACTTTTGAATTGACTCCTGATCTTAACTGGAAAGGCGACAACGTGCTGGCGGTGGAGGTTGACTCGACCGAGCGGGCTGACATTCCCCTTTCGGCGGGCAGATCGACTATCTAACGTTCGGCGGAATCTACCGCGATGTTCAACTACGGGTCGTCTCCGAAACGTTTATCGAAAACGTTTTTGCCAAACCCGTCAACGTGTTAACAAACGAACGCGGCGTGGATGTGCGCATCTTCCTGAACAGCCAGGGTTCTTCGAGTCCGCTTAAAGTCTCGGTGGAATTGCGCGACGGCACTCGCGTGATAGCGACAAAGAGCGATGAACTGCCGGCAATCGCTGCGCCTCATTACGACTTACGGTTGAGCAAGCTCAGTTCAGTCGAGCTGTGGGATTTGGATCATCCGAAACTTTACGACGTTCAGGTAAAGCTCCATTCTGAGACCACCCTCATCGATCAGTATGAAACGCGAATTGGATTTCGCGAGGCGCGCTTTAACGGAAGATGGCTTTTATCTGAACGGGCGACACCTCAAGTTGCGAGGCTTGAACCGACATCAGACCTTTCCCTATGTAGGACAGGCGATGCCCGCTCGTGTCCAACGCCGCGATGCCTCGATTCTGAAGCAGGAACTGAAATGCAACGTAGTCCGCACGTCCCACTATCCCCAATCCCCGCATTTCCTCGACGCTTGCGACGAGATTGGCCTGTTGGTATTTGAAGAGATACCGGGCTGGCAACATATTGGTGACCAGCAGTGGAAAGAACTCTCGGTGGGCTATGTCGAAGCGATGATCAAGCGCGACTGGAATCACCCAGCGGTGATCCTGTGGGGTGTTCGCGTTAATGAGTCGCCTGACGACCACGACTTTTATACGCGCACCAACCAACTGGCTCACGCCCTCGACGACTCGCGGCAGACCGGAGGCGTGCGCTACAAATATGATTCGGAACTACTGGAAGATGTCTACACGATGAACGATTTTCAGATTCCACTAAGACCGCCGAATCATCCGCTCTACTTCAACACCGAATTCATCGGACACATGTATCCGACGAAGCGCAATGACAATGTTGAGCGCATAACCGAACACACGATGCGCCACGCCCGCGTGCATAACCAGTTGGGCTCGGATAAACGATACGCCGGCGGCATCGCCTGGTGTGCCTTCGACTACAACACGCATTCAAATTTCTGTTCGGGTGACCGCGTCTGTTATCACGGAGTCAGCGACATCTTTCGCATCCCCAAACCGGCTGCCGGGTTCTACAAATCGCAGTGCGACCCTCGGGAGGAGATAGTCCTGGAACCCGCCTTCGCCTGGTCGCGCGGTGATCGGGACGAGGCTTCACAACCGCAATGGTCTGTTCTAACTGTGACCACGTGAAGATCCACCTCGCGGGGAGAGTTGTGGCTGAGCTTGATCCGGATCGGAAGACCTTTCCCAATCTGCCGCACCCGCCTTTTGTCGCGAACATTCGCGAAGGCTTGCGCGGCCCGTGGGGAGACCTGCGCATTGACGGCTACATCGGCGGTAAGCAGGTGATCTCAAAGACACTCTCCGGGAAAGGCGCCGATCAACAGTTCCACCTGGAGCCCGACGATCGCGAACTCGTCGGTGACGGAATTGATGCCACGCGTTTAGTAGTGCGGGTCACCGACGAATTTGGCGGCGCTCGTCCGTTTGCCACCGGCGCGATAGCGTTTAGCATCGCCGGGCCAGGGAGATTATTGGAGACAATCCCTTTTCACTGTTTGGCGGGGTCGGCGCCGTGTGGATCAAGACAAAGCAAGCTGCGGGAACAATACGACTAAGCGGCAGCCATCCTACTCTTGGCTCGCTGACCATTGCGATTGAGGTTAAGCCGGCGCCGCCAGTGATCGTCTAGTTCGCTACCTATTTGATCTTCTAGGCGGACCATTTTGAGCGACCCTCGGTCCCGGCATTGTTCTGGGCAACTGGTCGGCGCACAGTTCCAGTATCTCAATTGCCAGTAAGCTCGATTGCGCGGTCGTATTTGTAGAGACGCGCGTGGCCTCGTCAAGCGGATTCAACGCTTCCGAGCCTTCCACTCTCCGTGTTGTGTAACTGACGTTGCCTCGGCGGAGGCCACCGGAGTCAACGCCATCAGGGCTCTCTGCGCAAATGCCGGATTCTTCGTCTTCAAATAAGCATACGCAGCCAGGCGATCAGGACGAGCATACGCCGCATTAGCTCCTTCTGTGCCGGTTACTTTATCTTTGGTTACCACTTCCGCCGGCGCATCTGTCAGTCTCGTGTATTGCAACCAGGCCTTTTGCCAGCCTTCGTGATCGATCAACTCATTAAGCTTCAAAGACTACCTCGCCCCCGCCCATGATCGTGGTGAGGTTGTAGTCGCCGACTTCATCGGTAAGCGTATAGAGCTTGCCCGTCGCGGGATCGTAGCCAAACAATAAATTCTTGCCCGAGCGAAACCAAAAAGGCATCTGGCTGATGCTGTCCATGCCGGCGTAAATTTTGTCGCGCCATTTGGTGTCGCCGGTGCGTTCCCATTCAGTCATCCAGTTGCCGATGAACGCCAGCCAATCCGGCCCGCCGCGCACGCGCGCTGGATATTTTTTCTCGGCTTCCGTGATCGGTGAAGCCAGGCGCATCGGATCAACTTCCGCTACCTTCGAATCCACGTTCACTACTTCGCGCATTATGTCGCCGGTACGCTCGTCGGTGGTCAGGTAATAATAATAGCGGCGATACGCAGCCTGGCTGATGCGCGATTCTTTGGCGCCGCAGCCCCAGTGGCGCATCATTGTGACGTGAGCCAAGGCCCGCAAAACGGCCGAGATGATAAGTGTCAACCTCGCTCGTGTGGCGCGTCATCGGCTTCGGCCATGCGAAATATGTCGGCCCGTCCCGTGCGCAGGAAACTGTACCAAAGCCACATGTCGGTGCCGAGTTCGGTGTTGTCCCAGGCCATTCCGCCGAGGTCGTAGCGCGCCAAACGTGCCGCGTTTCATCATAGGAGTGCATTACGTCGCCGTAGTCCCAGAAGCCACGCCAGTTGTGCTGGTCGATGGCTTTCGATAGTAGGCGATGGCGCCGTCAAGCTGATCTTCAATCGCCTGTTTGAACGGCGTCGAGCGGTCTTGCAAACTCCAGAATCCAAACGCTCGAACCGAATGCAGATATTCGGGCGTGCTAATCAGCAGCGGCGGCTGGCGTCCCACCTGGGCCAGGCGCGCGGTTTCATCTTTGCTGGGAACATTGCCGCTCGGAAACAGAGTTAGCTCACTGGTGCGGGCCACACCGTTGGGCGTGCTGAATCCCAACTGCACATCTTCATAGACAGAGTCCAGACCATGCGGCTTGGTGTCGTAGTGACGCATATCCATTCCCGGAGCGTCAGGAGACCACATCCAAACGGTCAATTTAGCCAGGCCACTACCGGCGTTTTCAACCTGAAGCGATGCCGGGTAGGACTGCCAAAAAGTTTTTCAGGCTCACTGCCAGTCCGCCGCTTACGTCGCCGGCAAAGACCAGCCCCGAAGCTCGCTTGCCGGCGCCGGCGGGAATCCAGGCACTCTGCGGGTTGGTGCGCTTTACAACTGTGAAGCCATCGGCGTTTGGCTGCACCAATTTGAAGTCGTCCCACACGGCCCAATCGGACAGCAGCGTCTGTCCCCGTGGATCGAACTGCTCCTTGTTTGGCACGCGCTTGCCGGCGATCTGGTCCGGATAAACATCGGCTCCGCCAGTCGGGTTGGCGACAAACCGCCCGCCGCGGCCGATCATGGGTTGAATCGGCTCCGACCATAGACCCTGGCCTTCACCTGAGAAACGGACGTGACGATTGTGTGTCTGCTCACGCATCGGCACGGAAAACCACTCCGACGCCGCGAATGAAATCTTTGCTCTCGTCACCTCGTCGTAGATGATGGAATGGACCATGCGGACATTTTCCTGACCGGCATAGAAATATAGACGCACGACGAACGGCAGCCACTCGCGGCCTTTCTGCAACCCCCTTATGCATTCCCTCAAACTTCACCACCGCCCGCACTTCGGTCCGGATTGCTCCACGGTTATCTTCTGAACCGTGCTGATGAATTTCTCCTTAGGCGGAGAGTTGAAGCAGATCGCCATCCGGGCCTTCCTGCAGGATGCAAACGAGCTTGCCGTCACGGGCAACTTCACGTCCGTCAATCATCATGGATTCGATAATCGCTGATCCAAACTTTAGAATTCGGACCTTTAGTCGCCCGGTGTCAACCTCAAAGCCCGTGTCACTCTGCCTGACCTGGACAACCAGGCCGGCATGGCGCGCTGCTCGAGCTTGAGCTCGCCTGTAGCCTTGAACCCAACGGTGCCGGTTGAGCTTTGTGCCCCAGCCACGGTCGCAAACCCGCTCCACTTCATTGAACCGTCCGGCCAGTAGGCCAACGGCCAGGTCTGCAGCGGAAGGTTCTTTCCATCGCTCGACACCAGTGTGAAAGCCTGCTCTTCCTTACCACGCCGCGCGGCCACGGCACTCCAAAGCTCACGCCTGAATTCACCGGCGGCGCGGTACGGTCGAAGCCAATTGAGCTCGACGGACAGAGGCTCCAGCCGCGCGCGGCTTCGCTACCGAGTTTTCGCGCGGGCAGCGTGACTCTTCTTGTAGTACTGTCGCGCCAGATCGACCACGAGGTCCCTCAACTCTTCGCTGTCCTAACGTGGCCGTCACGAGCAACAATATTATTCCCAGGGCCAAGGTTAACTTGTGCACGATCTCCAGTCCTCCGGCGGGTTGCTGTTCTTGTTTTCGGTCGTTTGAATTCCTTAGCGCTTTCGTAGTGGCCTAATCTTCCTGGCTCTCTGTCTAACTCTTCGGCTTCAGCGTTCCCAGGTGGGTAATATTTGATGATCGAAGTGCAGGACGCCGGCGTCTGGCCAACATTACGCAAACCATGCAAGTCGTTCGACGCTTCAAAGATCATCGACCCAGGGCCGGCTCGTTTCGTTACCCCATTCTGCATTGCCTCGATAGTTCCCTCTTTGACGATGATCAGCTCTTCCTCGGGATGCTGGTGTGGAGCATGTGGCGCCTCTCCGGGGTTGAGAGTTGTCACGTGACACTCCAATTGATCGAGATTCGTGGTTGGCGCTTCGAAGAAATCGCGCCCGTGCACCAGTTTTCGTCGGGTGAACTTCGATAACATTCCAGTCAAAGACCGACGACTTCATTCGTGGTTTTGGAGACTGGGCAAGGGTTATGCCGACAAGCGTCAGTCCCACGGCCACAATTCCAATCAGCAGGTCTCTTTTACGTAATCATCAGCGTCTCCTTTTCAATGCCAGCAGAATTGGCGTCATGAGCGTTAGTAAAACTGGAAATCTAATCAGGCCACCCGGCGACGCGCCGCGGCCTCTAGCTGCTTCAACCGTGCGCCATCGGCTGACTGCTTATATTCCGGATCCAACGGATAGCAACCTGAGGGGAGCACCGTTGCGCGGCGCTGTCGTGCAATCGCTGAACGTCCTGCAGATGCGTTTGTGTTGGAGAACCCAGGCCGCCGATAACATCCAGCGGTAACTCCGGATAGGACAACACCATTCGACCAAGCCCAATTGAATCAACCCAACCCGCACGCACGGCTGCCCTGCGCGACCAGCGGAAGAAACTCCTGCAAATAGCTGTATCCAGTCCCTACGAAGATGAGCTCCGGGAAGCGTTGTTTCAGGTAGCGCGTTACTTCCATCTGACGCGCCACGCCGAACAAAGGATCTTCCGGCGGCTGATAGCCATCCGACGGCGGGTAGATTGCCGGTCGCTGAACGTGCGGATTGTAATAGGGACTGCCGCCGGAAATGTTCACCAGCTTGATGTCGAGTTCGCCCAACAGCGAGAGGAAACGCACTGGCTCCGTCAAGTCATATGATTCCGGATTCTCGGTGTCCACTCCGAACCCCCAGCGATAAGGCAAGGACTCAAGGTAAGCTTCGGGAATTCCTCGTCCCCACCTTTCCGGAAACGAGACCGTTTGGATCAGGGCGAAACGGTACTCCGTCGAAAGCTGAAACCCGCACACCGATTTGCAAACCTGGCGCGACCGCGCGAATTCCGGCGGTCACTTCGCGTAGGAATCTGGTGCGATTTTCAAAGCTGCCTCCGTAAGCACCCTCGCGAGTATGTGCGCCGTGAAACTCGTGGCCGAGGTAACCATGGACAGAGTGCTTGATATCCACAAACTCGAACCCGACCTCGGAAGCAAGTCAGTGCCGCGCGTTGAAAGTTGTCAATGATGATGCGAATCTCGGCATCAGTGAGAACCGAGTAAGGTCTCATCAACGCCGACTCGTCGATCGAGCAGCGGATGATGGTAAAGAATTCGCGGTTCAGGCTTCGCTCTCTCATTCGGTCGACTAAAACGGCCGGAGTGCGTGAGCTGCAGACCCACCAGCAAGGTCGTCCGCCGATCCGCAAACCTCACGGTGTGCGGTGACAAGCGCTTCTCGGAGCGACGCCAATTCACTCCTGGTGTTGCTCGTTGATGAGCAGTTGATTCGGATTCGCCCGCCCGTCGTGACTCACAGCCACCGCCTCGCCGCCCCAAATCAACTTCGCGCCACTGGCGCCAAAGTGTTTCCAGCGGCGGAAGGTGGAATTAGTCGGTCGGCCATCCGCCGTGCCGTCCCAGCCTTCCATTGGCTGAATACAAAACCGGTTACCAATCTTCCTGCCGTTGAAGTGCAGCGGTTGAGCCAATGGACTCTCACTGCTCTGATTCGATCTCGCCGTCGCAAGGAATGGTTAGTTCCGCAGGCCGGCGACATGGGCCTTAAAATCCTCAACACTGCGGAGGCCGCCAATTGGTGGATAGGTTCGTTCAGTCATTTAGTGTCCGACATGCTTTAGCTTGTCGTCTTCTCTCGCAACTCTTTCTGCGAAGCACTCAAGTCTGAAGCTATGCGGACTCTCCCATCAGGTCTGCAGCTTCCCAAACGACAAACTAAAGTTTATCGGACAACAGGTGCAGCGCCCGTTGCAGTGCTTCGACGAAAAGAACTCGCCCACATCACCGATTCATCGACGCCCAGTTGCTTGTGAATATGGTAGACGCCACCGCGCAGTGTTCCTCCCAACCAGCAACGCTTTCGCCCAGGTATTTTGCAGAAAGCGACTCCATGGTTTTCAGCGCAGCGTCACGATAGGTTTTGCGCTGTCCCTCTGCCACCGGAAAGTCGGCAAGATTGAACAAGCCAACGGCCGCAATGGCAGACGCGCTGGTATCAACCTGCGCTCTGCTCAATGGGCCAACCTCGGGAGCGTCGAAATCCCAGGGCGCGATCCCGCTTTCCGGTATATGAGCCAGCCAATAATCTGCATTCAGTTTTGCCGTCTCCAAAAGATCGGTTCTCCGGTTAGGCGGTAGCAGGTGCCAAAGCCGTACAGCGACCAGGCAAGCCCGCGAGACCAGCAGGAATCACCACGATAACCCTGCTGCGTCGTCTGCCGGAGAAACTCGCCCGTCTCCTGATCGAAGATGCCTTCGTGGGCGGTGCTGCCGTCACCGCGGACCAGCGTCCGCCGCGTGGTCAGGCAATGTTCCCGGGCAAGTGCCAGCAAGGCTGAATCTTGTTTCTCCAGTGCTGCGTAGAAGATGATCCCGACATTCATCATGATGTCGATGAAGTTGGAATCCGGTCCGTGGAATGATCGTAAACATCCGGCCCGCTCGTTGAACCGGAGTGCCAGCGTCTGCACCGCCATGAACAACCGTGTCTTTCAGAGACTCGTCTGGGGTGCCGTCACGCACCGTGGCTTCATACCAACGTTTGTAAGTCCCGTGATAAAAGATGAAGCCAAGGTCATGGACCTCGCGGTCGTCTTTTCGCGACTCAAGTACTTTCGAGTAGCTCATCGGCCTGTATACGCCACTCCGGATCTCCAGTTTCTTCGTAGAAGATCCACATCATCCCGGGAGAAACCCGTCACACCAGTGCGTCCAGGCCGGCTTCGAGTGGCGCCACTTCCCTTTGTCCGTATACAGCGGATAGAAATTCGGATCGCCTTTGACTAACGCGCGCACCTGATGTTGCGCAAAAGCAAACGCGTGCTCGACTTGAGCTAAAAGCGATCGGTCCCAGGTTTTCTTATTCACACCGTGTCCCTTCAGGAACAGCCTCTCGCGTCTCATAACCGTCGCAAGTGAAATCCGCCATCGACGTTGATAACTTCCCCGGTCGAGAACGGAAGCATCCCCGTTGCGATAGCCGCGACTGCGCGAGCAACATCTTCGGGAGTACCCCAGCGCTTGATTGGCGTCAGGTCGGCCTCGATCAAACCGTCATATTTCGCTTTGACGCCGGCGGTCATATCGGTTGCGATCACGCCCGGACGGATCTCGTAAACATTGATCCCTTCATTGGCGAGCCGCGCGGCATAAAGTTTCGTCATCATTGAAAGCCCAGCCTTCGAGACGCAGTAGTCCCCTCGCTCAGGCGAGGCTGCATACGCGGAGATGGAGCTGATGTTGATAATCGCCGGCTGATAGTCGTCGGACGCCGCTGATCGCTGTTCAATCATCCAGCTCGCGACCGCCTGGGTTAGAAAGTAGGGCCCCTTCAGATTCACATCCATCACCTGATCAAAACTCTCGACCGAAGCGTCAAGCAGATCGACTCGCTCTTTCGGGACGATGCCGGCGTTGTTGACCAAAAGATCGAGTCGACCAAATTCCTCGCGAGTTTTGCAGCAGGTTTTTGCGGTCACCTGCTTCAGCAACATCTGCGCGGCAGGTGGCGACCCGCACAGCTTCGTTAGCGCTGGCTGCCCGCACCGCCGCGCAGGCTTTCATTGGCCGCAGCTTCACTTGCTGCGTAGTTGATCATCACGTCATAGTTGGCCCGCGCCAGCTCGATGGCAATCGCTCGCCCGATGCCACGTGAAGCGCCGGTGACCAACGCCACCCTGGAATTATTCGTTACTGCGGAATTCAGTGTAGTCATCATTCAACTCCACACCAGTTGCTAGGTCCGCACTTCCAACGCTTTCCGCGGGAGTAGCGCTACCGCCACCGCTCCAACCAGAGCCAGCACCATCAGGATCGTAAAGCCAATGGCATAACTCGCAGTGGTATCGCGTGTTTTGGCAACGAGCAACGGGGCCAGGGCCTCTGCCACGCCATCCGCCGTTAGTACCACGCCCATCAGTCTCCCCAGGATCTTCACGCCAAAGAGTTCCGCGGCCATCAGCGGGATGATCATGTAGTCGCCGCCCAAACCAATTCCAAAGAGAACTGCAAAGAGATAAAGAAACGGACGGCTCGACGCCAGGAAGAGAAGCGGGATAGAACCTCCCACGATCAGGTAGATCAACAACATGACAAACTTCTTCGGAAAACGGTCCGCGAGCCAGCCCATCAGGAGCCTCCCGCACAGACTCGAGATCAGGATCAAAGAAAGCACGTTAGCTGCCGCCGCCTGCGCCTGCTGGGGAGGCACGCCGCGAAACAAGTCACCAGTCAGGAAGAGCTTGAGGTTTTGAAATGTTCCGCCCACTGCGCCGATAGAGCACATGCTGCCAATCGCCAACAGGTAGAACGGCCAGCTTCTTACCACGCCTCCGATAGCGCCAGGTTGAAGCTGCGACCGCGTCTCACGTTCTTGCGCCGGGCTCTCCTTGATGAAGAAGGCCAGCGGCAGCGCAATCAAAACGACCAGGACGCCCAACGTACGCAAGGCGCCGTGCCAGCCAAACTGCTGTGTCAGCCGATGCGAAAGTAGCGGCGCGACGGCGCTGCCGAGACCGATACCTAAATAAGCAAGGCCCATGGCCTTACCTCGCGACCGGGTGAACCAACTGGATATCAGCACCTGATTGGGAAGCGGCCCACCGCAGACATATCCGAGAGCGTTGAATAAGTAGAAGCAATAAACAGCCCCAGGGTTGAGGTGTAACTGAGCCCAACCAGCGCCGTGCCCGCCATCAGAATTCCGGCAATCATCATGCGGCGCGGACCAAAACGGTCAACGATCCACCCGGCGGCAAAGCCAAACAGAGGGCCGATAATTAGTTTGCTGTAGAAGTTTCCCGAGGTTACCTGCGCTCGCGACCAATCAAACTCCTGAACCATGAAAGTCGTAATAAAATGGCAGGCCGTAAAGGGCGAGGCCAACGATTGAAAACAACGCGAGGAAAGAAGTTGCCGCAACCTGCGTTTGCCCCGTCAGTGACGCAGGTGAACCTTCGGCGTTCCGGGCGCCCGCGGCGACGCCCACGCCTTCGCTGCCCTCGTGTGAAAAAGTTTCTTCGCTCACTTTATCTGCTCAGGTTGATGGTGACCTGCGGTGGATTCGCGTAGTCGTTCCATAAGCGATCCAGTTCAGCCTTGTCTGGTGGGCCATCGGAAACAACGTAGCGGTAGCGTGCGACGTAGGCCTGACCTGGCTTGATTTCAAATGGTCCCATTTGCGAAGGAGCGAAGTTGAAAAAAGGATCGTCAGGATTGATGCGCATCGGTTGTGGAGAGCGGAAGTTTTCCGGGTGACCCAGGATTGCAATTCCAGCCAACTGCCCATCCACCATTCCAGCAATACGTAACTTGAACGAAGTACA